>JGI24721J26819_10000308_pt1 | contig 52454 bp, 47 predicted proteins | sample YelNatPaOPGAMG01_FD_26819 | JGI IMG/M metagenome (IMG submission 26819) | reverse complement strand
TGCCAGCTCCTTCCACCTTTCCTCAGGGAGCTCAAAGTCTGTACCCAGGTTCAACAGTGTACGCTGTCTTGGGCCCTTTTCAGTGCGGACAGATTCCACCAACTTATAGGTGTAATATTCCTTGCGATTCTTCTTATCCACATGTGTGACTTTGCGTATGTACATTATCGAAGGCTACCACAGAACCCATACCCCTGTCAACCCCTAAATTAGGTCTTTGGCACTACAAACAGTTTCCCCAGGCCCCACTACCCGCAAGTGCTTGAAATTATTAGACCTGGAGTTTTGGGAAAGGCAAAATTAGCCGGATTTTGGGGCTTTCAGCATGAAGTTGGGTTAACGTTATCGGTAAAATTAACAGGGACGAGGTATAACAAGGATCAGTCCGGTAGAGGGCATCACATGGGTTCACAGAAGGAGAAAAGGGTACTTACCAGCAGAAAAAGGCCATGTTTGGGCAAGCAGAGTGGTGACGCACCCTTGCCGGAGCTGTAGTTTTGCAAAATAGAATTTTTCGTAGTTCCCTACGAGATGGGTTTCCACAAAGTGGATTCCCACCTCGTAAGTGGTAAAGGATCTTACTTCTTGTAAACAGGCTTTCTCTTTTGTAGGAATGCGCTTATTCCTTCTTTTGCAGCCTCAAGGCATGCAAGCCTACCAAAGCCCTCGTATCCTATTTCCAAGGCCTCGGGCAATGTCTTTACCTTTGCCGCCGCATTTATGGTCTCCCATATGATACTAACCACCTCTTTGCTTAAAACCAGATTCCCTGCCTTGGGTTCCTCAGGGATCTGGAATTGGGGTATGTCAATGGGCCCTTCTTGAAGCTTAGGTAGATTGTCCTTCAATGCCCTGACCCTTTCCACTGCCTCCATAACCAAGCTCATGTAATCCGGACATATCTTTGTTACCACACCCAGCTCAAATGCCTCTTGGGCCTTCATGGGTCTTGCAAGGCATATCATTTCGTGGAACACATGGGCTGCCTTAGGCCATTTCCTGTAAGGCACTACGCAACCACCTATGCCAGGCAGTATCCCCAATGTGACCTCTGGAAATTGCAATAAGGCATTGGGGGTTGCCAGGAGTTCGTGGCACCTTATGGCCACCTCAAGGCCACCTCCCATGGCATATCCATTTAGTGCAGCCACCATTGGTTTCTTCATCTGGTCCATGTAAAGTTGAACCTTTGCAAAGGTCCTGGAGTGTTCCATGGCAGCCTCTTTATTACCCAAGACCTCCGGGAAGGTTCCGATATCAGCGCCTGCTGAAAAGGCCTGTTTGCCATAACCTACCAACACAAAACCTGTTACGGAGGGATCTTCGTTGTAGGTCTTGAACACATCCAGGATTTCGTCTGTCACCACGGGATTTAGGGCATTCATGGCCTGGGGTCTTCTGATGGTGATCACGATCACATCCTCTATGCGATCCACCAGGATGAATCTTCTAAAGTTGGTATATTCCGCCAAGGGTTGTTTGTTTTTGGGAAATCCAGGCCTTTCCTCCTCAAACCTGCTCAAAATCCTTGAAACCTCTTTCTCTCCCAGTCTTGCCATGATGTCCAGGGGCCCTTCCTTAAAGGCCAAGGCGATTTGACAGCCGAAGTTTAGGTCTTCCTTTGTCCCTATGCCTCTGTCCACGATGTCCACAGATTGTGAGAACACAATGCCCAAGAGCCTATCCATAACGATGGCCTTCTTATCAGGGCTCACCTCCACCTTTGTGCCGGGCTTGTGGGTATTCCATTCCTTTACCGATCTGAGTATATTGGCAGGCCTATAACACTCTCCTTCTTCCATCTGCAGGGTGTTTGTCTCCACTATTATGGGATTCCCATTGGCCAGGTTCAAAACATAGAACGGCCCTGTCTGGGTTATCTCCTCTGCCACCTTGTCTATCTCGCTGGCAGTGGCCTTGTCCAAGAGATAGGCAGCCTCGTTGCACCAGTTGTCCCAGACCCTGTCCAACATAAAACAGATCACATTATCTGTGATCACAGGGGCCTTACCTGTCTCGCAGAAAAACCAGAAAAGATAATCCAAGACCTCTTGGGAGACCTTTTCCCACTTTATCACCTCAACTGCCAAGCTCCTCCATGCAGGCGCAAAGAAGTGGGTCACGGTGGCCCTTTCAGGCCTTTTCATGAGAGCAAAGATCCTATCCGCTGGGATGGAACTGGAATTGGAGGTTACTATGGCATCAGGTGAAAGGATGCCCTCCAGGTTTTGGAAGATCTTCTGTTTTAGGCCCAGGTTTTCCGTTGCAGCCTCAATCACCAACTGGCAATTTTTGATCTCGTTGTAGTCCAAGGTATACACTATGTTGTTTAAGATCTCCTTGGCCTTTTCCTCCTTTAGCCTTTTTTTCTCCACTGCCTTTTGCGCATAACCTGTGAGCCTTTGTTCTGCCTGCTTCAACTGGGATTCCACCACATCAACCAGGTAAAGCTTGGAAGAGGGCAGGGCAGATTTTAGATAGTAACCGATATCAGGCCCGATGGTCCCGGCCCCTATTACTGCCATCTCCTTGGGCAGGGGCATCTTAGGTGATATCAAAAGGGGATTGAAGAAATGGTACAACTTGCTTGCGTCTGCCATGGTTCACTCCTTGAATAAGATTTTTCTTTACTAAGTCCTGTATACTGTGTACAAGACTCCTGATCCTTGAAGAGATACTACAAAACCCTGGAGCCAATTTCAATTGGTGCATTTTACAAAGGAGGGCTTTTTATGTTGGGAAGTTCCTACAGGTTGGGCTGCGATATTGGTGGGACCTTTACTGACTTTGTGCTGCTAAACGATGAGACAGGTGAGATGGTGGTGCACAAGTGCCTCACCACCCCTAAGGACCCATCGGATGCAGTGGAACTGGGGATTAGGGAATTGGAAAAGAAGGTGCCAGGATTTACCTCCCGGCTGGACGAACTCATCCACGGTACCACATTGGTGATTAATGCCATTATTGAGAGAAAGGGCGCCAAGACCGGCCTCATCACCACCAAGGGGTTCAAGGATGTGTTGGAGTTGAGAAGGGAGATAAGGTATGCACCCTACGACATATTTGCACAATTTCCCAAACCTTTGGTCCCAAGAAGGCTGAGGTTTGAGGTGGATGAGAGGATAAGGTCCGATGGAAAGGTATTGAAGCCCTTGGAGGAAGGGGAGGCTATTGGAATCATAAGAAGGCTTGCGGACATGGGTGTGGAATCCATAGCAGTTTGCCTTATCAATTCCTTTGTGAATCCTGTCCACGAATTCAAGTTGAAGGAGTTGATCCAAAGGGAGGCACCCCATGTGGCAGTTTCCATCTCCTTTGAGGTCCTGCCACAGATCAAGGAATACGAAAGGACCAGCACCACAGCTACCAATGCCTATGTAAAGCCGCTCACAGGAAGGTATCTAAAGAAACTGAAAGACAGGCTTCAGGGAATCGGTGTAAATTCCAAGATATTCATCATGCTTTCATCTGGGGGCATTACCACCGTTGAGACTGCATCGGAGTTTCCTGTGCGTATCATTGAATCGGGCCCAACGGCCGCTGTGATCTCAGGGCAATATTTCGGGAGGCTCTTTAACATAAAGGACATATTCTGCTTTGACATGGGCGGAACCACTGCCAAGTCTTGTCTTATACAGGAAGGGGTGGCAGGGGTTGTGCCCACCTTTGAGGTGGGAAGGGTTCAGAGGTTCATGAAAGGAAGTGGTCTCACCATCCAAGTGCCTGTAGTGGATCTTATGGAGATAGGGGCAGGAGGAGGCAGTATTGCAAAGGTGAGTAAATTAGGAACCCTTCAAGTTGGGCCGGAGAGTGCAGGGGCTGACCCTGGGCCTATCTGCTACAACTTGGGAGGAACAGAACCCACAGTGACCGATGCAGATCTNTTGCTGGGTTANTTGGATGAAAACTACTTTTTGGGCGGAGAGATGCGGCTGAACAAAGAGAAGGCCCGAAAAGGGGTTGAAGAAAAGGTGGCAGGGCCTTTGGGGGTGAGTTTTATCCAAGCAGTGTGGGGTATTCATGATCTCATAAACGAGACCATGGCAGCAGCAGCCAAGACCCATATTGCAGAAAAGGGAGGGAATCCTTCCCTTGTGACGGTGGTGGCCTTTGGGGGAGCAGGTCCTGTGCACGCATACGGCATGACAAAGAAATTGGGGGCAAAGAGGTTCATAGTGCCGCCCAATGCGGGGGTGGGTTCTGCCATGGGATTTTTCACAGCTCCAAGGGCATTCGATGCCATAAGGAGCTATAAGGTAACCTTGGCGGATGCGGATCTGGAGGCCATTGAGGAGATCTTTAGGGTGCTTGAGAGGGAGGCCAAGAGGACCTTTCAAGGTGCAAGGGAAGAGGATCTTGTGGTGGAAAGATCCCTGGACATGAGGTTTGTGGGCCAAGGTTCTGAGACGGAGGTTCCCATCCCCGAGGCCGACATCCGAGGAATAAAGAAGGAAAAGATCAGAGAGAGGTTTGATAACATCTACCAGAGGCTTTACGGAAGGACCTATCCGGAATCGCCCCTGGAATTTGTAAACCTAAGGGTGCGTGTGTCCTTGCCCCAAAAGCTCCTTGAACTGCCAAAACTCAATAGGGTTGGAAGGTTAGGGGAGGCCATAAAGGGAAAGAGGATGGCATTCTCAGGCATACAAAAGGACTTCATAGAATACACTGTTTATGATCGTTATAAGCTCTTTGGAGGAGCAAACATCAAGGGCCCTGCCATTATTGAGGAGAAAGAGTCCACAGTAGTTGTGGGTGAGGATGCAGAGGTGAAGGTTGATGATATGGGGTTCTTGTGGGTTGAGATAGGGAGGTAGAAAGATGAAAGGGAAATTTGATCCGGTTACCTTGGAAATACTTTGGAGGAGGCTGATTTCCATCGTGGATGAGGCAGATAGCTCTGTGAGCCGCACTGCCTTTAGCAGCCTCCTTAGAGATGCCCATGACTATACCTGCATGTTCACAGACAGGTTCGGAAGGGAACTGGCTCAAGGCACCTTTGCAACTCCAGGGCAATCAGGGGCCATGGCATTGGGTATAAAAAAGTTGGTTCAGAGTCTATCTCCTGACCATTATAAGCCTGGGGATGTTTACATAACCAATGATCCATGGGCACTTGCAGGACATTTAAACGATGTTTGTGTGTTGAGTCCTATCTTTTATAAAGGTAATCTTGTGGCATTCACTGCATGTGTATTTCATCATTCTGATATAGGAGGTAGAGTATCCTCCGATAACCACGATGTGTATGAAGATGGTCTTTTCATTCCTTTCCTAAAGCTCTACGATGAGGGGAAGTTAAATGAAGGCATCATTGAGATGATTAAGTGGAATGTTAGAACACCAGATATGGTTATAGGAGATATCAGAAGTCAGATTGCTGCAAATCATGTTTGTACCGAAAAGATAGTGAAGATGCTTGAAGAGTATGACCTTGAAAATCTGGATGATTTGGCAGATGAGATTATACACAGAACAGAGAATTCCATGAGAAAGGCTATAATGGAAGTGCCTGATGGTGTTTACATGGCAAAAGGTATTATAGAGCAAATGGATGGGAAAGAGGATATTGTAATTAACGCAAATGTAACAGTGAAGGAAAGTGATATCATTGTTGACCTTTCCGGTTCTTCTCCCCAAGTTAACTGGGGTGGAAATGTAGTGTATAACTTCACATATGCATATGTGTTTATGGCAATAAAGAGCATGTTTGATCCTGACATTCCCAATAATGACGGTTGTGCTCGACCAATAAAGTTATTTGCACCTGAAGGTACGGTTGTAAACTGCAAATTCCCTGCTGCGGTTGCAGCCAGGATGCAGATAGGTCACTTTATGACAGAGATCATTTACAGGGCACTTGCCAAAGCGGTTCCAGACAGGGTTATAGCAGGGAGTGGGGGCACACCTGCCACCATGAATGTCTTCTACGGAAAGAGGGGAAATGGAAAGCCCTTTCACTGCGTGATCATCAGGGGCGGTGGGATGGGGGCCAGTGCAAAGGGAGATGGTGAATATGTGTACATCTTCCCTGCCAATGGTGCAAATACCCCTGTGGAGATCATAGAAAACGAAACGCCCTTGATTGTGGAGGCAAGGGAATTGCTCACCGACTCCGGAGGCCCTGGGAAGTTCAAAGGTGGACTTGGAAAGAGGATCGTATTCAGGGTACCAGAAGACGACTATGCTCCTATTCCTCCTGTGAACTTGGGGATACAATCGGGTAGGTTTAGATATGCACCAGAAGGACTCTTTGGAGGTGGGCCTGGTGCCAAGGCGAGGTTCCTGGTAAACGGAAAACCAGGTAACCCTTATGGCCTTACCCAGCTAAGACCTGGCGATGTGGTGGTGATGGAGGCAGCAGGGGGTGGAGGTTATGGAGATCCATTGGAAAGGGATCCTGAATTGGTGGAGTGGGATGTGCGGGAAGGGTATGTGAGCATTGAAGCTGCAAGGAGGGATTACGGAGTGGTAATCCATCCCGGGACCCTTGAAGTGGATCTGGAGGCCACCAAAGAACTCAGAAGCTCTATGAAAAAGGACACTGCTTCCGCTGGGAACTGATGTCTTCCTGGGTTGATTCTACCGGGATCTTGGGGACGGCGATCCGAAAGCTCGTCCCCACCCCTTTTTCAGATTCAAATGTGATCTCACCTCCCATCTCTTGGATTACCTTGTGGCTCACACAAAGGCCAAGGCCTGTGCCCTTGTTTCCCTTTGTTGTAAAGAATCTTTTGAATACCTTTTCCTTTACCTCTTCATCCATGCCTATGCCGTTGTCCATTACGGTAAAGAGGATCTTGTCTCCTTCGTCTGTAACCCTTAGCGTCACCTTTGGGTTTTCTTCAGCAGGGTAATTTTTTTCCCTACAGGCATCCAGGGCATTGGAAACGAGGTTTAAAAGCACCCTCTTGAGGCCATCCACGTCCAATGAAAATATCCCGCTCAGGCCCAGTTCATAACTTAGCTCTATGCCTGAGTCCTGGGCAGATGGTTTAAGCATCTGCACTATGTCCATTACAAACCCTCTTATCTCAACGGGAACCAGGCCTGTGGCAGACTCTCTGCAGTAGCTTAGCATATCCAGACTAAGCCTTCCTATCCAGTCTATGGACTTCTTAACCCCATCCCATCCCTCTTCCAAGAGCTTGGAATCGCCCCTTTTGATGCCTGTATCCACCAGATAGGCACCACCCTTTAGGCCATTTATGATGTTTTTCATACAATGGGTGATCCCGGCAACGGTCTGTCCTATGGTGGCAAGCCTCTCCTGTTCCAAAAGCCTCTTCCTGAGCCTGTTTTCTTCGGTGATGTCCCTGCTTATTCCCACGGTACCTATTACATTTCCCTTGGAATCCTTCAACTGGGATATGGCAAGACTCACCTCCACCTCTTCACCCTGCTTGCTCACCAAAACGGTCTTGTAATTGGTTATAGAGCCATGCTCCATTACTGCTTGTAATACCGCTTGCCTTTCTTTTGGTTCTTTCCAGAGGATCAGAGCAGGCTTTCCCTTTATTTCTTCATTGGTGTAGCCAAGGATTCTCTCTCCGGCGGTATTAAAGGTCACTATGTTACCGTTTAGGTCTGTTGTTATTATAATATCAGTTGAGTTTTTGAGGATGTTTTCCAAGTAATCTCTTGCCTTAGTTATTTCCTCTTGAAGCTTTATCTCTTCTGTCATATCCCTTGATATGATGGCAAAAGATACCATATCGCCCTTATAGTCCAAAATTGGGAATCTAACAGTGTGGAAATATCTTATTTCGTTATCCAGTTTCATGTGTTCCTTAAAGGATATGGTTTTCTTCTCATTGATGACTTTAAGGTCATGTTGGCGGATGTTTTTTGCCAATGACGGCGGGAAGATTTCCATGTCAGTCTTTCCAATCACTTGATCTTTAGTCATTCCCATTAAACTGAGGGCAGTGGGATTTATATAGATGTAACGTCCCTCAAGGTCCTTTATGCATATAATGTCGTGCGCTGCCTCCAGGAATTGACTTAATTTTAATTCCATCTCTTGTAATTCTTTTGCAAGAAAGATTCTGTCTGTTACATCCCTCTTTTCCTCAATGACCTGGACGATTTCACCATTATCATCAAAAATCGGTGTTGCAATTATTTCTTCATATGCTGTCTTCCCATCGGTGTTTACATATGTGTGGATGGTGGTATATTTATCTTTTGTTTCGAGGACCTTTTTCAAAGGACAGTCTTTTTCTCTCATGAAGCATACTTTGGAGCTTGGATGTGGGATTTCATAGCATTTCTTGAAAAGTACAGCATCTCTATCAAGTCCTGTGGCGTCCAGAAACCTCTTGTTTGCGCCCACTATTTCATATTGAGGGGTCAGAACCATGAGTTGGTCCGGGATGGAGTCCAATATCTTTTGAACCCAGTCTCTTTCTTTTGTGATCTTTTGCTCTGCTTCATGTTGTATCTTTTGTTTTTCAAGCTCCATCTGGACCAGATCCCATATAAGCCTTGCACCCCTGTGGTCTATGGAGCTTACTTCCAATGGTTTTGTTCGTATCATCTGTTCCCTTATGGCCATTGAGCCTGTTAGCTCTATGAGAAGATTCAGGCCTGGTAGGTTGTAAAGCTCCTTGAAGTCATGGGTCACGAATATACCCAGCTCCTTTGCAAGGAGATAACCAGGGGCCTTTGGGTTTGGATCGGCCACTCCCAATATCTCAAGCCTTAGATGGGAGAGTCTACCTTCCATTAGATACTGGAGGAGGTCAAAGCATGCCTTGCCACCTCCCACTATACCTGCCTTTAGGGTGACAGCTGCCTGTGCCCCCCTTCTCAAGGGAGTTTCTTTTGCCTGGGGATATTCCATGAAATTCCTCCTACTAAAAAATGGCCTTGATGGCCCACTGGTCTTTAACTAGATCCCATCTCAAGAGAAAGGCCATGTTTTCTTCATCCACCACCTTGAAATAATTGGCATCCGGGTCGTACCATCGGTCCAGTATTGACTCAACCCTGTGCCATTTGCCCCTTGTTAGGAAGGATGTGGGGTATTCTTCACCTTTGTAACCACTATAGCATTTGACTTGGGTGGGAACCCAATCCCTCCTTAAGGGTATCACTTCAAAACCCATGCCTTGTGATCCCAACGGATGTGTGTTAAAAGCCTCTTTGATTATTAACACGGGGGAAACCATGACACAAGAAGTTGTTACCAGATTTCCGCCTTCGCCCACGGGTTATTTGCACTTAGGCGGGGCAAGGACAGCCTTATTCAACTGGCTATTTGCAAAAAAGCATAAGGGGAAGTTTATCCTAAGGATAGAGGACACGGATAGGGAAAGGTCAACTGAAGAGGCAGTTCGGGCAATCATAGAGTCAATGGAGTGGCTGGGTATGGACTGGGATGAAGGGCCATATTTTCAGTCCCAAAGGTTTCACATCTACGATGGATATATACAGAAGCTCTTGGACATGGGAAGGGCCTATTATTGTTATTGTTCCAAAGAGGAGTTGGAGAGGAAGAGGAAGGAGGCCTTGGACAAGGGCCTCAAGCCCAAGTATGACCTTACCTGTAGGGAGAAGAACCTACCCCCTAAGGAAGGTGCTGTGATAAGGCTCAAGAGCCCAATTACAGGGGTTACCACCTTTCATGACTTGATAAGGGGGACCATTACAGTGCCCAATGAGGAACTGGATGACCTGATCCTAAAAAGATCCGATGGGACTCCCACATACCATCTGGCAGTGGTGGCAGATGACATAGAATTGGGTGTGACCTATGTGATCAGAGGAGATGACCATCTAAACAATACCCCAAGGCAGATCACCATTTATAACAACTTGGGGATCCCCATCCCCCAATATGCACATGTGCCCATGATCTTGGGTCCTGACAAAAAGAGGCTTAGTAAGCGACATGGTGCCACATCGGTCCTGGCCTATAGAGACATGGGGTATCTGCCCATGGCATTGTTAAACGGCCTTGTGAGGATAGGCTGGTCATACGGGGATCAAGAGAAGTTTACCCTTCCAGAGCTCATCGAAAAGTTTTCCTTGGAAGGGATTGGAAAATCCCCTGGGGTCTTTAACCTTGAAAAGATCTTGGATCTAAACGGGGTCTATATCAGGGAGAGCGATGACCAATATCTCTTGGAGCAGCTCCGACCCTTTCTAAGAAGGATTGGGCTCACAGGGATGGAGGATGAAAGGGTTTTGAAGGCCATCAAAACCCTCAAACCAAGGAGCAAGACCTTGGTGGAGATGGCAGAGCAATGCAGGATGTATTTTGAGGTGCCTGTCCAATACGATGAAGCACTTTTGAAGAGGCATATCACGCCTGATAATGCACCTTACCTGAAGGACCTATTGGTTCAACTGAAGCAAGTAAGGGATTGGGGGATAGCCCCATTGGAGGAATGCTTCAAGAAGTTTCTGGAAAGGCACAAGATCACCCTAAAGCTCATTGCCCAGGGATTGAGGGTTGCCTTGACAAATAGAACCGCCAGCCCTGGCCTGTTTGAGGTGATGGAGGTATTGGGCAAGGAAGAGACATTGAACAGGATCCAAGCCAGCTTAACACTCTTGGGCCTATACCCCTAAGAGCTCCCTGGAGATCACAGTGCGTTGGATCTCAGAGGTGCCTTCGTAGATGGTAAGTACCCTTACGTCCCTATAATAACGTTCCACAGGGTAGTCCTTCATATATCCATAGCCTCCGTGGATCTGCAGTGCCTTATATGCTGCCCTTTGGGCCATTTCAGAGGCAAAGACCTTGGCCATGGAGGCCTCTTTTGTGTAAGGTTTTCCCTGATCCCTTAGGTGGGCAGCAGAAAGGGTCAGAAGCATGGCAGCCTCTATGTCCACTGCCATGTCTGCTATCATCCACCTAATGGCCTGAAACTGGGAGATGGGCCTTCCGAATTGGATCCTCTGTTTGCTGTAGTTCACTGCCGCATCTAAGCATGCAGTGGCAATCCCTATGGCCTGGGAGGCAATGCCTATCCTGCCTCCGTCCAGTGAGATCATGGCGATCTTAAACCCATCACCCTCCTCCCCAAGCCTGTTCTCCTCCGGAACCACCACATCCTCAAATATAAGTTCCACGGTGTCAGAGGCCCTAAGGCCCATCTTGTCTTCCACCTTGCCCACTGAAAATCCAGGCGTCCCCTTTTCCACTATAAAGGCACTGATACCTTTGTGTCTCTTTTCCCTGTTTGTATAGGCAGTGACCACAGCCACGTCGGCATTCTTTCCGTTTGTTATAAAGATCTTTGTGCCGTTTAACACATAGTATCCCTTCTTTTCCCTCCTTGCAGTTGTCCTTTGGCTTGCGGGGTCTGAGCCTGCAGAGGGCTCTGTGAGGGCAAAACAGCCCAACATCTCACCCTTTGCAAGCCTTTTAAGATATGTGTCTTTTAGGTAATCACTGCCGAACTGGTAGATAGGGCCGCAGGCTACGGAGTTGTGAACTGCCATGATAACGGCTGTGGAGGCACATGCATAGGCCACCTCCTTCAAGGCTAAGGCATAACTGATGGTGTCCACACCTGCACCTCCGTATTCCTGGGGCACAATCATTCCCAAGAGGCCCAGCTCACCCATCTCCCTCAGGATCTCCCTTGGATATGCGCAGGTCCTATCCCTTTCTGCTGCACCGGGTAGGATCTTTTCCCTGGCAAAGTCTTTTACCATTGCCTCTATCATCCTGTGCTCTTCGCCTAATGGAAATCCCATGTGCATCTCCACGAGTTTAAGGTGTATAAAGTATCACCAAGAGTTCTGCCTGCTCCTGGCTAAGGTTGGTAATCTTGTGGACGATGGAGGAATCAAAATGGATACACTGATCCTTGTCCACCACATTTTTGTTCTCTCCCACCATCACCTCCACCTTTCCCCTCAGCACATAGATGAATTCCTCCCCAGGATGTTGATAGCTCACACCCTTGTGTTCTGATTCCGGCTCAATAAACACTTTAAATGCCTTTAAGTGTTTGTGTCTTGCCTCTGGTGTGAGATTCACATATGCATAGGATTCTGTGCGCCTTTGGTAGTCATCCAAGGATTTTTCCCTGGCCTTCTTTCTTTCCTCTGAGAGCAGAAGCCCTGAATCTATCTCAAGGGCCTTTGAGATCTGAAGAAGGACTGCGACAGGAGGAATTACTTCACCTTTTTCCACCTGGGATATGTATTCAGGTCTGAGACCTGTGTCATTCCCAAGCTGTTTTAATGTAAGGCCCTTTCTTCTCCTTAAAATTCTAATCTTTCGGCCGATGGATTGATTCTTGGTGGCCATTTTCATCTCCCCTATTTTTGTTTGAAATTTTTTGGTAGATTTTAAATACAAAGCCTACCACAGGCACAAGCCCTATTAGTATGATGAGGTTGGAAGAAAAGAATGTCATTACAAACTTGAAAGGATCCTGGAGTTGATAGGAAGAAATCAAGACAGTGATTCCAAAAATTATGGCATAAGCTGAAAAGATCGTAAGCAGTGCGTACTTNAGAACAGACCAGAGGAGTTCCATCTTTAGAATGCTTTTCACACCACATGCTCTTTCAATAGATTATCACATGCGCTATAAGGATCTATTTCACCCTTGGAGATCCTTAAAACTGTATCATCCAACTCTCCTGACTTTGTGATCTTTCCCAAAAATGACTCAAATAGCCTATCTTTTAGCATCTGGATGAGGGATTCTTTGACCCTTGCCGGGTTGCTTCGGAGTTTTACATCTCCGTACTTCCTAAGAAGATATTGCCTATGTTCTTCTATGGTGTCCAAGAGTTCAGAGACGCCGATATCAAAGACCGCCTGCACCTTTAGGATGGGCGGTTTCCAATCATCCCTTTGGGTTCTATCTGTTTCCATCTCCAGCATCATCCTCAGGTCCATAAGGGTCCTATCTGCACCTTCCCTATCTGCCTTGTTGATCACGAAGATGTCTCCCACCTCCAAGATCCCTGCCTTAATTGCCTGGATGTCGTCTCCCATTCCAGGGATTACTACCACTATGGTGGTGTGGGCAGTCTTTACTATATCCACTTCGTCTTGCCCCACACCAACGGTCTCCACAAGGATGTAGTCCTTTCCCGTGGCATCCAGCACATCTATGGCGGATCTGGTGGCCTGTGTGATCCCACCAAATTGACCCCTGGTGGCCATGGACCTGATGAAGACCCCCTTGTCCATGCTGTGCCGTTGCATCCTGACCCTATCGCCCAAGATTGCCCCGCCTGTGAAGGGGCTTGTTGGGTCCACTGCCAAGACCCCCACTGTACGACCTCTTTTGCGCAGGTGTAGTATCATTTGATCCACAAGGGTGCTTTTCCCAACTCCGGGTGCGCCTGTGATACCCACCACATATGCGTTTCCTGTATAGGGATACAGCTCCTTTAGCACTTGGCGTATCCCAGGGATATTGTCGTCTATGTCCCTTATAAGCCTGGCAACGGTCCTGGTGTCACCTTCCAGCACCTTCTGGATGATCTCCTTATGAGCCTTTGACATTTATGCCTCTCGAGGTTTCACATTTTCCTTTACCCATTCCACTATCTTATGAAGGGGTGTGCCAGGGGTGAAGATCTCTTTCACGCCCATGGCCTTGAGCTTGGGGATGTCGTCGTCGGGGATAATGCCACCTCCGCACACCACTATATCCTCAACCCCCCTTTCTTTTAAGAGCTCCATGACCCTGGGGAACAGAAATCTATGGGCACCTGCAAGGCTGGATAGCCCTATCATGTCCACATCCTCTTGAATGGCGGCCTCCACAATCTCTTCAGGTGTCTGATGTAGACCGGTGTACACCACCTCAAAACCTGCGTCTCTAAAGGCCCTTGCAATGACCCTAGCCCCCCTATCGTGGCCATCAAGCCCTGGTTTTGCCACCATTACCCTTATTCTTCTTTGGGACATCTATCTCCCTCCCTTATCAAAAGATCCCCGGATCTCTATAGGTTCCGTATACACTGCGGTACACATCACACAACTCTTGCAATGTGCAGTAGTTTTTAACCGCCTCTATGAGATGTTCCATGACATTTTCATCCTTAAAACAGGCCTCTCCCACCTTTTCCAAGCATTCCTTCACCTTACCCTGATCCCTTTCCTCTTTTATCCTCCAGAGTTTTTCAATCTGAATCCTTTCCAACTCCTCGTCTATTTCCAGGATCTCCACTGGTATTTCCTCTTCCATCACATATTTGTTCACACCCACAAGGGTCCTTTCCCCTGAATCCAATTGGAGTTGGTATTTGTAGGCAGAGTCTGCAATCTCTTGTTGTGGGTAGTGCTTTTCAATGGCCGCCAACATACCTCCCATATCGTCTATCTTCTGTATGATCTCAAAGGCCTCTTCCTCCATCTTATTGGTCAAGGCCTCCACGAAATAGGAGCCTCCCAAGGGATCTATGGTGTTTGCCACACCTGATTCCTCGGCTATGATCTGCTGGGTCCTCAAGGCAATGGTTGCGGCCTCTTCTGTGGGCAGTGCCAATACCTCATCCAAGGAATTGGTATGCAATGACTGTGTCCCTCCCAATACCGCTGCCAATGCCTCCAAGGTGGTCCTCACTATGTTGTTATAGGGTTGCTGTGCTGTAAGGGAACAGCCTGCGGTCTGGGTGTGGAACCTGAGCCACCAGGATCTGGGATTCTTTGCCTTAAACCTTTCCCTCATGATCTTTGCCCACATGCGTCTTGCAGCCCTGAATTTGGCTATCTCTTCAAAGAAGTCTATGTGGGAATTGAAGAAGAAGGAAAACCTTGGTGCAAAATCATCCACATCCAAGCCCCTTTCAATGGCTGCCTGGGTATAGGCTATGCCGTCTGCCAAGGTGAAGGCCAGCTCCTGAACAGCCGTGCTCCCTGCCTCCCTTATGTGATAGCCACTGATGCTGATGGTGTTCCATTTGGGCACCTGTTTTGTGCCGAATTCCACTGTGTCAATGATGAGTTTTACAGAGGGGATGGGAGGCAACATAAAGGTCTTCTGGGCTATGAATTCCTTTAGCATGTCGTTTTGGATGGTCCCGCCCAAAAGCTTCCTTGGGATACCCCTGTTTTCGGCCGCTGCTATATACATGGCCCAGATCACAGAGGCAGGAGGGTTGATGGTCATGGAGGTGGTGAGTCTATCCACAGGCAGGCCTTCGAAGAGTTCTTCCATATCCTTTACTGTGTCTATTGCCACACCGCACCTTCCTATCTCTCCTCTGCTCCTAGGAGAATCGGAGTCATAGCCCATCAAGGTGGGCATATCAAAGGCAACTGATAGTCCTGTTTGGCCTGCATTTACCAGGAGATGGAACCTTCTGTTGGTGTCCTTTGCGGTTCCAAGCCCTGCAAACATGCGCATTGTCCAAAGCCTTCCCCTATACATGCTGGGCTGGACCCCTCTGGTGTACGGGTATTCACCTGGGAAACCCAGATCCCGGTTGTAGTCGAGTTCCTTCACATCAAGAGGGGTATATATCCTGTTTATCTCTCTGTCGGAGACCGTGATGAACCTTTTAAGTCTCTCCGGGGCCTCTTGGAAGATCCTTTCCAGCTTGGCCTCCCACTTCCTCTTGGCCTCATCTATGTCCTTAAAGACCGAGTCATTAAAGACCTTGGCCATGGCACCCCCTGTATTTGGTTTTAAGCGGCCCCAATCCCTTGGGGCCGTGATTTATGAACCTTGTATGCCTAAATTACCTTTGTCTCAAAAGGTTTCTGGCTATTACCAGCCTCATTATCTCATTTGTGCCTTCATAGATCTGGCATATCTTGGCATCCCGTAGGTGCCTTTCCATGGGGTATTCCTTAATGTAACCGTAACCTCCCAGTATTTGCACCCCTTCCACTGCTGCCCTCATGGTCACATCAGAGGCAAACATCTTTGCCATTGCTGCCTCCTTCTCATAGGGCCTGTGATTGTCCTCCAGCCATGCGGCACGCAGTGTCAAAAGCTCTGCTGCATCCAATTGAGTGGCCATATCCGCAAGCTTCCATTGAATGGCCTGGAAAGAGGATATGGGCTTTCCAAATTGCTCCCTTTGTTTGCTGTATTCCAAGGCCTCCTCCAGGATGGCCCTACCGATGCCCACTGCCTGGGCTGCAATACCAATCCTGCCGCCATCCAGGGTGGTGAGCATCTGTTTTAGTCCATCTCCTTCATTGCCTAAGAGGCTATCTTCTGGGATGAAGGCATTTTCAAAGACCAATTCAGCCGTCCCAGAGGCACAGATACCCAATTTTTCCTCCACCCTACCCACAGAAAAACCTTTGGTCTCTTTCAGATTGATCACAAAGCTGGAAATACCTTTATAGCCTTTTTCCTTATCGGTCACAGCAGCCAAGACGCAGTAAGTGGCCACATTGCCGTTGGTGATGAACTTTTTCTCTCCATTTATGATCCAGCCGCCCTCCACCTTTGTGGCAGTGGTTCTCATGCTGGCAGGATCTGATCCTGCATTGGCCTCTGTGAGACCATAGCACCCCAAATATTCACCACTGGCACATGGGTAGAGGTACTTGAGCTTCTGTTGGTGGTTACCAAAGGCCATTACAGGGAAACAATAGAGGGAATTGTTCACAGACATGATAACCCCAGTGGAGGCACACGCCTTTGAGATCTCGATTAGGGCAACCACATAGCTCACATAGTCCATGCCTCCGCCACCATATTCCTCAGGCACTGCTATCCCCATAAGCTTTAGTTCACCCATCATCCTAACGATCTCCTCAGGGTGCCTATGGGTACGGTCCAATTCGGCTGCCTTTGGTTTTATCTCTGTCTCGGCAAAACGCCGAGCCATCTGCCTGACCATTTCTTGTTCTTCTGTGAGACCAAAGTTCATCTCAGCTCAACTCCCCTTCAAACCTTGGTGCCCTTTTCTCCAAAAAGGCGGTAAGTCCTTCCTTTGCATCGGGGCTTGAAAAACATGTAGAAAAGGATTCTGCCTCTAAGTAGCAACCATCCCTCAGGTCCACATCAAAACCCCTATCCACACACCTTTTCACAGCACGCAAAGAGACCCTGCCCTTTGTGGCAAGGAGTTTGGCCGTCTTTAGGGTCTCTTCCAGTAGCTTTTCCTTTGGAAAGACTTTATTCACAAGGCCTATTTCTTTTGCCTCTTGGGCAGAGATCTGGATGCCTGTCATGCAAAGTTCTTTTGCCATGGCCTTCCCCACCAATCGAGAGAGCCTTTGGGTGCCTCCAAAGCCAGGGATAATTCCCAGATTTATCTCAGGTTGGCCGAACCTGGCATTCTCAGAGGCATAGATAAAATCACATGCCATGGCCAACTCGGTGCCTCCACCCAGGGCATACCCATTTACGCAGGCAATTACCGGGATGGGAAGGGCCTCCAGACGGAATAGGAGTTCCTGGCCTGCCCTTGAAAAGGCCCTTGCCTGGATGGGATTCAGGCCTGCCATGTAAGAGATGTCTGCTCCTGCCACAAAGGCCTTTTCTCCCTCTCCTGTGATGACCAGCACCTTGATGGAAGGATCCTTTTCTATTTCATCCAAGGCCTTGTGCATGTCAGAGAGGACCTGCTGATTTATGGCATTTAGTGCCTTTGGCCTGTTTATCTTTATGAGCCCAACATTCTCAATCCTTTCAAGTATGATGGTCTCGTACATGCTATCCCCCTTTATTGGATGCATTGGATGGCCATGGCCATGCCTTGTCCACCGCCTATGCAAAGGGTTGCCAAGCCCAAGGAGGTCTTTGTGCGCATGAGCTGGCACAACAATGTGAGCACGATCCTTGCTCCTGTGCATCCAATGGGATGCCCGATGGATATCCCGCTCCCCAAGGGGTTTGTCTTTTCCAAGTCAAACCCCAGCTCCCTTATACAGGCCAGTGCTTGAACCGCAAAGGCCTCATTCAACTCTATCCAATCAAAGTCTGAGACCTTGAGATTCAATTTGTACAGAAGCTTTCTTACTGCCGGAATAGGTCCAAGGCCCATGTATGCAGGATCAACACCCGCTGTTGCATATCCCAAGATCTTTGCCAAGGGCCTTAGATTTAGCTCCTTTGCCTTCTTATCGGACATAAGCAACAAGGCACAGGCAGCGTCGTTTATACCCGATGCATTCCCTGCTGTGACAGTACCGTCCTTTTTAAATGCAGGAGGAAGTTTGGCCATCTTCTCCACGCTGGTATCCATAGGCCTTTCGTCTGTATCGAATATTATGGGATCCCCTTTTTTCTGGGGGATCACAACAGGTACGATCTCTTCCTTAAAGAGCCCCTGTTTTATGGCCTCCCTTGCCCTCTTATGACTCAGTGCACCCAATTCATCCTGTTCTTGCCTTGTGATGCCGTACTTGGCCGCTATGTTTTCTGCTGTGAGGCCCATGTGGTAGCCGTAGAATATCTCAAAGAGGCCATCGAAGACCATCAGGTCCACCAGCTCTGTGTTATTCATCCTGGCCCCCCATCTGGCAGCAGGAAGGGCGTAGGGGATGAGACTCATATTTTCCATGCCTCCTGCCAAGACCACCTCAGCCTCTCCTGCCTTTATGGCCTGGGCACCCAATGCAAGGGCCTTCATGCCCGATGCGCATACCTTGTTTACCGTAAAGGCATTGGTTTCTTTGGGCACACCTGCCCTTATGGAAGCCTGCCTTGCCACATTTTGGCCTTGTCCGGCTCCTACCACATTACCCATGATCACCTCGTCTATCTCAATGGGCATCAGGTCATGGGAATACTGGTAGTAGCCCTTTTCCAGGTCCGTTATCCCTATGCCCTTAAGACCGTCTGGCTCAAAAGATCTCCTCTGATCGGATGCCACAGGTCTCACTCCAACCCTTTTTAGGGTCTCCCTCAATACCAAGGCCCCAAGCTCCACAACGGGCACCGATTTAAGGCTTCCCCCAAAAGCGCCAACAGGGGTCCTTGCTCCGGATACAATAACAACATCTGTCATCTTCAACACTCCTTCCCTTTTATTTAAACTCCTAATGGAGATTTAAGGCTCATTGTACACCACCAGTGTAACAGCTTCTCCACCACCAAGACAAAGGCTTGCCTGGCCAATACCTGCTCCCCTTTCCTTCATGGCATATATGAGTGTCACCAAGACCCTTGCACCACTTGCTCCAATGGGATGGCCCAGTGCAACTGCTCCACCCTTCACATTCACCCTGTTGGGGTCCAGGTCCAACTCCCTCATGATGGCAACCGTGGAGGAGGAAAAGGCCTCGTTTATCTCATGGATATCCACATCCTTGATGGTAAGCCCTGCCTTTTTCAAGACCTTTAAGATGGAATAGATGGGTGCAACCAACACATACTTCATATCTATTCCAGCAGAACCCTGTGCACCAGTTTTTACCAAGGGCTTTATCCCAAGACTTTCTGCCTTTTCCGTTGCCATTAAGACCACTGCTGCTGCTCCATCGCTGATCTTGCTTGAGTTCCCAGCGGTCACCATCCCGTCTTTTTTAAAGGCAGGTGCCAATCTTGAAAGTGCCTCCAAGCTTGTCCTGGGCTGCCTTAGTGCAACCTCGTCCTGCTTAAATTCCTTGGGTTCACCCTTTTTCTGGGGTATGACCACAGGCACTATCTCCCTGTCAAACCCACCGGATTCAATGGCCTTCCAGGCCCTTTGATAGGATTCAAAGGCGTGCTTGTCCATGTCTTCCCTGGTGACATTGTATTTTTCAGCCACAAGCTCTGCACTCATACCCATGTGGAAGTCGTTTACATGGTCCCATAGGCCATCATGGACCATTCCATCTACCACCTTGGCATTGTTCATCCTGTAACCTGTCCTGGCGTTCATCAACATATAAGGGCACAGGTTCATGTTTTCCATTCCACCTGCAACCACAACATCTGCATCTCCACATTTTATCGCCTGAATACCTAACATAACTGCCTTCAGCCCAGATCCACACACCTTGTTGACGGTAATAGCACCCACCTCCCAGGGTAGGCCTGCCTTTATCATGGCCTGTCGGGCCGGATTTTGCCCAAGACCATGGGGCAGTACACAGCCCATTATTACTTCATCAACCTCTGTGGGTTTCAATTGAACCCTTGCCAAGGCTTCTTTTATTACCAAAGCTCCCAGCTCTGTTGCAGGAACGGTACTCAAACTACCTTGAAAATCACCTATGGCAGTCCTCACAGCACTTACAATTACCACATCTCTCATAGTGGCCCCCTCTACTTTAGTTGCCATCCCTTTATACATATCCGTTAGGGAATTAGTCAAGTGATTTGAACTTGCATTTTATTATTTTCAACGAATNGTATTTTACGGTCGTTCGATAATGTAACCTTTNTCCCTTAAAAGACGGTCAAAATTTAACTTGTGGAAAGAAGAGCAAGAGAGATCAGGAGCTATAAAACCTTTCAAACCTTTTAGGCAGAGGGAATAAAGCCTGAAACAAGGAGTGCAATTTGAAAGAATTCAAACATAGAAGTCCATGGGTTGTGGATCAAGTCCAAAATAACTGAATTTTGTTGTACTTACACCTTGGTTGTATCCCTTTGTGGGAAAAAGAGTGATACGGAACTCAACTTGTCTAAGGGAGGGTGATTTTTCCCATCGGCTCTGATACTTGACTCTTTTTTCCTTTGATGTAATTATCTCTCAAACTTTTACCAAGGGAGGAAAGGGATGAAAAAAGTGGCCTTTTTGATCTCAATCACCATCTTTTCTTTTGTGCTATGTGGGTGCGAGGTGCTGATTTTAGGAGGGGCCGGCGCGCTGGTGGGGGCAGGAGGATACCACTATTATCAAGGAGAGCTCAAATCAGAACTTAATTGTAGATTTCTGGATGCATGGCAGGCATCCAAAAAGGCTGTTACTGAAATGGGATATGTAATAGAAGAAGAAAAACACAAACAAACAGAGGGCAAAATAAAGGCAACAAAGTTAAACGAGGAGCCAATAAATATTTACCTCAAGTATATTACATCCGACAGGACTGAAATAGGAATCAGGATTGGATTTTTTGGGGACAAGGATACATCTGTCTCTGTCCTTGAAAGGATAAAAAAGAGGATAACAAGCTAAAGGAAGGTGTCCATAAAATCCCTTTCCTGATACTTTAGTACCATTGGATGAAAGCACCATCTCCATTTGGCAACAGAAGGATCTTTGGCATACTTTTTTTCGTGGTATTGATCACCACAATGGGTGCTGGGATTGTGGCACCACTGCTTCCTGTTTATGCACAAGGTCTTGGTGCAGGTAACCTTGAGATCGGGGCTATATTTGCATCCTTTTCCCTTGGGAGGACTATATTTGTGCCTATTTTCGGTATCTTGTCAGATATCTTTCAAAAGAGATGGTTTATAATCATTGGGCTGGCTTTATATTCGGTTGTCTCTTTGCTTTATTTCATTTCCACAGGTGTGAAGGGCCTTATCCTCACAAGGCTGAGCCAAGGCATAGCATCAGCGATGGTTCTGCCGGTGGCACAGGCCTATGTTGTGGATTTGGTGAAGAAAGAGAAAATGGGTACTGCCTTGGGTGCTTTTAACATTGCCTTGTACTTGGGACTTTCCCTTGGTCCTATATTGGGAGGAACACTCAACGACCGATACGGTGTTGGCGCCAGTTTTATTGCAATGGGTGTGTTTACACTAAGTGCAATGGTGTTTGCATCAATAATGCTTCCCTCTCATGGTGAGTTTAAAGGGCCATTGTCTTTGGATTATAAGGCATATTTTGCCATGATAAGGATTCCCAAGGTCTTTTCTTCGGTCTTCATCAGGTTTAACTACACTGCATCGGTGGGTATGCTCTGGGCCTTTCTGCCCTTATATGCACAAAATGAGGTACATTTGACAAGTGCCCAAACTGGGCTGGTGGTCATGGTAAATGTGTTGGTTGCAGGTCTGATCCAGATCCCGGCAGGCTGGCTGTGGGATAGGGTAGAGAAGGATTTGGTGCTGTTGCTGAGTTTTTTGGTAACAGCCTGTGGGCTCTTGGGCTTTCTCACACAGGCCTCATTTCTTTCCCTCTTTGTCTCAAATGGGGTATTTGGCCTGGGCGGAGGGATGGCAATGCCGGCCTTGATGGCCATGGTGGGATCGGAGAGTAAAAGGTCTGGGATGACGGGTTCTGGCATGGGAATACTTACCTTTGCACATGGCCTTGGAATGCTTATAGGCCCAATTATGGGTGCATGGGCCTTGGATGGATTTGGTTTTAAGGGGATCTTTGGGTCTGCACTGGTTCTAACCTCCTTTGGGGTAATCTTTTGGATGATGGGAAGATCGAGAGGATCATATGGGGACACGCCTTGAAAACATAGCCATTGTCTTGGTGGAGCCACACATACCTGAAAACATCGGCTCTGTTTCCAGGGCAATGGCAAATATGGGCATGAGCCAACTCATATTGGTAAGGCCCAGGAACTGGGATCTTACAAGGGTTTTGAAGACTGCCACAGGACCATCCATTGACATAATTGAGGAGATGGATTGCAAGGAAGATCTACTGGAGGCAATCGGTGAATTTAATTATGTGGTAGCAACCACGGCAAGAATAGGGAGCCTTAGACCTGCCATGGCAGAACCCAGGGAGATAGCCCGAAGGATCGTGGATCTATCTGTGAACAACAAAATTGCCATAGTCTTTGGACCAGAGGATCGTGGACTGAGCAATGATGAGATTAAATATGCCCATGTAATAGTGAGGATACCCACACGGGGTTTTTCTTCACTAAATTTGGCCCAGGCAGTGTTGATAATCGCCTATGAGATCTTTCTGGCCTCAAGATCGCCAAGCTCAGACTTTATACCAAGACTTGCAAACAAATTTGAGTTAGAGGGGATGTATGAACACCTAAAAGAAGTACTCACAAAGATAGGATTCATCAATCCACAAAACCCAGAACACTGGATGATAAACATCAGGCGATTTTTTTCCAAACTGCCCCTTAGGGCAAAGGATGTGAACATAATAAGAGGTATTCTGAGGCAGATTGATTGGTACACGGGTGAGCATGATAGGAACAAAAAAAGGGTAACTCCTGAAATACTGAAAGAAAGGGAAGGAGGCGAAAATGGACTTTAAAAAGGTGATTTGTTGCATAGGAGCAGGATATGTGGGTGGTCCCACCATGGCCGTTATAGCATTGAAGTGTCCTGAATATAAGGTGGTGGTGGTGGATATAGATAAACAAAAGATAGCCAGATGGAATTCCAATGACCTTCCCATCTATGAACCNGGTTTGGATGAGATAATCTATGCCGTGAGGGGAAAGAATCTATTCTTTGAGACGGATATCCCAAAGGCCATAAGGGAGGCAGATATAATATTTGTGAGTGTGAATACGCCCACAAAGACACATGGGGAAGGAGCTGGAATGGCAGCGGACCTTAGGTACTGGGAGAGCACCGCCCGGACGATAAGGGATTACGCCGAGGGTCCAAAGATAGTGGTGGAAAAGAGCACCTTGCCCGTGAAGACATCCGATGCCATGGCAAGGATCTTGAATTGCACAGCCAAGGGATGTGAGTTCCAGATAGTGTCCAATCCGGAATTCTTGGCAGAGGGCTCTGCCATCAGGGATCTCCTGGAGCCGGACAGGGTCTTGATAGGTTTCCAAGAGACCGAGGAAGGAATAAAGGCAAGGGATGCCATTGTGGACATATACTTACATTGGGTGCCTAAAGAGCGAATAATTACCTCCAATGTGTGGAGTAGTGAGCTTAGCAAACTCGTCTCCAATGCCTTATTGGCCCAAAGGGTATCCTCCATAAACAGCATAACGCCCCTTTGTGAGATAACAGGTGCGGATATAAGGGAGATTTCAAAGGCTGCGGGAATGGATTCCAGGATAGGATCCAAATTCTTGAATGCTTCGGTGGGCTTTGGGGGATCTTGCTTCAAAAAGGATATCTTAAATCTGGTCTATATACTGAGGTCCTATGGACTTGAAGAATCTGCCCAATATTGGGAATGGGTTGTGAAAATAAACGAATATCAGAAGGAGAGGTTTGTAAAAAATATGATAAAATCAATGTTTAATACCCTTGCCGGTAAGAGGATATGCCTGTTTGGTTTTGCCTTCAAGGCTAATACAGGTGATACCAGGGAAAGCCCAGCAATTAATATCACAAAAAAACTCCTTGAAGAAGATGCAGTTGTGATTATCACAGATCCCAAGGCAATTGATAATGCAAAGAATGATCTCAAAGGTCTTGAAGGAGAGATCCATTTTGTGGAAGATCCCTATGAGGCATCCAAAGGATGTAATGCAATAGCTGTGGTGACCGAATGGGATTTATTTAGGGAGCTTGATTACGAAAGGATATATAGTCATATGAACAAGCCAGCTTTTATATTCGATGGGAGAAATATCCTTGACCACAAAAGGTTGTATGAAATAGGTTTCCAAGTATATCCCATTGGTGTCAGATCCCTTGTNCACTGGGAATAAATTTGTAGGGAGATGGTACAATGTCTTATTTTATGAAGAGGGTATTGGTAACAGGTGGTGCAGGCTTTTTGGGTTCTAATCTGTGTGAGAGGTTAGTTAACGAAGGGTGTGATGTAATATGCTGTGATAATTTTTTTACAGGTTCCAAGAAGAATGTGTTTAATCTGATTGGAAAACCCAACTTTGAACTTTTAAGGCATGATGTGACTTTTCCACTTTTTATTGAAGTGGATGAGATCTATCATATGGCATGTCCTGCCTCTCCGATACACTATCAATACAACCCTGTAAAAACAATAAAGACCAACATAATGGGATCTATAAACATGTTGGGCCTTGCCAAAAGAGTAAAAGCAAAGATATTGCAGGCCTCCACAAGTGAGGTTTATGGTGATCCAACCGTGCATCCACAGAAGGAGGATTATTGGGGGAATGTGAATCCAATAGGAAAAAGGTCTTGCTATGATGAGGGAAAGAGGTGTGCTGAGACCTTATTCTTTGATTACCACAGGCAAAACCAGGTGAAGATAAAGGTGGCAAGGATATTTAATACCTATGGGCCAAAGATGCACCCTAACGATGGAAGGGTTGTAAGTAACATGATTATACAGGCATTGAAAAGAGAGGACATCACCATATACGGAGATGGATCCCAGACGCGTTCTTTTTGCTATGTGGATGATATGATAGAAGGCCTGATAAAGCTCATGTCAAGCCCTGATGAATTCTTGGGGCCTGTAAACTTGGGAAACCCAAGGGAGACCTCCATACTGGAGCTTGCGGAGATCATCCTGAGGCTTACTGGTTCAAGGTCCAAGCTCATATTCTTGCCACTGCCATCTGATGATCCCAAAAGGAGGATGCCTGATATCTCTTTGGCAAAAAGGGCCTTGGGCTGGGAGCCAAAGGTGGAGTTGGAAGAGGGGCTCAAAAGGACAATAGAGTATTTTAAGGAGATCCTTTAACTCCACTTCGTAAGTGGCCAATTGGTAGGTGGAATTTAATACGCCTTTCGTTTTGAAAAGGTCCCTAACATGCAAATGAGGAGCTTATTTTTGAATGTGAAAATTCCATTTCATGGTGAAGCAAGACAAGGGTCATTTGGAGAGGGTAGGGTCCTGCTTCACCTATAATTGAGCAAGTTTTCCACATCCAGTCCAATATCTTAGGCGATTTGCCGTAGCAGAATGGGTGAAATATCTCGGCCCTGATGAAAAGGTACTGTTGTATTCCGACCATCTGGATGCCGATACTGCTTTTGTAAGCCTCTTTGGCGTACTTCCACAAAGCCAAGTTTCTCCAAGATCGCTATGAAATCTTGCGGCCTGAGAACAGGATACTTGCCCGTAATTAGGCAACCACCACCGTTTGGGTACCGATGAACTCACTTTCAAGGGCTGGCTCACCGTCTTCAAGCAGCATTTGGATGACCTCTTGAGGATTTCTTTGTAGCTCATCGAGGGTGGCTGCCTGAGTGTGCGCTCAAGAAAAACCTGGTACATAGCCAACGTACAGACCCGTGTCAGGACACTTTTCAACAACTGCGGAAAAGGTTCTCATTTACCTGTGGCCATAAGAGCCGCTGGTGGGTTGATTGTCAAATTCTTAGCTTTTATCATACTCNCTTTGTCTTTAAGCGTAGTCCTGATGTTTTACGGTGTGCTTCTAACACGCAAGAGCTTCTTCTAAGTGATCAAAAGGAATCTTTACTCCACGACCGTCCTTGTTTGAGACATGAGTGTAAATTATTGTCCTGGCCGCATCCTTGTGGCCCAGAAGCCCTTGAACTGCTGGGATGTNATAGTCATCTTCTATCAAGTGCGTTTNAAACNAGTGCCTGAGTGTATGACAGGTAGCCATTTTGGCCGATCCTGCCCTTAAGAGGGCGCTTAGGAGGGCTTTTGAGCCCTTCAAGTCCCTGAACGGTAATAAACGAAATTGAAGGCTCTTATAAGCCGAACCCGTAGGTCTCCCTTTAACCCTTTATCCCAAGGGAATAGGGTGGCCCTTGGGAAATACCCAGTGCCTTTTAAAAGCCTCTTCTTAAGGCCATTCACAAAACCTCGCCTAAGTCATGCCAAAAGATTGGGCTTGAAGGTGGATGGTTTTTATCTATGATAGAGGCAAGATTTGGCAAATGTTGAGCTTTCTTATGCCAAAAGACTTCCTTGTGAATAATAGGAGCATGATATGAAAGTATTGATAACAGGAGGAGCAGGCTTTATAGGATCGCATCTGGCTGAAAAGTTACTTTCAAAAGGCTATGAGGTCTTTGCCATAGATAATTTATGGACGGGAAAGCTATCGAATGTCTCTTCAATGCAAAATAATCCCAACTTTCATCTGGTTGTGGATACAATTTTAAATGAATCCGTTATGAATGAGCTGATCTTTAAGGTTGACCAAATTTTCCATTTGGCTGCAGCAGTGGGTGTAAAGATCATAATGGATCATCCTGTGGAGACACTTGAAATAAATGTTAAGGGCGCAGAGGTTGTATTAAGATTGGCCAATAAATTTAAAAAGAAGGTTTTCATTGCAAGCACTTCTGAGGTCTATGGAAAACATAAGGATCATAAGCTCAGTGAAGAGGATAATAGGGTTATGGGAAGTGTGAAAAAAAGAAGATGGGCTTATGCATGTTCCAAAACATTGGATGAATTCTTGGCCTTAGCTTATTATGATGAAAAAAAATTGCCTGTCGTGATTGGAAGATTATTCAATACGGTTGGACCAAGGCAAACAGGCCAATATGGAATGGTTCTGCCGAATTTTGTCCAAAGTGCACTTTTAGGAAAGCCCATTCTTGTATATGGGGATGGTAATCAGACAAGGAGTTTTGCCCATGTGAGCGATGTTGTTGATGCAATTATAAGGTTAATGGAAACCCCAGAGGCAGAAGGAGACATATTCAACATAGGGAATGATGAAGAGATAACTATAAACGACCTTGCCTTGAAGGTAAAACAGATGACAAATTCTCCCTCTTCCATTGAGCATATTCCTTACGAGTTGGCATATGGACCAGGTTTTGAAGACATGGAAAGGAGATGCCCTGACATTAGCAAGATCAAAAAATGCATTTCCTACGAGCCAAAATACAATATAGATATGATAATCCAAAGCGTCATTGAATATTTTAAGCAATAGGGGCTCATATGCCTGTATATGAATATGTGGTTTTAGACCAAAAGGGAAGGGAAAAGAAAGGTATTTTGGATGCCGAAGGCCAAAGTGCGGCAAAACAAAGGCTGAGGGCAAAGGGATACTTTCCCATTGAGATCAAGGAGGCAAGGCAGCAAAAGAGGGCCGCAGCAAGGGGTTTGGGGTTTCTTGGAAGATTCTTTGGGGGGGTCTCCAAGGCAGAGCTGAATTCCGCCACAAGGCTTTTAAGCACGCTTCTCTCAGCAGGCCTACCACTGGATCGGGCCTTGCAAACCATAATAGGGCAGATTCAGAACCCCCACTTCAAAAAGATACTTGCACAGGTGAAGGATTCTGTTACAGAGGGTAATAGCCTTGCTTTTGCACTGAGCCAACACCCAAGGGTTTTTTCAGGACTTTATGTGAACATGGTAAGGTCGGCAGAGGCCTCAGGCACCCTTGAACTGGTCCTGGAGAGATTGGCAGAATTCGGTGAGAATCAGCAGATGCTCATGAACAAGATCAGGGCTGCCATGGCCTATCCTTTGTTTATGACCGTAATTGGAAGTTTGGTGTTGGTATTTTTGATCAGTTTTGTGGTGCCCAACATCACCAAGATATTTCACCAGATGCGTCAGGCCCTTCCATTGCCAACCATCCTGCTCATCTCCATAAGCCGATTTATGGGCAATTATTGGTGGAGCTTGGTACTGTTTGTTGTGGCAGCCATTGCAGTTGTCATAATCTTCAAGGAAAAGCCAAAGGTAAAGGAATTCTTGGATCTTTTGAGGCTTAGGTTGCCTTTGGTGGGCCCTATCTACACAAAGCTTACTGTGAGCAGGTTCTGTAGGACCCTTGGGAACCTTTTGATGGCAGGGATTCCCATCATAACAGGGCTTCAAATTGCAAAGAATATAGTGCAAAATGTACACATAGGCAGGATAGTAGACAGTGCTATAGATGAAGTTGAAAAGGGAAGGGCTTTGGCAGAGGGCATTTCAAGGGCAGGATTGTTTCCGGGTATCGTTGTACAAATGATCGCTGTGGGTGAGCAAAGTGGGCAATTGGAGAAGATGCTTGTGAAGGCTGCAGAGACCTACGAAAAGGAGATAGAGGCCAATATCACTGCCCTTACTTCCATCCTTGAACCTGTGTTAATATTGGTCATGGGAGTGGTTGTGGGATTTATAGTGATATCCATCCTGCTACCCATATTTGAAATGAACCAATTGGTGAGGTGATGACATGGAAAGGTGCATTAAAAGGTACAGGGATAGTGAGAGAGGTTTTACCTTAATAGAACTAATGGTGGTGATTGTGATCCTGGGTATCCTTGCAGGCTTTATAGTTCCAAGGATCATGGGAAGGCCTGAAGAGGCCAGGAGACTCAAGGCCAAGATGCAGATCCAGGCAATTGAAACTGCCCTAAAGCTTTACAAGTTGGACAACGGCTTTTATCCCACCACAGAGCAAGGCCTTCAGGCACTTGTGGAACCCCCATCTGTGGGACAATTGCCCAAGAATTGGAGACAAGGGGGTTATTTGGAAAAGGGCAAGGTGCCAAAGGATCCTTGGGGTAATGACTATGTGTATGTATGCCCAGGGGTGCACGGAGACTTTGACCTAAGCTCCTACGGTGCCGATGGGCAGCCTGGAGGAGAGGGAGAAAATGCGGACATAAATAACTGGGAATTGGATTGAAACAATTGTGGCGTATCAGAGGCTACACCCTTTTGGAGCTCATCCTTGTTATTTTGATCTTTTCCTTAGTACTTAGCCTTGCAATACCAAGACTGGGAGGTCTTATAAGAAGTGACGAACTGCGGGCCTCTGCACTGAGGCTTGTGGGGCTTATCAAAGACACCAGAAATAGGGCAATGATGGAACAAAGATATTATAGGTTGTATTTTGAACCCAACACCTCCAATGTGTGGACTGAAAAGATAGAGACAGTAAGAGAAGATGTGGAAAAGAAAAAGAAATCCATCTCAAGGGATGTAATCGTTAAAGGAATATGGTCAGGCACAAAGGGGAAGCAGAGCGAAGGTGAAGTGTGGATCACATTTTCTCCAATGGGATATTGTGATGGAGCACTCATATATCTCTTGGACGATAAATCCAAGAGCTTTACCATCCAGATTAATCCCTTTGGAACACAAATAGACCTCATAGAGGGTGAAGTTGAACCAGAGCTCCAAGAAGTTAGTTAGCGAAAACATAAAGGCCTTTACATTACTGGAAGTGATGATTGCAATGGCCATCCTTGCCATGGTACTTGTTACTGCATTTTGGAGCCAATCCAGGTCTGTGGAACTTGAAAATGAGGCCAAATGGAACACCATTTCAGGGACTATGATCCAAACCTTTGTTACCGAGACCTTGGGCACAAGCACAGAGGATTTAAAAGATAACATGTTTGATCTATTGAAGGGCTATCCTAACTTTAACTTTAGATTTGAAATGGGATCCGTACCCTTTTCTGAACTTCCTGACCTCATGGAATTTATAATAGAACTACAAGGGCCCACTGAAGGGTTATCCATAAGGAAAAAATTCTTGCTTTACGTCAAAAAGGGCCAGTGATGGACAAAAGGGGATTTACTCTATTGGAATTGCTCCTTGCCGTCGTTATTCTCGCGATGGTAATAAGCACAGTTTATTACGGAATCGCCGGAACAACAAAAGTATATAATACCATCGAAGCTGAATCGTATCTTTATAGGCTTTTTAGGACATTTGCAGAAAGATTTATTGACGATGTTGAATCAATAGTTCAGGTAGGGGGTGTTAAGAGTTTTCTCAACCTTGAAAATAATATCACTGTGTTATTTAAAGGTGCAGATACTGAAAGAACCCAAGTAGGTGTTATTGTTACCATGGTATCAGATCCCTTTTGTGCCTTTGGAGAAGAGGTGGCAAGAAAAGGGCCAATGCTTATTTCATATGAACTGGCACAAAATTCTGGCAGGAGTGCATATAACTTGATAAGACATTCAGTGCCAATAGTGGGTAAAACAAAAGAAAGACACGACATAATCCTTCNCGATGTGAAAAGCATTAGGATGGAATACATAGATGAATCAAAACAGGTTAGAAAAGATTGGGACTCAACATTAGAGGAGAATCTTAATAAGGTTCCCAAATTTGTCAAATTAACCATTGTGCTTGATGGATCACAATTGAGTTCACAAGATCTTACCCATGAAATTACTGTTGCTCCAATCTTGGTGGGGAAATGATATGAATAACAAAGGTATTGCCCTCCTGATGAGTCTCGTTTTGATAGTACTTGTGGTCTTCATTGTAATAAACATTTTAAATACAACATGGGTTGATGTGAGTGAGTCTGCAATATTCAGGGACAGGGCTCTGGCCAAGATCAATTTGATCTCAGCGCTAAATTATGCCACCGCCCTCCTTGTGAAAGACGCGCAGACAAATAATATTGATACACTTAGGGATAATTGGGCGGATAAGGAGGAGATAAGCAAGGCCTTTAGTGAATGGGCAGGAGAAGATGTGGAAATATTTATTTCAGATGAGACGGGCAAGCTCAACATAAACAGCCTTGTGAAGCAAGACGGCCAGTATAACGCAAACATTATGAACGTTCTGCTGCGCCTCTTAAAAGGTCCATTCTTTAAACTCAGTGCAGAGGATGCTCAAAACCTGCTGGATTCCATCAAAGACTGGATAGATAAGGATGACGAGCCTACAAGATTCGGGGCCGAAAGTGGGTACTATAAGGATTTAGGCCTGAAATATGGTGCCAAGAATTCGGCCATTGACTTCTTAGAAGAACTTTTGACGGTCAAGGGAGTGACACCTGAGATTTTCTATGGTACAGGAGAATCCCCAGGGCTAAAGGATTTGTTGAGGACACGGGGACCCACTACAATAAATATCAATACAGCGCCAGGAGAGATCATACTTGCTCTGGGAGATAACATGACATGGGATGCAGTGGCAGCCATGTTGGATTATAGACTCGAACAGGGAAATGAGCTGGGTAAAAAGGACTGGTACAAATCAGTTCCGGGAATGGCAGGGGTTGCACTGGACGAGAGCATAATAACCACAAAGGGTGAGCTATTTAAGGTGGTGGTTGTTCAGAGGACTTCTGCCACAAGGCGGAACCTCATAGCCCTATTGGAGAGAAAGGGGAAGGATGTAAAGATATTGGATTTGAAAGTCGAATGAAAATACAATATTTAGATTTATTGGGTTTGTTGAGTTTGTGGGGGCCGAGAAAGGCGAGAGACCTGGTGGATAAATTGGGTTACAGAGGTAGGAGATTTTCAGGGGAATTTAGATCTAAAGGGCTAAACAAAGGGATATGGGAAGAAGTATATTAGGTTTAACCTTAGAGGACAATGATATAAAGGCAATATTGCTCCAGGCAAGGGTCAAGGGCTTTGATGTTATCCAGTGTTTTCATATACGGATAGGTGAAAAGGCAGCCAGTGAGGTAGTTAATGAATTAAACCAACAAGTCAGGATAAGGCCTGATTCTGTCTATTTGACCATTAACACCAGTGGCATCTCCTTTAGAGTAGTAAGGCTTCCCTTTAAAGATACCAAAGGTATATCCAAGGCACTTCCCTTTGAACTTGAAGCCACACTGCCTTTTCCTTTGGATGAAAAGGTCATAGATTTCTGCTATTACTGGAATGAATCATCAGCTCATGTCATTACATGTCTTTTGCCAAGGGAGACAATAAGGATATGGCTTGAAGAACTAAAAAAAGTCAATCTGGAACCTGAAGTGGTTGATGTCAGTATTGGGCCGATTTCAAACTACATTTTAAAGCAAAATGAACATAACAACTTTTTTATACTCCACCTTTCCGACAATGTAGCTTCGATTTCCATTATTGAAGCTAATAGAATTGCATTCATGCGTCAGATTAACGGTTCAATTAGACTGAATACCAATGACCAAAGAGATCTTCTAAAGTTTGTAAATGAAGTAAAAATGACTTTGACATCCTACAAATCGTCCTTTTCCCCTTCATATGCTCCAACTCAAGGATATGTGTTTGGGAATAATTCCTATGATTTTTCTCTATTGGGATTCTTTGAAGAAAATTTAGGGATTCCTGTAAGTTCAAGGGATATATTGAGCTCCTATTTAGCCGATTTCCCAAAACCTGTCATTCCAGAGCTGGATACCTCTTTGGTGTTCCCCACAGCGCTCCTGGGAATTGAGCTAAGGCCCGCCTTTGATCTGAGAAAGGAGGCTTTTCCCCGAGAGACAAAACTTCCATCCCTTTTACGATATACAAGACTGACCCTCATACTCCTTGCATTACTTTTAATACTTTGGGGTGCTCGTGAATTTGTGAATGTGAACATTATGGAAACCAGGTTTCAGAAATTGCAAACACAACTAATATCAATCTATGNCTCGACCTTCAACGAGACAAAGCCTGGGCAAGACCCCGTGGCCTCTGCAAAGGCCCAGCTAAAGGAATTTANGAAGAGATTCAAGGACGTGGACCTAAAGGTGTCTTCAATCAAAACAATAGATATATTGCACGATATAATCCAAAATATCCCCGATAATATCAAAGTGGAACTTGACAGGGTGTTTGTTGATAGTGAAGCAATACAGATTGTGGGACAGTCCGACAGTTACAATAGTATTGATATTTTGAAAAATGAGTTTCAATCCATTCCATATATTTCAGAAAGCAACATCCAATCTGCGAAGGCAGATAAAACAGGAAAGAATATTAATTTTGAGATTCGCCTAAAACGGAAAGGCTAAGATGAGGCTATCCAAAAGAGAGAAGACTATAGTTATGCTGGGAACGATCTTAGTTGTAATATTTATGGTGTTGGAGATTTTAATTTTTCCCTTTGCTGACTACAAGAAGAAACTTTCATTATCACTTTCCAAGAAAGAAAAAGACCTCATCGAGCTTGTGGAGCTCTGTTCAGAGTACCATAAATTAAAAAGTGAGGCTGATACTGTTCAAAAAATGTCGGCTAAAAGAGATAGTAATTTTAGTGTTTTTACTTTCCTCGAAACTATTAGTAGGAACACCAATATAAAAGAAAATGTGAAGTATATGAAGCCTTCGGATGTAAAGACTTCTGGATCAATTAAAGAGAGTATGGTTGAAATGGAAATAGATAATATCAATCTCCAGCAACTTATGAAGTTCTTGTATGAGGTAGAATTCAGTGATGTGAATGCAACTGTAAAACGGATTTCTATAAAAAAGAAGCAAAATCAAAAGGGTATGTTGGATGTAATCCTGCAAGTGGTTACCTATGAGACAGTGAGTTAGGGCATGGTAAATTTAAAGAGTACACTTCAAATTATTATCTACACTTTGGTATTCATCGTGTGTTGCTATATATTTTCCATCCAATTGTTTCCCACCAAAGAGGTGACAGGATATCTCGTCAATAAGTTAAAAAAATCAAACCCAGATATGAATCTGATTTTGGGTTCGATCAAACTGGGCTACGATCTGAAATTCAAGATTGCGCCCCTTGTGCTGGCGGACAATAAGACTGGGGCAGAACTGGTCAGGGTCAAGGAGGTTTTAGTCTCTCCAAGGTTCAGGTCACTGTTGGGCTTTCAACCTGGTTTTCACGTTAGATCCAACTTTGGAAAGGGTGAAATAATTGGAGATGTTAACTTCCCATCCAGTAAACCTTTAGGGGTTGCTGGCAATTTTGAGATATCTTCCTTGGATTTATCTTCATTGAACCTTTTGGAGCACCTGTTGGGCTATGCGGTAAAGGGCATAGTAAACGGAAATATGCGGATTAATGCGAGAGAAATGGGTTTGGCCAATCTCAATGGAAGATTTGATCTAAAATTTTCCCAGATCAAGATACCTGTGAAAAATCCTTCAGTTGGCTTATCTGAGATAGTAATAGAGCAGGGGTCTTGTACCGGAGGGATTGAGAATGGCGTTATGAAAATTGATAGTATGCCCCTTAAATCTAAGGACATCAGCTTGGATCTGACCGGCAAGATTGGATTAAAAGCAGATATAGGCAGCTCAACCTTGAATCTGACACTTAACATGCTTATAACACCAAAATTTGTCACATCCCTTTCTAAGGATTCCCCCCTTAGGGCTATACTTGAGAAAAAGACCAAAAGCGGTTATAAGATCAAGCTCAATATAACAGGTACGCTTCAAAATATTAATTGGCAGGTAAGATGAATATATCCGAGAGGGTGATAAAATACTTAGTGCCTATCCTGAACATAGGATTGGTAGCTTTGTGCTCTTATATATTGGTTGGGATGGCTTATGATCTTTTGAAGGTGAAGCTTGCCCAGTTTACGACCGTTGAAATAAGAAAGCCTGAAAGGTTGGAAGGCCCTCCCAAGAAGATGGGGATTTCGGATTATCTGGTGGCTGCTGAAAAAAAAGCCTTTGGTGAGCCTCCGCCAGTGGAGAGTAAGGAGGGAAAGGCCTCTGCGCCTGAACCAACCACATTAAAGCTAAAGCTCCAAGGTACCATCGTGGGAGACAAGGAAGGATTTGGTGCTGTAATCTACGACATGAACACAAAAAAGCAGGGCATTTACAAGATAGGGGACAAGGTCCAGGGAGCTACCATTGCCTCTGTGGAAAGGGGAAAGGTTATCTTGAAGGTGGGAGAGAAGGAGCAGATACTGGCATTTGAGGAACCAAAAAAGGCCTCAACTCCCCAGGCCCCTGCCCAGGCCCAGGCGCCACCTCCCACTGAGCCCAAGGCCAAACAAGTTACCATACAAAGGGCTGAAATAGATGCAAGCATGCAAGACCTACCCAAGCTCATGAGCCAGGTAAACTTGGCCCCTCATTTCAAAGATGGGCAACCGGCTGGCATTGCCATACATAGGATTAATCCAGGGAGCATTTTTCAAAAACTTGGGCTAAATAACGGTGACATCCTTGTGGGGGTGGAACGAAATCCCATAAAGAGCCCAGAGGATCTCATAAACCTTTACGACAAACTCAAGAATGCTGAAAGTGTAACGGTTCAGGTGGAGAGGGGTGGGGCTATGGTGGATCTTGAATACGAGATAAAATGATGGATAATAGATGTTTCGCTTGGAATTGCGTAAAACAATATGGACAAGGAGGATGAGTTGAAAAGGCTAAGTCGTTTATTGCTACCGATTATCTTGATCCTTTTGATTCATGTCTATATTTTTGCAGAGGAAGGTGGGGAGAAAGCCCAAAGCACCAAATCGCAAGATACATCCAACAAGTATGTGACTATAGATTTTCAGGATGTTGATATAAATGTGTTGATCAAGTTTATAAGTGAAATAACAGGGAAAAACTTTGTGGTTGATAGAAATGTGAAAGGTACAGTGACGATAATCTCTCCCACCAAGATTTCCGTTGAAGAGGCATATAGGGTATTTGAGTCAGTACTTGAAGTGTATGGATTTGCTGCAGTGCCTTCAGGAAATGTAACAAAAATACTACCTGCTGTTGAAGCGAGGACAAGGGCCATTGATTTATATCCTCCTGAGCTCAGGACAAAGCCAGAAGACAAATTGGTGACACAACTTATAAGATTGAAATATGCGGATCCAGAAGAGATTAGAAAAGCGTTTACTCCTCTTGTTTCAAAGACAGGAATGATCACTACCTATAGGCCAAGTAATATGCTGATAATCATAGACGCCTATTCCAACATAACAAGGCTTATGGATATGATCCACAAACTTGATGTGGAAGGGATTGGTAGGCAGATATCAGTGATTCCACTTAAATATGCCAGTGCAAATTACCTGAGTAAGATCTTGGGCAATATATTTAAACCACAAACTGCACAACCAAAGGCTGCGCCTCCTGGCCAACAGGCTGCTGCCCCCCTGGTGGAGGCAGAGATTGTCATTATCCCCGAAGAGAGATTGAACATGCTCATTGTGTTGGCAACGGAGGCTGACATAAAGAGGGTCCAGGACTTGATACAGCTCCTGGATCAGGAGGCCCCCAGGGGCGAAGGGAACATCAGGGTGTATTACCTTCAGTATGCCAGTGCAGATGAGCTTTTGAGTGTACTCACTGCCATTCCCAGAAAAGAGTCCTCTCCTCTGCAGGCCCAGCAGCCGGGCCAGGCCAAAGCTCCCACAGAGCATGCGCCAAAACCAACGGGCCAGGCAGTGATCTCAAAGGATGTATCCATCTCAGCGGACAAGGCCACCAATGCCCTCATTATTGCGGCAAACAAGGAAGATTATCAGGTGATAGAAGATGTGATCAAGAAGCTGGACATCCCCAGGATGATGATCTACCTGGAGGCCCTGATCATGGAGGTAAGTGCACAGAAGGATTTTTCCCTTGGGGTGGATTGGCAGGTGGGAGATCAGATAGGCACTTATGAAGGGAAAAAGATCGGGGGGATGGTGGGTTCCACCTATGGAAACTTACAGGAGTTTGCCTCTTCTGTGGTCAAAGGCACCTTACCCAAGGGCTTTACTTTGGGGGTATTGAGTGAAGGGATTTCACTATCCATCGCAGGCACTACCGTCACCTTTCCCAACATAGGTGCAGTGGTAAGGGCATTAAAATCAGAATCGGGCATAAATATCCTTTCCACCCCACAGATACTAACACTGGACAACCAAGAGGCTGAGATAAAGGTGGGGAAAAATGTACCTTACCTCACAAAGGGTGAGACCACTGCCACCACCACGGGCATACAATATGTCACCTATGAATACAAGGATGTGGGAGTAAACCTAAAGATCACACCACAGATAAACAGGGAAAGGCATGTGAGGCTCAAGATATATCAGGAATTGTCCCAAGTTGTGGGGGAAGTCCAGAATGATAAACCAACCACCCTAAAAAGGGCCTTTAATACAACGGTGGCCATTAAAGACGGGCAGACTGTGGTCATAGGAGGTCTTATAGATACCTCGATGAATATCACAGAGTCATCGGTCCCCTGCTTGGGAGGAGTACCTGGCTTGGGTTGGTTGTTTAAGTCAGTTGGACGTAGCGGGGGTAAGACCAATCTCTTTGTATTTCTAACCCCCCATATCATTGAAAACCCTGCGGAGGCTGATAAGATAATGCAGGAAAAGAAGGTACACATGGAGGAGCTAAAGAAGAGTTCCATAAAATTGTACCCCGGAGAAGGTCCTCCTATTATCTTCAACAATTCCCCTGCCCAGGTGCCAAGTGAGCAGGAAGGCAGAAACTCACAATAGGATAAGATGGGCATAAAATTACTGGGTGAGATCCTAAAGGAAATAGCAGGCCTTTCAGAAGAGGCCATTGAACAGGCCTTGCTTGCACAGAGAACCAAAGGAGGAAAGATTGGTGAGATCCTGCTCCAAAGAAAACTCATTTCAGAGCAGGATCTATTGAAGGCCCTGGCGATCCAAATGGGTATCTCCTTCTGGGAAAAGATAGAAATTGAGGGGATTGATGTAAATTTTGTAAACAAGGTTCCCATACAGCTGCTGAAGAAGTTTAAGGTTGTACCGATTATTAAAGGAAATAAGGCCTGGATAGCCATGAATGATCCTGCCTCATTGACTATAGCAGACGATATACGGAATGTATTGAACTTGAATGGGGCTGAATATGTATTGTGTCCACAGTCAAGCATCATATCAACAATCAACCATGCATATGATACAATTGTAACTTCCGCAGAAGAAGTCATACAAAACATGGAAGAAGAGGATAGCGAGGCCCTTATAACAACTATTGATGAAATTGGAGATATTTTAGATGATACCAGCGATGCTCCTGTGATCAAGTTTGTTAATTTGCTTTTTACACAAGCTGTGAAGGCCAAAGCAAGTGATATACACATAGAACCATATCAAAACAAACTAAAAATCCGTTATCGCATTGACGGTGTACTTTATGATATGCATACTCCGCCCAAGTACATCCAGGCAAGGCTTGTGAGCAGAATAAAGATAATGGCAAAACTAAACATCGCTGAAAAAAGACTTCCCCAAGATGGAAGGATTGAGATCAAGATAGGTGAGAAGCAGATTGATATAAGGGTCTCAACAATTCCCACTGCCTTTGGAGAAAGAGTGGTTATGAGGCTTTTGGACAAGGCAGCCGTGCTGTTGAAGCTCACGGAGCTGGGGATGGACTCCCAAATGCTAACCGTTTTTGACAGACTCATCAGGAGCGCCTACGGCATTATCCTTGTCACAGGCCCAACAGGTAGTGGAAAGACCACCACGCTGTATGCTGCCCTTAGCACCATCAACAGACCTGACATAAACATCATTACCCTTGAAGACCCCATAGAGTACCAGATGGATGGAGTGGGGCAGATTCAGGTAAATCCCAAGATAAACCTCACCTTTGCAAGCGGTCTCAGGTCCATTGTAAGGCAAGACCCTGATGTGATTCTGGTGGGCGAAATAAGAGACTTGGAGACCGCAGAGATTGCCATCCAGGCGGCTCTAACAGGCCACTTGGTCTTCTCCACCTTGCACACCAATGACTCTGCCTCCACCATCACAAGGCTTATTGACATGGGCATAGAACCATTCTTGGTTAGTTCATCTGTGCTTGCTATTTTGGCCCAAAGGCTTATAAGGATGGTCTGTCCTGTGTGTAGGGTGCCTTACAAACCTGACCCTGAGTTGCTGAAACAGATGGGTCTTTCAACGGATGAGGTGGGAGACAGGGTGTTTTACAGGGCATTGGGCTGTAAAGAATGTCTAAACACTGGCTATAGGGGTAGGACAGGGATTTTTGAACTCCTGATCCTAAATGATGAGATAAGATCAATGATTCTCAAGACCTCTGATTCCAACCAGATAAAGAGGTTGGCCCTTCAGCACGGCCTTGTTACACTGGCACAGGACGGAGCCAAGAAGGTAATGGAGGGAATAACAACCATAGAAGAGGTCTTGAGGGTCACACAGGCCTTATAGAAGGAGGTTATGGCATGAAAAAGATCATTTTGTATTTTTTTCTCGTGACCGGGCTCATGTGGCCCACGCTGAATTTTGCACAGGATGAAAAGGTATTGCTGATACTTCCTTTCAAGGTGAATGCAGATCGGGATCTGAATTACCTTTCAGGTGGGCTACAAGATATGCTCATAAGCAGGCTCACGCATCCAAAAGAAACCAGGGTAGTTCAAAAGGAGATCCTGCAAAAAGAGCTTTCCAAGTTAGGCAGTACCGATCCATTCCCAAAAGCCACAGAGTTGGGCAAGGCCTTGGGAGCGGATTATGTGATTGGAGGCACCATAGTGGTCTTGGGAAACAGTTTCAGCTTGGATGCTGCGATAAGACCCACCAAGGAGGGAGTGGAAGGGTTTTCTGTGTCCACACAGGGTAAAAAACTGGATGACCTCATCATAGAGATGGACAAATTTGCCTCTGAGATCAATGCAAGGATATTCGGCAAGAAGGTGGCAAAAACAGAGGCTGTGTCAGAGGAAAGAGAAGGGCAAGAGGCCGAGGAGGAAAAAGCATGGGCACCGCATCCACAGTTCAAGGCATTCAGGTATGGTTTGGATCAAAAGAATTACTGGAGGAGCAGGGGATTCCAAGATGAGATATCAGGATTAGATATAGGTGATGTGGATGGAGATGGACAAAATGAAGTTGTTTTATCTTTAAAAGACAAGGTGGAGGTTTACAAGTTTAAGGATAAAAGGCTTACAAAGTTTGCTGAATATTCCTTTGAAGATAGAATACCCATAATCTCCTTGGATGTGGCTGATATCAATAAAAACAACAGGGCAGAGATCTTTGTGAGCAGGGTCTCAGGAGGATATGTTAATAGCGCTGTCTTGGAATACACAAACGGCAGACTGGGCCTGATTACGAAAGATTCTCCATATCTATTTAAAGTCATGGATCTTCCTCCCCACGGCAAAACCCTAATAGGACAAAGGATGAGTACAGGGCATGGAGAGGCAGTTGCGGATGTTATAAGGTATTATTTTTCAAGTGATATTGAAAAACTTGAATGGACAGGAAAGGATTATCAAGGAGCAGGATCCCTTCCACTACCCAACATAAAAGGGTTGTTTTTATACAACTTCACAATGGCGGATTTGGACAATGACGGCTCTCCTGAGATTATAATGATTGATCAAGAAGAGAAATTGAGTGTGTACTCCAACTTGGGGGAGAGGCTTTTTAGGAGTTCAGAAACATTTGGGACCACATTGAACTACATACGTCTTAATCCTGAAAAAGAAAGCTCCATATCAAGGGTAAGGCTTGAGATAAATGATGTATACCTCCCACCCAGGATGATCGTTGCAGACATAGACGGTGATGGGAAAAAGGAACTGATAGTCATCAAAAACACCTCTAGTTCTCCTTACACAAGCCGGTACAAGGCATTCTCAGATGGAAAGATTGTATTACTCTCTTGGAGCGGGATGGCCCTGGATCCTGTGTGGGAGACCAGAAGGCTCACAGGCTGCATATCTGATTTTCAAATAAAGGATCTTGATGGAGATGGTAACTTAGATCTGGTTTTGGCAGTAATACAAGATACTGAGGTAAAACTTATGAAAGATGCCAGGAGTGTTATTGTAGGATATTCTCTGGCAAAGCAAAAGTAGATGAAAGACTCAAAAGGCAAAAAATTAAGACAAACAAAAAAGGATTTAGCCTCTACCCAAAAGACGATAACCGTTTCAAAGAGTCATAGGTCTTTCGATTGGGTGTTGGATGTCTTTCTATTTTTGATCTTATTCATAGGACCTCAGGTATTTTTGATTAGGCACTATGATTTTGCAAACTTACCTCAGCTGGCCTTTATCCACATTTTATCCACGTTGCTTTTGGGATTTGTGCTATTCTATTATGGAAAAATCAATTTGTCATTATATTACATTCCAATCTTTGGCTTCTTGATATGGGCGCTAATCAGTATAAGCTGGGGCTACAACAAATATGAAGGGATATCCACCATAAATCTTTGGTTGGGTCCTGTTACATTATTTTTTGCATTGGCTAACAGTCCTGCGGACTCCAATCGCATCATTAGGGTATTGGATTTCATATTTGGATCAGCAGTTGTGTCTGCCATAATAGGTTGTCTTCAATATCTCACAAAATTCCCTTTTGTGCCACAGGTGGTAGAACCTGCAGCCACCTTTGCCAACAAGAATATGGCAGCTCATATCATGGTGTTATCCATTCCATTGGGGATGGGATTATTTTTATCCACCAAGAGCAATTGGAAATCATTTTTCTACTCAATAGGTACAGCCCTTTTGTTGGCATTTTTGTATTACACAAAAACAAAAGCTGGGTGGTTGGCATTTTTGGTGGAGTTTATCTTATTTATAGTTGCACTTTTGCTCATAAGACAAAGACCCATTTGGATAAAGAGCAAACAGGTCTCCTCCCTTCTTGCAATAGTGATCTTGGGCCTGCTGTTGAACCTTTCTCCCCAGGGATGGTCTCCTGCATTTAAGGAGGTTGCTGCCAAGGCTGAGTTGGTAAAGGGCGCTGTGGAGGGAGAGGCTGAAAAGGAAGCAGCTGCCTATGGAAGTGTGGGCCTTAGGCTTGCCATTTGGCGAAACACCTTGGAGATGATAAAAGACAGGCCTATCCTGGGCTTTGGGCTTGGAAACCACAAGGTCTTTTATCCCATATACCACAGAAAGGCGGTGGTGGAAAAGGTCTTCAGCGAAGAGGCCCAGCTTCACAATGTGCACAATGATTATCTCCAAATTTTTTCAGAGACCGGCATCATAGGATTCTTGTTTTTAGCTTTTCTATTTACCCTTTGGACCTTGTCCACCCTTAGACTTGCAAAGTATAACAAACATGAACATCCTGCGCTATATCCCGTGTCCATCTACATTGCCATCATAGGAATCATGGTAAATGCGTTTTTCTGCTTTCCTTCCTTTAGGGCAGTGCCACCCACTATAGTAATGGCATTTACCGGGATACTTTTCTTGTTGGAACAAAAACATGGGATCTCCAACATAAGATTTATTCAATTGCCAAAAACAGTGAGCGCGGCTTTAGGCCTTGTTTTTTTTGTATTAGCTTGTTTATTGGGCATTTACTACTCAAACCTTCTCACATCTGATCGCTATTATTTAATGCTTTCATCCTTTGAGAAAAAGAGGAATTGGAACGGCATTATTGACATTGCCAAGAAGGAGTTGGAACTTGAACCACATAGGGCAAAGATTAGATCCTATCTTGGTAGAGCTTATATAGAAAGTGGCAAGTGTAAAGAGGGTGCAGAGGAGCTTCAAAAGGTGGTAGCCTATTATCCATACCATATGAATGCCCTTTTGAACTTAGGCGTTGCATATAGTTGTTCAGGAGAATATGAAAAAGCCATTGAAAGCTATAAAAAGGTTCTGGAAATCAAACCCGATTATGCCAAGGTTTACAATAACATTGGGCATGTGTATCTAAAATTGGGGCAAACGGAAAAAGGGATAGAGGCATTTAAAGAGGCGGAAAAATACAGCCCATCAGACCCAAGCATCATTTTAAACATAGGCACATTTTACTTAAACAGTGGAGATGTGGACAACGCCTTGCAATATCTTCAAAAGGCCGTATCTCTTGACCCAAAATCTGCAATAGCATATAAACATCTTGCTTCTGTCTATTTGCGGAAAAACCAAAAGGAAAAGGCAAAAGAGGCGCTTGAAAAGGCATTGAGTCTGGACCCCAATCTACCCGGAGCTAACAGGGTTAAAGAGGTTTTGGAACTGATTAAAAAGGATATGATTGTGGAGGAACGCAATGCAACTAATTGAGCTATTGGAAAAGGCAAGCAGAATGTACTCAAAGAAGGTGGGAATCCAATGTTATGAAGGTGAGTTTACATACGAGGAAACTTACCAGAGAGTCTTGAGACTCGCATCCTACTTTTTGGAAAACGGCATAAAAGAGGGAAGCAATGTTGGCATATTATCTTACAATTGCCATGTGTTTTTGGAGGCATATTTTGCAACTGCCCTGTTAGGAGCTGCACTGGTGCCCATAAATTACAGGCTTAGCCCTTCTGAGATAGCCTTTATATTGGAGGATTCGGAGGCCTGTTTTCTCATCTCTCACATGGACTTCAAGGAAAAGTTGAGCCAGTGGCCAAAGATAAAAGAGGGGAAGATCCCCCTGCTTTGGATGGGAATGTCAGACCAGGTGGAGAAAGGTGGGAATTATGAAGAAGTGCTCAGATTACAAAGGCCAGCAAAAGATATTTCCCCTGGGGCAGGGGATGACAACACCGGCCAGATATACTACACAAGCGGCACTACAGGAAGGCCTAAGGGTGTGATGCTGAGTCACAAGAACTGCTGGGTGCATGCCCTTTCCGCAGTGGCAGAGCTAAAGCTCACCGATGAGGATGTGTGGATCCATGTGGCACCCATGTTCCATCTGGCAGATGCATGGGCAACTTGGGCCATCACATGGGTAGGGGGGACGCATGTGATGTTGAAACAATTTGATCCCCTAACAGTACTCAAAACCATGCAAGACAAAAAAGTGACCATCACCAATATGATCCCCACCATGCTAAACCTCTTGGTAAAGCATCCTGAATTTCACAACTTCAGTTTCCCAGGGCTAAGGGTTATGCTAAGTGGCGGTGCTCCTATTGCACCTGAGGTGGTAAAGCAGATAATGGATGGGTTTGGCTGTGATTATATCCAGACATATGGCATGACAGAGACAAGTCCATATCTTACCGTATCAATACTAAAGGAGCATCTCAAGAAATTACCCGCTGGTGAGCAATTCAAATATAAGGCAAAGACCGGAAGGGAATTTATGTGTGTGAGTCTGAGGGTTGTGAGGGAAGATGGTAGTGATGTTGAACCCAATGATAAAGAGGTGGGAGAGATAATAGTCAAGGGAGATAGCATCACAAAAGGTTACTGGAAATTGCCAGAGGAAACCAAGAAGGCATTTAAGGATGGTTGGCTTTACACCGGAGATTTGGCAGTTATGGACAAAGAGGGCTATGTTAACATTGTGGATAGAAAAAAGGACATGATAATCACAGGCGGAGAAAATGTTTATTCCACAGAGGTTGAAAACGTATTGTACCAACATCCAAAGGTGTTGGAGGCAGCTGTATTTGGCATACCCCATGAAAAATGGGGTGAGGCTGTTCATGCAGCAGTGGTTCTAAAGCCGGGGGAGGTAGCCACAGAAGAGGAGATCATAGCTTTTTGTAAGGAACGATTAGCACACTACAAGGCCCCAAAGGCCATTACCTTTCTCCCTGAACTACCCANGACCGGGTCGGGAAAGATCTATAAAAAGGGATTGAGGGATCGGTTTTGGCAAGACAGGGACAGACAAGTTGCATAAAATGAGCTTNTGACGATATCTCGGTAATTGTGGAGGAATAGATGGGAAACCCTTTTTATGTGGATGAATCAAAACCTTGGTTCAAACCAGAGGCAGGTTGGCCTGAAAAGGTGCCTAAGAACTATGTATTTCCAAATATGACACTTTACAAGATGCTTTCCGATGCGGTGAAGGCATACGCTGATTCTCCTGTGATGTGGTTTTTGGGAAGCTTTATGACGTTTAAGGAACTGGAAGCCTATGTAAATCACCTGGCAGGGGCCTTGAGCAATCTGGGACTTAAAAAGGGCGATGTGGTAGCCCTTGTGCTGCCCAATTCCTTTCAATATGTGATCTCCTACTATGCCTGCCAAAGGCTTGGCCTTATAGTTACAGGTGTAAACCCCACTTACAAGCCTTTGGAGGTGCTCCACCAATTTGAGGTTACGGGCGTAAAGGCAGTGATTGCCCTGGACAGCCTCTATGGGCCCTTGATATCCGAGATAGAGGCAAGGCACCCCATAGAGCACCTGATCGTCACAAATATCGTGGACCTGGTAAAGATGTCTCCCTTTAAGAAATGGCTGGGCAAGGTCTTGAAAAAGATACCCACAGGCAAGGTCCCCAAAGAGGCCCTCAGGTTTATGGATCTCTTGGAAAAAAAGATCTCTCCCCCTGATGTAAAGGTNAACCATGANNATCCTGCCACATACATAATGACTGGCGGAACCACAGGGGTGCCAAAGGCAGCTGTCTTATCCCACTTCAACTGTGTTTCAAATGCCATCCAATGCGACCTTTGGATGTGGATGGGAGGTCATGGTTTTTGTGCAGTGGGGGTGCTGCCGCTCTTCCACTCCTTTGCAATGACCACTGTGATGAATGTGAGCATCAAGTCAGGCATGTGGATGATGCTTTTTCCAAAACCACCTGAGACAGAAGAACTTTTGAAGACCATCTGCCAGATTGCACCTGACAAAAAGACCATGTACTGCGGTGCCGAGGTGTTATTCCAAAGGATTGCAGACTTCCCGGGCCTTTCAAAATACCCAATAGACAAAAAGATCAGGGCATGTATCTCAGGTGCTGGGCCTCTTCACAGGCCTGTGCAGGAGAGGTTTGAGAAGGCTACCAACGCCGTGTTGGTGGAGGGATACGGTCTTACAGAGGCATCGCCGGTTATATCAGCCGGTCCACTTACTGATTTTAAAACCACCGGCACCATAGGGCTTCCGTTCCCCGGCACTGAATGGAGGATCATGGACATAGAGACTGGGACCAAAGACATGCCCGTGGGAGAACCAGGGGAACTGGTTGTTGCTGGACCTCAGGTGATGGTGGGGTATCTAAACCAACCCAAAGAGACCATGGAGACCATAAGGGAATTTGATGGTAAAAGGTGGCTTTATACAGGCGATATAGGCTATATGGACGAATTTGGCAGGGTGGTCATCAGCGATAGAAAGAAACAGCTCATAAAGGTGAAGGGGTATTCTGTTTTTCCCAAAGAGGTGGAGGAGCTAGTGGGAAGGCATGAGGCGGTCTTGGAGGTGGCTGCTGCAGGTCTTCCTGACAAGGAAACGGGCGAGGCCATAAAGGTATGGGTGGTGTTGAAGGAGGAATGGAAGGGAAGACTCACTGAGGAGGCCTTGCGGCAATGGTGCAAGGAGAACATGACCCACTACAAGGTGCCAAGGTATGTGGAGTTTAGAGACATACTTCCCAAGACCCTTGTGGGAAAGGTGATGCGAAGGGAGTTGATGGAATCGGATCCCATATACAAGGCCTATCACGGAAAGGGGTAAGAATTGGGCAGGCAAGAAGACATAATAGCCTTTTCACAGAGTGAAAAACTCAAGGCAGGGGTGATCTGGATCCAGCAGATTGCAACGGCTTATGTGAATGTGACGGACGAAAGGCGCATTGGCCTCCGTATGGCAGTGGAGCAGATGATGGGATTGATCACCCATGAGCTCCTTCTGGCAAAGAGGGTGAGCCCCCAAGAGGAATGGCATGAGGTGGAAAAGGCCCTGAACAAGGCAGGTGTGATGCTTGCCTCAGACCCTCACCAACTGGGGGTCCAGGAATGTATATACCACTTAAGCCAAGCCTTAAGCCATATTACTAACATAGGCCAAAGGACCATGGAGAGGTTGTTTTGTGAGGCTTGAATTTATAACAGCCAGAGACCTTCCCGATGCCTGGTTTCAGTGTGTGTATAAGATCCTTCAGGTGGGAAGGGAATATGTGATCCAAAGGGGAAGCTATGAGGGGCAAAAGAGGCTGGAATTTGACTATGTAACCGTCCACATTAAATATCCAGGCGCAAGGCCTCTCATCCCCGATATCCCACCCCATTTGGGCATACCCAATCCAGTGGCAGAGGGCTACTTGGAGGAATATCTACCCTATCTCATGACCTCCAAGAAAAGACCAGGCGAGGACTATACCTATGGTCAATACTTGGAAGAGCAGATAAAAGAAGTGATCCGTATGTACAGAGAAGATGGGTTCAACACCAACCAGGCTTACATGACCGTGGGAGATCCCAATAGCATATACCTAAAGGACCCACCCTGTCTTAGGGGTATTGATACCAGGATTCAAGAAGGCAAGCTTCACTTTATCGTATATTTTAGATCCTGGGATCTGTGGAACGGATTCCCTGCCAACTTGGGAGCCATTCAGCTTCTGAAGGAATACATGGCCCAGGAGATCGGTGTGGATGATGGAGAGATCATAGCTTCTTCAAAGGGATTGCATCTGTACGACTATGTTTGGGAATTGGCAAAACTTAGGACCATGTGCCCAGACCCAAGGTCCCTCAGAAAATAGGGATGGCGTCCAAGGCATAAGTGGTCTCACAAAAGAAGAACTGGCCCAAGAGTTTTTAAAGATAGGTGAAAAGTCTTTTAGGGCTATCCAGGTTTGGGACTGGTTGTTTAAAAAGGTGGTCAACTCCTTCCGAGAGATGGCCAATATCCCAAAGCAGCTCAGGGGCTTCTTAGATTCCTCTTTTCATTTCAGCACACTTGAAATCAAAGACATACTNGTCTCCCAAGATGGGACAAGAAAATTCTTGTTTCAATTAAAGGATGGGTTACTTATCGAATCTGTGGTCATACCCGAAAAGGACCACCTAACATTGTGCGTGTCCAGTCAAGTGGGATGCGCAATGGGTTGCCTTTTTTGTTTAACAGGAAGTCAAGGCTTTAAAAGGAACCTTTCTACCTCTGAGATCATAGACCAGATCCTGGAGGTGAAGAGACACATTCCCAGGAAACCTCCCTTGACCAACATAGTGTTCATGGGTATGGGCGAACCGTTGCTAAACCTGAAGAGCCTTTCAAAGGCAATTCAAATTATTCTGGACCCAGAAGCCCTTGGGTTTTCCCATAGGAGGGTGACTGTGTCCACAAGTGGAATCATCCCAGGGATCAAGGCATTGGCACAAGGGCCAAGCATAAACTTGGCGGTTTCCTTAAATGCAACCAATGATGAATTGAGATCCAAGCTGATGCCCATCAACAAGAAATACCCATTGAGGGAACTCATAAATACCTTGAGGGAGTTTCCCCTTCCAAAAGGAAGGCGCATCACCTTTGAATATGTAGTGATTCACCAAGTAAACGACCAGCCCTCTCATGCACACGAACTTGTGTCTCTCTTAAAGGGAATCCCTTCCAAGGTAAACCTAATCCCCCTCAATGAGCTGCCTCACTCGGGGCTAAAAGAGCCTTCTGAGGGAAGGGTCTTACAGATCCAGGAGATACTCCTAAATCACCATGTCACTGCCATAATACGGAAGAGTAAGGGCAGGGATATAATGGCAGCCTGTGGTCAGTTGGCAGGCTCTAAAACCCAGTGCTAAGGGGGAGATTGGTATTCCACTTCGTAAGTGGCCACCTACGAAGTGGACACGTCGTAGGTGGAATTGGAAGTTAGATAAAATCAAATCTAATGAATATGCTTTTCAAATTGAAATGGTTTATAGATGTTATAAAAAGGGTTGTAAGATTGGAGAAATCTCAATTATTTTCTATGAAAGGATGATGGCTCTTCTAAAACGAGTAAAAAAATTGCATTAGAAGCTGCTATTATGGTATGGAGGCTGAAATTTAGATTAGGAGGTATTTAGAAATGAACGGTAAAACTAACTGTCCAATTTGTAGCACAGATATTGATTTGAAAGCAATTAAAGAGGTATAAATTTCCCCGTTTAATAATCAAGAATACAAACGTTACGTTTGTCCTAAATGTGATATTCATTGGTGGGGACCTTTGAAGATTATACCTGAATTTTACGAAAGTGAAGTATTTGATACACAAATAGCATTTCATGATGGTATGGTGAATAGACTAAAAGATCATCATAAAGCCTTTTTTAAATACTTTCCTACTAATGTGAAGGGTAAGCTTTTGGATATAGGATGTGGTGATGGAAGATTTATAAAGCACGCGAAAGAACAAGGATTTGAAGTATTTGGAATAGACTTTGATCAAAAATCCATAGAAAAATTAAAAGAAAATCCTGGAATTGACACAGTCTTCTCCATGAGTTTTGATGAATTTTACGAGTATGCTAAAACTAAAGGTTTAAAATTTGATGTTATTACCTTTTTTGAGGTATTAGAGCATCAAGATAAACCAAGAAAATTTTTAGAGATGGTTAAAGAACTTTTAAATTATTGCGGCTACACAGCTGGGAGTGTGCCAAACAGAGAAAGTATATCAACTAGAGAAATGCATGTAAAAAAAAGCTGGATTGATTTTCCACCTCATCATTTTCTAAGATTTTCAAAACTTTCCCTTGAAAAAACCTTAAGTATATCTGGTTTCAAAGAAATAGAAATATATAAATCGGATTTTCCATTTGAGGAGATTTTGCCTTTCTTTGAAAAAACTATTTTTGGAAATGACAAAATTAAAATAAAGATAAAAAGTATGCTTTTAGGAGATGAGAGAAAAGCGAAATCATATTATATAGAAGAGCTTTCAGAAGTCGAATCAAAAAATATTAAATTGTATATACTTAAAGTAATTAAAAATGTTACAAGTATTTTATTATTACCTCTCCTTTCGGTTTATGTGGGAGGATTTAAAGATAATGGTTTTAGTTTATATTTTCAGGCTAAAATTTGAGCAACTTCAAAATAGGGAGAGAAAAGTTGCAAGAAAATAAAGAACAACCATTGATTTCTATTGCACTTAAAGTTTATAACGGAGAAAAATATTTAAGAGAGTTTTTAGATTCTATAGCATCTCAAACATATCAAAATCTAGAAATAATAGCATGTGATGATCACTCAACAGATAACACTGTTAAAATATTGGTAGAGTATTCAAAAATCTTAAATTTAAAATATTACATAAATGAAAGAAGATTAGGTATTGTAAAAAATCTTGAAAAAGCACTAAGCTTGTGTAATGGTAGTTTCATTGCTTTGGCAGACCAAGATGATATATGGATACCTAAAAAAATAGAAACTTTATATAAAGAAATAATTAGAGATAATAATATCCTATGTGTTTTATCTGATGCTTACGTAATAGATGCAAATGGTAATGTTATGGCTGATAGTTTTATTAATCATATTGGCGTTGATAACAGCACAGAATTTATAGATTTTTTATTTGGAAGTAAATATCCGGGAAGTACTTTTTTAATAAGAAGAGAATTATTAGATTTTGCTTTACCGTATCCAGAAAATGTTGCAGAGGATTGGTGGCTAAATATTATAGCTTCCAAAAAAGGGAAGGTGAAGTTTTTAGACAAAAAACTTATAATGTATAGACTACATAGTTCAAATACCATTGGGGCTTTAAAAAGTACTTTTAAGGAATTATCAAGATTTTACATATTAAAGGGAAGAAAATTCATGGAAGACCACCAAAATATACTGTATTCTACATTAGAAAGATTGGATAAAGATTTAACTCCGAAAGAAAAAGAAATGATAGAAAACCTTATTAAATTTAATGCAAGAAAGGACAAATATATATCTATTTCTTCTTTTTTAATATTTTTGAAATACTTTGATAGATTTGCCAAAGGGAAGAAACTACATATAAAAATAATCTATATGCTTTCAACTCTAATAGGCTTTAAAACTTTGGAGAAAATATTTAAGGTAATCGAATGAAGATTCTTCATTTTATCTATGACCACATAAAAAATCCATGGCTTGGGGGCGGCGGAGCAGTTAGAGTTTATGAAATATACAAAAGACTCTCTGAAAAAGGATATAAAATAACAGTTGTCAGCGGTAATTTTACGAAAGCGAAAGATTGTAATGTCAATGAAAACTTTGAATATAGATTTATAGGTTATGATAAAAACTATATTTTGAGCACATTCTCTTATGCTTTTAAAGCTTTTAAGTATTTGAGAGAAAATTTTAAAGAGTACGATATTATAATTGAAGACTTTGCTCCATGGAATCCAATATTTACTTATAAACTGCAAGATAAAAAACCTGTAATTTTACAGATGCAAAACTATTTAGGCAAAATGATTATGAAAAAATATAAAATAACAGGAGCTCCATTCTATTTTATAGAAAAGAAATATCCACACAAATTCAAAAATATAATGGTTGTGTCAGAAATTTTAAATAAAAAGTTTAAAACTAAAGGGAAAGTAATTTCAAATGGAGTAGATTTTGTTGACGAAGAGCTTAAAATAGGTCAGTATATATTATTCTTAGGGAGATTAGATATAAATCAAAAAGGTCTTGATTTAATTATTGAAGTATTTAAAAGATTGGAAAATATAAAACTTGTAGTGGCTGGGGATGGGAAAGATAAAGATACTTTTTTAAGTAAAGTAAAAAATATTTCTAATATTGAGTACTTAGGAAGAGTTGGAGGAAATAAAAAGTTAGATTTGATAAAAAATGCTAAATTTTTAGTAATGCCTTCTCGTTTTGAAGGGCAGCCAATAGTTGCATTAGAGTCTGCATCTATGGGAAAGGCGTTAATAGTCTCTGATATTCCAGAGCTTAGATATGTTGTTGAAAATGGTTTTGGAGTAAGCTTTAAAAATGAAAATTCAGAAGATTTTAAAGAAAAGATAAACTATCTATGGAATAATGAAGATTTCATTTTAGAAATTGGAAAAAAGGGTATAGAATATGCTAAAAATTTTACATGGGACAAAATAGCTTTGGAGTTTGAAAATTATTTATGGGATATGATTGATTTTTGGAGGTAAAAATACAATTGTGCAAATATTATAATGTCTTCGCAAATTGTAATTCAAAAATTTGAAGAACTTGGTTGTAAAGGAGTACAAACAAGAAATAGAAAATCTAAAAGAAGAGAATGAAAGATTAGCAAAAAATTAGGGAAAGTAATCGTAGAGAGAGATTGACTGCAGGGAAAGCTAAAAGGCTTGGGCTTATTGATCAAAAAAACTCTAATGGATAATACTGAAGGTGTAAAGGCTAAAACACAAAAAAATCCTTGACTATCACTAACTAGACAACTTGAATTACTAAGCATATCAAAAGCGGCATAGTATTACACGAAAAAAGAACCATTTTCAAGCAAAATGCCTATTCTTATCAATCTGGCCGGTGAATATTATTTATCAAGGCCAGCTGTTCTTATTTATCAAGGCAAGTGATTCTTATTTTATTAAGGCCACCTCCTTTTCCTATTTTA
>JGI24721J26819_10000301_pt1 | contig 52747 bp, 46 predicted proteins | sample YelNatPaOPGAMG01_FD_26819 | JGI IMG/M metagenome (IMG submission 26819) | reverse complement strand
GCGGAGAGAAAGGGATTCGAACCCCTGGTACCTTTCGGTACAACGGTTTTCAAGACCGCCGCAATCGACCACTCTGCCATCTCTCCAAAACGGCTGCAAAGTTAGCATTCTTTTCTTATTCTGCAAATTCCGGAAGATCAAAATTCGGTTTGTTGAGTTCTGAAAAAACAAAAGAAGGATAACTCAATGTCAATCATGAAATTGCAATTAAATTTTACAAAAATAATCGATCGATCGATGAATGGATGATCAAAGCATAAGCTTTGTCAAAAGCCACCGAGCAGATGTATCATTCAGTTCTACAACTCTTTACGCATTTGCGCAGAAGGAATTCCCAATTGTGCCCGATATTTTGAAACGGTTCTTCGTGCAATATCAAAGCCCTGTTGTGCCAATTTTTCAGCAATGACATCATCCGTCAATGGTTTTTTCTTATCTTCCGTTTCAATAATTTTTTCTAATGCCATTTTGATNGCTAATGAAGATAGTTCTTCTCCCGAGTCCGTTTGTACCAACTGAAAAAAGAAAAATTTCAACGGATAAATGCCAAATTCGGTTTGAACATATTTACTGTTGACTACTCGTGAAATGGTCGATACGTCTAATCCGGTTCTTTCGGCAATGTCTTTCAAAATCATTGGACGAAGAAGCGCTTCATTCCCTTCCAGAAAAAAAGGTTCCTGCATTNCTACAATGGCCGTCATGGTGGCCATAAGGGTTTGATTGCGACGTTGTAACGAATCAATAAATGACTCTGCCGACTCAATTTGTTGTTTCACATAAAACATGGCTTCTTTGGCGTGGCGTGAACGATCTTTNCGGGCGTTGAGCTGTTTCTGCATGGTTTGAAAATCGGAACTGATACGCAAATAATGACGATTTCGGTCATTTAACGAAACGATGAGACGTCCATTATCGTTTTCAACAATAAAATCAGGAATGACTGTTTCAGCATTTCGTTCCATAAGCGTACTCCATGAAGCACCCGGTTTTGGATTTAAACGCACAATTTCTTGAAAAGCCTCCCGCAACAGCGCATCATCTACCTTCAAAGATTGCTTGATTCTTTCAAAATTCTTATGAGTCAACTCTTCAAAATAATTTTTAACAATATTCAAGGCCAATTGCAGAGCAGGTGTCTCTTCTTTTTTCCGCTGAAGCTGCAACAATAAACACTCTTGCAATGATCGGGCTCCCACTCCGGGTGGATCCAATGACTGCACCACGGCAATAGCTTCATTCAAATCCTCTTCCTGAACATATTCTCCATTTTGAAACAACAAATCATCACACATATCATGAGTGTTTCTGCGCAAGTATCCGTCTTCGTCAATATTTCCAACAACATACAAAACCAGCTCACTCATTTTTGGAGATAAAGCCCGCAATCCGATTTGATTTTTCAAGTATTCAAAAAAGGTCATATCGGCCGAAAAAGGAATTTCATCCCGTTGATCATCTTTAGAATAATTGTTAATCTTCAATTTATAATCAGGAATATCATCATCCGCTTCATAATCACCCAAATCACTGCTTTGATTGTCCGTTGAATTCTCCTGAAGTTCCACTTCCAGTTCCTGATCGCGATCTACTTCATCGAGTGGCGCTTCTTCCAATGCCGGATTACTTTCCAATTCCTGCACAATACGTTCTTCCATTTCGGCTGTTGTTGCTTCTAACAATTTCACCAGCATCAATTGCTGAGGCAACAATTTAAGTTGTTGTTTTTGAGCTAATTGTTGTTTAAGCATGATCAAAAAAATTAATGACGTTGTGAAAGCTATGCGTTTCGTTCCAAAATGTTAATATTTAAAACTGCTGCCACCTACAAATTCACGTAACAGCGAGGTAGGCGGAATTTCACGATCGCGAATGGGAAGAAAGAATCGTAAGAATTTGATGATGCGATGAGCCTCCGTAAATTCTTCGCAGTTTTGAGGTACTTCGGCCAATAAAGGTTCTACATATTTTTTCAACACCGCCATCTCAAAAATCAATGCCGAATTGAACATGACATCTGCATTTTCCTGAAATGGGAAAATCCATTTTTCTTCGCCTTTGCGAACACTTGGCCATCGAGCAATGGTTTCACGTGCACTATAATTACGATACCGAAAATCACGAACAATGCGACGAATCAAGCGCGTATCCGTGGTTGAAATCCAATTATGGTCATCCAACGAAATAGTTGTTAACGCCGAAACATAAATCTTAAACTTACTTTCATCAGGAATTGACGGCGTTAGCGCAGGATTCAATGCATGAATGCCCTCCATGACCAATACATTATCAGGATTTAATTTGATTTTTTCGCCTTTGAAATATCGCTTACCATCGTCGAAACTATACGTAGGCAATTCGATTTCTTCCCCTTTCAACAGACGGCTTAAATGTTCGTTCAACAGTTCAACGTCCAATGCTTCAATGGTTTCGTAATCGAAATTTCCTTCCTCATCACGCGGTGTTCGATCGCGAGTCACGAAATAGTTATCCAGCGATATCACGAGTGGTTTAATGCCGGCCACCAGTAATTGCACTGATAACCGTTTGCTGAAAGTTGTTTTTCCGGAAGAAGAAGGGCCTGAAATCAACACAAAACGTGCTTGATTCTTTCGTTGAACAATCATATCGGCAATGTTGGCCACTTTTTTTTCGTGCAACGCTTCGGCAACATTGATCAAAGTGTAACTTCGATTTTGCTTGCAGGCCAAATTAAAATCACCTACATTGCGTAGCCCCATCAAATTGTTCCAGGCTATAAATTCTTTAAAAACATTAAACATCGCCGGTTGATCCACATATTCTTCAAGTTCCAGCGGATTTTCACGGTTTGGAATACGCAAAAGGAACCCTTCAGCATAAGGTGTCAACTCAAAAATAGAAAGATGTCCGGTTGAAGGCAACAAAACGCTGCTGTAATAATCAACAAAATCGCCAATACGAAAATATCGTGAATAGAGAAAACCAAGGGTTTCGAGAAGAACAACTTTATCTTTTTGTCCTTTTTTTCGAAACAATTCAATCACTTGATCCGTAGGTTTCTCTTCACAAATAATGGGAAGATTGGCCGCAATGATTGCATGCATCCGCTCTTTGATGGCCTTTAAATCTAAATCGACACATTTGCCGTTGTTTAAAATGACGCCATAATATCCTTTTGCAATAGGATGTTCAATGTGTAAAGAAGCATTTGGACACAACTCATCAACTGCTTTAGCCATCACCATCGACAACGTACGTACATACACACGCATCCCGGATGGTGTGCTAATATCAATAAATTCAATGTCTTTGGGTTTGTACACAATGAAGTCAAGACTTTGCACTTTGTTGTTAACCTTGCCAGCCATCACCTGAAAAGGCATTTTTATATTCAACAAATGAAAAATTTCATACAATGAAATGCCAACAGGAACTTCGTGATATGAATTTGAATTTTTACAAAAGATGGTAACCTTTTTTTCCATAGGAGATTAAATGTATAATTTCATGAGCAATCGTTATTTCCGATACTCGAATGTCGTCTTTGTTTGACTCTACTAAAATATGAAAAAAAAAGGTTCAAACCAAAAAAGACGAATATTTCAATGAAACATTCGTCTTTTTTACACTTTCATGTCGTTATATAGTTATAAAATAGCACCTTGAGGACATGCACTCACACATTTTCGGCATTTTCGGCATAAATCTTCAACAATAAACGCTTTGTCCCGATCCATTTTAATGGCATCCGTCGGACAACTGCTTAAACAGATTCCACATCCGATACACAATGTAGCATCCACTTTGGGAAAATCTTTTTGCACTTTTTTTTCTGGTATTTTTGGTTCAACGGTTGAAGCCAGGTTGGATGGCGTTAAAGTCAAATGATCTTGCCGCATCAGAGGCACATCGCAAGTGGGGCAACGCATTGAAGAGCATGGAACACCTTGATTATGAATTGTTGTGTATCCACATTGCGGACAAACACACGGGAAAGAAACAGAACCGTGCCCCAACCCTTGACCCAAAAAACCACGCCCGTTTCCACTATTTTTTCTCATCGTTTCGCTTGGTTTTGATTTCAACTATGTTATGATTTGAATCATACAGAAAATAAGTTATTCCGTTTTTCCCTTTTCGATCATTGACAGCATATCCTTTTTCTTTTGCCAACGCTGCCAACTCATCTGCCTTTTCCACCTGCAAACAAAGATGATGAAATGATCCATTTTTTGAGCAATCTGAAACAAAAAGCTCAATCATAAATGATCCATAATCTACCAAATAAACAGTCGTTGGCTTGTCGATTTGAAATAAGAAACCGGCATCCACTTGTGACAATTGGAAAGAACGAATCATTTTCCCTTGTAACAATTCAAGATAAAACGGCACGACATCACGTTCACAAATATCAAAAGCTACATGATCCAATTGCATGAATGTTCATTTTTGAATGCGATACAAATAGATGCTTGTTAAATTTCAACAAGTTCTTGCTTTTGATAGGCTTCATAAGCCTGCTTCAAGGTCATTTCTCCTGCGCCGCTATAAATCTTTATGTTCAGCCTTTGCAAAACAACGGACGCATTTTGTCCGGGNCCATTGCCTGTAATTAACACATCAGGCTTCAATTCAGCTAATTTTTTCGACGTTGCAGTTCCTGCACCATGCGCTTCGTTTTCGATCGATCGATTATCAAATGACGTCAANGTATTGGCGTCTTCATCAAAGATCACAATAAACTCCGTCCGTCCAAAACGAGGATCTATTAGATCATTCCAGGTTGTTCCTTTACTTGTAAATGCAATTTTCATACGATTAATTTATTTTTAACATGAAGGATGTACGTAACTCACCAAATAAACATTCTCTTGAACATGAACTATTTTATGGTTTGTCTCATCCGATTTATTAATACGATAACTAACTCACTAAAATACAATCTATTTATATAAATCTAAGCAATTTTATGATTCGTTCCATGCTGATGCAATCAATCGGGAAGAGCGGATCCATTAACTAAGCGATTTAATGAGTTCCCAAGCCATCCGTACTTGCTGAGCCACCGGCGAAAAAGACATTTCTACCACTGTTTTCCCTGCGATTAATGCATCCGTAAAAGTTCGNTCAAAAGGAATATCCACAATGTGAACAATGTTTTCTGCTTTCAAAAAAGAGATGATTTTTTCATGCATCGATTCGTTCAAATTAGCTTTATTGATGATGCATCCGGCTTTAATTTTAAACTTTTTAACTAAAGCATAAACCCGTTGCAAATCATGCAATCCCGAAACCGTTGGTTCAGTTACCAGCACCACAAAAGAAGCACCGGAAAGCGACGATTGCACTGGACAACCAATGCCAGGAGAGCCATCCACAATCACATAAGAAACCTGTTGTTGTTGGGCAAGGAGATTCGCCTCATTTTTCACTTTNGCCACTAACTTCCCCGAATTCTCTGCTCCAATAGCTAACGAAGCATGAACAAAAAAATTACTCGCTTTGGTTGTTGAAATGTACCAATTTCCAGCTTTTCGTTCTTCCAGCGTGATGGCATTGGCGGGACAAACTCTCGGACAATAACCGCATCCTTCGCAACTAACAGGATCGATAACATACATATCATCCTGAACTGAAATGGCATCAAACCGACATTTAACAGCACATTCGCCACATTGAATACATTTGGATGGATCGATGGAAGCCACTTGTCCGCTGTAAAATGCTTCATTGCGAACATGTTCAGGATGCAACAACAAATGCATATCGGCAGCATCCACATCACAATCGGCTATAACGGCCTCATTTCCTGCCAGCATGGCAAACGAAGCAGTAAGAGATGTCTTCCCTGTTCCTCCTTTACCTGATATAATGACAATTTCTTTCATTGGTCTCAATTGTTTTTATTAAAAATGCACCATCAGATAACCAACGCACAAACAACTGATTGGATGATCTTTCCGGTGCAAAAATAACGGCATTCAAGCTTACTGTTTTTCAAAAAAATGGATGATTTGATCCAAAGCCTGCCTTAAAGCCGCTTCGTGACGGTATGCAAGCTCACCGTGAGCATAAGCCTCAGCAATACCACGATTAAAGGGAATAGAGGCAAGCACGGGAATATGATTGGCATGACAATAAGTAACCANATCATTGGTCCCAACATCGGAACGATTAATGACCACGCCATACGGAATCTTCAATTGATCAATGGTTTCCATAGCCAACTTCACATCATGTTCACCAAATGGCGTTGGTTCAGTAACCAGTATCACAAAATCAGCATGCTTAGTCGCTTCAATCATAGGACACGAAGTACCTGGAGGCGAATCAAAAAGTTGCACTTTGACGTCCGAAAAATGANAATCNATGAACTGATGCGTCTGCAAAATCAACGGAACGGCTTGTTCCTCTCCTATTTCCAAACGACTCTCTATCAACGTTAATCGATTTTTTCTAAATTGGGTCAATTCACCAATTTTGTAAGGCACCATTGGCAAAGCCTTGGCCGGACAAAGTTCGGAACAAGCATAACAACTATGACATAATTCATTGAATATCAATATTTCAGTATTGATTTGAACAATGGCATGATAATTACAAACCTCTTGACACTGACCACACAACGTACAAAGTGCGGCATCCCATGTCGGAATAAATTTGAACTTATCTTCTTTTTTTTCAACAGGCATCGAGAAAAACAAGGCATCGTTGGGTTCCTCCACATCCAAATCAGCCAGAATCACAGTTTCTTTTTCACTCCAATATGCAGCTAAATTGGTGGATATAAACGTCTTTCCTGTTCCTCCTTTTCCACTTGCTATGGCTATTTTCATTCGTTTCTATTTTTTTCAAATAAGTAAAAAACACTCCCTGTAAAAAAAGAAGTGATTTCTTTGTGTATTAGTAAAACAGAATAAATCTTTTTGATGTCACGTCATAAGGTCATTGTTATCTCTTTTTCTTAATTGAAACGACATAAAATAATGTGTGTCCAAATCAAGATTTGCCAACACATCAAAGCCGTAAAGGGCTACTTTGGCTTTCAGCTCATCTTGAGAAAAACGAAGTCGTTTAGGCGGCCCGAAAGGGGTATCCAACTTAAATTCAATAAAATTCAATGACACACCATCGGCACATTTTGTTGAAAGAAACTTCAAAATCTCGTCCTGACAAACCAAATCATGAAACGAGTTGGAGAAAAACACATGATTGATCTTCTCCAACTGATGATGCGCAATCCAATCACACACATCTCCTAAAATCAATTCAATCAACGGATTGGAATATCGATGCATGTTTTTCTCATCCATTTGTTGATCAATAGCCATCACTTTGGCACATCGTTCAGCAAATTTTGAACTGTAGTAGCCATCCCCTGAACCGACATCCAATAAAACATCGGAAGATGAAAGAGGAATCAGATCAATGATCTGATTGAAAATCTTTTCCTTCATTTCAAAACTTCCATGTTGTGTGTTTTTTTTATAAAAAAATACCATCTCATTATTTGTTTCTTTGAAACGAACCATAAATCGATCATTGCATAAAAACATGATGCTTTGTTCGTATCAAACGATCTACGTATTAAGAATAACATAGATTTTTAAAAGTCAATCTATCAATCATATAACAATCGAGTAGGCTCATCTACGATCGTTTCGTTAATCGCTTTTTGAAAGAAATCAGTATGCCATGTATTCAAATGGTGATGTGTTTGATAATATTTTTGAGGAATTGGATGTGTGCCAAAAACCACTTCCATTCCATATTTTTCTTCAATAAACGACTTAAAATGTTCCATGTAAGGGCAAGGAGGATAACCTACCAGAAAACCTGTGGCAAAATGAATGCGGGTTGCTCCATTTTTCTTCATTTCTTCAGGAACATACTCTATGTTGCCACCCGGGCAACCTCCACATGTACTGTAACCAACCACTTCAACGGCTTGATCTTTATACCCAGCAAAAGCGCCTTCACGGTTTTTTAATGCTCGAAAACATTTACCACCGGCACACGTGCGATAACGATCGCAAATGATGATACCGATTTTAATGACCTGATCCATATTATTTTATATTAAATTATAAAAAACTAATTCCAAAATAAAACCATCATCTATCATCGGGCGTGCACCACAAGATAAATAATAAAAATGCCTGTTAAAATGAGTGTGATTTGTATCAATGAGTCTTTCGGACGGCTTTTTTGATGCATTTGAGGGACCAAATCGGCTAAAGAAACATACAAAAAACTAGCTGCCGAAAAAGCCAAAATCCATGGCAATACATTGTTGACGGCATGCATCATAAAATAGGCAAGCGATCCGAACAAAAGCGATGTAGAACCGACTAACACATTGTACCACAAAGCTGCGCTGCGCGAAAAACCATTCTTAATTAAAACGCCAAAATCACCCAATTTATGAGGAATTTCATGTGCAAAAACCGTTAACATCACCACCCAGCCTAATTCAGGCGAACTCAAAAAAGCTGAAGCAATGACAATGCCATCAATGGCGTTGTGAAACGAGTCGCCGATTAAAATTAATGGGCCGGAAGCATTTTGATGTCGTTCACAATCTTTGTTGTTGCAATTGCGCCAGAGAATTAATTTCTCCAATAAAAAGAAAAATAAAATGCCTGACAAAACAAGCATCAAAATCCCGTTAGGAGAAGAGGCCAAATGGAAAGCTTTCGGCAACATGGCCAAAAACGCAGCTCCCAACATCGTGCCACCGGCCAATGAAATAAGCCAAGTGGCAATGGTTTGCAATTTCTTTTCTTGAAGAAACAAAAAAGATCCTGCAACAAACACACTCAACTCACTGCCAATGATTAACCCTGTCAATACAATGAAATAGTACATAAAATCTCATTCAAACAAAAAGATAACTGCAAATGCACCTTGCAACCCGTTACGTAAAGAAACTTTTTGCAAACCTCAGCTCTTTGCTATTTTTTGACAACAAAAAACCGAGAAGCTCCAAAAGAACTTCTCAGTTACACGTTTTAATTTACCAGTTTCGACGATTTCGTCCGCCTCCACGGCCCATCCCAAAACCACCGCGACCCATGCCATTTCCTGCACCGAAACCGCGACCCATTCCACGAACAAATGGTTCGTTATTGCCGTTGTTCGGTTGGTTATCAACAGGGTTGGTTCCATTAGTGCCATTGGCACATCTTCCCATTCTGCGTCCCGTCATNGGGCCTTGCCCCAATGGACCGGTTTGATCAAATCTTGGCATAATACAATCCTCCTTTTTTATAATGTTAAATTTATTTTAAGCCACTTTTCAAACGTCTTCCTCTACCCTCGCCTCCGCCACTTTGACGACGCAGGCCCAATCCAATGCCTAATTTTTCCGTTGCATCGGCTGATGATGCACATCGACCGATCCCTCTTCCTGTTTTTGGCCCTTGTTCATCCGGACCTTTCCCATTCAAGTGTGCCATCGTTTCGATTTTTTTAATGTTTTACTTCTCTTTATGGTCTATACCTATTTTGAACATTTGTTCGATGCAAAGATAATGAACTATTGTTCATAATACAAGCCATTTTGAATTATTTGAAGATAATTAACGATTGAAACATTTAAAAAAGAAAAAGAGCTGTTTTTCGAAACAACTCTCGATATATAACATTAAATTTCAATATATTAAATCAAACATTGAAACGAAAATGGAGGATATCGCCATCTTGAACCACGTATTCTTTTCCTTCTATGGCAATTTTTCCTGCTTCTCGACAGGCGGCTTCAGATCCTAATCGAACGTAATCATCATATTTAATAACTTCGGCACGAATAAATCCTTTCTCAAAATCAGTATGAATAATGCCGGCACATTGCGGAGCTTTTTGACCACGATGAAAAGTCCAAGCACGTGTTTCATCAGGTCCAGTGGTAAAATAGGTTTGTAAATCCAATAAATGGTAAGCCGCTTTGATTAATCGGACGACTCCGGATTCTTGTAATCCGATTTCCTGCAAGAAAAGTTGACGTTCTTCATATTGTTCGAGTTCTGCAATCTCCGATTCGATTTTGGCAGCCAACAACAATAGATCGGCTCCTTCATCCTTAATGGACTCTCTGACTGCATCGACATAAGCGTTTCCATTCACTGCCGAAACCTCATCAACATTGCAAACATAAAGAACCGGTTTATTGGTGAGCAAAAACAAATCAGCGGCTAATTGTTGATCTTCTTTACTTTCAAATTGAACGGTACGAGCTGATTTTCCTTGTTCAAGGGCCTGTTTATACTTTAATAAAATATCAACTACTTTTTTCGCATTTTTATCACCTCCGGTTTGCGCTTGTTTTTGCACTTTATTCAATCGATTTTCAACTGTCTCCAAATCTTTCAATTGCAATTCTGCATCGATAATTTCCTTGTCCCTGACAGGATTTACCGACCCATCCACATGCACCACATTTTCGTCATCGAAGCAACGTAACACATGAATAATAGCATCCGTTTCGCGAATATTTGCCAAAAATTTATTTCCCAATCCTTCTCCTTTGCTTGCCCCTTTGACCAATCCGGCAATATCAACAATTTCAACAGTTGCCGGAATCACTCGTTGTGGATGGTCAATGTTGGATAACGTGATCAAACGTTCATCAGGTACCGAAATGACTCCCACATTAGGCTCAATGGTGCAAAACGGAAAATTGGCTGATTGAGCTTTTGCATTTGATAAACAATTAAATAAAGTTGATTTACCCACATTCGGTAATCCTACAATTCCACATTGAAGAGCCATAAAAAACGGATTAAATAATCTTAAAATAGAATGGTACAAAGGTACAATTTTTTTTATGAGCCACCTAAAAAGGAGAGAAGAACGCACTCAAGTAGCAAAACACCTAAAATTTGTTATCTTTGCAATAAGAACCATTGAGCAAAAAACTCAATGATTTTTCCAACAAGAAAATTAGAAACAAGAATGGATCAAAACCGAAATGAAATGAAGTGACGTACTCAAATGCAAAAAAAAGCGGTGATTCATTCAAAAAAGAAATACAACACAGATGAGTGAATTAAAAAAAATCAATAAGCACAACGTTGGAGCAATGTTTGACGCTATTGCCTGGCGTTATGATTTTTTAAATCATTTTCTTACTTTAGGAATTGATGTCTGGTGGAGAAAAAAAGCGATTCAATTGATCAGTAGAAAACCGGACATGGTCATTCTGGATGTAGCCACGGGCACTGCCGATTTGGCGATCAGTCTGGTCAAGCATCTCAATCCTTTTCAAATCATCGGTGTTGACATATCCGATGGTATGCTGGAATACGGCATGAAAAAAATTGAATACCTTGAACTGACCGAACAAATTTTGCTTCAACATGAAAACGGCGAAGCATTGTCTTTTCCCGATGAATCATTTGACGTGGTGACTATTGGGTTTGGAATTCGCAACTTTGAAGATCCCGAAAAAGGACTTTCGGAAATGTATCGGGTGTTAAAAAGCGGCGGAGAACTTGTTATTTTAGAATTTTCACGGCCAAAATTCAAACTGATCACGTCACTGTTTGACCTTTATTTTTGTTATCTTTTGCCTTGGATCGGGAAAATTTTTTCAAAACATGAAACCGCCTACACTTATTTACCTCAAAGCGTTCAGGCATTTCCTTACGGCAAAGCATTTGAAGCCATGCTGAAAAAAGCCGGATTTGTACAAACAACGTTTAAATCATTGACATTCGGAATAGTAACACTTTATAAAGGAGTAAAACCTTAACTTGCTTCTCAAATCCTTTGATCTATTTCAACACTTAAAAACAATACAACAATGATCAGAAAAATCAACAAATGGTTTCATATTGTGCGGCCCGGAACGCTCTCTGCGGCAATAGCGCCAGTCACTGTCGGAAGTATTGTTGCAGCACAATCGGCACCCCTTAAGCCAATCGTTTGCATAGTGACTTTCCTTTCAGCCATTTCCATCCAAATTGCCTCCAATCTAATCAATGATTTTTATGACTTCAAAAAAGGATTGGACAAAGAAGGTCGATTGGGCCCACGTCGAGCCATCAGTGAAGGTACCACAACGCCGGGCGCTATGAAAAGAGCTATCCTTATCGATATTGTCATTGCCTTGCTCAGTGGACTTTATCTGGTTTTTGTGGGTGGCTATCCGATCATCATTATCGGATTGACCGCTCTGTTTTTTGCCTGGATTTACACTGCTACGCCATATTCATTAAGCTATTTAGGCATTGCCGACATCTTTGTTCTCTTATTTTTTGGTCCCGTTGCCACGGTGGGCACCACCTATTTGCAAACAGGCACTTTTTCAATCCCGTCATTTTGGCTGGGGATGGTCAATGGATCCATATCAATGGCTATTCTTACCGTCAATAACCTGCGCGATCATGCATCGGACAAAAAAGCAGGCAAGAAAAGTTTAGTCGTTCGTTTTGGGAAACGCTTTGCAGAATATGAATACCTGTTGCTCTATTTATTATCCATTCTTTATCTGTCAATGGCCGGCAAATTATTTTTTTCTTACTTCATTGTATTGATTGGCATAGCCCTTTTTATTCGGCTGCACAAAACGACCGGAAAGAAATATAATAAAATGCTGATATTTACCGGATTGTCTAATGTTCTTTTTGCGATCCTTTACTATCTTGATTTCCTAACGCATTCATAAACAAAAGTATCAAAACACAATCTATTCACTTATGACTCATCGTCTTTATGAAACCATTCACACCATGGATGAGTTTCTTCATCTCATTGAAACAGAAGATGCTGTTTTAATCTATTTTTCACATGAACACTGTAATGTCTGTAAAGTTTTAAAGCCCAAAGTAGCCCATTTGCTTCATAATGATTTTCCAAAAATGAAAATGGTGTATGTTGACACAGTCAAAAGTCCTGACATTGCCGGACAAAACCGTGTTTTTGCCGTTCCGACACTCATTGTCTATTTTGGAGGCAAAGAAGTTTTTAGAAGAAGTCGTAACATCGGATTGGATGAATTAGCTCAACTCATACAACGACCTTATCAGCTCATTTTTGAAGAATAAAAGTGCCTGTTCCCATTTTGTGACCCTTGTACAAATAATCCGCAGAAAACTAACTTATCTTTACGATGAATTTGTTCAGATGCATCATCAAAAATCAAGGGGAATGAACAAAACGATTTCATTCTTCTTAAATTTATAATATTATGAAGTACAAGTTGTTAGGAAATACAGGATTAAAAGTCTCAGAAATATGTTTAGGGACAATGACCTTTGGTGGTCAAGGAATGTGGACGGCCATCGGCTCGCTTCAGCAAAAAGAAGTCAATCAACTGTTAAAAATCGGATTGGATGCCGGAATCAATTTTATTGATACTGCCAATGTGTACAGTTTCGGATTGAGTGAACAAATGACCGGACAAGCAATTCGAGATTTGGGAGTCAACCGCGATGAGTTGGTTATTGCCACGAAAGTGCGAGGGTCAATGGGTGAAAAGCCCAACCAATCCGGATTAAGTCGGAAACACATCATGCATCAGGTAGATCAAAGCCTTTCTCGATTGAAAACCGATTACATTGATTTGTATCAAATTCACGGATTCGATTCGGAAACGCCTTTGGAAGAGACTCTTTTTACATTACATTCTTTGGTACAAACAGGAAAAGTGCGTTACATCGGATGCAGTAATTTGGCTGCGTGGCAACTGATGAAAGCATTGTGCATTTCGGAAAAACAACATCTTGAAAAATTTGTCTCACTGCAATCGTACTACACGATAGCCGGACGCGATCTCGAACGTGAAGTCATTCCATTAGTAATTGATCAAAAATTAGGATTGATGGTGTGGAGTCCATTAGCAGGAGGACTTTTAAGCGGAAAATACACNCGCCAAAATACGTCGGCTGAAGGACGAAGAAAAAATTTTGATTTTCCTCCGGTGAATATTGAAAAAGCCTATCAGATTATTGATGTCATGAGTGTCATGGCGAAAAACAAGAATGCCACAGTGGCACAAATCGCTTTNGCTTGGTTACTTCATCAANCGGTGGTAACTTCAGTCATTGTTGGGGCAAAAACTCCGGAACAATTAACCGATAATATAAACGCGATCGACATTCAACTGACAAATGAGGAATTAAAAGAATTGAACGAGGTCAGCAAGTTATCACCCGAATATCCGGGATGGATGATTGAACGACAAAATGATCATCAGCAACGATAAAAAANCANGAAAAGCATGGCTGATGCCAAGCCCAGACGAAAAAAGCAACAGAAATAAAAAAACTGTTGCTTTTTCTTTAATTAAAAAGAGGTGTCTGCGCCATCAGTAAGCTCGTGCAAAATAGACACGTTGCGCCGATGGCTTGCCTGTTACCATGCACTTNCCGGGGGTTTTGTCCCCTTCTAAAGGAATGCAACGAATGGTTGCCTTGGTTTCGGCTTTGATACGTTCTTCTGTTTCCGATGTTCCGTCCCAATGAGCCAAAAGAAATCCTCCCTTTTCAATTTCCACCTTAAATTCGTCATAACTGTCCACCGTACGAGTAACAGAAGTACGATAATCAAATGCTTTTTTATAAATATTCATTTGGATTTGATCCAACAACTCTTTTACATAATTTTCAATGTTTTCGATCGGTCGTGTTTCTTTAGTCAACGTGTCACGTCGAACTACTTCGATGGTGCCGTTTTCAAGATCACGGGCGCCAAGAGCTAATCGTACAGGAACCCCTTTCAATTCATATTCGGCAAATTTCCACCCAGGCTTTTTATTGTCGTTGTTGTCATACTTCACACTGATGCCGAGCGAACGCAAGGAAGCCATAATGGCATTGGCTTTTTCGTCAAGTTTAGCCAGTTGTTCTTCGCTACGGTAAATAGGAATGATAACAACTTGAAAAGGAGCCAATTTAGGTGGCAGCACCAACCCGTTATCGTCGGAATGACACATAATCAATGCACCAATGAGTCGCGTTGAAACACCCCATGAAGTAGCCCAAACATAATCGCGCGTACTTTCTTTGGTGGCAAAGGTAACATCAAACGCTTTGGCAAAATTTTGACCAAGAAAATGAGAGGTACCGGCCTGCAAGGCTTTTCCATCCTGCATCATGCCTTCAATGCAAAACGTTTCCACTGCACCTGCAAAACGTTCGTTCACCGACTTAATTCCTTTCACCACAGGCATAGCCATGAAATTTTCAGCAAAAGAAGCATAAATGTCCAAAATTTTGTAGGTCTCTTCCAAAGCTTCAGCTTCAGTAGCATGAGCGGTATGACCTTCCTGCCACAAAAATTCTGCCGTGCGCAGAAACAATCTCGTACGCATTTCCCAACGAACCACATTTGCCCATTGATTAATTAAAACAGGCAAATCACGATAGGACTGAATCCAATTGCGATAAGTATTCCAAATGATGGTTTCGGAAGTTGGTCTTACAATTAACTCTTCTTCCAGTTTAGCCGCAGGATCGACCACTACGCCTTTCCCGTCCGGATCGGCTTTCAGACGGTAATGCGTCACAACGGCACATTCTTTGGCAAATCCTTCCACATGCGCAGCTTCTTTGCTTAAAAAAGATTTTGGGATAAAAAGAGGAAAATAAGCATTTTGATGTCCCGTCTCTTTAAACATACGATCAAGCTCTGCCTGCATTTTTTCCCAAATAGCATATCCATAAGGTTTTATAACCATGCAACCTCGTACCGCTGAATTTTCGGCCAAATCTGCTTTAATGACCAAATCTTGATACCATTGTGAATAATCGACACTTCGAGGAGTTAATTCTTTTAATTCTGCCATACTTTAAGAATTGAATTATCGGTTCAGAATGATTAAAATGAACTTATTAAATAAAATCAATAAGCTTTTTTTTGAAAGGACAAAGATACAATTTTATAAGCATGCAAAAAAATGAGATTCGATGCTTACAGCAACCATGGCGAAACTGATTGATTGTCTCGAAAAACAAAATGAGCCAAAGTACGACATGCACACACAAAGAAGAAAAGCATGGAATCTTTTTATATTTTGCAACTGTTTTACTAAATTTGCAACTCAAAATAAAGACGTCTCATGCAAGCACTAAAGAAGCATGTAACGCCGCGTAGTATCAAATTAACACCAAAACCAAACCGAATGAGTCTAAAAATTGTAGTCTTAGCTAAGCAAGTACCTGACACGCGCAATGTCGGGAAAGACGCCATGAAAGCTGACGGGACCGTAAATCGTGCAGCCCTGCCTGCCATTTATAATCCTGAAGATTTGAACGCATTAGAACAAGCTTTGCGTTTAAAAGATCGTTTTCCTGATTCGAAGGTAACCATCATTACGATGGGACCGGGACGTGCTGCCGAAATTATCCGCGAAAGTCTGTATCGCGGAGCCGACGAAGGTTTTTTGTTGACTGATCGTGCCTTTGCAGGATCAGATACCTTAGCAACCTCTTATGCGTTGGCATGTGCCATCCGAAATCTTCCACATGTAGATGTTATTTTTTGTGGTCGCCAGGCCATTGACGGAGATACTGCTCAGGTAGGTCCTCAAGTTGCCGAAAAATTAGGATTACCGCAAATCACCTACGCAGAAGAAATCCTCGATATCAAGGATAATGTGATTACCGTTAAACGTCGTTTAGACAGAGGTGTTGAAACTGTCAAAGGAAAACTACCGTTGTTAATCACCGTCAATGGCACAGCTCCTGCTTGTCGTCCACGCAATGCGAAATTAGTTATGAAATATCATCATGCTAAAACCATTACCGAAAAACAGGAAAGCAATGATGATTATATGTTCATGTTTAATGCCCGTCCCTATCTCAACATTACTGAATGGAGCGTCAATGACATCAAAACAGATGTCAATTGGTTAGGGCTGAAAGGATCGCCAACCAAAGTAAAGACGATCGAAAATGTTGTTTTTCAAGCTAAAGAAAGCAAACAACTTACAGGTACCGATGCTGAAATTGATGCATTGATCAAAGAATTAATGGCCAACCACACGATTGGATAATCAACCAAAAGAAGATGGGAGAATAGGGAAACAGAATCAAATCCTTTTTCCCTTTTCCGATTCGATTTATTTATCAAAACAAAAAAACAATGAACAATATCATAGTCTATCTCGAAATTGAAGACACAACGGTAGCTGATGTAAGTTTAGAATTGCTCACCAAGGGACGTTCTTTAGCTAACAAATTACAATGCAAATTAGAAGCCGTTGCCATTGGACATAAACTGGATTCCGTTGGCACACAAGTTTTTCCGTACGGTGTGGACACGCTCTTCGTAGCGGACGATCCAAGACTTTCACCATACACATCGCTTCCACACACCTCGGTATTAGTTAAATTGTTCAAAGAAGAACAACCTCAAATAGCCCTTATGGGAGCAACCAGCACCGGACGCGACTTAGGGCCTCGCGTTTCGTCAGCACTTTTCAGCGGTCTGACAGCCGATTGTACAGCACTTGAAATTGGTGATCACGAAGACAAAAAAGAAGGAAAAACATATCACAATTTGCTGTATCAAATCAGACCTGCATTTGGAGGCAATATTGTAGCAACCATTATCAATCCTGAATGTCGCCCACAAATGGCTACCGTTCGGGAAGGTGTGATGAAAAAAGAAATCTATGATCCAAACTACAAAGGGAAAATCAAAAAATTAGATGTGGCTCAATACGTCCAAGAAAGTGATTTTGCCATTGAAGTTCTCCATCGACAAATTGAAAAATCAAAAAGCAATTTAAAGAATGCACATATCATTGTCGGCGGCGGTTATGGCATGGGGTCCAAAGAAAATTTCAAAATGTTATACGAATTAGCCGACGTCTTGGGTGGCGAAGTAGGAGCTTCGAGAGCTGCTGTCGATGCCGGTTTTGCTGAGCACGATCAACAAATTGGACAAACCGGCGTTACCGTACGACCCAAACTATACATTGCCTGCGGCATCTCAGGACAAATCCAACACATTGCCGGAATGCAGAAAGCGCCATCATCATTGCCATCAACAATGACAAAAATGCTCCTATCAACCACATCGCCGATTATGTGATCAATGCCAATGTGGAAGACGTCGTGCCGAAAATGATTCGATATTATAAACAAAACAGCAAATAACGAAGAATAGAAAACAGCAGATTGAATAATGAAAAAGAGTCCACTTTATCGACTCNTGACTTTTTTCTGCTGAAACCCTATCCACAATCCTTCAACCATTATGGCAAATTATTATTTAGATAGACCCGAGTTAAAATTCCATTTGACGCATCCGTTGATGGAAAAAATTGTGGCGCTTAAAGAACGTAACTTTATTGAAAAAGATCAATACGATTATGCGCCTCAGGATTTTGAAGATGCCATCGACAGTTACAACCATGTCATGGAAATCATTGGCGAAATATGTGCTGAAACCATTGCACCGAACGCCGAAAGTGTGGATCACGAAGGCCCTCAAGTGGTCAACAATCGAGTGGTTTATGCTCGTGGCACACAAGAAAATCATGAAGCGTTGACCAAAGCAGGCGTGTATGGAATTTCTCTCCCACGACAATATGGCGGGCTTAATTTCCCAATGGTACCTTACGTAATGACAGGGGAAATAGTTTCACGTGCTGATGCGGGCTTTGCCAACATCTGGGGACTTCAGGACTGCGCCGAAACCATTTATGAGTTTGGCTCGGAAGACATTCGTGACGAATACTTACCTCGTATCAATCAGGGTGCCACCTGCTCCATGGACTTAACTGAACCTGATGCCGGATCAGATCTGCAGGCAGTTATGCTGAAAGCAACTTACGATGAAAAGAAAAAAACTTGGTTACTCAACGGCGTAAAACGATTCATTACGAATGGCGATGCCAATATCAAATTGGTGCTCGCACGTTCAGAAGAAGGAACCACTGATGCAAGAGGACTCTCCTATTTTGTAGTGGACAATCAGTTTGATCAATCGGTAAAAGTGCGACGTATTGAAAATAAATTAGGCATTAAAGGATCTCCTACTTGCGAATTAGTCTTCAGCAACACGCCGGCAAAACTGGTAGGCGATTTAAAAATGGGATTAATTAAATACGTCATGTCTCTGATGAATGGCGCTCGATTAGGAGTTGGTGCACAGTCGGTCGGCGTGTCACAAGCTGCATACGACGTTGCATTAGACTATGCCAAAGAACGTCAACAATTTGGAAAACCCATCATTGAATTTCCGGCCGTTTTTGAAATGTTATCCATGATGAAAGCTAAATTGGATGCATCGCGTGCTTTACTTTACGAAACGACACGCTTTGTCGATATGTACAAAGCCTATAATATCGTAGCCGAAGAACGTACGCTGAGTAAAGAAGAACGAATGGAAGCAAAAGAATATCAACGATTAGCTGATATGTTTACTCCGTTAGTTAAACTCTTTGCCAGTGAATATGCCAATCAAAATGCTTACGACGCCATTCAGGTGCATGGTGGATCAGGATTCATGAAGGACTATGCCTGCGAACGTATCTATCGGGACGCACGTATTTTGACCATTTATGAAGGCACATCCCAATTGCAGGTGGTTGCGGCCATCCGTTTTGTCACCAATGGAGCATTTCTAAATAAGATTCGTCAATATGAAAAAGAACCAATCAATCCGGCATACGAAGGCATGCGCAATCGGTTGATCACCCTTACGGATGCTTATGAAAAAGCAACCAATTTAGTTGTGGAAACCAAGAACACAGAATTTCTTGATTTCATGTCACGTCGATTGGTCGAAATAGCAGGTCACATCATCATGAGTTATCTTTTAATCATTGATTCCACGCGTGATGACATGTTTGCCCGATCAGCAAAAATCTATGTCAACTTTGCCGAAGCCGAAATTAACAAACACATTTCCTACATTCACAATTTTGATTTAGATAACGTAGGCATCTATAAAGTAAACGAAACCGACAAATAATTGCTCCCCATTTGACGGCTAAAAAAAGAGGTTGTCTCACAAGTAACTTGAGTCAACCTCCTTTTTTTTATTTATTTTGAAGCAGATCATTTGGCTCTTTCCACATACGAACCATCCCGCGTATCCACTTTAATTTTTTCGCCGGTTTCAATAAAAAGAGGCACGCGAACCGTAGCTCCCGTTTCAACCGTAGCAGGTTTCAACGTGTTGGTNGCAGTATCTCCTTTAATGCCCGGTTCGGTGTATGTTACTTGCAGCACAACATGAGTGGCCACATCAGCATAAAGGACAGTATCTGATTCAGCATGTGTCACCACTTCGACTATTTCACCATCTTTCAAATAGTCAACCCCATTAATTTGCTCTTTTGGAATGGAAATTTGCTCAAACGATTCCTGATTCATAAAATGATATCCCATATCATCATGATACAAAAACTGATAAGGACGACGCTCAATCCGAACTTCTTCTACCCGAACGCCTGAATTAAACGTTTTGTCGATGACACGACCTGTTTGAACATTTTTTAGTTTAGTCCGAACAAAAGCAGGTCCTTTCCCTGGTTTTACGTGAAGAAACTCGACGATGAAATAAAATTGTCCATCAATATCGAGACACATGCCATTTCTAAAATCAGCAGTAGTTGCCATAAANAGTTGTATTTGTAAAAATTTTTAATGAATTAAATTGCTCGTGTGCCATAAAGAACCACATTCGTTCTTAATGTTACCATCAGATTAGTAACAAACTGATTATAAATATATTTTATGCCTGACAAGGCTAAAAAAATTGAACGACAAATTTAATAAAATATTTCAATACACACAAGTGCTATTGAGCGGTGACGAAATGTTCTTCATTCTCCTTTTGTCTTATCACAACCCATAAGTGAATGGAATCAAACGATGATAGAGACAGGATCATGTTTTCCAATAAAAAAGTTTAATTGACGATGATCATTCCTTCATCCGCAAAACTATAATATTGATGATGAGCAATAATGAGATGATCTAATAAAGAAATTCCGATGATCTTACAGGCTTCAAATAATTTTTTGGTGATATCCATATCCGGTTGGCTGGGAGTCATACTGCCTGATGGATGATTGTGACAGGCAATGATTCCGGTAGCAAATTTCTCGATGGCTATTTTCAGAATGATAGGAATTTCAACAACGGTTTGCCCGGTACCTCCTTGCGATACACAATGTTGACCAATCACTTTATTTGCCCGATTTAACAATAAGATCCAGAATTCTTCGTGAGGTAAATCCGACAACAACGGTTCAAAAAGATGAAATACATCCTGACTGGATGTAATTTTACTTTTTTCAAGCGCATCAGCCAATTTTCTCCTCCGACCCAGCTCCAAAGCTGCAAGAATGGTGATCGCTTTGGCTTGTCCAATGCCTTTGAAGGAATTCACTAAAAATGAAAGTTCAACTTTGCCAAGTTCATTCAAATTGTTGTTGACCTGATGCAAGATACGACGTGAAAGTTCTACGGCACTTTCATCTTTATTGCCCGAAGCAATCAAAATAGCCAACAGTTCGGCATCCGAAAGCGCTCGCGCTCCTTTTTCGATCAATTTCTCCCGCGGCCGATCCTCTTCTTTCCATTCTTTGATACTCAGTCGTTTTGTCATTGTCATCATATTTTGAGCAAAGATAATTAAATAAAGCATCTAATTTAACAATGAAAACCTTAAATGAGTAGGAAAATTGCACAAAAATCAAATTTAATAAGGTTCATGCATTTTTTTTCAAAAACAAAATGTAACTTTGTCGCACAATCATCATCAATCTATTTCATTTTATTTATTTCTGCCTATGTAAAACGATTACTTTTTCAACCTTAAAGTCGAAAATGTAATGAAGACATCGCTCACCCAACTATCAGACGACGACTTAGTTCGAAGCTATTATGCAGGTAATCAGGATGCATTTAAGGAATTATTAGACCGTCATCAAGAACATGTATTTCGATACATTCTATCCATCATCAAGAACGAATCATTAGCCAATGATTTTTTCCAAGACACTTTTGTAAAAGCCATCTTTTTTATCAAACAAAACCGGTATGTTCACAATGACCGTTTTGTTCAATGGATCATGCGAATTGCTCATAACATCATGATGGATTATTTTCGCAAAGAACAGTTGGAAGTTTCCATTCACCACACCGAAAAGTCGTATGACTTACTTAACAATATTCGGCTGGCCGATTCGCCCATGGAAGATATGTTGATTCAGTTACAAAGTGAAAACGAAATTCGTTCGATGATAAAACTCCTCCCAAAAACACAACAAGAAGTAGTCATGATGCGTTTCTATCAAGATCTGAGTTTCAAAGAGATAGCCGATCAAACCGGAGTCAGCATCAACACTGCATTAGGGCGTATGCGTTATGCTCTAAATAATTTACGTAAATTAGCCGAGAGATCCCTTTCAATTTAAAAGTATTAACAGACACATAACAATAAAAATAGCTATCTTTACGTTTAAAGATATGTTATTTTAATGTGTAAAAATGAATAAGCCTATGAAAAATCATTATCCCTTCCTTCATCCCTCATCGGATTGTCATACCAATAAAAAAACAAATCACTTCATTCCTAAAAGTTCTGTAATCCAACATATAATGTCTATTGCAGGTTCCTATTGGATTACAAAAACCGACCATTCTAATGGTGAAATAGTGGAGCGATTTTTAAATTAAGAAGTTATTAACACAAAAATGGACAATGGCACTTATGATTTGAAACCAACTTTGTAGTGAAATGTCCTTTTTGAAAAAATTATTAATATGAACCAAGAACTCGTTGATCGTTTTTTAAATTATGTTTCGTATGAAACAACTTCGGATGAAACCACTGGCGTAACACCCAGTACACCGACACAAATGGAGTTTGCCAAAGTGCTAGCCAATGAGATGAAACAACTTGGAATGACGGATGTATCCATCAGTGAGTTTGGATACGTTATGGGAACCATTCCGGCAACCACAACCAAGTCCATTCCCACCATTGGTTTTATTGCCCACATGGATACCAGTCCTGATATGACCGGCAAAAATGCGAAACCACGCATTGTGCATCATTATGATGGCGGCGACATTGTCTTAAATCAAGAAGAAAACATTATTCTTTCACCCGAACAATTTCCGGAACTACTTTATTACAAAGGGAATGACATCATTGTAACCGACGGAAACACCCTGTTAGGAGCTGACGACAAAGCAGGAATAGCAGAAATTATGACGGCTATGCACTATTTTCTAAATCATCCTGAAATTGAACACGGCGCAATACGGGTTGCTTTCAATCCCGACGAAGAGATTGGAATGGGAGCGAGTAAATTTGATGTGGCAAAATTCAATGCTGCATGGGCTTACACCTTAGACGGCGGAGAAATAGGCGAATTGGAATACGAAAACTTCAATGCAGCAGCAGCTTCCATCACCTTCAAAGGGCGAAACGTTCATCCAGGCTATGCAAAAAACAAAATGATCAATTCGCTGCGAATTGCCAATCAATTTGTTTCGATGCTTCCACGACATGAAACACCTGAACATACGGAAGGATATGAAGGATTCTATCACCTCATTTCAATGAACGGAACNGTTGAAGAAACAACNATTTCCTATATCATTCGAGATCATGACCGTGAACGCTTTGAAAACAGGAAAAAAGAGATGCAACATTTGGTATCAAAAATCAATGCCGAATATCCTCATTGCGCCACTTTAAATTTACGAGATCAATATTTCAACATGCGTGAAAAAATTCTTCCTGTGATGCATGTAGTTGATTTGGTGGAAGAAGCCATGAAAGACATTAACATTACACCCAAAATTAAAGCCATTCGAGGCGGAACGGATGGTGCGCAACTTTCATTCAAAGGACTTCCATGTCCAAATATTTTCACGGGCGGTCACAATTTTCACGGGCGATTTGAATATATTCCCGTTCAATCAATGGAAAAAGCCACTGAGCTAATTATCAGAATAGTAGAAAAAGTAGCAACATTATAAAGCCATTTTAAAATTCACAAAAACATGAAATCAACCCCATTCACCAATCTTCATATCAGCCTTGGCGCTAAGATGCACGAATTTGCAGGATACAATATGCCTATAGAATACAGTGGCATCCTGGATGAACACTTTGTAGTTCGATCCAAAGTAGGCGTTTTTGATGTATCACACATGGGAGAATTCTGGGTAAAAGGGAAACAAGCACTTCCTTTTTTACAAAAAATGACCTCCAATGATGTTTCCGCCTTGCCCATCGGAAAAGCTCAATATACCTGTTTCCCCAATGGGAAAGGAGGCATTGTGGACGATCTTTTGGTCTATCATGTTGAACCTGAAAAATACATGTTGGTTGTTAATGCAGCAAACATTGAAAAAGATTGGGCATGGTGTGTTCAAAACAACAGCGAAGGAGCAGAACTCGAAAATAGTTCGGAAAAAATGGGGCAATTAGCCGTTCAGGGGCCAAAAGCGCAAAAAGTTTTACAAACCCTGACTAATATTGATTTAGCGGCCATTCCTTATTATAGTTTTACCATTGGCACCATGGCCTCAATTCCCAATGTCATCATTTCAAACACCGGATATACCGGTGCCGGCGGATTTGAGCTTTATTTTTATCCTGAAGACGGNATAAAAATCTGGGATGCCATTTTTGAAGCAGGACGCAACGAAGGCATTCAACCCATTGGATTAGGCGCAAGAGATACGTTGCGATTAGAAATGGGATTTGCGCTTTACGGCAACGATATTGACGACACNACTTCGCCCATTGAAGCGGGATTAGGATGGATCACCAAGTTTGTGGACAACAAACCGTTTATTGACAGGCCACTTCTTGAAAAACAAAAAAAAGAAGGTGTCACGCGTAAATTGGTAGGATTTAAACTATCAGAAAAAGGAATTCCNAGACATGGTTATGAAATTGCTGATCAAAACGGAACGATCATCGGGAAAGTAACTTCAGGAACCTTGTCGCCCGTTTTAAAAGTCGGGATCGGCATGGGTTATGTTTTAACGCCATTTTCGACCATCGGAAAGGTAATTTACATTGTTATTCGCGGGAAACTCATTCCCGCCGAAATAGTTAAACCTCCTTTTTGTCAAGGCGTTATTCAATAAAATCGCGATTGCATTTGTTTTTTTTCACATAAAAAAAAGGAGAGCCAACGCCATTTTGTTGAAATAATTGCTACTTTTGTGTCAATTATTTATTCATTTAATACTTTTAAAAATGGCTTACGTAATAACAGAAGATTGCATTGCATGTGGTACTTGTATTTCTGAATGTCCAGTAGGTGCTATCAGCGAAGGTGATATTTATGTAATTGATCCCGATGTTTGCACCGATTGTGGTACTTGCGCTGATGTTTGTCCATCAGAAGCAATTCACCCGGCATAACACAAATGCAGTAGATTACAAAAACCATCTCTGATGAGATGGTTTTTTTATTGATCTCAATGCACCCAAAGTTATGTTAATACAATTTATTCGTTTTAGTGTAGTTGGAACTTCAGGCACTGCTATTGATTTTGGATTAACCTATTTATTAAAAGAAAAGCTTCATTTAAATCCTTATCTGGCCAACTCGACAGGATTCATTACGGCAGCTACTTCCAACTACATTTTTAATCGTATTTGGGCCTTTAGAAATCACAATCCTCAAATTGGAGAACAATATGCCCTATTTATGACTATTTCAGCTATTGGACTGCTGATTAATAATGCAACGATTTATTTGTTAGTCAAAAAATGGCATCTTAATTTTTATATTTCTAAAGTGGGCGCAACCATCGTAGTCATGATATGGAATTTTGCGATGAATTATTTATTTACCTTTCGCTAACATGGAAAACGAAATTCGCCTCGATAAATGGCTTTGGACTATGCGACTTTTCAAAACCCGTTCCTTGGCAGCCGATTATTGTAAAAAAGGCAAAGTACTGCTTCATAACATGCCTGTCAAAGCATCGCATCTTGTAAAACCAGGCGATGTGGTACAAATCAAACGTTCTCCGGTGATTTTTTCCTTCCAAATCAAGGCAATTTCTAAAAACAGACTGAATGCCAAATTAGTATCGGAATACATGGCAAACGTCACACCACAGGATCAATTGAATTTGCTGGAAATTGAAAAAATCAATGGATTTGTCGATCGTAGTCGTGGTTTAGGCAGGCCAACCAAAAAAGAACGGAGAGCGTTGGACGCCTTCCGAAACGACACCGAAGAAGAGTTTTGGAATTTTGATGATGAAGATTAACAAGAACGATCAATAATCACTTTTCAAGACAATTTCGACCTATGTTTATTGCACAACAGAAAAAACAAGAAAACATTGCAGAATACATTCTTTACATGTGGCAAATTGAAGATGTGATTCGTGCTTACAATTTAGACATTGAATTGATTAACAGCAAAATAATTTCTCCTTCTTCTCTTCAACCGAAACAAAAAGAACAATTGACCGAATGGTATTCTCATCTCATCGTAATGATGAAACAAGAAAACGTTCAGCGTTCGGGGCATCTTCAATTTGTTAAAAACATCTTAGATGATGTCATTGATTTACATTACGCTTTAGTGAAATCAAAGAAACACCCTGATTACCAGGCTCAATTGTACAGGACACTGCCCTACATGGCTGATCTGGTTAAAAAATCCAATTCGACCATTCAATCCAAAGATGAAATCGAAGAATGCTTTGTTTTTTTGTATGGCATTCTCCTATTAAGATTAAAAAAGGAACCCATTACACCCGATACTGAAAAAGCGCTCAAGGAAATATCGCAATTAATTGCTTTGCTTTCATTGAAATACAAAGAATTTCAAAATGGAACTTTGGATTTAGAACAATTTGAGGAATAAGCTGAGCCNTTCTGTAATCAGTAATTTTGTTTCCGNAGGAAATNAANCCGATGTATTAGAAAGTNTAACAAGGTATTCCGTATTTAATTCGTGATCAATTTGCACTTCGATTTTNCTAAATACTTTTGTGGATGAACATCTAAACAAACAAGCATAAAAAAAGGAATACGACAACAATCGTACTCCTTTTTTTTCGGCCATCAAAGATAAAGACCACCAAAGCTATCCAAAAATCAATCAATATTTTACGGATTCCTCTTCCATTTCAGCTTTATCAATTTTCTTTTTATCCATGACGCGCCACACATACACAATGTATGCCAAAACAAAAGGAATTAAAAGCGACACAACACTCATCACTTTGAGGGTAAAAAAGCTGGAAGAACTGTTATAAATGGTGAGTGAACTTTGCAAATCGTAAACGGAAGGATAAAAAGAGGTATGATTGTAACCAAGATTCAGCAGCAATGTTAAAACAGCCAAAACAGCTCCTATACCGGCAAACCAAATTCCTTTGGTGTTTGTTTTGGAAAATGCACCCAAATAAATCCCCCACAACAAAGCAACGACGCCTACCAAAAAAAGAAGTCCAATAAGCGGCATTTGTATGAAATTTATAAAATATTTTCCGGGTTGCAGATAAACCATATCGGTATCGGGATTGACGGCAAAACCTTGACTGAGAAAAGTCCAAACAATAAAAGGAAGGAAAACGATCAGAAAAGCGATTGCGTCATAAAGAACCTGTTTTCTGGAACGAGTCACAATCATTTCATCATTAATGTTATTGATAAAATAGAGGCTTCCCATCACGCGGGCTAAAAAGAAAATAGAAAGGCCCAGCAAAAGATTTCGCACATTGAATACTGCCTCTAATCCATGCAACGGATTATGCCATGTTGAAATAATCGGCATGGACAATTGAGTTAAATCGCCTTTATGAACAGAGAAATCACTACCCGTGAAAAAAGTGCCAACAGCAATGCCGAACAAAATTAACCCTCCAAAACCATTAATAAGCAAAAAAATCTCAAAGGTTTTGTGACCAAAAATATTTCCTCCTTTTGTTCTCCATTCATACGAAACAGCTTGAAGAACAAAACAAAGCAAAAGCAAGATCCATGGCCAATACGCTCCGCCAAAGCTGGTTGCATAAAACATTGGAAACGAAGCAAAAGCCGCACCCCCAAACGTAACCAACGTCGTAAATGTTAAATCCCATTTTCTGCCTAACGAGTTAACCAGCATGGTACGTTCAATTTCGTTTTTCCCAATCGTATAAAGTAATGTTTGACCCCCTTGCACAAAAAACAAGAAGACTAACAATGCTCCCAGCAGCGATATGATAAACCACCAATAAGCTTGAAAAAATGCGTAATCCATTGTTTTGAATTTTTAGTGTGATTGTTTATTCCAAATTATTTAATGCTTTCAGGTCCTTTGCGAATTTCATGCACAATGACTCCAATAATGGCAACGGCAAAAATGGTGTAAATAGCAACAAAAATCGTCAATGACAGTTGGATAGAAGGAACGGGGACATTGGAAACAGCCGCAAATGATGGCAACAAATCTTGCAGCACCCATGGTTGGCGACCTGCTTCTGCAACAATCCATCCTGAAAATGAAGTCAAATAGGCTAATGGAATGGTAAAGATTCCCAACCATAACANCCATTTCATTTTTTCAATTTTACGGCCTAAATACAAAAGCAACGCAAAAAAGAGCAAAAAGAAGACGCCAAAAATAACCATAAAATGGAAAGAATAAAAAGTCAGCGGCACATCAGGCACCAGTTGGGCTTTAGAAGTGACGTAGCCATAACCGAAATAAGGGGAAGTAGCATCAAAAACAGCTCGATTCACAGCCATCAATGAATCGTTTTTAGCTTTTTTAGCCAGNCGATAATCAATCATCGCCTGATGAGCCATACGACCAAACGCTAATTTCTCGTCCGTTGTCAACGGTTTTACCTGTTCACCGTTTTTCAACGTCAATGTGTAAGAATTGTCCAATAAATCAACAATACCGGGGACAAATGCATCCCAATGACGATAAGCTAACAATGAAAGACCGTGCGGAATACTGATTTTGAACCAATATGGAGGAACGGAATCATTGTAAACCTTCTTTTCAGGATTCAGAATGCCAAAAGCAACGATACTGTTCCCGTTAGTACCTCGATAAAGTCCTTCCATAGCGGCTAACTTCATCGGTTGTTTTTGAGCCACTTCATAAGCAGACGAATCGCCGGTAAAAATAGCGGCCAAGATACCTGCCAATCCAAATATAGAGGCAATGAGAATGCTTTTGTGTGCAAATTCAATGTTGCGTTTTTTTAACAAATACCACGAACTGACACCGATCACAAAGGCTGAGCCGACAATCCATGAGGAAGTCACGGTATGGAAAAACTTTGACATGGCTACAGGTGAAAACAACACTGCCGAAAAACTGGTCATTTCATTGCGCACTGTGTCAATGTTGAAAAACGTTCCGGTTGGAAATTGCATGTACGCATTAGCCACCAAAATCCACAACGCAGACAGTGTGGCTCCAAACCAAGTCAACCAGGTAGAAGCCAGGTGAAATCCCTTGCCCACCTTGTTCCATCCAAAAATCATAACAACAAAAAAGGTCGATTCCAAAAAGAATGCCATAATGGCTTCAATAGCTAACGGCGCTCCAAAAATATCACCCATCAGCCAACTATAATTGGACCAATTGGTTCCAAATTGAAACTCCAAAATGATTCCACCGGCAATACCTAAAACAAAATTAGCAGCAAAAAGATGCATCCAAAATTTTGTCATCCGCTTCCACTCTTCATTGCCAGTGCGATAATAAAGCGTTTCCATCACCGCCATGATAAAACCCAAACTCAGGGTTAATGGCACGGATAGCCAGTGATACAAAGCAGTAACCGCAAATTGAACCCGAGACCAATCAACAATCGATAAATCAAGTGTACTCATGTTTCAAATATTTAAATTGATTAATGATAAATTTCGCTAATAAAAGCCTGATAGAAAAGCATATTCGTCAATTTTGATTAAAAACACCGTCAAAGATAAAAGATTCGTTTTGAAAAACAAAACGAATCTTTATAATTAACACNAAAAACCGACTTTTTGTTTTTTTTCTTTTTGAAAATCAGGCTATTTAAATATCATATTAACATCAACATCACAGCAATTTTGAATACACTGACCGATCAAGTTCTCATTCAGATCTCCGTGATGTCTCCATTTTACTAAGGTTTAGCATGTTTCAAGCCCGATTCCAAATAAGCTGCAAATTTTTCGGGATCTTCTGTAAAAGCAAAAGATCCGGTAAGCGGAATACCTTTGGCATTCACAATAACGTAGAACGGTTGAGCATTGGCACCAAATTTCACTCGTTGCAAATAGCTCCATTTGTCTCCAAGTGAAGTTAAAGTATATGTACGGCCATTTTCGGTTACCTCAATAGGATTTGGCAGCAATGCCTTGTCATCAACATACAAGGAAGCCACTACAAAACGATCCGTCATGAGTTCCTTCACTTTGGGATTCGTCCAAACGGCCGCTTCCATTTTACGGCAATTGACACAGCCATAGCCGGTAAAATCAATTAAAAGCGGTTTCTTTTGGCGAGCTGCTGCTTGGATGGCCTCATCATAATCATTGTAAACCGATTGTTCCGATGAAGTATTCAAGTTAAAATCTTGTGTATAGATGGGTGGTGCAAAAGCGCTGATGGCTTTCAAAGGCGCTCCCCACAATCCCGGAATCATATACATGGCAAAAGCAAACGTGATGATGGATAAAAACAAACGGGTCACCGAAACCTGTTTCACTTCGCTATCATGCGCCAACTTAATTTTTCCGAGCAGATAGAATCCCAACATAGCAAAAATAACAATCCACAAAACCAGAAAGACTTCTCTGTCAAGCAAATGCCAACCATAAGCCAAATCAGCTACCGAGAAAAATTTCAGTGCCAAAGCCAATTCAAGAAATCCCAACACCACTTTGACGGAGTTGAGCCAGCCTCCCGATTTTGGCAATGATTTGAGCCACATAGGAAACATGGCAAAAAGCATAAATGGAATAGCCAATGCCAGAGCAAAGCCAAACATGCCAATGGTTGGTCCAAGATAAGAACCATTGACAGCTACATCAACTAGTAACGTCCCTATGATAGGCCCGGTACAGGAAAATGAAACCAACACCAAGGTAAATGCCATGAGTAAAATGCTGAGAATCCCCGACGTGGACTCTGCTTTGTTATCCAATTTAGTAGTCCATGATGCTGGCAATGTAAGTTCAAAAGCGCCAAAAAAGGAAATGGCAAACAATACCAACAACGCAAAAAAGAATAAATTAAAAAACGCATTCGTTGACAAACTGTTTAAAGCACTTGCCCCAAACAAAACGGTAATAATCAGTCCTAAAAGTAAATAAATGAAAACAATGGAAAATCCATATAAACCGGCATCGCGTCGTGCCACTCGAGGATTAGAAGTTCTTTTAATAAAGAAACTCACTGTCAAAGGGATAATAGGCCAAACACAAGGTGTAAACAGTGCCAGTAAACCTCCAAGTATTCCTTTTAAGAATATCAACCAAAAAGGATCGTGTGCATCACCTCCATTACCTTGAGTTCCCAAAGCATTCAACTGATCAATAACGGGCGCCCAGGTTGTTTGATCAATCGAGGATGCTGCTGGAACAGAAGAAAGCGCCACACTATTATCCGTTTTCACAGAATCAGTATGAACAGAAGGCTGATTTTGCTTCAGGTTCAATGTCTTTGGTTGAAGAGCAGCTGCCGAAGAAGCAGCACCCGTTTGAGCTACCCGCGATTGAACTTTCTCGGCAGCAACGTTTCCGAAAGAAAAGGGCACTTTGGAAGGTGGCAAGCAATTCTCATCATTACACCCCATAAATTCAACGTATCCTTCAACGTAGAAATGAGCAGGATCGGCAATAGTCACTTTTTGTACAAAAACGGCTTGATGCTCATACCAAGAAAGATTCATGGAAAATGTTTTGTCATACTCACGAATGATCGGCGAAGACGAAGTGACGTTTCCCGACAATTTGCATCCTGATATTTTTTCAAAATGAAATGAAGTTGAAATAGGGCCTCCCGAAGGCAGGTTTTGCCCATATACATGCCAACCATTATCAATGGAGACTTTGAATAATAATTCAACCGTCTTTTTGTCATTTTGTCGTTGATCAAAACTCCAGGTAATTGGTTTTAAAATCTGACTGAAAAGAGGCAAACTAAATCCAATCAAAATAACAAATAAAACTATTTTTCTCATATTCATCATGATAATTAATTACAAAAACAAGAAATCACCACAAGATGCAAGCCTAAAAAAACATTGCCTTTTGGTGTAACTGAAATGAATCCAAAGATATACAAAGTTAATCATTCCTTTCAATGTGAACAAAGAAGAAAAAACTTTTTATCCTGCCACAATTAACCCATTCGTATTCAGCAAAGAAGCATTCAATCTTTTTGATCGATTGAAACAAGCACATGCGCGAATGGAATGAACAAAAAATAGCCATTATGCTCTCAAAAAAACAAAGTGAAATCATTACCTTTGCAAAAGAAACAAGAGAATCACAATGGCTAACAAAGAAACACAAACGATAAAAAATCAGGCAAAAAAGAAAGCACCGACAACCAATGCATCGAAATGGAATCGATTTATTCACGATGAACGAACTCATTTTATTATAGGACTGCTTTTGTTGATGGTTGTATCTTATGTTGCCTTAGCTTTTATATCGTTTTTTTACACCGGCGCCAACGATCAAGGCAAATTGCATGGCACATGGCTTCATTTGGCCAACGATGAACAAGGCATTCAGAACTGGACTGGAGCTGTAGGAGCTCACATTGCCGAAAACCTTATTAACAGAGGATTTGGCATTGCTGCGTTTGCCTGGTTAATATTTCCTGTCGTTCTCGGCTTGCGATTGATGTCCGTACGCACCATCGCTTTATGGAAGGCGTTTCTATATCCTTTACTGATTATGCTTTGGTTATCAGTTTTTTTAAGCGTAACAATATCCACTATTTACAATGACACCTTTCTTTATCTTGGCGGCGAAAATGGGTTTTATGCCGGTGAATGGATGCGTGGAAAGTTCGGATGGACAGGTACTCTGCTGATTCTGATCGGGATAGGTGTTATTTTAAGTATTTTGTTATTCAAAGGAGCACTTCCGCTTCTCAAACGCAAGATGTCAGCTCATCGTGCACTAAATCAGGAAACGGCAGCACGTAAATCAAAAAACCTTGAAACAGACTCCGTACCTCACGGAACATTAACGTTGGAGTTAGATCAGGTCAAAGACAATGAACCCATTGACAATGAATCAAAAAGCGATTACGGAGAACAAGATTCTTCTCATTTTGAAATCTCAATTCCTCAATTGGAAGAATCGTCTGAAGAATTGGCCGGTGAATCCTCTGAAGACGATGACAGTTTAGATTCTGGGAAAAATTCATTGCGGAATACCAACGGAGAAGACGATGATTATGATGCCTCTGCACTCGGAGAATATGATCCGACATTGGATCTCTCTCGATATCAGTTTCCTGTGTTGGATTTGCTCAAAGAATACAACAACGGACAAACCTCCGTGGACATGGAAGAGCAAAACAACAACAAAAATCGAATTATCAGCACATTAAAAAACTATGGCATTGAGATTGACAGCATAAAAGCCACCGTTGGACCAACCATTACGCTATATGAAATAATTCCCAAGCCGGGAGTAAGAATCTCCAAAATTAAAAATCTCGAAGATGATATCGCTTTAAGTTTAGCAGCATTGGGAATTCGTATCATTGCACCGATTCCGGGGAAAGGCACCATTGGCATTGAAGTGCCAAATCATGATCCACAAATTGTTTCCATGCGATCGGTTATCAATTCCAAACGATTTCAAGAGTCAAAATATGATTTGCCGGTAGCCTTTGGAAGTACGATTACCAATGAAATCTTCATGCTCGATCTGTGTAAAATGCCTCACCTTTTAGTGGCCGGCGCCACAGGTCAGGGAAAATCGGTCGGACTGAATGCCATTATCACATCGCTGCTTTATAAAAAGCATCCTGCCACCTTGAAATTTGTTTTAATTGATCCGAAAAAAGTAGAATTCAACATCTACTCTGACATTGAAAAGCATTATTTGGCCAAACTTCCCGACGGAGAAGAAGCCATCATAACGGATGTCACAAAAGTGGTGCAAACCCTACAATCGTTGACCATTGAGATGGACAATCGATATGAATTGCTAAAAAAAGCCCATGTGCGAAACATCAAAGAATACAACTCCAAATTTGTGGCTCGTCATCTCAATCCCGAAAAAGGACATCGATACCTGCCCTATATTGTCGTAATCATTGACGAATTTGGTGATTTAATCATGCAAGCGGGAAAAGAAGTAGAAATGCCCATTGCCCGAATCGCACAATTAGCAAGAGCTGTGGGAATCCACATGGTGATTGCCACGCAACGACCTTCAACAAACATCATCACAGGCGTTATCAAAGCGAATTTCCCAGCACGAGTAGCTTTTCGGGTGATGGCTATGGTTGACTCACGAACCATTCTCGACACCCCGGGCGCCAATCAATTGATCGGACGCGGCGACATGCTTTTTTCGCAAGGAGGCGATTTGATTCGTGTTCAATGTGCCTTTGTGGATACGCCGGAAGTTGAAAAAATTGTTAAATACATNGCACAACAACCATCGTTTNCCACGGCTTACTACTTACCCGAATATACCGGCGGTGATAGNGAAAGCATNGATTTATCTGACATTGACCTAANCAAACGAGATCCGCTTTTCGAAGAAGCAGCCCGATTGATTGTCCTCAACCAGCAAGGCTCCACCTCATTGATTCAACGTAAATTTTCCATCGGGTACAATCGTGCCGGACGCATTGTAGATCAACTGGAAGCATGCGGCATCGTCGGTCCTCCCGACGGCAGCAAACCGCGCCAGGTGTTGGTGAGTGATGAATTGGAACTGGACAGACGCTTACAAAACGAACGTTAAAACAGCCATCCGTCAACACATCATCGCCGTGAGACTGCATGGGACAATTACTATGTATCCTCCAAATCGCTCACTAATGAACACCATCTTGAAATCATTGCCTTTCCATTTTTGACTTTTTACATTCAGTACATGACTACAAATACTCACCATCGAATCGATTTTATCACGTTAGGATGTTCAAAAAATCTGGTGGACTCCGAACATTTAATGCGACAATTATCGCTCAACGGATATGATGTTCAACACGATCCCGCAAAGCCCCGCGGACGCATCGTTGTGATCAATACGTGCGGATTTATCGGCGATGCTCAAGAAGAATCGATCAACACCATTCTGCACTATTCTGAACTCAAGAGGCAACATAAAATTGATAAAATCTTCGTAATGGGATGTTTATCTCAACGTTTCAAAGAAGATTTACAAAAAGAAATCCCCGAAGTAGATTACTATTTCGGTAAATTTAATTTTCAGGAACTATTACCTTTACTTGGGAAAACGTATCAATCAAACTTTTCAGTAGAACGAACCATCACCACACCCGGTCACTACGCATATGTCAAAATTGCCGAAGGGTGCAATCGAACTTGTTCCTATTGTGCCATTCCCATCATCACAGGGAAGCATCAATCACGTCCACCGCAAGAAATTATCGATGAAATCCATTGGTTAGTGAAACAAGGAGTCCGTGAAATTCAATTAATTGCTCAAGATTTAACCTATTATGGTTACGATACCGAACAAAAAGCGTTGCTGCCTGATCTGGTTAATCGAATTGCCGATGTGCCGGGAGTCGAATGGATTCGCCTTCACTATGCCTACCCTGCTCANTTCCCATACGAATTGCTGCGAGTGATGCGTGAACGTAAAAATGTGTGCCATTACCTTGATATTGCACTTCAACACAGCAGCAACAACATGCTTCAACGCATGCGTAGGAACATCACGCTCGAACAAACAGAAGAATTATTAAGCCTCATTCGTTCTGAAATACCTGATATTCATTTAAGAACCACTCTGTTAGTGGGACATCCAGGCGAAACGGAAGAAGATTTTCAATCGTTAAAATCATTTGTTACTGCTCAACGTTTTGAACGGTTGGGCGCTTTTGCCTATTCTCATGAAACAGGAACTTATGCTTATGATCATTATACGGATGATGTTCCCGATGCAGTCAAACAAAAACGATTGGATGAAATCATGGAGCTGCAAAGAGCCATTTCAGCTGAACAAAACGAAGCAAAGGTAGGTCAAACATTCAACGTCATTATTGATAGAGAAGAAAAAGAATTTTATGTTGGACGAACAGAATATGACTCTCCGGAAGTTGACCCTGAAGTGTTCATTGATAAAACAACTTTTTTGAAAATCGGTGCTTTTTATCCAATAAAAATTACTAATTTTGACGATTATGATTTATACGGGACGGCTTTGTTATGATATGTTATCATAGTAAAGTCCTATCCGCTTGTTCCATAACGGCTTTTTCAACTCATCAACCCATCATGCTATGACTCACAAAGAATTCATTGGAATACTAACAGCAAAGACTTCGTTGCCTGAAAATGAAGTCGTTGAAATGCTTGAAAGCACCGTTAATCTGATCGGAGACGCATTAAGTCAGGGCAATGACGTCACACTGCAAGGAATTGGTACGTTTGAAGCACATCGAAAAGAAGAACATATCGCTGTGAATCCACGTACAAAAAAACGAATGCTCATCCCTCCCAAACAAGTGGTTGTTTTTAAGCCAATTCAATCCTTAAAAGATAAAGTTAAAAAGAATCCGCGTTATGAATGACGAAAAACAATCAACCGCTACATTAGCCGAAGCTCTTGCCCGAGATCACAACCTGTCAAAAACGGCAGCTTCGACCTTCATTAAACAATTGACGGCAGCATTTGCTGAAGGATTGTTGCAAGACGGTGAGCTTAGAATTAAAGGATTAGGCTTATTCAAAATCGAATGGGTTGAAAATCGGATCAGCGCCAATGAACAAAACGGGAAAAAACAAGCAATAAGCGGACACAATAAAATTTCCTTTATCCCTGACAAAACATTGCGCGACAAAGTCAATGCGCCATTTGCGCATTTAGAAACCATTGCCCTCGATGAAACGGAAGAGACTAACGCCGATGCATGGCTCGACGACGAAGAACAACGAATGAAACGATTTTCCGAACAAGCGCAGGAAATACTCAGCATCATTTCCGACTTGCAAGAAATTAATTCGCCTACGATCCATGAACCGACAACTCCATCAAACGAAACAGCCAAAACAATCGATGCAGCCCAAACAGAAAACAAACCTAAAGAAATTGTTTCGGAGGTCATCAATACACCGCCTTCTACCGATAAACCACTTCAGCAGCCTTCATTAAAGGCCGAATTACCGAACGAAACGTTGCAGGAAAACCCATCTCAGCCTGTTCAATCGCTCGATCCAAAAGAAGAATTTCGTTTGTTGGAACGCATGGCCGAACAAGCTCCCAAAAAAAACAAACGTTGGATGGCCATCTCCATCATTGTGGCTTTGATCGTTGTAATTTGCATTCCGATCTATTATGTCTTATTTTTGGCAAATCATTCCCAACCATCCGTGACGAGTGCTACACAAAGCAATCAATCGACGACAGGCTTCAAACAAACTGAAAACCCTGTCAAAATAATGAATGCAACAACGGCAAAACCATCACCGGCAGCCGTTGCAGATCCATTATCTCAACCCAGAACGTACAAAGATACGCTGGCTGTTGTTACTTTTAAGGAAGGGTCAAGACTTACGCTTTTATCATTAAAATATTATGGCAACAAATTATTTTGGGTTTACATCTACGAAGCTAACAAAAATAAAATCACCAATCCTGATGACATTGGAGCAGGAACCCGATTGATGATTCCCAGACTCAATCCAAAGCTGATTGATGCAACCAATCCACAATGTTTAAATCAGGCCAATGCGTTGCAGGTGAAATATACACATCATTCGTTTCCAATCAAATAAATACCAACAAACCATCATTCAAACAATCACAAATCATTTGACACATTGATTTTTATTATTTTTACACTAAAAATGAATTGATTTCACCGAATAAATATTCACTTGATCAAACCCTGTATGGCTCGTTTCATTTTATTAAAATAGCATTCAAAAACAAGAACAATTAAATCATGAAACCATAAGCGAATAAAGAAAAAAAAGCATTTTCCATCCACTGTGCATCTTTAATGACAAAAAAAACGCAGTCCTCTTTTTCATTTATCGGTCTCATTCCATTTAGCATTATATTTCTATGTCAACTTATTCATATCCATTGCTTTCAACCATTAATTCTCCAGAAGATTTAAAAACACATGCACTTTCTGAAATGCCCGCTATTTGTGAAGAACTTCGATGCTTCATCATTGAAGCCCTTTCAAAAAATCCGGGGCATTTTGCCGCCAGTCTTGGCGTTGTTGAACTCACGGTAGCCTTGCATTATGTTTTTCAAACCCCCTACGATCGCATTGTATGGGATGTCGGGCATCAGGCTTATGGGCACAAAATCTTGACAGGAAGAAGAGATGTCTTTAACACCAATCGTCAATTTCAAGGCATCAGCGGATTTCCAAAACGCAGTGAAAGTCCTTATGACACCTTCGGCGTGGGTCATGCATCCACCTCCATCTCGGCAGGTCTGGGAATGTCCATCGCAGCTGCACTCCAACATGAAAAAAATCGTCATGTAGTGGCTGTCATAGGCGATGGATCACTCACAGGTGGCTTGGCATTCGAGGGATTAAACAATGCGTCCATCAATCCGAACAATTTACTCATCATTCTGAACGACAATCAAATAGCCATTGATCCGGTGAAAGGAGGCATCAGCCAATATCTGGTTAACTTCACTACATCAAAAACGTACAACAAGATTCGATTCAAAGCAGCCTCATTCCTTGAACAAAGAAANATACTGGACACCCAGAAAAAACACAAAATTACCAGCATAGGTAACCAAATAAAATTATTACTTGCCCGCCAAAACAATATTTTTGAAGGATTACACATACGCTATTTTGGTCCGGTTGATGGCCATAATGTCATCAATTTGATCCGTATTTTNAATGAAATCAAAGATTTTCACGGTCCTAAAGTACTTCACATCGTCACAAAAAAAGGAAAAGGCTACAAACCGGCAGAAAAATCGGCCACTGAGTGGCATGCCCCGGGAAAATTCAACAGAGAAACGGGAGAACGTCTTCAATCCAATGATGAAAATCAACCTCCACTTTTTCAAGATGTTTTTGGAAAAACCATTCTCGAACTGGCAGAAAAGAACGAACGCATCGTAGCNATCACTCCGGCCATGATCAGTGGATCGTCGTTACATTTTATGCAAGCAAAAATGCCTCATCGTGTCTTTGACGTGGGCATTGCCGAAGGTCATGCCGTTACTTTTTCTGCAGGCTTGGCTACCGAAGGCCTTCAACCATTTTGCAACATCTACTCGACGTTTATGCAACGAGCTTATGACAATGTGATTCATGATGTAGCGCTGCAAAAACTACCGGTAGTTTTTTGTCTCGATCGGGCTGGTTTAGTAGGTGCCGACGGCGCAACGCATCACGGCGTCTTTGATCTGGCTTATTTTCGCTGTGTTCCAAACCTCACCATCGCATCACCTCTCAACGAAATTGAACTNCGAAATTTGATGTACACGGCNCAACTTCCCGACAAAGGGGCTTTTGTCATTCGTTATCCACGTGGCAACGGAGTATTGACCGATTGGGAAAAACCCTTTGAAGAAATACCTGTCGGAAAAGCTCAATGGTTAAAAGAAGGGGAAGACTTGATTGTCCTCTCCTTAGGCCCCATTGGAAACATCGCTGCCAACGCCATCAAATTGATTGAAAACCAACACCATGTAACCATTGCTCATGTCGATATGCGTTTTGTAAAACCATTGGATGAATCCCTTTTACTCGACATTGGCAACCGTTTCAAAAAAATTGTCACAGTGGAAGATGGAGTGATTGCAGGCGGATTTGGAAGTGCCGTGATCGAATACATGAACGATCACGACCTGCATCCGTCCATCAAGCGCATTGGCATTCCCGATCAATTCATTGAACACGGACAACCGGCCGAATTGTATCATTCTATTCAAATGGACACAGAAGGCATCGCATCAACGCTCTTAACCATGCTTTTGCCATGATTGGAACGTTAGTGAATGCGTTGACGGTCGTTGTTGGCGGCATGATTGGCCTCCTGCTCAAAGAACGCATATCCAACAGGATATCAACTATTTTCTTTCAAGCCATCGGACTATTTACTTTGCTGTTAGGCATTCGGATGGCGCTGCAAACAGAACACGTCATCGTTTTGATTGCCTCGCTGGTGACAGGTGCATTCGTGGGAGAATCAATGCATTTGGATCAAAAAATTGATCAGACCGGCAATTACCTGAAGGCCCACTTCAAAGTAAGAAACGATAAATTTTCTGAAGGAATTATCACTGCTTTTCTCCTTTTTTGTACCGGTTCAATGACCATCATCGGATCCATTCAAGAAGGAATGGGACAAGGGCACGATTTATTGTTTACCAAAGCACTCATGGATGGATTTTCGTCCATCTTGTTAGCTGCGGGTTTCGGCATCAGCATTCCGTTAGTAGCCATTCCCTTGTTCCTCTTTCAAGGCAGTTTGACATTATTGGCATATCTTTTTGGATCTTATTTTTCCATGCCGATCATCAACGAATTAACGGCTACCGGTGGCATACTTTTAATGGGTTTATCAATTAATATTTTAGAAATAAAGAAGTTAAAGGTTATCAATATGATTCCTTCCCTTCTCTTTGTTTGTTTATTCATGTGGATTACCCTGCATTTCAACTTAAAATGAAGCACATTAACACCCTCAAAATAAAATTAATACACAAAAAAAAGGGTGCATTTAAAAAAAATACATCAACTCCTTTGTTCATATCAAAAATTGAACTATCTTTGCATAGCAATTGAGAGCAATGGCAGCATAGTTGAATGATTCATTCCATCGATGTTATCACAAACAAACGGGATGAGTCATTGAAAGAAAAAATGGTGTGGTAGTTCAGCTGGTTAGAATACCTGCCTGTCACGCAGGGGGTCGCGGGTTCGAGTCCCGTCCATACCGCCATCGACATTTTAATAAGTGATTATAAAAAAGACTAAATAGAAGAGGTAAGCCTTCTTATTTAGTCTTTTTTTATTTGCCTGATCGACCAAACTATGTTTCAAGATTTGCAGCGTTGGTCGAAAGTTTATTTTAAAATCTTTTTATTATCAATTAGTTACTACTTATTTCCGGCTGCCTGAACAATTTTTGCTCCCGCTGGTATATCAGTATCAACCCAAATGTTTCCTCCGATGACCGCTCCTTGTCCAATGGTGATTCTGCCTAAAATGGTGGAATTGGAATAAATAATCACATCATTTTCAATGATTGGATGACGAGGAATACCTTTAATGGGATTCCCATGTTCATCCAACGGAAAACTTTTGGCTCCCAGGGTCACTCCTTGATAAATTTTGACCCGATCGCCAATCACAGCAGTTTCGCCAATCACAATTCCCGTTCCATGATCAATGGTAAAGGCATGTCCAATAACGGCACCCGGATGAATATCGATTCCTGTCTCTGAATGAGCAAGTTCACTGATGATTCGAGGAATCAAAGGGACTCCAAGTGTCAATAGTTCATGAGCCACTCTATAATTGGATATGGCACGAATGGCAGGATAGCAAAAAATAACTTCACCATAACTTTTCGAAGCCGGATCGCCTAAATAAGTGGCCACCACATCTTCTGCCAGCCATTGTCGGATTGTTGGCAATCGTTCAATAAAAGTAGCAGCAATGGACCATGCCTGACTCATTGGCGGAGGGGAAGAACACGAAAAACACAACCCGGCCATGATTTGATCCGAAAGCAGGTAATACAATTTTTCGACTTCCATTCCAATATGATATTTTATGGTTGCCCGATCTACGGCAGCATGTCCAAAATAGCCAGGGAAAAGAATAGACCGACATAAATGGACAATCTCTTCCAACGAACTCAGCGAAGGCAAAGGAGTTCCTTCGTGCTGTTGATGACTGATCAACTTAAAACTTTTATAATCAGAAAGTTGTCGAATAGACTCTGTGATAATTTCTGAATGAAGCATATCAAGAAAAATTAAATAAAGGATTACCCTTCACATTAAAACGTTGATTTGGCATTTAAAAGTCGATTGTATTCTCCACTTTTTTCTAAAATTCGGACTGCTTTTTGCACCATTTCATTTTCTGAATTCATAATGCGATAATAGGCTGTCATATCCCATAAATCATTAGCTACCATTGCTTTTATCTGAACGCCAAGAAAATTTTTGCTGAGATCGAATTGAGCCTGATCAAATGGAATTTTAGCATCGGTGGATGCCTGTATGAGTTGTTTGAAAAGGGTGTCAGGCACTGCATAATGCAGTTCAAATGATTTGAACGTCGGAAATTCTTTAGCAATGGTACTTCTGTTTTTGTCAATGTAGGTCATTACCACTTTATTCAACACTCCTTTTGCGATCATGTTACGCAAATAAGCCGTGAAATGAATGGTGTCCAATGGAACAAAAACATCGGGCATGATGCCGCCTCCACCATAAACAGTTCGTCCCAAACGTAACGTTTTGTATTTCAACGAATCGGCAAAGTGGATACTGTCGGCATGTTGCAATTCACCCCGTTTGTAACGCAACAAAATATCTTCATCATATTTGGTAAATCCGTCTTTATAAGGTTTTTGAATGCAACGACCGGAAGGAGTATAATAATGAGCCGTTGTCAGACGCAACATGGAACCATCGGGCAACATAACAGGACGTTGAACCAATCCTTTGCCAAAAGAACGTCGTCCAACAATTAAAGCTCGATCCCAATCCTGCATGGCGCCGGTAAAAATTTCGCTGGCCGAAGCAGAATATTCGTCAATAAGTACGATTAAATTTCCCTGTTCAAAATCTCCGTTTCCTGTCGCATAAAAATCAGTACGCGGTTGATGAAATCCTTGTGTATATACAATTTCGTTGCCTTTTTGCAAAAACTCATTGGCTAAATCAATAGCTGCATTGAGGTATCCGCCTCCATTGCCCTGAAGATCAATAACCAAATTTTTCATGCCCTGTTCTTTCAATTTATTAAAGGCGTTCTGATACTCTTTGAACGTAGTTGCACCAAAACTGTTGATCTTGATATAACCTGTGGTAGGATCGAGCATGTAGGAAGCATCGACGCTATAAAGAGGAATTTTATCACGTGTAATGCTGAAGTCAATCAATCCAGGGACACCGCGACGCAACACTTTGACGGCCACCACCGAGCCGCGAGGACCTCTTAAACGACGCATGATATCCGAATTTTGCATTTTCACACCAGCTACCAACGTATCTTGAATATAAACAATGCGGTCGCCTGGGTAGATGCCAACCTTGGCAGCCGGACATCCGGAAATGGTTTGAACCACATACAACGTATCTTCTAACATTTGAAACTGAATGCCAATGCCATCGAATGAGCCCTGAAGCGGTTCATTCATTTTTTCCACCTCACTTTTTGGAATATAAACTGAATGGGGATCTAAATCGTTCAACATGCCCACAATGGCGCTGGAAACCAATTTTTGATCGTCCACTTTGGTCACGTATAATTGATCAATCGCATTCAATGTATAAAGCAGTTTGGCGCTGTTGTCATTGAGAGAAAACTGTGATTGACCCATTGCGCTCAGAGCAATCATCCATAAAACGAAAACTGATAAAACGATTTTTTTCATGAAACGTATGAATAAAAATGAATAAAAATACACATGGTTTAACCTAACCCCTATTGAATGAAAGAAATGCGATATGGTATTGCATTTAAAAGTCAAGAGTGAAAATCAGATTTACTTCATCATCCCAACTTACGATTGGGTTGAAACAAGTAAAAGTATAAAATTGATTGGAACAGTACCTCTTTCAAAAACAGTTTCGTATCAAATTTGAATCAAAACAAGATTGCGATATAAAAAAGCAGGTCTATAAGCCGGGTTCTGTATTCCGACGAGCGGAATGCTTGTCATTTATCTAGGATTGTTGTCACCAACAACCTCAAGCGGCCTACCCTCCAACATCGGACGAGCCATCCTCAAACGTTGGTTTACATGGCCTTACAACCCATAAGACGTACGGCCACACATGTCACCATGCATGCCGGTGAGCTCTTACCTCGCCTTTTCACCCTTATCTTGTGTCCAAGACGGTTCTTTTCTGTTACGTTACTCTGCCCTCACGAGCAGCTTCCCGTTAGGAAGTATGGCGCTCTGTGTTGCCCGGACTTTCCTCTTTATTTCATAAAGCGACAAGCCGACCTGCTTTCTTACGGCAAAGATAATTCATTTCATCCAAAATAGAAGAACAGATCCCAAACAAGCCAATAAGCGCTATAGATAAAGATTCTTCTCAAATCCATTAGTGAATGCCCCGCCCCGACAATGCAAATAGAGCATGCTAAAATGCTCACTATTTGAATGTTTCTCCAATTTTAACATTTGGACAAGCGCTATGGCATTAACATTTAATTTCAAAAAGTGAAATGTTAAATCAGACAAAAGTCAACAATATTTAGGATTTTACCCATACCACATTTTCATTTTTATGATGATATTTGCCATCGATTTTAAGTTAAAAAATTATCCATTAAACCATTAAAAAACAAGTAAACTTATGAAAATGAAAGCATTAAGTGTAATATGTTTATGCATGGGGTTGATGACTCTTCACGCTGAAAACAGTGCGCCCAATGGGAAAGAGATAATAGCCGAAGGCGGATTTATTCAAACACCCATCACCAAAGTGGATTATATGACGTCTGACCATAACAACGCAGGTGGTCCTGATTTTACTGTAGCAGCAGCTCACACGGTGAATGCGGTGGTGCATGTGATGACAAAAATCACACCATCAGCACAAGAAATGGGCAACATGCCACAAGATCCATTCTTTAATTTCTTCTTTGGCATTCCGAACGGTCCTCGTCAAATGGAACCACAAATGGCAAGCGGTTCAGGCGTTATCATTTCAACCGATGGATACATTGTAACCAACAATCATGTGATTGAAGGATCGGATAACATTCAGGTGGTACTGAATGATAAACGAAAATTTGACGCTACCGTTGTTGGAACTGATCCAAATACCGATTTAGCCTTACTAAAAATTGATGCCAAAGATCTGCCAACCATTACCTTTGGGAATTCTGACGATTTGAAAGTAGGGCAATGGGTATTAGCCGTAGGCAATCCGTTCAACTTAACTTCAACCGTTACAGCAGGCATTGTCAGTGCCAAAGGAAGAAACATCAACATTATTTCATCCAAAATGCCCATTGAATCGTTTATTCAAACTGATGCCGCTATCAATCCAGGAAACAGCGGAGGCGCACTGGTCAACACCAACGGCGAATTGGTAGGAATCAATACAGCCATTGCCTCACAAACAGGGACATACGACGGATATGGATTTGCCATACCGGTCAATATTGTAAAAAAAGTAGTAGCTGACCTCAAGAAATATGGCGTCGTGCAACGAGCTGTTTTAGGAGTAACCATTCAAGATATCAATGCAGATCTGGCTAAACAAAAAAATCTGAAAACCCTCAACGGAGCATACATTGCCGGCGTATCNGAACCCGGAGCTGCTAAAGATGCCGGCATTAAAGAAGGAGATGTGATTATCAAGATCAATTCCACTCCNGTCAATTCGGTTTCAGACTTGCAAAGTCAAATCAGTCAGTTTCAACCCGGCGATAAAATTACGGTGACACTGAATCGCGGCGGAGAAATCAAAACAGTGGACGTAACCCTTCGCAATGCTTCAGGCGGTACTAAATTAGTTAAAAATCAAGGAATTGAATCATTAGGTGCTTCCTTNGAAGAAATCGGCAGTACGCTGAAACAACAATTGAATATCTCCGGCGGTGTTCAGGTAGTTGGATTGCAAGAAAAAAGCATTTTAGCTCAAGCCGGTGTCAAAAAAGGATTGGTGATTCTCAAGATTAACAATCAACCGGTACGAACGATCTCTGAACTTCAAGCCATTGTGAACAATATCAACAATGCATCCGCTCGTGACCGCGGTTTGTTTATCACCGGCGTTTATCCAAACGGAGAAGTAGCCTACTTTGCTATTGATCTCTCAAAATAAGTAAAGATTCCTCGTTGAGAAAACTCAATATAAAGCCTTTCTGCCTCCAAAAGCAGAAAGGCTTTTTCATTCCATGATTTTTGTACGCTAAAACGTATAAAAACCGAATATGAACTTGCGAGGAAATCCATTTTTAAAGTCCCGTTGCACTGGAAAACTCCTTTCATTGGCTTGAGGAGAAACTATTTTAGGACTTTGTTCAAATCATACATTCCAAAAACATTCCCCTCAAAAGAATGTGCATTTTGGCTGAATTCGTTGAAACGTAGGTCATCCGATTGTTCTTTTTTTATTTCTCCATGAACCGGAGATTAGGATTTCGACAAGATGCAAGGCAGAAGCTCAAGATTTTTCATTAATTTTGCCGAGCAAAAACAGAAAAATTTCAGTGCCCTAAAAATCATTCACTTTCATGGAATTAAACAGCAAATACGACCCTTCAGAAGTTGAATCAAAATGGTATCAATATTGGTTAGATCATCGTTATTTTCACTCCGAGCCTGACGAACGGGAACCTTACACCGTTGTCATTCCACCTCCCAATGTGACAGGCGTTTTACACATGGGACACATGTTGAACAATACCATTCAGGATATTTTAGTCAGACGGGCACGTATGCAGGGCAAAAATGCCTGCTGGGTTCCGGGCACCGATCATGCTTCGATTGCAACCGAAGCTAAAGTAGTAAACAAATTAGCCGAAGAAGGCATCAATAAAAATGAGTTGAGCCGTGATGAATTCTTAAACCATGCATGGGAATGGACACACAAGCACGGCGGCATCATTCTGGAACAACTCAAAAAATTAGGCGCTTCATGCGACTGGGATCGAACTTGCTTTACGATGGATGAACTTCGCAGCGAAAGTGTAATGAAAGTTTTTGTTCATCTTTTTGAGAAAGGTTTGATTTACAGAGGTATCCGAATGGTAAATTGGGATCCGAAAGCATTGACGGCTCTTTCTGATGAAGAAGTGATTTACAAAGAACAACAAGGCTTTCTCTACTATTTGAGATATCCCATTGAAAATGAATCGGGTTATGCCGTGATTGCCACCACTCGACCGGAAACCATTTTGGGAGACACTGCAGTTTGTATCCATCCAAATGATGAGAAAAATGCCCATCTGAAAGGGAAAAAAGTCATTGTTCCACTGATCAATCGTGTCATTCCTGTCATTGAAGATGAATATGTTGACACTGAATTTGGCACAGGCTGTTTGAAAATTACGCCGGCACATGATGTCAACGATTACATTATTGGCGAAAAATACCAACTGCCGATCATTGACATTTTTAATAATGATGGTACTCTAAATGATCATGGACAACAATATGCGGGCATGGATCGTTTTGAAGTGCGAAAAAAAATAGTCGAAGATCTCGAAAAGGCAGGTTTTTTAGAAAAAAAAGAAGCATACACCAACAAAGTAGGATTTTCGGAACGCACCAATGTGGTGATTGAACCTAAATTATCGACTCAATGGTTTCTCAAAATGGAACAATTGGCAAAACCTGCATTGGAAGCTGTAATGAACGACACCATCCAACTCGTCCCTCCAAAATTCAAAAACACATATCGGCATTGGATGGAAAATGTAAAAGATTGGTGCATTTCACGTCAATTGTGGTGGGGACATCGTATTCCGGCTTACTATTTACCGAAAGGCGGATATGTGGTTGCACTTTCCAAAAAAGAAGCCTACGAAAAAGCAATGAAGATGGTCGATTATCCNCTTGACATCGAAGAGNTGCGTCAGGATGAAGACGTATTAGACACCTGGTTTTCATCCTGGTTGTGGCCAATATCTGTTTTTGACGGCATCAATCAACCAACCAATCGTGACATCACCTATTATTATCCTACGTCCGATTTAGTCACCGCTCCCGACATTCTTTTTTTCTGGGTAGCACGAATGATTATTGCCGGCTATGAATTTCGCAACGAATCGCCATTTCACAAGGTCTATCTGACCGGCATTGTCCGTGATAAATTAGGACGAAAAATGTCAAAATCATTGGGCAATTCACCCGAACCCTTGGCATTGATTGAGAAATATGGAGCAGACGGCGTTCGGATGGGCATGATGCTATCGGCACCTGCCGGAAATGATATCTTGTTTGACGAAGCCCTTTGCGAACAAGGAAGAAACTTTAACAACAAGATTTGGAATGCATTACGTCTCATTAAAGGATGGAGCATCGCCGATCAACCACAATCAGAAGCTTCGGCCATAGCAATCCGATGGTTTGATGCAAAACTGAATGAAGCCATTGTCGAAATCAACGATTTGTTTGATAAATACCGTATTAGCGAAGCATTGATGACTGTTTACAAACTCTTTTGGGATGAATTTTCGTCATGGTATCTTGAACTGATCAAACCCGGCTTTCAACAACCCATTGATGCAAAAACGTTTGATGCAACCCGCCTTTTCTTTGAGAAATTACTGAAACTCTTGCATCCTTTCATGCCATTCATTACAGAAGAACTCTATCATGCTTTGGATGATCGCGACGAAAATGATTGCATCATGATCAGTTTATTGCCTGAAGCCGAACCGTTTGACAAAAAAGTTCTTGAACAATTTGAATTCACAAAAGAAATTATTGCGTCCATTCGGACCATTCGACTGCAAAAGAACATACCGAACAAAGAGCCTCTGATGCTTCAAATTCTTCAGGATGAAACCATTCCTTTTGAAAGCGTTATCAAAAAAATGGGCAATATTAATCAAATTGAACGTGTCGATATAAAACAAAACGGAGCTGCTTCGTTCATTGTAGGAACCATTGAATTTGCGATTCCAACAGGCTCGCTGACAGACATCAACGAAGAGATCAAAAAAATTACGGAAGAACTGCATTACTTAGAAGGATTTCTGGATTCTGTCAACAAAAAACTGAGCAACGATCGTTTTGTGACTCATGCAAAACCGGAAGTAGTAGAGATGGAACGCAAAAAACGATCCGATGCAGAAAGTAAAATAGCAACGCTCAAAGCAACGTTGTCCACATTAACACTTTGAATAAGATGAATTATCAATCTATTTGCCTTGCTGTGTGTGACATAGCAAAAAACGCCGGCGCTTTTATCGCCTCTGAACGAGTACATTTTGATTTGAAAAATGTCGAAACCAAAGGCTTACATGATTTGGTAAGTTATGTGGATAAAACATCTGAAAAGCAAATTGTGGAAGCTCTTGGACTATTACTTCCCGAAGCAGGTTTCATCACGGAAGAAGGAACTTCGTCCAAACAGGGAGATCGTTTTCAATGGATCATTGATCCGTTGGACGGAACCACCAACTTTGTCAGCGGTATTCCCACGTATGCTGTCAGCATCGGATTAGTGGAAAATGGACAACCCGTCGTAGGTGTGGTGTACGAAATTGGGCAAAAAGAATGTTTTTATGCTTGGAAAGATAGCCAAGCATACTTAAACGGCGAGATCATTCGTGTCTCCGATACTGCTGACATGCAAGATGCATTGCTTGCCACAGGATTTCCTTATTCCAACTTTTCCAACATCGACAACTATCTGGCTCTATTAAAATGGGGCATGATGGAAACAAGAGGCATTCGCCGGCTTGGATCGGCTGCCACCGATTTGGCTTATGTGGCTTGTGGACGTTTCGATGCCTTTTTTGAATACGACCTGAAACCTTGGGATGTTTGTGCAGGCGCCTTCATCGTGCAGCAAGCAGGTGGCGCAGTTTTTGACTTTGCCGGCGGTGAAAATTATCTTTTCGGCAAAGAAATAGTAGCATCCAATGCAGCCCTGCGCCACGAAATGCAAGAAAAAATCCGCACTTTCTTTCTTCATTAAAACGTTTTCGAAAGCGTTGAGTCACGCTACAAAAGAATGCACATCAATGATTGGGTTTTCCCATTTTTGTTTTGATGCGCAACAACTGTTCTCCTATGCCAATTGCGTAACCCGATGAAAAGAAATAGATGCTGCCCTCAGAATCAAGAAATAAAACACAAGGAAGACGATCCTTCACTTGATTGCCATAAACGGCGACTATGGCATGAATGAGATCATCGGAAGCATCAATGCCGACCACCGTTTGTTGTGGCAAAGCATACGTTTTCAGCTCATTCACCTGATCAGCATCGGCAGTGGGAACAGCCAAAACAAAATGACCTTTCCACGCATCAAAATAACGAGCATACGTGCTCAAATCATTCAATACATGTTTAGAAGGCTCTTTGTCAGGCTGAAGCAACACCACAATCAAATCATGTCCTTGTGCCAACGATGCCAATGTTTTAACCGAATCATTTTGCAATAGACGAATAGACAATTGCTTCAATGGCAATTGACCAGAGGCCGTCAAAGGAGCGTTTTCATGCTGCAATTGAACTGTGTCAGTAACAGTTTGACCTTTCAAAATCTTAAAATAACGAAGCGAACTCAACACAGATCCGTCAGGAAGCCTATTTCCGGTAACTAACACATAATGCCCGGTGTCAAGTGGCAATTTTGGAGCAAAATCGGTCACTTTTTTGCCTTCGTCAAAATCGAGCGTTCGATAAGTTCCATGGCGTAAAACGCCAAGTGTAAATTGAAGATAATACCGAGGAACCATCAGATTATTCCCATTTTCGAGGTGTAAATAACCAACCACCGGTTTTAACATGGTTTTGGCTGAAAAAGAGACTGGAAACCAACTTCCTGCTTTCCAATATTCCGGTTGTTGCGTTTCAGGATTGAGACGAGCTGGAATGCCAAACGTACGACAAGCAGCTACAAAAAAAAGATCGCGCGATTTTTGATCTGTCAGTCGTAAAAGGAAAACACCCTCCGGCGAAATGTAGGAATGGGAAAACAAATTAGCTTCATCATTGACAGTAAGATATTGTTCCATCCAATGAATAAGTGTTGAAATATCAGCTCTTGTTTTCATTGCCATCCTATGTCCAAATTGGCGAGACAGAAAACTTCGCCAGGGTGATAAGTTTTCAGTGGCAATGCGAGGATTTAGCACATATTGAATGAACATATCATCACTGATGTCGGGCTCACGCCCATCATGACGAACCGCACAGCGCAACTGATCGATTAAAACTGATGCAAGGCAATCACTTAAATCTTTATCCGACAATTGAGTTGCTAAAGCCAGCACATATCTGCGAGATATTTTTTCACCTTGAGTCAAATAGGTTTCTACCTGTGCCCAATTGCCGTAACTTTTTTGAATCAATCCGGTGACAGTATCAACAGACAAATGCAAGCGCTNTGCTAAACGACTTGCCCAAAGTGAATCTTTGAATGTNGCCATGTAGGCATTCCGAATAGAATCTTCGCAAGCTAAACGATGATTGTTCCAAGCTTCCTGTGCTTGATTGACTTGAGATGTAACATTGACTGCCGGCGGCGGAACCATGTAATACTGATCAACAATGTTATTCAAATAATTATTTTTCAGATAAATAATTAACGAATCGGACGATGGAACAGCTAATTTTGCATAGCCAAACGTGCCATTTTTTGAAGCCCAAACCAAAAGATCGCCTAATCCCAAGGCCAGTTGCGTTTCTCCCTGTTGATTGGTAAAGGTTGTTGCAATCGGATAAAATTCAGCATAGTTATACAGCTTAAATTCTACACGGGCACTGTCAACGGGCTGTCCCAGTTCATTTTTGACTGTGATGATCACATTTTTTACTGGGGCATAATGAGAAGTCAAATTAAGTTCTGAAAAACGAGGATCCGAAACGACAATTTGATCTTTTCCAAAGTATCGACCAAACGCTCTTGTGTTGGCCAACATAATACGTTTTACCGGTTCACTAAACCAACCCATGTCCAATTCGGGGGCCGGTTCGCAAGCACCCATGTAATGCCATTTTCCGTCAATCCAAACCTCAACCCAGGCATGATTATCGTCCGTATGTGCCCATCGGGGTGTATAAACCTGACGAGCCGGAATTCCAACCGCTCGCAAGGCTGTCACCGTAAAAGTGGATTCTTCACCACAACGGCCAAATGATTTTTTCATCGTGCTTAAAGGCGAACTGGTTCGATCATCGGTGCCTCTGTAAGTCACATGTTCATGACACCAATGATTGATTTCAAGCGCAGCTTCTTTCATGTTCAACCCTTGAATGCGTGCTTTCAAAACAGGATACATTCTCAGACGAAACGAATCCAGGTGTTCATTATTAACGCGCAGAGGCAACACAAAATGCAAAAAAACCTCTTCAGGAATCTTTTTCCCCCAAGGCATTTCAGAACGTGCTTCTAACGTACGTTTTACATTTTGAAAGAAAAAAGATGGAGAATAATCGGCCATATCGCTTAACGGCATATAAGCATAAAAAAACTGCATAGCTTGCTTTTCGTCGTGGTTCATCGGTTGTTGTAAAAACCGCCAAATGGGAGTAGTACTATGCTCCGTGAGTTTTTGCTGAACCATCAACATGTGATGAATATCCTTCAACCGTTCAGGATTAGAGATCAATTGTCCTAAAATGGAATTTCCAAAACTTTGAACTAACAGGAACATGATAAACCAACGTGTTTTCATACGTTTATTTTTATTTTTAACATTAAGGATGTATGTAACTCGCCTAATAAACATTCTCTTGAGCATGAGCTATTTTATGGCTCG
>JGI24721J26819_10000297_pt1 | contig 52959 bp, 50 predicted proteins | sample YelNatPaOPGAMG01_FD_26819 | JGI IMG/M metagenome (IMG submission 26819) | reverse complement strand
TTATACTCGGTTACCATGACCATGCAAACTCTAAGCACCTTGCATCATTGTGTTTATACCCTGAACTACCACTTGGTTCTGGTCACGAAGGATCGCCGTAAGTGTATGACCGGACCGATGTTGGACCGGTTGGAAGCTATCTGCCGGAGTACGGCGGCAAAATGGGAGTGCGAGGACCTGGAGTTTAACGGCGAGGCAGATCATGTGCACCTGCTCCTGGCGCTGACACCCAAGATATTACCATCAGCCTTCGTGAATAATCTCAAGACGGTCACCAGTCGCTTGCTGCGCAAGGAGTTTGCGGATCATCTGAAACGGTATTACTGGAGTAAGCCCGTATTCTGGAGCCGCAGTTACTGTATTCTGACCGTTGGTGGCGCCCCCTTATCCGTGCTCAAGCAATACATCGAGCAGCAGGAAAGGCCGGAGTGATCGCCCATCGGGCGATAGCGCCACTTCACCACCCCCTGAAACGTTGCGCGGTTACAGGCGGAGCACTGCGGCGCGTTCTGGTAGACACTCGCGGGTCTCCGTTCAGACGGCACACATTACAGGAAAGCTGACGCCTGTTCCACCATCCGATAAGAAACCCGAACCCGCCGCCGAAGAGGCCTCCCCAAAAAAGGGACTGAAGATGAAAATGCATCTTTATCCTCCTGATGAGCTCCGTATTGAAGCTTGCATGAACACCGGACCGATTGTACCATTGAAAAAAGAGGAATTTGCAACCCGTTCCCAATTTTTCGCCCTAAGGAGAAAACCCAATGGCCAAGATCTCTGTCGTTTACGCCGACTGGTGCCCGTCTTGCCCTGGGACAAAGTCGTTCTGGAAAAACCTCAGAAACGATATCCCCTTCCAGTATGAAGAGATCAATATCGATTCCGAAAAAGGCAAGGAAATAGCCGAAAGGCTCTCCATACACTCCGTTCCGACAACCCTTGTGAACGGCCGGGTCTATTTTGTCGGGAAACCGGAAAAGTCCAGAGCGATCCAGGTCCTGAAATCACTGGGATAAGAATTCTTCAGCAAGCCCTCTTTTGACCGGGACCCATTTTATTTGGTCGGGTCCGGCCAGCCGGTCCTTCCCAGGGACGAGACATACTGGGCCAGGTCATGTAGCTGCTCCGGTTTCAGATAAGAGAACTTGGGCATGGGAGAATCCGGAAAATGCTTTGAGGAGTCCACAAACTGGACCTCAAGCCAGTTTGCCGAATGCCCCACAAGCCCCTCTTCCGACAGGTCAGGTCCAATCTTCCCTCCTTTGCCCATGACCGTGTGGCATCCCAGACAACCGGACTGCTCGAACAGGACCTTGCCTTTCAGAACAGACCTCTGATCCAGGACAACCAGTTTCTTGTATCCGGCTTCGGCCGCCACCGATAGCCCCGCCATGGCTCCCAGTACAAGCAATGTCGCCAGAACAGCAAGAGGCCTTTTGAATGGAGACCGCTCCGGTTTCTTGTCGACAAAAGGGAGAACGATCAGGACAATTCCGATGAGTGCCGGAAGCCCGAGAACCCCCAGAATTTCCGGACGAATCATTTTCAAGAGTTCGAAAATCCAGTCGAAATACCACGCCGGAGTCGGGTTGTAGGATGAATTGGCCGGATTGGCCAAAGCCTCAAGCCCCGGAGGAAAAACGACTGCCAGTCCCGCAATGATGACAAAGACGGCCAACATACCCAGAGCATCCATCAGAACCTGGCGAGGGTAAAAAAACTCTTTTTGCGCCTCAAGCGTGGGCGGAGTCCCCCGAAAGGGGCCGGCGGGCCCCACCCTCCGAAAAATGACCAGGTGAAAAACGACAAAAAGGATGAACAGGGAGGGCAACACCATCGTATGGATGGTGAAAAAATGGGAAAGGGTCAGGGCTCCCAGGCCGGTTCCTCCGCGGATGACGCTTTTGAGCAGAGGCCCGATCACCGGAACGAGACCGATCATATTGGTACCCACAATCGTTCCCCAATAAGCCCGTTCATCCCATGGAAGCAGGTACCCGGTGAAGGCCGCGGTCATCGTCAGTCCCAGGAGAACAATGCCGACCAGCCACATGATTTCGCGCGGCCTTTTGTAGGCCCCCCACAAGAATACCTGGAGCAGATGGACACCGACCAGAATGACCATCATGGAAGCTCCCCAGTAATGAAGCCCCCGGATCAGACGCCCCACATCCAGGCTGTTGTATCTCAGATGGTCTATATAGTTGACGCTGTCCCAAGCGTGATCCGGCGTTCCACCATAGTAAAAGGCCAGCATGACGCCGGTCACAAACTGCATGATCAGGGCAAAGAAAACCATGCTTCCAAAAACATAAGCCCAACGGGCCCCTCCAGGCATCGGCTCATCCAAAAGAAAACTCAATAGGGCCCGGATGCGGATCCGTTCGTCGAGATATCGCATCAGCCGGCTGTCTTCAACTGTTTTTTTCATACTGGCTCCTCCCCGGTTGGGCTGATTATGAAAGACGGATTTTTTGGGGCACCCCTACCTGAAACTCTTCATACAGGATGTGAATCGACCCGTCTTTTCCAAGCCTGACAGGCAACGTGTCCATCGGACGGGGAGCGGGCCCGCCAATCCTTTTACCGTTCAGTTTGTAAATCGAGTGATGGCAGGGGCATATGAAAAGTTTCTGATCGGCAAACCATTGAGGGGAACATCCCAGATGAGGGCAAACTGGCGAAAAAACCGTCAAAAACGGGGAGGAAAATTTCTTTTCCAGAGAAGAGTCCAGGTCCAGTTTCAGATCTTCCGGTTCGGAAATGGGATCAGATGAACCCGTATGCCGGATCAGCCATACTGTCCGCACAACGGGAACACGCATCCAGCCACTGACCGAAACGGCATTGAATGTGTGTGCAACCGGCTCGTCTACAGGAAGTTTGTCCAGTGTCACCGGAAGGGTGACCCAATGTTCGGAAAGTTTTGTTTTCGCTGCTGCAAGCACATAACCTCCGATAGGGACAACCAGGCTGATTCCGATCATCGTCGCCACGAGAGCTGTACTCTTGGCCATAAAATCCCGGCGGGAAAGGGCTTCCGACTCACCCAGAAGACGGATATCCTGCGGTTTCAGTGTCATCAGCGAACCGACTTCGATCCGGTAGTCCGGTGGGTAAAACCAGAGGGGGACTTCTTCGAATTGGGATGTGTCAAACATAGGGAAGTCCGCAAGAGAACCGGATGATGTTAACCGGATGGAGTGAGGGGTAATATCCCTAACTTGGGTCAGGGGAACCCTTCTGAGACCGGAAAGATCCCGCACAACAATTTCCGTTATCTTCTTCTCGGTCTCGAGGAAGACCAGCTTTTCTAGGGTACCAACTTCCTGACCAGAAGCATTCACGATCGGAACGCCCATCCTGAAAACAATTTCCTGAGACATCGCAACTCCTTTGGACTGGAATGTGAAAGGTACCTGGATTTCTCCGTCCCGCCGGGTTCTAAACCGGAAGAACCATTCCCAGGGAGTGATAGCCCATATCCGCATGGATCAGCTCTCCGGTCACCGAACGGAATTTGTCGGAAAGGAGACAGACCGCCACATCAGCCACTTCTTCGGTTGTCAGGGGTTTTTTGATCGGAGCCTGTTCGGAAACAGCCTTCTGCATATCCATAAAACCCTTGATGGCTCGGCCTGACGCCGTCTTGACCGGACCTGCCGAAAGAGCATTCACGCGAATCGAACGGGAACCCAGATCAAAGGCAAGGTAACGCACTGCTGCTTCCAGAGAAGCTTTTGCCGCTCCCATGACATTGTAGTGGGGAACCACCCGTTCAGATCCCAGATAAGTCATTGCAACAACGGATCCACCGTCGTTCATCAAGGAGGAAAAAGACCGGCATAGAAGGACAAGGGAGTATGCGCTGACTTCGTGCGCGAGGAGATAACCCTCCCGGGTCGTATCCAGAAAAGCTCCGTCCAGCTCCTCCCGTTTGGCAAAAGCGATGCTGTGGATCAGCCCATCCAGACGGGCTCCAGACGATCCGAGGGTTTTCACGGCATCCCCGACGGAACGGTCGTCCCGGACGTCCAGAGGAACGAGAACCGGTTTTTCCTTGATCGATAACTCCTCGAGGAGTTTCTCGAGATTGGCCCGTTGCGTCTCTCCCTGGTAGGAAAAAACCACCGTGCCGCCTTCCCGGAAAACGGACTCCGCCACCGACCATGCAATCGACCAGCGGTTGGCTACCCCCGTCACCAGAAAACGTTTCCCTTCAAGAAGTCCCATTACCCCCCCTTTCTTTCAATCAACAGATCCAATGGTTGTTTCTTTCATTTTTTCCGACAATACCCCGTGGAAAGGCTCCTGAAGCCACCTTTTCATTATACTCTATCGTGAATATATTTCATTTGGAGGGCACAGGGGGCAATGGGAGCAGCGGCCGGGGAACAGCGGGAACAGGGGAAAGCATCTTGTCCGGTGTCCAGCGGATCAGCCTGACCCGGCTCCTTCTTTCCAGGGGGTTGTCGGTCACGAGCAAAAAATCTGCCGTTTGCGGAATTCCCAGCAAAAAGACAGGACGTCCGTCAAACCGGATTTCCCGGAAAAAATGCTGGTCCGGGATGGACCACAAACGCACCATCCGGCTTTCGGGGAAGGAAATCGCCAACACGCCGGTTCCACCCACGCGCGCCATCATGCCGGATTTTTTCCGGAGGCGAAAGATGCGCCGGAAATCGCCCTTGATCTCGTCTCCCTCGTAAATTCCGTCCCGACACAGGAGAATCAGGTCCGTCTTCCCGGAATCAGTTCCTGAAAACACCTGCCGCGGATGTTCGCAATCACCGAGCTCCACCTCCCCGGTCTTCCGGAAATCCGGGATGGAGACGGTTGCAAGCCGTTCTTTCCGGTACATGGGAAAGTACAGCCGTTTTCTTTTCCTGTCGAGCGTTACGTTCTTGATCCGATCTCCAAGGGCCATCCAGTCGAGCAGTGTTACCTCATGGCTGTCCAGACGGTACAACAGATGAACGGCCCCGGCCAGAATATAATAACCGAGACCCGGCGCTCCTCCCGCCCAGGAAGGATTCAGGCCGGTCCGAACCACGACCGGCGGACCATATCGTCCGACTGGTATGACGTAATAATCCCTCGAATCCCCCTGGGACACGATGAGGTTTCGTGTTTCGGGGTCGAAGGCGGCAAATTCGGGACGTCGAAGATAGGCGTCAATCTTCAGGTTTTTCCCGGTCGTTTGATCGATATGAAGGACCTGGTGGTCGTGAAAAAGCGTCAGGAAAATCCAATGGTCTTTCGTATCGAGACCGGCACGGATTTTCTGGAAAGTAAAATCACGGGTAAAAATAACATGCAGATGGCCTTTTTCGGTTTCCATCGCGGGAGGCGAAACAGAATCTTTTTTTGTGACAGGAGAAATAGTTGAAGTCTCTGCATGAACAGTTGTCACTTCCAGGAACAGGACGAATAAAAACAGGATAAGAATTTTCATCGAAACCAACGATTCGCCTAAAGGACACCCAGGGAAAGCTCCCGGCCGTCTGCCGGTAGAGGATGCCATTTTGTCCGGATGGGAAGGTGGCTTTCAAGAAGCGTTGGCACCAGCTCGGAGACAAACTCCCAGACATACTCGTCAATGAGCAGGAACTCTCCCGTTTCAGTCGCCCCCCGGATAGAAGCATGCAACCACAGGAACCCCTTTTCCCAGAACGGAACGAGCTCGAGAGTTTCTCGTCCCTTGGGACGGACGCGCTCCAGAAACGTAACAACCTTTTGGACCAGAGAAAGAGAGACCGCCATCGGAAGGAGGTAGGACCACGGAACAATTGACAGGGATACATCTTCCACCCCCTTCGATTCCGGAAAAAGCGTCCCTGAAATTTCCTGAAGCTTCTCCTGAAAACCGACATCGTCAGGGAAACGTTCTATTCGCTCGCGCACACTCCCATTGTCCGGCGGGATCCGGGAATAAAAGGCTCCAACAAGGGCTATCGGAAACAGGGGGATCTCCCCTTTCTCTCCATTGACGGGAAGGAAATCGGCCAGTACCGGATGTCGTTCATCCGGTATGGACTCCCTGGAGAACATCCAGGAATCCGGTGGAGAGAGGTATGCGGGAAACGCTTCTCCCGGAGAAGGTGGAAACATGGACTCCAGAAACGCCCGTCGTTCTTCGAATGAAAACAGGTACAGGTCAGGTATTTCTGCCCATTCCGGATGGAGATGGACGCGCAGGCCCGAATCTCCGGATGATACGAACAACTCTCCGACCATCCCTTCAACCTGGCGAAGGGTCTCTGCATCGAGAGGGTCGTTCGGCCCGACCATTCCGTCAATCAACAGGCCAAATCCGTAGAGGTAATTCTCTTCGGGAGCACCGGGAACGATCAGGGGATTCTCGACCTCCGCCTCCTCCGAATACGCTTCCAGGAATCGCCTGATATAAAGTGACCAGTCAGGTGTCATGGAAGGCATCCGCGAAAGGAGTGAAAGGGCATCCTCCTCAAATATCTCTATCAGACTCTCTGTCACGGCATGATCCGTCTCTTCTTCGGAAAGGACATCCTCGGGAGACCCTTTTCGAATGATATGATCGAGCCTTGCTGCCGCTGATTCGGAAGCATCCATTTCGGAATAGGGGGGGTTCTCTTCTTCATCCATGCATCATCCCTTCGGTCCTTGGCAGGACCTGATATTCATCATGCCGATGTATGGAAAGTTTCCGTGAAACGTCCTCCCCAAAACGAACGACATACTACGCTGTTTTAGTTTTGCCTTCAAGAAACGGTTTCCGTGGCTCAGAAAGATCCTTCCCCGGAAGAAGGTCTTTTCCAGCTGAATAGCGGCAAGCTGAAATCCTGTCCCGGAGGGTCCCATCCCGGATCATCCGGGATAGAGCGGAACAGTTTCTGCCGGTTCCAGAACTGGAGGATATCGAATGCCCTTTCCACCACAGGCTCAGGAACTCCTGCCAGACGGGCGACATCTATACCGTATGAACGGCTCGAATGTCCGGAAGAAATCCTGTGATGAAAAACGATATTGTTCTCGCGAACGGTGACGGACACATACAGGTTGCGGACACGGGTCCTCTTTCCGGCCAACTGGTGAAGTTCATGGTAGTGGGTCGCAAAAAGTGTCCGGCAACGCACACGGTCGTGCAGATACTCTGAGATTGACCACGCCAGTGCCATGCCGTCGAACGTCGACGTTCCGCGCCCCACTTCGTCCAGAAGGACAAGACTGCTGGAGGAAGCTTCATTCAGAATTCTGGCCATCTCGTTCATCTCCACCATAAAGGTGGATTCTCCTTCGAGGATATGGTCGCTGGCACCCACACGGGTCAGGATGCGATCCACCAGAGGAATTTTGGCTTCATCAGCCGGAACGGGAGCCCCAGCCTGGGCCATGATCTGAATCAAAGCGACCTGGCGCATGTATGTGGACTTTCCCGCCATGTTGGGACCTGTCAAGATAATGAAATCCCCTTCATCCATCGTGATGTCATTTGGAACGAAACTTGTGGGCGGGAGACGTCTTTCCAGCACCGGATGGCGAGCATTCCGGATGACAAGAGGCCCACCCTTGCTGATTTCCGGAAGGATATATCCGAAGGTCTTACCGGTATAATAGAAAGACTGGAGAACGTCGACTGTCCCCACGAAACGCGAAAGCGACTGAATTTTCTCGGCCTGTTCCAGGATGTGGAGCCGAAGGGCATCCAAGAGCTCACCTTCCCGCAATAAGACAGCCTGTCGGGCCTGTGTAATCCTGTCTTCAAAACTGATCAGATCGGGGATTGTAAAACGTTCGACGTTGGTCAGAATCTGTTTTCTGAAATAATCCGGCGGAACATTTTTGACCTGGCCTTTGGAAATTTCAATGAAATAGCCAGTCACCTGATTGTATCGGACACGAAGGTTATCGATTCCGGTTCGCTGTTTTTCCCGGACTTCCAGGGCCATGAGATCCTGGTCTCCTTCCCGCTCAATCTTCCTTAATCGCTGAAGTTCGGAATCATAGCCTTCCGAGATGATCGGACCTTCCCCCACGATGTTGGCAGGATCATCCACCAGGGCTTCTGACAACCGATCCTTGAGGTCAAGAAGTCCCTTCAGCAGACCTTCGGAAAAAAACTCCGGAAGCAGTTCATGCCATTCTTTCCTGTCAGCCATTTCCAGGGCCCACCCTAATCCGTCCCTGATCCCGGCAACATCCCGGGGGCTCCGCCCCTTAAGCCCCACTCTTCCCAACATCCGTTCCAGATCGCCCACATTCTTGAGGGTTGAAGTTGTCTCATCATAAAATCTCGGATGGGAAGAGAAATATTTCTGAACGCGATGACGGAGGGTGATCCGCTTCCCCGAAGCGTCAGGTGACAGAATCCACCTTCTGAGCGTGCGGGAACCCATGGGTGTCCGGGCGTGATCAAGAACCTCCAGAAGGCTTCCGGGCTTCTTTCTTTCCTCTTGCGAAGGAAAGAGGTCGAGATGCCGAAGGGTGGCCCGGTCAAGAACGAGATCGTCCGCCCCATGTTCAAGCACAACACCTGTCAGATGAGGAAGAACCGACTTCTGGTGCCAGGCAACAAACCCCACCAGAATGGAAAGGGAACGGAGGGAGACCCCGGAAAGATCGGGCATCCGGAACCCTGCTGGAAGCGCTTCCCTCCAGCCGGCTATCNTCTCGGGAGCCACCGTCGTCACGTTCCAGTGTTCAAAATGAACCTTCAGGGACGGATCGGAAAGAAGGACTTCTTCCGGATTCTTACGGCTGATCCAGTCCAATAGCCTGTCCAGTCCGGAAGACGCAATATCGGGATCGTATACCGTCAACATCCCATCTGTCAGGTCAAGGCAGGCCCCTGCCCAACTTTCACCGTCCTGGGCGACAGCAATTCCGTTTTTCATATTTCCCCCGGAAAGGGCGGGATCTTCTATCAGGGTCGAGCGGGTCACAACGCGGACGATCTGTCGGGGAAACAGTCCTTCCGTGTCCGCCTGTTGGGCCATCTGTTCGGCGATGGCCACGGAGTATCCTTCATAAACCAGGCGGGGAAGATAAAGTTCCAGGGAACGGGCAGGAATTCCACACATGGGAAGAGGGTTTGGCCGGTTACGGTCTCGGGTTGTCAGTGTGAGTCCAAGGACGCGGGAGGCAGTTTCGGCCTGTTCTCCGAAGAGTTCATAAAAGTCACCCAGTCGAAACAGCAGAAGGGCCCCGGCAACTTCCGTCCTCAACTTCAGGTATTGCCGGAACAGGGGTGTTTCCGGATACGCTCCTCCAGCTTCAGGCTTTTCAACCATGGTGATCGGATTCCGGTGGGGGAGGGAGGGAAGGTTTTCTCAACCGGCCGATGCGTTCCCGGGTTTTTTTCAGAAGATTCGACAGAATGGTCAGTACAATTCCCAGCAGGATGGAAAGAATCACAACCATCCCCACGGGAACGGGGGGAGATCCGGTCAGGAACGGGAAACGAAGGATAACCGTCTGCTGGTCGTTGTCCAGAAGAAACAGAAGGCCTGCCACCACAACCACAATCCAGAAAAAAGCTCTCATCGGCCCTCCGTCCGGGATGCATCCCCGAGCCCCATCCACCCCATGACTGTTTTCAGGTCTTCCCAGACCTCTTTTTTGGCGGAAGGATTCCTCAAAAGATAAGCAGGATGGTAGGTCGGCAGTACCCGAAGACCCGGATAATTCGGGAGAAGAAACATCTGCCCCCTGAGACGGGTGATCCCTTCCGACCGCCCGAGGACCACCTGGGATGCCGTTTGTCCGAGAAGAATCATAAAACGTGGCTGAAGAATGCGAATTTGACTGTCCAGAAAATGAAAACAGGCACTTCTTTCCTCCGGTGTAGGAACACGATTTCCCGGAGGTCGGCATTTGACTGTGTTCGCTATATAAACCGTTTCCCGGGAAAGCCCCATGGCCTGAATCATTTTTGTCAAAAGTTCTCCGGCCCTTCCCACAAAGGGTCTTCCGGTCCTGTCTTCGTCTGCTCCCGGTCCCTCACCCACAAACATCAGCCCCGATTGTTCGCTGCCCTCCCCAAAAACGACGTGATTCCGGGTTTTGGATAAAGGACACGCTATACATGCCATTGCCTGTTCTTTCAGGGCGAAAATGGTTGCCGGATCCAGCGTTCGGTCCACTTGCTCGTGCCGGAGATCTATCTTCGGATCCTCTGAAGGCGTTGTTCCTCCTTCGGAGGGAGCCGGCGGGAAACAGTCCAGTGAGGGAACATGACGGGACAGGTATCTCAGATATGCGGCGACATCTCCAGTGTCAGAATGCATCAGCCTCCCCTGACTCCTTTTTCTGTCGGGTTATCATTTCGGAGTTGCGCACCGGGGAAGGCCTGAGTCACCGTCATCCTTCCAGCGGTTCGAAAAGAAGGAAGTCCTCCCCCTGGTTAGCGGGCCCCGCAGACCAAAGCTCCGTCATCGCAACCGGCAAAAGCACCGCCAGTTCATGTGCCAGCAGGCCAGCCCTGACCCCTCTTCTCCAAGCAATTTCTCCGGCGAGTCCGTGGACATAAACACCCCCCACAGCCGCATTGAACGGCTCGAGTCCCTGTCCCAGAAAACTTGCGATGACACCGGTCAGGACATCTCCCATCCCCGCCGTTGCCATATTCGGAGCTCCGGTCGGATTGACAGCGCATTGGCCATCGGGAGAGGCAATAATCGTCCGCCATCCCTTAAGGACAACGACGGCTCCGGTCAATCGCGCCGTTTCCCCGGCTATCCGGCGGGAATTGGCAAGAATATCTTTTACGGGAACTTCCAGCAAGCGGGAGATCTCCCCCGGGTGAGGGGTCAAAACGAGAGGCCTTCCGTTTTTTCTTTTCAGGCTCCCCCCCTGTGAACGGAACATGTCAAAAATTCCTGCGTCTGCCACCACGGGTCCTTCAAAAACATCCAGAACTGCCCTGACATGGGTTGGATTGACTCTTTTCGGGTCCCATCCCGGACCCATGGCCAGGACGTCTACCTTTCCGAAGAGGGTGTCCGCAGGGGAATCCCCCGTCACGATCATGATTTCCGGATTGCGAGGTATCAGTTCCGCTTCCCCTGCGCGCCAGTGGACAGTTGCCAGTCCGGAGCCTGCCCGCAACGCGCCCAGGGCGGCAAGTTCCGGAGCCCCTCTTTTCCCGGGGTCGCCTCCCCATATTCCGACATGGCCGACATTCCCCTTATGAATATAGGGCTCTCTCACCGGAAGATACTGGGAGGCCTCGGTGGAACCCAGAATGATGTCATGAACCGGATCAGGAAAATCCGGGATCCCGATCGGGGAGACTATGACTTTTCCCGCGTATCGATGGCCTGGGTCCAGGAAAAGTCCCCATTTGGGGAATGCCATGGTCACAGTAACAGAAGCTTTTATCGCTTCCGGGTCAACTTTTCCTGTTTCTCCGTCGACACCCGAAGGGATATCCACCGAGACGACTTTTTTGTCCATCCGGTTGATCCGTTCGAACGTTTCAGGCAAATCCCGGGATAAAACCCCGGATATGCCCGTACCCAAAATACCATCGATTAACAGCTCGGCGTGACTGATCCGGTGCCAGGAGGAGGGGGATCCCAAAATGTCCGACTTTACTCCCAGTACGGATAAACGGCTCACTTCCCTCCGGACGGATTCACCGCACTTTTCGGGAGGGCTTGCCAGGATCACATGCAATTGAAAGCTCTCATTCGCCAGGTCCCGGAGAGCGACAAGTGCATCCCCCCCGTTGTTACCCTTTCCCGCAAGGGCAACAATTTTCCGGCAATGGGGATAGAACCGCCGGATCGACCTGGCTACGGCCATTCCAGCACGCTCCATCAGGACTTCTTCCGACAGTCCAAGAAGGTCTATCGTCTGATGTTCTCTTTCCCGCATCTGCCCCGGTGAGAGAATTCTCATGTCGGTCTCCCGGTCAGCACCACAAAAGCAACAGCGAAATCCCCGTCATGGGAGATGGAAGCCCACAGATTTTCGCCACCCCGCGATTCTGCCATTGTCCGGACTGAGCCTCCATAGCGAACATCCGGCATTCCGTTCGGTAACGTCAATGTCTCGATGTCGGTCCATCTCAAACCCCCCCTCAATCCTGTTCCAAGCGCCTTGAGAACCGACTCCTTTACAGCAAAGCGTCCTGCCAGATATTGCGGATTTCCCCCGGATTCCCTCACTTCACCGGGCGTAAAGACTTTCTCCAAAAACCGTGTTCCGAACCGGACATGTAAATCTTTAATCCGGTCAATCGAAACAAAATCCGTACCAATTCCGCGGATGCACTCCCCATTTCCCTTTGCAATCATCACCGGATCGTCTCCTGTCCGGAGCATACAGGGCTTTCCCTGATCACCTCCAGAAATTCCCGAACAGCATTTTCCAGACCGACAAAAAGGCCTCGGGAGATAATGCTGTGACCAATATTCACTTCCTGGAGATGCCCTATTCCCAAAACCGGCGTCAGGTTGGCAAGATCAAGACCATGTCCGGCTGCTATCCTCACAGGACTCCCTGCCATCCTGAGGGCTGCGGACTGCAGCCTCTCGAGCTCCCTTCCTCGCGCTGCGGGAGTCCGGGCATTGGCATACTCCCCTGTGTGCAACTCAACCTGGTCGACGCCCAACGAGATTGCGAGATCAATATCTTCTTCGACAGGAGCCAGGAAAATGGACAACCTGATACCTTTCTCATGGCAAGCGGGCAGGAAATTTCGGATTCTGTCCCTCATTTCCGCACCCAGGACAAGTCCTCCCTCCGTCGTTCTCTCTTCCCGCCGCTCAGGCACCAGTGTCACGAGGTCGGGACAAACATCCAGTGCGATGGACGCCATTTCATCCGTCATCGCCATTTCAAGATTGACCGGAAGCCCGTTCCATTGTTTTAACAGTCGCAAATCCTGATCCTTGATGTGCCTCCTGTCCTCCCTCAAATGACACACAATCTGGGAGGCACCGGCCTTTCGGACCATGACGGCAGCGGACAGGGGATCCGGATCATAACCACCCCGGGCGTTTCGCACCGTCGCGACATGATCGATGTTGACCCCAAGTTCTGGCAAAGATCTTCTCATTTCCCGGTCAAAGGCCCCAATACAGACACCGCGATTGCATCCCCCCAATGCAACTCCTTGACCAGGTTCTGGATAGCTTCAGGGCGGACGGAATCGATCCAGTGCTCGATCTCAGCAACAGAAATCTCCTTTCCCCAGATCAGCAGATCACGGCCCATTTTGCTCATCCTACCGCCTGCTGATTCCAGGCCCAACAAAAGAGAGGACTTCAGCTGATTTTTTGCACGGGTCAGCTCTCCGTCTGTCAGTGGAACCTCCTCCAGCCTTTTGAGCTCATCAACCAGTACCGACAGAAGCTCTTCTCTCCGCGAAGGTCGGGTGGAGGCGGCGATTCTGACAATTCCTCCATCCGAAAACGAAAGTGGACTTGCAAAAACAGAATAGGCAAGTCCTCTTTTTTCCCGGACTTCCTGGAAAAGTCTAGAGCTCATCCCTCCCCCCAGGTGAGTCGACAATACCCTCAGGGTGGTCTGAAGTGGATGGGGTTGCGGAAGGCCTTGCACGCCTATACAAAGATGCACCTGTTCGAAGTCCTCATCTTCCTCCATTCGGGAAAAAGCCGGTTCCGGTCGGGAAATGGAAACGGACTTGCCGGAGTTTCGGGAGATGTTCCGGAATGAATTTTCCAGAGACTCTATCATTTGTGGCCATCGGACATTCCCGGCAATGGTCACAAACAGGTTACCCGGATGGTAATGTTCTCTAAAATAGTGACCGACCAAATCCTGGGTAAAACCATTGATCGTTTCTTCGGTCCCGAGGATAGGAGCTCCGAAAGGGTGGTCTCTGAAGTAGATCCGGAACAGATTTTCCATGACCCTGTCCTCCGGATCATCTCTCGATTCCGCCAACTCTTCCAGCACGACATGACGTTCTCTTTCAAGTTCTGCGGGATCGAAAACAGAGTTTGTCAGGAGATCCCCGAGCAATTCTCCTGCTCTCATTGCATTTTCACTCAGGACGGTCGCATAAAATGAAGTGATTTCCTGACTGGTGAACGCATTCATTTCTCCCCCCAGAAAATCCATTTCATTGGCAATTTCTTCGGCGCTCCGTGTTTTCGTTCCCTTGAAACACATATGTTCCAGAAAATGCGTCACGCCTCCTTCAACCGGTTTTTCGAAGCGGCTCCCGGTCCTGACCCACACACCTATCGAGGCGGCCCGACTTTCGAGCATCGGTTCCCAATAGACGCGAACCCCGTTTGAAAGCGTATGTTCCTTATATGGCATTTTTTCTCACATTCTCGCTTTTGAAACCATTTATGAAGAGAGATCATTCAAACCCGGTTGAATATATCACGAAGGGAGATTCTCGAAAAACGGGAACAGGGCAGGTCACGGGACAGAAATGATAGTGCAGGAAAATTCTGAAAAATATTTGTATGTCAAAACAAAAAGGCCCGGTGACCCGGGCCTTTCAAGAATTATTAAATAAGAGCTGATCGGGGAAGGGATTAGTTTTACCCACCCTTGGGAAGATAAAATGGAGCCGAACCGACGTAAGTAAATAACCAGGTCCATAAAAGGCCAAGGACGATGGCAACTACAACGAGGCCATTTGCTCCCTTGTTCACATCCATGGAAAATCCCCCCTTTCCGCGTTGTTTTTCAGCAGGCTTTAGCGCCCGCTCCCGACCCGGACTTCCCTTTCGGCCCCCACCTCAGCAATGGCCTCTTTCCGGGAAAGCCGGATTTTTCCTTGTCGATCAACCTCAAGGGCTTTTACAAGAATCATATCCCCTTCGGATACGACATCGGAAACCTTTTCCACTCGACGGTCTTCCAGCTGGGAAATGTGGCATAATCCTGTCGTACCCGGAAATAGTTCCACAAATGCCCCATAGTCTGCAACTGTTTTGACCTTGCCGAGATATATTTTTCCGACCTGGACCTCTTCAACTATCTGGTTGATCATGTCGATGGCTTTCTGGGCCGCCACTTCATCTGTCGAAGCAATCTGAATCAAGCCAGAATCATCAATTTCAATCTTGACCCCGGTCTTCTCGGTGATTCCCCGAATCACTTTTCCTCCCGGACCAATCACTTCCCTTATCTTGTCCTGTTTTATCTTGAGCGTCAATATCCGGGGAGCATATGGCGACATCGTATTTCTGGACGAAGGAAGGGCCGCTTTCATTTTTTCCATGATATGGAAACGCCCTTCACGTGCTTTCTGAAGCGCTTCGCGCATCAAACTCACTGTGATCCCCGTAATCTTGATGTCCATCTGTACGGCGGTGATGCCCTTCTCGGTCCCGGTTACCTTGAAATCCATATCTCCCAGATGATCTTCCAGACCAAGAATATCCGAAAGGATGGCAACCCTATCGCCCTCCTTGATCAATCCCATGGCAATACCTGCGACAGGGGCCTTGATCGGAATACCCGCATCCATCATCGCCAGCGCTCCACCACAAACGGTCGCCATGGAAGAAGAGCCGTTAGACTCCAGAATATCAGAAACAAGACGAATCGAGTACGGAAAAGACTCTCGGGGAGGAAGAACCGGCTTGAGCGCACGTTCTGCCAGATTCCCGTGACCAATTTCCCGTCGCCCCGGTCCTCTCATAGGCTTGGTTTCTCCCACCGAAAAAGGTGGGAAATTATAATGAAGCATGAACCGTTTTGTCGATTCCCCTTCGAGCGCATCAATCCGCTGTTCATCATCAGATGTCCCCAACGTGGCGACAGAAAGGCTCTGCGTTTCTCCTCGGGTAAAGAGCGCTGATCCGTGCGTTCGGGGAAGAATCCCTACTTCGATCGTGATGGGACGGATATCAGAAAGTCCTCGACCATCGGCACGAATCTTATGGTCCAGAATCATTTCTCGCATAATCCTCCGCTCCAGTTCGTGGAACGCGTTGGCAACCTCACGTTCTTCAACAGGAGAAGCTGATTCATCTGAAGGAGTCTGAAGAATTTTTGCTTTGATCTCGGAAAGAATCTGGTCTGTCCTCTCTTGCCGCTCCTGTTTGACCGCAATTTTCAGTGCGTCCCTCAAAGGTGCAAGCCCCATGGACTGGACCATGTCCATCACCCCGGGAGGAATCGGAGTAGCCGGCAGCGGGCGTTTTTCCTTTCCGACCATCATCCTGAGTTTTTCCTGTGCTTCAATAAGGGGGAGAATAGATTTATGCGCCAGATCGATGGCTTCCAGAAACACCTCTTCGGAAATTTCATTTCCCTGCCCTTCGACCATCATGATCGCGTCACGTGTACCCGCAACCACCAAATCCAGAGAAGACTTCTCCTGCTCATCCAGCGTCGGGTTGACGACAAATTTTCCATCCACGAAGCCCACCTTGACAGCGGCAACAGGATTCATGAAAGGAATATCCGAAAGGTAAAGGGCAGTAGAGGATGCCACAACGGCCATGACATCAGAAATACCCCCCCTGTCAATCGAGATCACACTTGCAATCAGCTGGGTTTCACAAAAAAATCCGTCCGGAAACAACGGTCTGAGTGGACGGTCGATCAAGCGGCTATTCAGAACTTCCCTCTCGGATGGTTTGCCTTCCCTTTTAAAAAACCCTCCCGGGATTTTTCCGGCAGCATAAGCCCTTTCCTGATAGTCGACAGTCAAAGGAAGAAAATCGATCCCCGGCTTGCTCACCTTCGAAGAGACTGCTGTTGCAATAACAACCGTTCCATCGGCCCAGACCAGCGCCGATCCGTCTGCCTGCTTTGCCATTCGACCAGTTTCAAGACGGACGGTCTTGCCGCCAACCACTGTTTCTACAATTATCGGGTTCATCCTTATTGTCCTTTCAACTGCATCATCTCACAAAAAAGGCGGTATTCAGATGGCCATGCAAGAGCCTTTGCAAAGCTCCTGGATGCCCGTCTGAATCCGCCAGAAACACGAATGGTTACTTCCTGAGCCCCAAACGCGTGATCACATCCTGATATTTCGCAAGGTTCACCCTTTGCAAGTAGTTCAGGTGTCGTCTTCTGAGGCTGACCATCAGAAGCAGACCCCGGCGGGAATGCTTGTCTTTCGGAAATTTCCGAAAATGTTCTCCCAGCTGGTTGATGCGTTCTGTCAGAATTGCAATCTGGACTTCGGGCGAACCAGTATCCTTCGGGTTGATCTGGAAATCATTGATGACCGACTGTTTTTTTTCCTTGGACAACGCCATGCCATTGAACCTTTCAATTTTTACGGTTGTTCAGGTTTCTGCTCTAGTTTCTTGCCTGATCAAAGCCCACCACCGACCAGTCTGTCGACTCTGACCACGGGAAGGCCCTTAGGAAGCCGATCCAGTTCGAGGCTGGAAACAGATGCTTTTCCCACAGCAATGCATTTACCTTTCCGGTCGGATATTCTAACGAGTTCTGACAAATTAAACAATCCGCTCGTCCTGTAAATCTGAAAACCAGGGATAACAGCCCCCCGGTGTATTTCAGACAGGTGGGCGTCCAGAATCCTGATCTCCGGCAAGTAAGAAAGCACTTCGGAGGTCGTCCACAAATGTTTCAGAATACCGTCTTCATTGTCGAAATTCATAAGATCAGTCAATGAAATAGCATCTTCAATCAAAAAGTGACCAAATCCTTCGCGCTCCAATAAAGTTACATGAGCACCCAGCCCTATAGCTTCACCGATTTCTTCAGCTATAGTGCGGACATAAGTTCCCTTTGAACACTTCAGCCGGAATAGGGCTTTTTTCCCATCCGCAGAAACTTCAAGAAGATCCAGAGAATAGACCTGGATCCGGCGGGCATCCCTCTCTATCTCGATCCCTTTTCTGGCCAATTGGTACAGGGGAACACCATTTTTCTTCACAGCCGAATACATGGGGGGTTTCTGAAATCTTTCCCCCAAGAAAGTCGGCAAGACAGTAGCAAGGAGGCTTAGGTCAACCCGGTCAAAGTCTTTACGGAAAAGGATCTTTCCTTCCGCATCCCCTGTATCTGTTGTCAATCCGAACAGCACTTCAAAACGGTAGGTCTTGTCATAACCATGGATGACTTCGGCCAGTCTGGTGGACTTTCCCACAAATACAGGAAGGACACCTGTTGCCATCGGGTCAAGTGTCCCACCGTGACCGACACGGGAAAATCCGAATTTTCTCCGGATCCTGGCTACCACATCATGCGACGTCATACCACCAGGCTTGTCCACCAAAAACATCCCGGAAACCGCCTCAGTCGAGGAAGGAAGGGCTGCATGAGTCATTTTTCGTTTTCCAGCTCATCCATTAATGATGACGAACTTGGCCTGCCCATCTTTTCTTCTTTCCCGGCAGAAGGTGGAATATTGTGCTGGAATACCCCCTCTCCCGTTTCCGAAGGAGTTACAAAAGCCAAGTCGGGCACCCATTTCATCCGGAGCCGTTTTCCCATTTCCTTGCGAATGAGTCCCTTATAACGATTGAGCAATCTCTCATATTGTCGCGGGTCCTCTCCAGGAAACACCGTATAGAAAATACGGGCGACCTTTAAATCGTCCGTCAAATTGACATGGACGATCGTCAGACGCCCCAATGCGGGCTCGGCGGAAAATCTGGTGAGGATCAACGCAACGATTTCCCTGATTTCGGAAGATACGCGGTCAGCACGCCTATATTCTGGTTTCATCAGATATACTCGAGGATTTCATCCAGAACCTGAATTTCTGGATGGGAGGCGACAAAAGAGCCGACTGCCGCAAGTGTCTTTTCAACCTGCACATGGCTTGAGGAAATAAAAACAATTTCGAGTACGGACTTTTGCCACAGATCCAGACCATCTGTCTCGGCAATCGACACATGAAATCGATCCTGAATTTTTTTCTTCAACCCGGCCAGATGAAACCTTTTTTCTTTCAGTGAATGAGAAGCGGGAAAGTGAAGAACAAGGATCAAATGGCCAATCGCACTACGTTTTGTTTCCCCCAAAGCCCCTCTTCCTTCAACTCACCCTTCAAGTTTCGCTGCAATCTTCTCTTCCATGAAGCACTCGATGACATCTCCCTGCTTGATATCCTGATAATTTTCCAGGGATAGCCCGCATTCATAGCCTGAGGCCACCTCTCTAACATCATCCTTGAATCTTTTGAGCTGATTGATTTTGCCGGTATGGACAACCACGTCATCGCGCAAAAGTCTCACAGATGTTCCGGACTTTTGAACCAACCCTTCCACAACATAACAACCGGCCACTGTTCCCACTTTGGTAATGGAGTAGACTTCGCGAACCTCAACCCGGCCGAGAACCTTCTCCCTGATTGTCGGCGCCAGAAGTCCTTCCATCGCCTTTCGGACATCCTCGATCGCATCATAGATCACTGAATAGAATTTGATGTCGACTTTTTCCTTGTCGGCCAGCGTGGCAGCCTTGGAATCGGGACGGACATTGAACCCCAGAATGATGGCATTCGACGCCTGGGCAAGAAGAACATCTGTTTCCCGAATTCCACCAACCCCCTCATGAATAAATCTGACTCTGACCTGGGATGTTCCAAGTTTTCCGAGTGCATGACGGATCGGTTCAAGGGAACCCTGTACATCAACTTTAAGGATTAGATTGAGCTCCTTCGTTTCGCCTTCCTGGATCTGTGTGTAGAAATCCTCCAGGGAAACCTTTTTCTGGCGCAGCAACTGAGCCGACCGCTGTTTGAGCATCCGTCCCTGGGCAACCTGTCTCCCGCTTTTCTCGTCTTCAACCACAACAAAAGACTCACCCGGCTGGGGAACACCATCCAGTCCGATTACCTCGGCCGGAAAAGATGGAAAAACCTCCTGGACGCGATGCCCCCTGTCGTTGATCAGGCTTCGGACCCGGCCAAAGTTGCCTCCGACTACAAGGAAGTCACCCACCTTCAAGGTTCCGTTTTGGACGAGCACCGTCGCAACCGGTCCTCGACCTTTATCCAGCTTGGACTCGATGACAACCCCCTGGGCCCTCCTGGCCGGGTTGGCTTTCAAATCCAGAATATCCGCCTGCAGAAGCACCATCTCCAGAAGGTGGTCAAGACCCGTCCTCTTTTTGGCAGACACAGGACAATANATGGTCTGTCCTCCCCANTCTTCGGGGATGAGCCCCATNCCGGAAAGCTCCTGCATCACCCGCTCCGGGTTGGCCTCCGGCTTGTCAACCTTGTTCAGTGCAACGATAATCGGAACGTTGGCAGCCTTGGAATGATTGATCGCCTCTATCGTCTGGGGCATGACACCGTCATCTGCGGCAACAACCAGGATGACCACATCGGTCACCTTGGCACCACGGGCCCTCATGGCCGTAAAAGCTTCGTGGCCGGGCGTATCCAGAAACGTAATATCGCGATCCTTCTCGGTAATGGTATACGCGCCTATGTGCTGGGTAATTCCCCCGGCTTCAGCTTCAGCAATCTTGGTTTTTCTGATCGCATCAAGCAACGTCGTCTTTCCATGATCCGTGTGCCCCATGATGGTAACAACAGGAGGCCTGGTAGCCATCTGACCAGAAACATCCATATCTGTCCCCAACAAGACTTCTTCGGACTCTTCGGACTGTACTTCAACAGATATTCCCAAAGATTCTGCAAGCAGGACAGCAGCATCCGGATCGATGGGTTGGTTGATGGTCACCATAGAACCCATGTTCATCAGCTTCATGATTACTTCCTGAGCCTTGAGTCCCAGGCGATCGGCATATTCCTTGACGCTGATCCCCTCTTCTATCTTGATGCTTTTCTTTCGTGTCTTGGTTCCTTCAGGAAGAACCGGAGCCGAGCGAGAAAAAGACCGGTCTTTTTTACGCTGAAAGGATGAATTCCTTTTGGCAGATGTCTGCCGGTATCCCATATTGGCCTGCGGTCTGGAGTTTTCCCGGGGAGGCATACCAGGAAGGACTGCAGTCCCCTGAGATGGCCGGGGAGCGGGAGAAGCCGTCTTCACAGGCGGAACATCCGCAGGAACTTCTGGTTCGGTACCTTCCTCACCCTCCAGCAATTCCTCCGAACCCAACAGAAGAAGCCTGTCAGGTTTTCTTGTCCTCTCCTTCACCTGTTTCGCAACTTTGCCTTTCTTGTCGGTCAGGGATTTTCCTTCTTTTTCGCGCCCTTTCTTCTCATCCTTATGTGCTGTCTCCTGAACCGAAGAGANTGGCTTGATCGGNGCTTCTTCAGAATGCGTTTGCCTTGTAGATGATGAGGACATGGATTTTTCGGCAGACGAGGAGGACGGATCTTGCGGNAANATGGACTCTGGCACCAATCCTTTGGAGGGACCTTCCGCATGCTTCTGGGCCACACGGGAATCCTCGTGCTCAGGGGCATCTTTCCCCACTGCATGAGAGGATTCAGGTTCCATGGATGATTCCTGGTCTGGGCGTGAAGACGAAGGAATGGCCTTTTTCTTGATCAAAATGGACTTTTTCTTTTCCTGTGGAGGTTCATCCCCTTTCTTGAACCGCACCTTTACCTGGGCAACTGTTTTTTCATCCAGTACACTCATGTGGTTGGGTGCGTGTATTCCCCATCCCCGGAGTTTGGTCAGAAGCGCTTTGCTTTCGATTTTTAGTTCCCTGGCCAGTTCATAGACTTTGATCAAGCGAAAAAACTCCCTTTTTTATTATCCAGTCATCAATGTTCGTCCACATCGACAGAATCCGGATGTTTGGCATCTTCCATCATGTTTTCGCCCAGAAAATCTTGTGCGGTCTGAATCAGCTTGGCGGCAGTCTTGGGTCCAAACTTTGGCAATGCGGCTATCGCATCCACAGATGCATGGGCAATGGACGCCAATGAATCAAAACCCGCCTCCTTTAAAATTTCAGCCATATTCCCGCCAACGCCCGGAAGATCCTCAATGCGGATCTGGCTAGAATCACCATTTTGCGCTACCAGGGTCTCGGCCAGGGATGCAACTCTTTCTGCCCGTTCATCCATACCGGACTCGGATTGCATCTGGGTTTCACTGAAAATATCGATTTTCCAGCCCGTCAGCTTAGCAGCGAGTCTGACATTATGGCCTCTTCGACCGATTGCAAGAGAAAGTTGGGAATCTTGAACAATGACTGTGGCTATTTTTTCGGCCCCCATATCCTTGATGGAAACCCTGACCGCCTTTGCCGGACTTAATGCACGGGCTATAAAAGTTACAGGGTCAGGATTCCATTCTATGATATCAACCTTTTCTCCATGAAGCTCTCGAACGACAGCCTGTACCCTCACCCCCTTGACTCCCACACAGGATCCGACCGGATCCACATTGGGGTCCCGGGAATAAACCGCTATCTTGGCTCGTTCCCCCGGTTCGCGAACTACATTTCTGATCTCAAGAACACCTTCCGAAATTTCCGGAACCTCTTTCTCGAACAATCGAGCGACGAAGTCCGGATGCGTCCTCGACAATACCAGTTGAGGTCCCCTGTTCGTGGTCCTCATATCCAGCAAAAGGGCCTTTATCCTGTCGCCTCGACGAAAGCTTTCCCGCGGCATCTGCTCTCTCAGGGGAAGGATCGACTCCGTCTTCCCCAAATCAACAATATAGTTTTTTCGTTCATGGCCGATAATGACACCGTTGACAATGTCTCCCTGACGGCCTCCAAACTCTTTTGTGACGACATCCCATTCGGCCTCCCGAACCTTCTGGAACATGACCTGCTTTGCGGCCTGTGCCGCAATCCGGCCAAAGTCGTCTATTTCAAGGTATGAACCGATCTCGTCACCGATTTCCGCTTCAGGGTCCGATTCCAGGGCTTCCGCAAGAGAGACCTCCTCTGAAGAATTCTCGACCTGCTCGACGATTCTTCGGACCTGGAGAACCTGGACCTCCCCCGTCCTTGGATTGATCTCCACCTGAAAATTATCTCCCCCGCCATACCTTTTTCGGGCAGCAGCAAGCAAGGCAGATTCAAGTGCCACGATCAGGGTTTCCTGCGGAATCCCTTTTTCCCGATGCAATTGGTCGATCACACTTAAGAGTTCTTGATTCACCATCACCCTTTCAGAATCCCCCGGAGGGATCCTCTCCTCAATTATTCGGATCCGGAGCCTGTTCCGGATCTCTGGTATTGCCGGGAACGGAGTCCAACCAGAATTCCGCCCTGGCTTCAGCAATAACTTTCAGCGGGAGAGTATGCCGGAAGGATTTCTTCCCCTCAGCGGACACAAGCATGAGGTTCCCGTCTGAAATATTGTCAATAATCCCCCGGAAAACTCTCTGGCCATCGAGGGATTCTTTCGTTTTGACTTTGATATGTTTCCCAATATGAAGCGATAGATCTTCCGGTACGCGAAGTACCCGATCAAGGCCGGGAGAGCTGACTTCAAGCCGATAGGTGCCAGGGAAAGGGTCCAGGACATCCAGGAGATCACTGATGCGGCGACTGACTGTTTCCAGTTGGTCAAGGCCAACACCTTCAGGGCGATCCACGAAAACCTTGACCACCCCCCCGCTTTTTCCCGGGAGAACGAGACCATGCAGTCTTAGCCCCAAAGGGCTCAAAATAAGTTCCAGTTCATTTTCCAGGCGCGTTTTTAATTCCAATGGATAAATCATATTCTTTTAACATGCTCCCATAGACAAAATCAATAAAATCCGGGATTGATACTGTTTTGATAGGGGAAGCTGACGGCTCAGTGCGTTTCCACCGGTTGTCCGAAGGGCGGGCGGTTGGCATACGGGACAAAACCATCCTTGGCTTTCTGCTTCATGGTGGAAGCGGAAACGCTAGAAGGTTCGTTCCCCTTTGAGTTTTTCACATTTCCTGAAGAGGAGGAGTTCCCCTTCGTACAAGACAGGAAACAGACCATCAATGTCATCAGCAAGAAAAACCTGGATGACTCTCGGATGGAAAATCCATGCATATCTTCTCCCGAACGCATTAAAGAACTCAAGATCAGCGAAGAAACAGAAAATACCCGTTAGAAAACGCCAGCAACCCGATCGATCCCAATCCGATACTCACATACCACAACATTGAGCGGCGAAGCATCACTGCCATTGAGGATAACACAATGCTGACCTGAAAGCAGACCACGCTAATGGCAAAAGAATGGTGATGTCTGAGGGCTTTTTCAGAAGCATCATTGAGATCGTCCCTTCTTTTCTCAAAGTTCAATGCACCGTTTCGAATGTCTTTGACCTGCGTCTTGTATTTTCCCACCAGTCCTTTCAACTTGGCCAGATCAGACGCTGGAGCCTTCATGATTTTCTCAAGACGCAACTGATTTTCAGACATATGCAGCTTGATCTTTTTTGCCTGATAAAAAGACCACTGGTCGGATGATTTGGCCTGAAAAAAAATTGCCGAATTCTTGAGAAGGATAGCCTCTGAGGTTTTTTGCTCTGATTCCAGGTTGGAGAGGGCAGCCAGTACGGCCAGTATCGATGTTGTCAGAGCCACACGGATATTCCATTCGTCCCGTTTATGTTCCCGCTCCTCAAGGGATTCGGTGACCGACTCGATCAGATCATGCGCTTCCAGAGATTCCTGTCCCATATCGAAACTTTATGCCTTTCCAGCTGAACCCTGGGCATGAACCGGAAGAGTGGAGCTTTCCGCACCCCGAGTGTGGTCATTCTTTTCCAAAGTTTTTTCAACAACACTCACAAAGCTTTCCGGGTCAAACTTGACAAGATAGTCATCTGCACCGGCGTCTTTTCCTTTCCTCATATTTTCCTTCCCCGACATGGAAGAGTGCATGAGAACAGGCAATGCCCGCAAAGTGGGATCGGACTTGACCTCTTTTGTCAGCGTGTAACCGTCCATAACAGGCATTTCAACGTCCGTGATCAATAGGGCAACCCGCTTAAGGATGTCCTTGTCAGGGGCCAAATCCCGTTGAGCATACAACTTTTCAAGAGCTTCCTGTCCATTTTTGGCTCCCAGTACAGAGAAGCCGCCTTTTTGCAATGCCTTGCTTACCATATTGAGGGCAACCGGACTGTCATCGGCCGCCAGAATATATCTGGACTCTTTGTTTTTTTTCTCCTCCATCCTTTCAAGACTTTCTTCCTGCCGTCCAAAGATGCCCATTTCCTCGACGATGGATTCAAAATCGAGGATCAGCAGGACCTCTTCTTCCGAAAGCTTGACAGTACCGGTCACCTTGCTCCCGGTGTGACGACCGGTCGTGGCCATTGTGATGGGGACGATATCTTTCCATGAAATGCGCCTGATCTGTGAAGCCTTGTGCACAATGAACCCCAGGCGAACCGAACTGAATTCGGTCACAATGATCTGCTTGTTCTTTGTTTCAATGCATTCGGGTTCCCTGATCTTCATCCATTTTGCCAGACTGATCACTGGAATGACCTGGCCCCGAAGATTAATGATCCCGGACTGAAACGGGTTCGAGTCGGGAACGGGCGTCAGGTTGGGCGGCATCCGGATAATTTCAATGACCTTTGAAACGTTGACCCCATAAATCCCTTCACGAATCACCCCGTTGTCCTCTTCCTGAAACATACGGAAATCCACAAGTTCCATCTGATTGGTACCGACCTGAAGAATCAGGCTGTCCAATTGGCTCATGATTCAGAACCTCCGAAAACAGCCACACTGATCAGTGTGACATCCCATGAAAGTTCGAGAGCAACCTGAGCGATCGACACCCCCTCGCCCCGCATGGCCCCCGGCCGAAAGAAACCTTATCCAGAGAGAATATCATGAAAATTGCCGAAAAAAAGAAACTGCAACCCGAGGAGATGGAGATCTTGGAGGAGGTACCTCTGGAGCTCCTGCGCGGAATTGAACCGCGAACCTTCCGCTTACAAGGCGGGTGCTCTGCCAATTGAGCTACAGGAGCACGCATGAATTTTGGGTTGCATTGTAAATGGTCAGCCCAAAAAAAGGCAAGACCAAACAAATATTTTACCTTCAGGCCTGATTTCATCAATCCCGGTCATCCCCTTACAAAAACTTCAGCAATTCCGGAAGATGTCGTCACCCTTGCCCGCATACCACCGGGGGTTGGGTGAGACGGATCAAATAAGCTATAATCTCATCGGTCCTAAATCACCTCATGACCAGATGTCTTCTGACGCAGCCGGTTCGGGTCTTCCCCGAAATATTCGACCATGGAACCCTAAGGATAGGGAAGGTAAGACATTGACTCATCACACATACCACAAACGGATGGCGGTTTGTTCTCAACTATCGTGGATACTTTCCGGTTTCTCTATCCTTTTCCTGACGACTCCTGTGCTTGGGGGCCATCCAAGTCTGGCTTTTGGCGATACCCCGCCTTCCCTGGCACAAAATGGTCCAGGGAAATCCTCCGCAACAGGCCAGGCCGCTCTCCAGGACAAATTCCGCAAGGTCATCACGTCATCTTTGACCATGCAAAAAGTCCCATACAAAAATTTCAACTGGCTCGATCCCAAGGAAATTTCCGCCAATGTCACGGCTTTTCCATTTGCCCTCGATATCGGAAACCGGCGGATCGTATCCGTCGTATATTTGGTCAACGGACGATATCTCGCAACATCCCCGCTTCTGGATATCACCAATAACTACAAACCTGTTCCGAATATCCCTCCCCCGACACCAATCAGCATGAACATGCCTTCTTCGGCATTTCCTCTTGCCAGTTTCCCTTCCACCGGAAAAGCGGATTCAGCTGCCCAGGTGATCGAGTTTGGTGACGACCAGTGCCCGGTCTGCAGAAAATGGAACAGCAATGAGGAACAGAAAGTTCTGAGTGATGCGTCCATTCACTTTACCTATATTCCCTTGCCATTGGTAACGATCCATCAAAACGCCCTCAAGTCGGCTCTCTTTGAAATGTGTGCCTTTCGAATCAGGCCCTCTTCCTTCTGGACGATCCATGATCTGTTGAACAGAAGGGTTGAGCTGGGTAGTGTCGACGACAAGGACCTCGATGGCGTCCTTTCCGGACTCATGTCCAGCCAGGGGCTTCCGGCGACAAAAATGAACCAGTGCATGAACAGACAGGATCCCCTTGCTGACATTGAAAACGCTGATAATTTGCTGACCCAAAAAACAGGAATACCATCCACACCAACCTTCATCATTGGAGGAAAAGTCAAGACCGGTTATGTATCCTACGAAGATATGAGGAAGCTTTTAAATCAGAAAAAGAACTAAAGTAACGTGAGTGCGATTTTCCTGACACCACCGATACAATTGGGCGAGAGCGATCCGGACAGGCAATATCCTGATCAGGCTCTTGACATATTTTATCTTGCACATTCTTTTACCGTCACCATGTCGATGGGGGGAATATGACCGAAAAAAAATCCGCAAGCGCCCTTTCCTCAAGATACAAGGTCCCACCAGGAACCAGGATCAAGCTTGCAGATTTCCCTCCGGACAGGACCGCTCCTTTTTCCTCAAAGGATGGCAAGGAAAAAGCGNACCGGCTCATGGTCGGCAACCTGGAAAAGATCGGGGACCTGCAAAACATCCTTTATGCCAGTAAAAAAGCGTCAATACTTGTTGTCCTGCAAGGGATCGACGCCGCCGGGAAAGACGGTGTCATCAAGCATGTGTTGTCAGGGGTCAACCCACAAGGTTGCTTTGTCAGATCTTTCAAGGTTCCGACTGAAGATGAAAAACTGCATGATGTCCTCTGGAGGGTTCACCGGAAAACGCCCGAGCGAGGAATGATCGGAATATTCAACCGCTCTCACTATGAGGAAGTTCTCGTTGCCCGCGTGCACAAGCTTAAACCCAAGCCGGAATGGCAAAAACATTACGAACAGTTCAACGGGTTCGAAAAAATGCTGACCGAAAATGGCGCGGTCATCCTCAAGTTCTTTCTTCTTGTATCCCAAGGAGAACAACTCAGGAGGATAGAAGAAAGGCTGTCCAGACCGGACAAAAAATGGAAATACTCCCCCAGTGACCTGATTGAGAGGGAGTATTGGGATGAATACCAGAGAGCCTATGAGGACATGCTGAGCTTGTGCTCAACCGAATATGCCCCCTGGCATATCATTCCATCCGATAAAAAATGGTTCAGGAATTTTCTGGTTTCAAGCATTATCCTTGAAACCCTGCAAAAACTTGATCTCAAATATCCTGTCCCCAAAGAGATTCCGGATAAAAAGGGACACTGACCCAGTCAAATTCAACAACAAAGGAAAAGGATGAAGGAGAAGCGGAATGTCATTGCTAAAATGGGCTGATATTGACCGATGGACTGAAATTGACCTGGACGACCTGAACGCCCAGGCCGAAACACTGTCGAACGATTCGAACAAGGAAATTATCAAGGATGCCCTCTTTACGATTAAAAATTCCTTCGGATTGATCGAGAAGAAAAAATCGACCAAGGAAAAGCGGGATAGAATGACAAAAGAACGGATTAATATTTTGATCCGTCTGGGCTTCCAGATCCGCTTCAAACCAGCTGGAGAAAAGAAGGCATCATCTGCTGAAACCGGAAATCTGCCGGAGACTGCTCCCGCAGAAACAACCGGATAAATTGGACAAGATCCTTTTGCAAGGCGTTGGTTACGTTCCATCCATAGTTTTCTTTTCATCAAAATTCACAAGAGTAAGAGAGGTCCCGGAAACAGCCACCTCTTTTTGGGAGGAACTGTCTGAAAAATTTTCCGTTTACGACATGAAAGGAAAATTTTTCAAAGCGCCATGTCCGACAATCTTTTTCAGGGATTCATTTATTTCTTGGCGGGACTTTTTTGGGGAAGCTTTCTGGGACTCATTGCCGACAGAGTTCCCAAAGGGGAGTCCATTGCCCATCCTCCATCCCGCTGTTCCAATTGTCAAACCAGGCTCTCGTATCGGGATCTGATCCCTGTCTGGTCATGGTTGAGCCATCGGGGACGATGTCAATATTGCGGTCATTCCATCGATCCGTTTCTTTTGGTGTCCGAATTGGGGACCGGACTTTTTTTCGGATTTCTTCCTCTTGTTTTTTCAGGTTTTCGCCAGCAACTTGTAGTGGCAGTTTTTTTTTCATTCGCCTTTCCACTTTCGCTCATTGACCTGAGGTATCGCAGACTTCCCCATGCTTTGACATGGTCCGCCGCTTTTTGTGGAATACTTTCCTCCTGGTTTGGCCCGGAAAAACTTTTATGGTCCTTTTGGGGATTTTTGTCCGGGTTCTTGCTTCTGGGAATGATTGCCTATTTTTACCCAAAGGGGATGGGCATGGGTGATGCATTCTGGATTGGTGCAATCGGCACATTTGTTGGTGCCACGGGTGTAATGGAAACACTCTTTCTGTCGTCTTTGCTTGCGTTGATCGCAACCATCCCCTTATATATTCTTATCCGTCCAGGAGAAAGGAATCTCTCCTGGCACAAACTTTCCCTTCCCTTTGGACCTTTTCTGTCCGTCTCCGCCCTTCTGATCATGTCCAGTCCTGTCGACTGGATCAATAAACTTCTGTCGGCACCACCCCTGAACCTTCCTTTTCTCACCTGATTCGGATCCGGACAACAAATATTCCTTACACATCCCTTTACCAAAGCCCAAAAGTCGTAATGGTAAAAATATCCGTCGATTGTATTGGACAAAGGACTATGGTAGAAAATCCCTATGCAAATCCCCTTCAAGACTTTGGTCTTTCCTTACGACCTGACCCCTATTTCTCCTGAAACGGCCAAAACCGTCAAGGCAATGCTGCAGGGGGAAGTGACCCACCTCCATGTCTTTCACGTGATGAGTATGAATGAAGAAATCCCAATGGGTTATCCCATTCCACCGGAATATATGAATGAGATTGACCGGGTCGCCGTCCGGGAAGTCAAAAAGTTTTCGGACACCCTCCGGAAAGATGGACTGGAAGTGTCGAACGGACTTTACCGGGGACAAACAGACCAGACAATTATCGAGGTGGCGCTGGCGTTGAAAGCCGATGCGATCTTGCTTCTCTCACAAGGGAAAGGCTTGATGGGAAGGATCCTGCTGGGCTCAACATCAACATCCGTCCTTCACCACTCCCCCTTGCCAGTGATCCTACTGAAACCCGACCATGTCGCCAATAGGCTCCTTTCAGAGTTTTCCCACCAGACTTCTCCGAAAAACCTTTACGAAGCTGTGATCAAACCAGACAATACCGGACCTGTTTTCTGATGGATCCTGTCCAGAAAACGTTTGACCTCCCGGAAGGAATTGACCACGCCTCATTTTTCGGCGAGCTCAACCATCATTTGCGACTGTTTGAGCAGGCATTCGGGATCCGGTTGACAGCTAACGGACACCGGTTGATCGCTACCGGTGAAGAAGAACGCATCCGCCAGGGAGAGAAAGTCATCGGCGAGCTTGCAACCCTGATGGCATCAGGGTACTCCATCCGGGAGGAAGAAATCCGCCAGGCGATCCTCCTGACAAAAACATCTCCTCATATCACCCTGAAGGACCTTCTATCTGAATTTGTTCCTATCAACAGCCGTAAACGGGTCATTTTTCCGAAATCTGCCAATCAGCTCCATTATATCCAGGCTATAAAAGCACACGATATCGTTTTTGGAATCGGACCGGCAGGAACGGGAAAAACCTACCTCGCAATGGCAATGGCCGTTTTTTATCTCCTGAAACATTCCTTCCGCCGGATCATCCTGGTCCGTCCGGCAGTCGAAGCCGGAGAAAAGCTGGGATTTCTTCCGGGAGACATTGCCGAAAAAATCAACCCCTATCTCCGTCCACTCTACGATGCCCTTTTTGATATGATTGATGTTGACAAAGTCAACAAGATGATTGACAAACGGGAAATCGAAATTGCTCCCCTCGCCTTCATGCGAGGAAGAACCCTGAACGATTCCTTTGTCATTCTGGACGAAGCGCAGAATGCGACCGTTGAACAGATGAAAATGTTCTTGACCCGGATCGGGTTCAACTCCAAGGCCGTGATCACCGGGGACGTCACCCAGATCGATCTTCCCCAGGGAAGAACCAGTGGCCTGATTGAAGTCCAGAACATACTGAAAAATATCACAGGCATCGAGTTTCTCTATTTTACCGAAGTCGATGTTGTCAGACACCGTCTCGTCCAGGAGATCATCAAGGCCTATGAGCGATATGAAAATCCGGACAATGGCCAAAGGTCTTCTTCAGACAGGCCTGTCTGAACTGAAAAGGAAAAACAGGATTCCCATTCTCCTGTCGAGCATCGTTCTCTTTGTGGGAGGAATCGTTTGGGCCTTCCTCCCACCGATCCTTTCCCCATCGTCCCCTCCTGTTTCCACGGCTCTCCATCAGGCTGCCCCGGCAACACTCCCCTTCCTGTCAGGAGCCTGCCTGATAACTCTCATGACATTTTTTTCCATTTATTCCCTTGCGGAAAATCTTCAAAATCCCCCCGGGGCTTTTGAAAAAATCAACAGAAAACCATCAAGACACATCTTTTTTTCCCTTATCGCTGCAACGTTGTTATTGACCATCCTTCCGGCCCCCTGGATCAATGGTACAGGAAGCATGATCAATGATCCGGAAGAAAATGCCACCCTGTTATCCATCCCCGCACTCACGGCCTGCATTCTCGCAACCCTTCTACTAGGGAAAAGGGTTGCCACTATCCTTTCCGTGATCATCGGGGTGTCCTTGACGGTCTTGCTCAGATCCCCATCATGGACCGGTTTTTTCATTATGGTTTCAGGCATTTTTTCGACAAACGCCGCTTCCCTTTTCAAGGGCCGGATCGGATTTATCAAGTCCGGCTTGTTGACCGGTGTGTTTTTGGCCATTTTTTCCCTATCAGTGCATCTTTTCTGGAACTCAGGCAACCGGTTTGATTTTATCCAGTCGATCATCTCTGGACTGTCAGCCGGCCTGATATCCACACTCGCGGCAATCTTTTTTCTTCCTCTTATGGAAAAAGTCTTTGGCGCCCTTTCCGATATGGCCCTGACAGAACTGCTGGACGTCAACCATCCGCTTTTGCGGGAATTCTATTTGAAAGCACCCGGTTCTTATCAGCACAGTATGTCCCTGGCATATCTTTCTGAGGCGGCCGCGATTTCCATCGGTGAGAACCCTAAACTGGCAAGGATCAGTGCTTATTTCCACGATGTCGGCAAGATGGAGCGGCCACAGTACTTCATCGAAAATCAGGCGGCATATAACCGCCACGAGCTATTGACTCCCCGCATGAGTGCACTCATTTTGATTGACCATGTCAGGAGGGGGATGGATATCGGACACAGATACCGGTTACCTCAAATTGTCATTGATGCAATTCCTGAACACCATGGAACTCGCCTGATGCAATTTTTTTACCGGAAAGCATTCGATCAGGAAAGCGAGCCACACAAGATGGGGCCGGATTCCGACTTTCGCTATCCCGGTCCCAAACCCCATTCCAAAATTACCGCCATCATCATGCTGGCCGATGCCGTAGAAGCTGCCGGAAGGGTCCTGCAACGTTCCTCTCCGACTCCGTCCCGCATTCAGGGGATGATTGAGGACGTTTTTTCGGATATCATCAGGGACGGACAGCTGGATGAATCTCCGCTTACGCTGGAAGAAATTGCTGTCATCAAAAGTACCTTCACACAAATCCTGGTTTCGATTTACCACCACCGGATCCCCTACCCCAAATCACTTTCTCCCCGATCCGGAGAAAGGCTTCCGGCCCGGAAGGAAGGTGTCCTGGATGCCCGTTGAAGTGGAAAACCGTCAAAGGAAATATACGCTCGATATTGGAACCCTGGAATTTCTCGCAAATGAAGTCCAAAAAGCGCTGGATAAACAATCCGACCTTTATACGGTCACAATCGTTAACGACCGTCGGATCCGGCTGGTCAATCGAATGTTCCGGGGAAAAAACATGGCCACGGATGTCCTGTCGTTCGGATATGACTCCACACCGTCGGCCGAGGCACTTTTCCCCGCCGGAGAAATCCTGATTTCTGTGGAAAGGGCTGATCGACAGGCACGTGACCAGAAAATCTCGCTGGAAGCCGAAATTGTCAACCTCATCATTCATGGCATGTGCCACATATCCGGCTACGACCATGAAAAAAACCCGATTGAAGCGGAACGAATGAAAAAAATGGAAAGAAAAATATCCGGCATGCTCCTTGTTTCCCTCCGGAAAACCAATGGAAATCAGACAGAAGACCGGGCAAATTTCAGAATCCATGGAAAAATTCCCGATTAAAACGTAACGCAACGAAAGGCGAACTTCTGGCATGAATCTTTTTCAGCGCTTGGAATCAGGGTTGAAAAAAACCCGGGAAAAATTCGGCAATAGTCTTGCCCAGCTCTTCAGAAAAGAGCGTTCACCATCATTCTACGAAGATCTGGAAGACCTTCTGATTATGGCGGATGTTGGTCCGGAACAGGCATCCCTGCTGATTGGCGACTTAAAAAACTGGGAAAAGACCCAGAATAACATTACGCAGGATAATCCTCTTGTTTTCCTTGAAGAGAGAATCGCCAGCTTTTTCCCGATCGACCCTCCCGTGTGGATTGAGCAACCCGACTGGAAACCAGTCGTCATCCTGATGGTCGGCGTGAACGGAGTCGGCAAGACAACCACCACAGGGAAACTTGCGAGCCGGTTCCGCTCAGAGGGAAAGTCGGTCATCCTTGGCGCTGCAGATACCTTCCGCGCTGCTGCCGTTCAGCAGATTCGACTTTGGGGAGAAAAACTTGATGTTCCGGTCGTGCACCAGAAAGAAGGAGCAGATCCGGCAGCCGTCGCTTTTGATACCGTCAAGGCAGCCATTGCCCGGAGTATGGATGTCGCCATTATCGATACAGCCGGCAGGCTGCAGACAAAACACAACCTCATGGCCGAACTCGGAAAAGTCTATGGACTGGTGAAAAGAGAGATGGACGAACGTCCTTTTGAAACATTGATCGTCCTGGACGCGACTCTCGGCCAGAACTCCATCAGCCAGCTGGAGCACTTCCGGAAAGCGATTCCTCTCACCGGAATGATTCTGACCAAGCTGGACGGCACCTCAAAGGGTGGCATAGTCGTTAGCCTGGCCAGGAAATTTCACCTTCCCATCCGATTTATCGGAGTCGGAGAAGACAAAGACGACCTCCTGGAATTTGACCCGGTTCTCTATGCAAGGGCACTTCTGCGATCCGAAGAGGTTTTCCGGCCGACATAATTGTTTCCAGATGATTCACTATTCTTCGACCGGCCGGTTCAGCCTCCGGAACAGGGCTTCTTTCATGACATGCCGCGGAGCGGTCGTCCCTGTCCAGAGCTCGAAGGACAGGGCCCCCTGCTCAAGCAACATGCCAAGACCATCCTCCCAGGGGATTCCTGCAGAAATTCCGGCCTGCAGGAAAGGGGTCGGGAGACCATCCGTCCGGTAGGACAGGTCAAACATCCCTTTCACACCTTCAATCCCTGGCCCTTCCAGTATGGGGAATCCCTCTCCGAAGGCTCCTCGGGACAATGTATTGATAATGACGTCAAACCCCCCAACTTTTTGGAGTTTTTCCAATGGCAAAACGTCCAGGCCATCCTTCTTCTTGCCGGAAAAAATGGAATCCAGAAGAAGTTGCGCTCTTTCCGGTGTCCGGTTGGCAATCGTGATCCGGAAAAAACCGGCATCCTGAAGGGCAAAAATAACGCTCCTTGCCGAACCCCCGGCTCCCAGAACAAGAGGATGGGATAGGGGTGATCGGATTTTCATGTCCACAAAATGACGAAATGCCGACTGAAATCCTCCCACGTCCGTATTGGCGCCCAACCACCCTGAAGACCTTCGGACAACCGTGTTGACGGCTCCAACGCGAAGGGCTACCGGATCACGATCCTGCACCAGCCGGAATACAGCTTCCTTGTGTGGCAGAGTGACATTGAACCCTCCGACACCGAGCAGATCCATGGCATCCAGAGAGGGAGCAAGATTTTCCGGTCGAATCTCGAATGGAACATAGGCGGCTTCTATTTTCGTGAAGTCAAAGGCCGCCTGTTGAAAAACCGGTGAGAGAGAATGGCTTACAGGATAACCGATGACACCGTAAAGGCGCTTCATCCAGACATTCCGGACCGAAGGACGGAGAAAATGCCCATTTCCTAGGCAATCTCCTTGAGGACATAACGGAAGATGACCCAAAGAACGATTCCCAGAAGAAGGGAGACGCTTGCGATAAGAGCTGCCTTCGGTCCGGCAAAAATCATATAGAAAAAGACAAAAAGCAGAGAAAGACCCAGAACAAAATAGACAAACACCCGGGCCCAGTCCCTGGCAGTCATCCTTTCTTCTTCCGTCACAGGATATGGTTCGTCTGTCTCTTCCTTGATGACCGATTTCAGTTCGTCTTGTTTCATCGTCTGCCCCATCCCGAAATCATTTCTGACCAAAGCCCTTGTCCGATCTCTACTGTAGTATAATCAACCCATCCATATAACGACAATGGAGGGAACGTGCCGGACCAGGAAAACCCACCACAACCCCAACAGCCTTCGACGCTGGAAGAACGGCTCCGTTCGCTGCCGGAAGAGCCCGGCGTCTATCTGATGAAAAACGCGGAAGATGAAATCCTGTATGTGGGAAAATCCCGGAGTCTGAAGGACCGCGTTCGTTCCTATTTTCAGAATTCCCGCCCCAGATCCGGCCGGATTGCCATGCTTGTTTCCCGTGTGTGGGACATTGAGATCATCCGGACCAAAAGTGAGCTGGACGCGCTGATTCTTGAAAACACCCTGATCAAGAGATATCACCCCCGATATAATGTTCTTCTTCGGGATGACAAAACCTATCCGTATCTGAAGCTCAGCTGGAACGACCCCTATCCCCGGCTGACCGTGACACGAAAGGTGCGGGACGACGGAAGCCTTTATTTTGGGCCATACCCTAATCCTTCCGCGCTCAAGGATACGATCAGGCTGATCCGTAAAACCTTTCCCCTGGCAACCTGCTCCATTTCACTGGACAAACCGACGCTGGAAAGACCTTGTGTCGAATACCAAATCAAACGGTGTCTGGGACCGTGCGTTAAAGGTCTGACATCTGAATCGGAATACCGCCAGGTCGCAACCGGTGTCAAGCTCTTTCTTCAGGGAAAAAGCGAGTCCCTGCTATCGTTTCTGGAAAATGAAATGTCCCGGCAGGCCATGGCGCTGGAATTCGAAAAGGCGGCAATGACCCGAAACCGCTATTTGAATGTCCTCCAGGTCATGGAAAAACACGCCGTCTCATTTCCTTTCTTCCATCCGATCGATGGACTGTACATGATGCGTTCAGGCCCTTCTGCCCTGGTAATGATTCTGCATATCCGGAACGGACTCCTGATCGGGAAAAAAGAGGTCGAACTGAAAAATGTCGAGGATGCGACAGATGAAGAAATCCTTGTGGCATTCCTGGAACAGTTTTATGGGAAAGAATCATCCTTTTTGCCGGCAGAAATCCTGATTCCGCTTTCCCTTTCAGAAGATGAATTCATGTCCTTTTCCTGGATGTCCGAAAAGAAGGGAGAAGAACAAGTCAGAATAATCTTCCCCAAGCGGGGCGATAAAAAAATGATTCTGGATCTGGCCCGGGAAAACGCTGAAGAAGCCCTGAAGGCCCGTAAAAGCCGGAACAATGACCCAGAACCCATCCTGGAAGAGCTTCAGAAGTTCCTGAACCTGGAAGATTTGCCCCGGATCATTTGCTGCGTCGATATTTCAAATACCGGAGACCTCTTTCCGGTGGCTTCTCTCGTCACTTTCAGGGACGGAAAACCGGACAAAGAGCTTTACCGGAAGTTCCGTATCCGTTATGAAAAAGGGCAGGACGACTTCAAGATGCTGAGCGAGGTCATGGAAAGGCAATTCAAAGAAAAATCCCTGCCCGACCTTCTCGTGATTGACGGGGGGGCGTTGCAGCTCGGAGCCTGTGTGAGAACGCTGGCATCATTGGGTCACACGGATGCAAGACGAAAAGTTGTCTCCCTCGCCAAGGAAAGGACTGCCAAAAACAAGTTTGAAAGAATCTTCCTTCCGGATCAGGAGACCCCTCGCCTCCTCCCTGACCACCATCCCGTAAAACACCTTCTCGTCAGGTTGCGGGATGAAGCACACAGATTTGCCCTGAAATACCACAGGACCCTCAGGGAAGAATGGCTTACCCGTTCCCGTCTGCTGAACGTACCAGGCATTGGCCCGGCCCGGGAGAAAAAACTGGTTCAGGCATTCGGATCGGTCAAAGGTGTGATGGAAGCCTCTCCGGAAGACCTGATGAAAGCGGCGGGAATCTCCCGAGAACTGGCTAATTCGATCCACCTGGCGATCCGGGAACAACCTCCCGAACATTCAGAAACACATGCCGGGGGACAGGCATGATTCTTGGTATCCTCATGATCCTCGCGGGCGTCAGCTGGGTCGTCGTTACATCATTTTTTCGCGGGGTTGTCGACCCCTGGTTCAATGCTTACCCCCTTTTGTCTACCCTTGTCATGGCAACAGTTCTACTGACATATGCCACGATTCTCCTGTTAAGCGGCAGCAACTTCGGAAAGCCCCTTCCGGGTGGGAAGAAAAGAAAGGGCCAGTCTCCTGCTGCCCCTCCCCTGCACTATATCCTGCAATGGTCCCTTGTGGGTGCCATATTCATGGTCGCCGGCTTTTTTACGCTCGGGACAATGCCTTACCTGTCCGGATTCCTTTGGCTGACCGGAACTGTCATACTCCTGTCCCAGTTCCTTTTCCTGATGATCCCGAACACCTTTCGTCAGGAGGGGGATATGGGGAAGGTTGATCTGATCCCCAACCGTCTCAAACTCCATGAAAACGCCTACCATTTTTGGGATACGGCGATCTTGGCTGGCGCGTTCTTTCTGGTGACCGGCGCCCTGATAAAACCGATATCGACGGTTTCCGGCCTCCTTTCGATCGGTACCGGAGCTGCATGGATCCTGGGAGCGATTTCTTTTGCCCTTGTGAGCACGTTTTATCTATCAGGAATATTCCGAAAAAAAACGCCATTGTCCCCCACCGCCGTACCCGAAGAAACCCTGACCATTTTTCCGGGGAGCAATCCCACGCGGATGGCTCTGGTGGAAGCCTACTTGTCGCACATGGGTTCCCTCTCGCTGTTCAGCGTCAAAAAGAACGGTATCCTTCTCCGGGGTCCCTCGGAAAAAGAATGTTTCATTTTCACACGCGCTCTGGCCGGGGAAACGGGGCGGGCCTACCTCCCGTTCACCCTGTCGTCCATCAAGGGTTTATCCACCAACACCACCCAACAGGAACTCCGGAACCTTTTATACAAGATCAGTCTTTACAAACCGGTCCTGCTTCATGTGACGGATTACCGTGAAGCGGTGACATCCCTCTCCCATCCGGAAAGGGAGACCTTAAAAAAATTTCTGGTCAAGCTGTTGTCGAACAAACATTCGCTGGTCCTTTTTTCCTTGACCGGTGCGGATGAAATCCCCCCCGACTTCATGAATCCCCCCGTCGTCCACTGGGTAATCGACATACCTCCTCCAGACGTCGGAACCCGGGTTGCCTACCTGCGGTTGACGCTCAGGAGCCTGGCCCGAAATGCAGAGGTCCTTCCTGGTCAGATTCCGCTATTGACAGCGGAAATGATTGATGGATATGACCTCTTCAAACTCGCAGAAATGATGGAAGGGTTCTCTGTCGAAGATATTGAGGAAATTCTGAATCGCAGCCTGAAAAATGCCAGAAGCCTCCGGCGATCGCTGCGCCAGCTTGACATGGATGTCTCGATCAGGAGAAAGATGCAGGGCTGGCAGGACCCAACCCTGGAACCGATGGAAACGATCCGGGCAAAATTGACGGAAGACGCCATCACACCAGCTCTGGTCGTGACGGCATCAGAAAAGATCCTGAAACAGAAACGGCACGCGGGAGAAGCTCTTCTGATCGTGGGGAAAACCTTCACGATCCGGCAGATGCTCGCCCAGGAACTGGCCCAAAAAGAGAAGTTCCACTTCGCTTCAATCCAGCAAAAGGATTTTGCCCGAGACAGTCTGGGCGCGTTCCGCAATTTCATCATCCAGAACAAAAAACAGCGTCCGGTCGTTCTTTACGTCGATCCGCTGGAAATTCTTTTTCCCCGGGTCCAGTTATCCCATTTCAGCTACCACGGTGAAATATACAACCAGAAAGTGATCGAACTGTCTCAGGTCCTTCAGGAAAAGCAGTTTTGGCTGATCTGCGGCACAACGGGAGCAAATGAAATCGATCCCATGATTCTGAGAAAATTCTCCCGCGTTCAGGAAATCAGCGATATCCAGAAAGAATTTATTCAGGATGTCGAAAGCTATGCGATGGAAAAGTTGATGGAAGGACAGACCCCGGAAGGTATCGATTTTTCAAAGTTCCACCTGTTTACAGAACAAAAATCACAAAATAGCCGTCAACCGGATGGCGCTCAGGAAAATCAGGAGAGTCATTCGTTTGTTCTGTCGCTTCCCGCTGTGCAGGCTCCCCCCATCCCCGGTTTTTATGGGCGGACTGCGCTCCAGGAAGAAATTCTCCAGACACTAGAAGCCTCCCGATTGAATATCCGCAAGGACGGTTCCAGACTCCGGGGCGCCTTCCTTTTTCTCGGCCCGGCTCAAAGCGGGAGAAAAGCCCTGTCCGAAGCATTATCCCAACAGGTATTCGGGGACAATAATGCATTTATATATCGGGACATGGGATTGTATGACGATCTGTTTTTTTCCGAACAGTTCATCCGGAAACCGGTGGGGACAACAGCCACCAACCCTCCCCTCCCGGAAGGGTTGTGGGATCTCTTTTCTGAATCCCCAGCCAGGCTCGTGTACATGGACAATGTGGAGAGGGCCCACCCGAGTCTCTGGTCGCATCTCCTGCCGTTACTCCGGGACGGGATTATCCATTGGCAGGAGAAGACACAAAATATTTCCCAAAGTATTTTTGTTTTGGCCTCAAGTCTCTTTTCGCCCCAGGATTTCTTGCACACCGAACCATGGGAACGCCCCAACATCCTGATCCGGACAGTCCAGAACAATAACCGGAGACTGGCATTCCTGCCTCTCTTTCAGCCACCCTTCCTGAAAAACATAGACTTGATCCTGCCGTTTCCGGAATATGCCCCGGAAGAAATACGGCAGGTCCTGCAACAGAGCGTCACCCGGATACTGGAAGAGTTTGCCAAAAAAATCCCGCACACCGGTTCATTGGGCGTTGCCCCGGATCTGTTCGACCACCTGCTCGAAAAAATCGATGTCCCCCGTCGCGGCATGTCGGGGTTAGAACCGATGCTCCAGATGATTTTGACCCCGGCATTGTCCAAGATTCGGGAATCAACGGATAAATCTCCGGGCCCCCATGATTACTTCCTTTACTGGGATGGTGCAGGAATCACTGTCGGTTCACTTTCGCCCCAGGAAAAAAATCCGGAAGAAATGGCTACAGTCTCTCCCTGACCATCCTCCGGAGCATTTTTTCCGTCCTCCGCTCCCCTGAAAAATTGACAGACCCAGAACAGGCATAATAAAATCGGGCAATGGTGGACTATAGGCTCAGATAGAATCTTGCCAGAACCAGCGCGGATCCAGTCCGAATCCTGTCATGTGCGTCCGGGTAGTCCAGCGTCAATGGCCGGATGCTTATTTTGTTTTCAAACGCAATTTCCCATATATCATGATCGGAGGCTCAGAGATGAGACAGGAGTGGGTGAAAAACCGGCGTGGCGTCGTCACTCAAATGCATTACGCCAGAAAAGGGATCACCACTGAAGAGATGTTGTATGTCGCCCGTCGGGAGAATGTCTCACCGGAATTCATCCGGTCGGAGATTGCCCGGGGACGTCTCATCATCCCGGCCAATATCCGTCACCCTGAACTCGAACCTATGGGAATCGGAATTGGAATTTCTTGCAAGATCAACGCGAATATAGGAAATTCCGCCGTTATCCCCAATCTCGAAAACGAGATTGCCAAGCTTGAAGCCTGTGTCAAATATGGCGCTGACACGGCCATGGATCTCTCAACCGGTCCCAAAATTCCGGAAATCAGGGAAGCCATCCTGAGGCGCTCCCCTATTCCGATCGGAACGGTTCCCATCTATGAAGCCATTCAGCGCGTGGGCGACCCGATGGATCTCTCCGAGAAGGATCTGCTCGACGTCATCCGTTTCCAGGCAGAGCAGGGTGTAGATTATATGACGGTCCATAGCGGCATCCTGGCGGATTTCGTCCCCATGACCCAAAAGCGGATCACCGGAATCGTCAGCCGGGGCGGATCACTCATGGCCCAGTGGATGATGCACCACAAGAAAGAAAATCCCCTTTTCACCCATTTTGACGAACTTCTGGAAATCTGTCGGGAGTTTGATGTATCCCTTTCTCTCGGGGATGGACTCAGGCCGGGATGCCTGGCCGATGCTTCCGACGAAGCCCAGTTTGCAGAGCTCAAGGTATTGGGGGAATTGACCCTTCGGGCGTGGGAAGCGGATGTTCAGGTCATGATTGAAGGCCCGGGACATGTACCGTTCGACCAGATCGCCATGAACGTGGAAAAACAGCAGGACCTGTGTCATGAAGCACCCTTTTACGTACTGGGTCCCCTGGTCACCGATATCGCCCCGGGATACGACCATATCACCTCCGCCATCGGAGCGACCGCAGCCGGAACGGCGGGGGCGGCCCTCCTGTGTTATGTGACCCCCAAGGAACATCTGGGGCTACCCGACCTGGAAGATGTGAGAAACGGCATTATCGCCTACAAGATCGCTGCACATGCATCGGATATCGCCCGCCATCGCCCCGGAGCCAGGGACAGGGACGATCAGCTTTCAAAGGCCCGCTACGCTTTCGACTGGAATCGCCAGTTCGACCTTTCACTGGACCCGGACAGAGCACGGAGCATGCACGACGAAACCCTGCCGCATGAAACCTTCAAGTCAGCAGAATTCTGTTCCATGTGCGGGCCGAAGTTCTGTTCCATGCACATCAATGAGGAAATCCGGCGGGAAGCACAACAAGCCCAGTCCCTGATTGATCCTCGTCAACAAAAGGACCCGTCAATCGCTGCGGACAAAGTTGGAGCATAATACGCCTTTCCGGAATAAACGGGGAGGAGGATCCGGTCTTTTGAAGGTTCCTCCTCCTTCTTCCTATCCGCCTTTTTCCTTCGACCGGACAACCATCATGTTTTGTTTCGCATCCCCCCTCGTGTCACTTTTGCCTCCGCCCCCCCGTTCCGGTTCCCGGTAATCCAGGGAGAAAAACATGCCAGCCATGCGGATCGGAACGCCGGTTTTTTTCAATAACATCCCCTTTGAAATTGAAGAAAGACAGATCCTTCGCGAAATGCGTATTCCCCGCAAAGCCTTCCTGAAGGAACTCGATGAACCCGGACTCGCCAAACAGATTGAAAAGGCCATCGGAGAGGGTTACCGTTTGATCCAGGGGAAAGGCGTCTATCGCACCCTGGCACTGACCGGTATAGAAGAAAAACGGGTATTGACCCATGAAAGCCGGACGCTTTTCGTCGGAGAAAAGATGGTCAAGCTTCTCCGGTATTGCGATTTTGCGACGCTTCTGGTCGCAACAATCGGGCCCGGCCTTGAAAACAGGGTGGATGCCCTCGCCCAGGATGAGCCCGCCTACTCTTTTTTCCTGGAAAGGGTCGGAGCCTGGATGGCCGATTATATGGGGATCGTGGTCGACCGGACGATTGAGAAGGAGGCCAGGCGTTTCGGTTACGGCCGCACCTTCCGATTTGGAGTGGGCTACGGAGACTGGCCCCTTTCGACCCAAAAGGAGGTCATGGAACTGACGCAGGCCCATCGAATCGGGGTTTCCCTGACGGAGTCCTTTATTATGGTTCCCCGGCTGTCTGTTTCCGCGGTGATCGGATGGGAACGGACACTCGATGTGCCTGACAAAAAAGCATTTCATACGAATGACACCGCTGATCAACAAGAAAATGAGGACGATGCGTGAAGCCAATTCTGGAACGGCTCAAGAACGAGATTCTGTTACTGGATGGTTCCATGGGAGCCCTTCTTCAGTCCCGGGGCCTTCCGTCCGGCTACGCCCCGGACCTCTGGAACCTGGAGCGCCCGCAGGATATCCAGCAAGTGCATTCCGAATATGTCCGGGCCGGCTCCGACATCATTCTGACAAATACTTTTGGCAGCTCACGACTGCGGCTCAAGGAGTACGACGCGGAAGGACAGATCCGTGAAATCAACGAGGCCGGAGTGGAACTGGCCAGACGGGCCGCCCGGGATCAGGCCTTCGTGGCTGGGGATATCGGCCCTTCGGGAACAACAATTGCTCCTTTCGGAGATCTTCCCTTTGACGACGCCATCGGGATTTTTTATGAACAGGCCCGAATTCTTCTGGAGGCGGGTGTTGACCTGATCGCTATCGAAACGATGTTCGATATCCAGGAAATGCGAGCCGCGTTGATAGGCGTCCGGGAGGCCGTCTCTGGCCGAATTCCGGTGATGGCTCTCATGACTTTCAACAATGACGGCATCACTGATTCAGGCTCAGATCCGGAAACAGCCGCTTCGGTACTCGAAGGTTTCGGCGTTGACATTATGGGGCTCAATTGTTCTGTCGGTCCCGAGGCCATGGTACCGGTTGTCAGGCGTCTGGGGCAGACGACCAGCACCTTTATCGCCGTTGAGCCGAATGCCGGCCTTCCGGTCCACCGGGAAGGCCGGACGGTCTACCCGGCCAACGCCGAGGAGGTTGCCCGATTCGCCCCCCAATTTGTTGAAGCAGGTGCCAATATCATCGGGGGATGCTGTGGAACTACACCGGAGTATATCCGCCTGTTGAGCAGAATGCTGAAGGGTACTGCCCCGATTTCCCGGCCAGCCCCTTCCTTGCTGAAAATTTCCTCCCGGACCCATATGACATTGATTGGCCCCGGGGTGCCGTTCCTGATCGTCGGGGAAAAGATCAATCCGACAGGAAAGAAGAAATTTTCTGAAGCCATCGCTGCCGGCCAAACCGACCTGATCGTCGCGGAGGCCCGAAAGGAAATGGAAGCGGGAGCCCATGCCCTTGATGTCAACGTGGGCGTTCCTCTCGTCAATGAAGCCGAAATGATGGCCAAAGCCCTGACGGCCATCCAGAACGTGGTGCAGCTGCCGATCGTGATCGACTCATCGTATGCATCCGCACTGGAAGCTGGCCTCAAGGTATATCCCGGACGATCCCTGGTCAACTCGGTCAATGCGGAAGACGAACGTCTCGAAGAGGTCCTTCCGATCATCAAAAAGTATGGAGCTGCCGTCATCGGTCTTGTATCAGGGGATGACATTCCGGAAATGGCCGTTGACAGATTGAAGAATGCGGAAAAAATCCTGAAAAGGGCGCTCGAAATGGGGCTATCTCCCCGGGACCTGATTTTCGATACCCTTGCCCTCACCGTTTCGGCCGTCCAGGAAGCCTCCCGCCAGACTCTTGAAACCATCCGCCTGATCAAACGGGAACTGGGACTTCCGACCATTCTGGGACTCTCGAATGTCTCTTTTGGTTTGCCAGCCAGGAAACTGGTCCATGACAATTTTCTGGCCATGGCGATAGGAGCCGGGCTGGATGCCGCGATCTGCGATCCCTATGATACCGTCCTTCACCAGACGGTGGCTGCGGCCAGTGTTTTTGCAGGCCGTGATCCCGATTGCCGGATCTATATCGAAAAATCCGAACAATGGGTGGCTCCGGAATCCGGCGATGCCAGGAAAAAAGACGCTGGGCCCCAAAAACCCCTGACCACGGTGGAGGCCATTCGCAAGGCAATTATCGAAGGGGAACGGGAGTCGATCGCCAGTCTGGTCCAGAAAGCCCTGGCCGAAGGAGAATCCCCCTTTGTCATTTTTCTCGATTACATGACCCCAGCGATCCGCCATCTCGGAGACCTTTTCGGGCAGCGCATCAAATTCATCCCCCACCTCATAGCCGGAGCGGACACCATGAAAAAAGGGGTGGAAGTCCTCCAGCCCTACCTGGAATCCGATGGACCCGTCGAGAAAAAAGGGACGGTTGTTTTCGCGACAGTCAAGGGGGATATCCATGATATCGGAAAAAATATCTGTATCCTGATGCTCAGGAATTTCGGATATAACGTGATCGATATGGGACGGAATGTTCCCCTTGAAACGATTCTTGAAGCGGCGCGTGAACACAATGCCCAGATCGTAGCCCTTTCCGCGCTCATGACAACAACCATGATGCAGATGAAGCTCGCGATCGACACGATCGAGGAACGCCATCTTCCTTACAAGGTCATGATCGGAGGTGCGGTCGTCACAACAAAATTTGCCGAAGAAATCAAGGCGGACGGATATGGGAAGGATGTCGGCGCCGTGGTTGGGCTCGCCGAACAGTTGATCCAGGCGTGCATGGAAACACAACCCCCTGCTTAGTGTCTCGATTCTTAAGTTAAGCGATTAAACGGTCAACGGCTTTCCGGTATACGTCCACTTGAAAGGACGCGCCCGCTCCTTGTTGTATTTCCTGATATAGAGCAGGATCTGGTCGACCAGTTCCTTTTTGGACTTCCAGACCCCTCCTTTCAGCACATCCCGGCTGAAGATGTTGGACCAGATCTCGATCTGGTTCAGCCAGGAGGCATAGGTCGGAGTGAAATGGAGCGTCAGTCTCCGGCGCTTCTCGATCCATTCCCTCACTTTCCTGTGCTTGTGGACGGAGAGAGTGTCCACGATCACGTGCAGGTGACGGCCGGGGTTTTCCCGGTACAGCCGCTTCAGAAACGAGAGGAACGCTGCATGATTGTTGCTGTCGATCGTTTGGGCCGTGACCTGTCCCTCATGGACCGACAGGGCCGCCAGAAGACAGGTGGTTCCNTTCCTCTTGCAGGTGGCGGTGCGTCTCCTCGCCTTTCCCATGCGCAGGGGAAGGGCCGGTTGCGTCCGATCCAGCGCCTGGATCGGGGTCTTCTCGTCGACCGAGAGGACCAGGGCGTTCTCCGGCGGGTTCAGGGAGAGTCCCAGAATAGCCGCCTGTTTTTCCTCGAACTCCGGGTCCGGACTTCTTCCGCACCCGTACGCGTCCCGGTGGGGCTTTCGCGCGCCTTCCAGTAAGTCCAGCCGTTTTCCGGCCGGAATCACCGGAGGTTTTCCCGAGCGGGGCGCATCCCTGAGCCCTTCCAGCCTCGACGTCATGAACCGGATTCGCCATTTGCTGGCATTCCGGGTCGACAGTCCGGTCTTCCGGCTGATCTCCGGAAGCGAGAGACCTTTGACCGACAGGAGAATCACTTTCGCCCGCTGGGCCATTCTCTGTTCGGTCTTTCCGGCTCCCGCCCACATCTTCAGGGTCTTTTCCTCCGATTCAGTGAGGGTCAGGTGGACAACGGTTCGGGTACGCCTCATGGCCTCCTTTTCTGGAGACCATGATGTCATGTTATTTATGAATGACGACGCTAACGGGTCTGTGCCGGTGTTGTCCCGGAATCTCCCTTTTCGGAAGGTTTTCGGGAGGTGCCTGTTTCCCCGGACAGGTCATTCGGCATGAAGTGGAAGAAAATCAGCGCTGCAAGAGCCGCAACTGCCGCGAAGACCATAAATGCAAACCGGAATCCCACAGCCCCCACGGATAATCCCTGTAACATCGGCCCGATGATCGCTCCGAGCGCCATGGCGATTTGTGCGAGTCCCATCAGCATGTTAAACCCCTTCTTTCCCTGGGTCAGGTCGCTGACGATCAGTGCGACCGAGACGCCGTAAATGCCCGCGGCGATTCCGTCCAATACCTGGGTCGACAACAGGACGGAGGTATTCATGCTGACCGCACAGATCATCGAGCGGATGGGCATGATCATGAAAGCGATGGCAAAAATCAGCTTGTGACCCCATCGGGCGCTGTATCTTGCCGCCCACCAGGCCACGGGAATCATGGTTGCCTGGGCAATAAACACCACCCACTCCATTTTTCCGTTACCCCCGTGCAGGAATCTCAGGTACAAAAGCAGGAGGGGCATCACGGGCGCGTTGGCAATCTGAAACAGGGTTGTGGCCAGAAGAAGGACCCGGATCGCGGGGGACCGGAAAAAATCCAGAAAGACCCTTCCCACCGAACGGTTGTCATGGATCGTGTCCAGCGCTTTTCCTCCGGGGGACTTTGATTGCTCGGGCTGGTGGAACACAAGGTCCTTTTTGCGGATCAGGATCAGTGAAAGAATCCCGAGGGCCGATCCGGCCGTAATGGGGAGAAACCCCCAGACCAGGCCATGATGGTGGATCAGGTAGGATGTGCCGATCGCGCTGGCCAAAAATCCGGCGTGGTTCCACATCTGGTTCTGGCCCATGACCCCGGCGAAACGTTCGTGTCCGGCAAGGGAAAAGGCCAGAGTGGCGGAGAGCGTCATGAAAAACGAACTGGATGCGCCCACAAGAAACAATAATGCATCGCTCACCGGTTCGCTGGTGACGAACAGAGGCAGTAGGGAAAACCCCAGTCCGTAAAGGGCGATCACGATACCCGTCAGGATCCGGTGGCGGGGGATGATTTCGGCGATGATGCCCGAGGGGGCCTGGAAGACGAGTGTACCCACCCCGATCATGGCGGTCGCCATGCCGACGGACTGGAACGACCAGTGGTGGGTTTTCAGATAGTCCGTCAGGAACGGTACGCCGACCCCGATGATTTCTCCCAGAAAGAAGTTGACAAGATTGAGTCCCAGAAGGCTTCTTTTGGAAAANTCCGGAAGGCTTTTGTCATCGGGCATAAAAAGGGGTCTCCCTGGCTAAAAGTTTTCGGAGCATGGGCCGACTGGATTTCTGAACCGATACCGGTTCAATGGCGGTCAGGGTGGTTCGGGGCGGAAAGGTCCGTCTTCCCGGAGAGGTTTCACCACCTCAAGGCGATGACCGGATGGATCTCATGAGGTCTGCATGGAAATCACGAGCCGCTCGATCTCTTCCGCCATTCGGGGGGCGGGGAGATGGCAGCGGATGCCGTGTCCAGGAAGAACCCATTCGAAGCTGAATCCGGCGAGGCGTTTCATCGAGTTCGTCTGGCTTTGCCAGTCATGCCAGCAGGTGGAACGGGAGGCCCGGAGTTTTTGCCGTCCGGGATCCCAGGACAGATGGTCGCCGGTGAAGAGATAGGTGTCATTCCATAAAAGGCAGCAGGATCCGGCTGTGTGTCCGGGAACCGGAATGAGCAGGGTGTCGTTGTCCAGCCTGTGCGGATCGTTCCCTTCCAGGCGGATTTCGATCGTTCGTGTCTCGCCGGTGATGTCCGCCCCATGGAGGATCCGGAGGCAGCCAAAATGCCGGCGGAATTTTTCGTGATCCGCGACGTCGTCCTTGTGGGTGAGGAAGAGAAGGGAAACACCCCCGAGTTCTTCGATTCGTCTTACCAGGGGTTTGGCGAACCGGGGAGAGTCCACAAGGATGTTGCCCTGGGGGCGGCGGATCAGGTAACTTGCCGCACCATAGCTTTTCGATGAATGATATCCGCAATAGTAGACCGAACCGTCTACCTGTTCAGGCAGGAGCTNTTCTGCCCGGGTATAGTCCTGCCGTCTTTCGGTCCCGATGGCGGAAACCGGGCATGCCAGAACGGACATCAGCGCGCGAACCTTTTCTGCGGGGGTTTCGGGTTGATGGAAGACCCGGGACATCCCCCGGTGATCCTCGAAGACTTCCGGCGCCAGCCATTCGCAGGCCCCGCAGTCGATACAGGCGCTGTTGACGAAGAACTCTCCCGGAACATTGGCGGGAAGGCGATTTCGAATCTGGGCCATTTTTTTGATTGTCCCCGGATGGTGAATCGTTATTTCAACCCTTCGTTTCATTTTAGAACGCGCGCTGTTCCAGTCCAAGGGGGCCGGAGGTGTTCAAAAGGGTTTTTGCCTCCGGAAGGCTGGCTGGTCAGGATTTTTGAAAACATTTTTCTGGTGGGAAACCGACAGGATGGTGCCGTCATCCTGTCGATCAGGAGCAGAGATGAAACGGGTGGCCATAATCTGGCTGGTAGTGGGATTTCTTCTGGTGGCCCTGTACGGCCTGAATCCCCCGAAGGCGGCGTTCGACCGCTTCATTCTGGCGCATGTGAAAGAACAACAGCACATCCGCAAAGGAGAGTTTGCGGACCAGCTGTATTCGTTTCTGGGACCGGCCCTGATCGACCAGCTGTCCGGAAGGAACGACTGTTATTTTTTTTCCCTGTATACGCTGGATCTTCCGGGGCAGCCTTCCAGGCGTTTCCTCGGAATCCTGCATATATTCCTTCCCGTCTGACGTCCCGGAACACATGACGATCCCTGGGGGATGCCATGTCATGAATGACAAGGGCGGATTCCGGGGGCTAGACTGTGTGAAGAGGTTTTTCACACGAGGATGGCCGGATCATTTCGGGAATTGACGATGATGATGCTGAAAGAAACCCGGATTTTCATGATTTGTCTGTTTTTGTTGTCCGGATGCGTGAACGGATACATGGATGCACCTCCTCGTACAAAAACTCCGGAATCCGCTGTACCGGGGTTTTCCGGCATCGTGTACGGATTGAAGAACCGGTCGCATCAGGGAGAAATCGTCGCAACCCTGCTTTATGCCGACGGTCGAACCCAATATGCCGGCACCGTGGGAATTTCCTGCAACGGGCAGGCCCGATCCCTTCTGGAAGACAGCCAGGTCAACCCAGGAAAAATCTATCTCTATTCCGTCTGCCATCGCACCGGGGTGATCAACGGTCTGGTGGTCCCCCGACGCTCCCAGCCGAGTTCCCGTTTTTTTCTGGTCGGTACTTACCTGGGGTCGTGGAATGCCGGATGGTATGTCAATCCTCCCGACGACATGGTACTGACACCCAATGGAAAGTTCCTGTATGTGGGGGGAGAGCACGGATCCCTGATCGGTTTTCGCGTGCAACGTTCCGGAAGACTTGAAACGATAAGGAATCCGGTTCATCCTCCGGTGTCTGTCCAGACCCGGATGATGAGTCTGGGGGTATCGGTCGACGGTGAGGATCTGGTCGTTTCAGGAAAGGCAAATGAAGGATTTTTCCTTCGGGAATACCGGATTGACCGGAACACGGGCCACCTTGAAGGCCAGGGCCAAGTGATCAAGACTCCCGGACCTGTGCAGGGTCTTGTCTCACCGGACAATCTTTCCAACGGAAACATTCTGGCCGGTGTCGTCAGAAGGAAAAATCACCCCTCCTCATTCGTGGTTTTCAGGGGGGGAGAGGGTTTCGGCAGGAATTCGCTGATTGTGCGGACGCAATCCCCGGCAGACGGCCGGATCCGCCAGATCCTGTTTGGCCCTTCCGGACATGCCCTCTATGTCATGTCGGAAGTCCCTGTCCCCTGTTCCGGCATGCATGGAAAAATCCGCCGCTATTCCGTCGGAGAATACGGGGCTTCCCTGAAACCGGGTCCGTTGGTCTGTGGGAAAACGGGGGGAAGTTTCCACAATGCCACCTGGGATCCATCGGATCGTTTGCTGATTACCCGGAGCGTCATCCGCATTCCGGACGAACCGGAATTATCCCCCAGGCCCTTGGCCGGTCAGGTTGCCGGGGATCACGGACTGGTCTTTGTTCCTGCAAGTGGCGAGGTGTTGCCAAAATAACCCCTCTGGTTTTCTTTTTCCGATCGCCCCGTTTTCGAAATAGTCCGGTGGATATTCCGTAAAGGGCCCGTCCCGTGTTCCCGGGGCTATCATCCCTTTGTGGCAAGGGATAGAATAAAGACAATCGACCGGGATCCGTGAGGTTCGCGTTCCAGAAAGCTTCTGGACACCGCGCCAGGATCCTGCTGCCCCGTTCGCACGCATCTGAAAGGACTTCCTTTCATGAGGCGATGGCTGTTCCTCCGGTTTCCGTTCCTGCTCCTGGTCCTCGTTTCCGTCATTTTTCCGGAACCACCGGTTCGCCCAGCCGGTGTCCGGACAGATTCCGTCCATGCCGTCTGGGTCTTTCCCCTCCGCGGTCCCGTGACCCCTCCCCAGGCCCATTATATTCACCGGTGGTTTCGAAAAGTCGACGAATCTCCTCCTGCTCTCGTCGTCCTGCGTATCGATACACCAGGAGGCCTCTCCCGCGCCATGCGATCAATCATCAGGGACATTCTGGCATCTCCCGTTCCGGTGGTCGGCTTCGTGGGGCCCGGCGGGGCACGGGCGGCGAGTGCGGGCACCTACATACTCTATGCTTGTCCCCTGGCAGCGATGGCCGAGGGAACCAATGTCGGTTCGGCCACACCGATTCCGATCGGAGGGGCTCTTCCCCCTCTTCCCTCGCCAACGCGGCCGGATCAGGGATCTGGCCGGAAAATACCCGCCGTTTCCGGGGATGCCGAAACACGAAAAATCCTGAACGATGCGGTGGCGAACATCCGGAGCCTGGCCGAAATGAACGGCAGAAACGCCGACTGGGCTGAACTGGCTGTGCGTTCCGCCGCCAACCTGTCGGCCAGTGAAGCGCTGAAGCAGCATGTCATCAATGTGATGGCCCCCGATGTCTCGCAACTTCTAAAGGCGATCAACGGAATCCGTTACCGGTTCCACGGAAAGCAGGCCACGCTGGACGTTCTTCCGGCACAAATCCGGATCTTTCATCGGGATCCAAAAGACCGCTGGATGGAATTCCTGGCCCGCCCCGATCTGGCCTACTTTTTTTTCCTTCTGGGAATTGCCGGACTGGCCATCGAATTTACGCATCCCGGTTATGTTCTTCCCGGAGTGACCGGTGTGATATCGATCCTTCTTGCTTTATACGGGCTGATGATCCTGCCGGTGAATCTGACCGGCATCCTGCTGATCCTTCTGGGGATCTCGCTCATGGTCGCGGAAGTCATGGTCGGGGCTTTCGGCGCGTTGGGCATTGCCGGTGTCATGTCTTTCTTTCTTGGCTCCCTGTTTTTCTACCGTTCCTCTCCGGAATGGTCCGGGATGCCTTCCCATCCGGGCTATCTCCTTGTTGTCATGCTCACCCTGCTGGTGGCGGGGCTGTTTCTCGGGGTTTTCCGCATGGCCCTGAAGGCAAGGTTCCGCCCTGTAGTGACAGGGAAGGCGGCCTTGATCGGGGAGAGGGGGATCGCGCTGGAAACATTCCGGGACAAGGGCCGGATCAAGCTCCACAGCGAAATATGGTGGGCGACCTCGCCGGTTACTGTCACCGAAGGACAGGAAGTCAAAGTTGAAGGGATCTCCGGTCTGACATTGAAGGTCAGACCGGTCAGCAAGGAGGAAATCAGATGAGTTTTGTCCCGATGGTACTGGTACTGATTGTGGTAGCGATTCTTCTTTCACGTTCGGTACGGGTTCTGAAAGAGTATGAGAGGGGAGTGTTTTTTGTCCTGGGTCGTTTCTGGAGGGTCAAGGGTCCCGGACTGGTCCTTTTGATCCCGGTGATCCAGCAAATGGTGAAGGTGGGTCTCCGGACCGTCGTCATGGATGTGCCGAGTCAGGACGTGATTTCCAGGGACAACGTTTCGGTCAAGGTCAGTGCCGTCGTCTATTTCCGGGTTATCGATCCAAAGCTCGCCATCATTGCGGTTGAGGATTATCTTCAGGCCATCAACCAGCTCTCCCAGACAACGCTTCGGTCGGTGCTGGGACAGCACGATCTCGATGAGATGCTTTCCTCCCGAAATCAGCTCAATGCCGACATTCAGGGCATTCTGGACGAACACACGGATGCCTGGGGGATCAAGGTCAGCACAGTCGAAATCAAAAGAGTGGATCTGGACGAAAGCATGATCCGGGCCATTGCCAGACAAGCCGAAGCGGAACGGGAAAGACGCGCCAAGGTGATTTATGCTGACGGAGAACTTCAGGCTTCAGGGAAATTTCTGGAGGCAGCCCAGGTGCTTTCATCCATTCCCGAAGCGATGCAACTACGCTACCTGCAGACGCTGAGCCAGATTGCGAGCGACAAGACCTCCACTGTTGTCTTTCCGTTTCCCCTGGACTGGATCAGGAGTTTCCAGAAAACATCTCCTCCGGAAAAAATCTGATTGAGTGATGAATCCTCAAATTCATTTTTAGTAGGCTCTAGACCAGCAGAAAATTTCTGATAGTCTGGAGGAATGTTTAAATACGGGAAAATCAGCCCCTATAGGGTCAAAAAAATTGTCACCTGTTTCTGCATCGACATCGATGCGACGAAAACCGCCCAACTTCTG
>JGI24721J26819_10000292_pt1 | contig 53246 bp, 38 predicted proteins | sample YelNatPaOPGAMG01_FD_26819 | JGI IMG/M metagenome (IMG submission 26819) | reverse complement strand
CGGCAGCCAGCATAACCCATACCAGCTTTCAGCCCGCCAACCAGCATCTGGATAATGGAGACGGCGCTACCTTTATAGGGGACACGTCCTTCAATTCCTTCTGGAACCAATTTTGTTTCTGAGACAGTATCCTGAAAATAGCGATCTCGGCTGCCTTCTTTCATTGCTTCCAGCGATCCCATTCCTCGATAAGTTTTATAGGCTCTTCCCTGATAAATCACTACCTCTCCCGGAGCTTCATCGGTTCCCGCCAGAAGATTACCCAGCATAACTGATGATGCACCGGCGGCCATAGCTTTAGTAATATCTCCGGAGTATTTAATGCCTCCNTCAGCAATTAGTGGAAGGTTATATTTGCTGGTAACCTTATAAACATCTGCTATGGCAGTAATCTGGGGAACGCCAATGCCGGCTACTACCCGTGTGGTGCAGATCGAGCCGGGACCAATACCAACCTTAACTGCATCTATTCCTAATTTAATCAAATCTTCGGCTGCTTCAGCCGTGGCTATATTTCCTGCTACCAAATCTATTTCTTGGTATTTCTGGCGAATAAGTTTTACTGTTTCCAGCACCCTCTGAGAATGTCCATGGGCGGTATCAACTATGATTACGTCACAACCGGCCTTAATCAGAGCGTCAACTCTGTCCATCACCTCTGCTCCTACCCCTACGGCTGCGCCTACTCTCAGTCGACCTAATTTATCCTTTGAAGCCAGGGGATATTGGATGCGCTTTAGAATGTCTTTGTAGGTGATAAGACCTTTAAGGTGATAATTTTCATCAACAATTAAAATTTTTTCTACCTTGTGTTTATGGAAAAGTTTCTCCGCCTCTTCCAGAGAGGTTCCTACCGGAACTGTCACCAGCTCTTTGGTCATTACCTCGGAAACAGGAATGTCCAGGCGGCTCTCAAATCGGATATCGCGATTAGTCAAAATACCTACCAGCTTGTTATTTTCGTCGGTGACCGGCAGCCCAGAAATTCTGTATTTTTTCATCAGCTCGAGAGCTTTGTAAATCTTATCCTGTGGTCGGAGGGTAATAGGCTCAACAATCATTCCACTTTCATGCCTTTTGACTTTATCAATTTCTTCTGCCTGGGCTTCGATGGACATATTGCGATGAATAATCCCGAGGCCACCTTGCTGGGCCAGGCAAATAGCCATTCTGGAAGCAGTGACGGTATCCATGGCCGCAGAAATTATGGGTATATTCAAAGGAATTCTTCTTGTCAACCAGGTGGAAACATCGGCCTCAGTTGGCATAATATTAGATTTGGCAGGGAGGATTAAAACATCGTCAAAGGTTAAGCCTTCTTTTAATTTTTCTTCTAACATATCGTTATCCTCCAGGTATCCTTTTTAATGTCTCTTCTTTTTACTGGGAATGAGTGGTCTGGCCTGCCTGGCTTGAGCTCCACCAACAGCCGCTTGGGGACGTTGATAATAAATAGGCTGCTCTTTTCTCTGTGGTCTTTCTTCTGCGATTACTGGCTGAATCAAAAACAGATAACGCACGGCATCTTCTTCAATTCGATCCAGCATTTGTTGGAACATTTCATAGCTTTCTTTTTTATATTCAATTAAGGGATCGCGTTGACCATAGCCGCGAAGACCTATTCCTTCTTTTAAATAATCCATTTCCAGCAGGTGGTCTTTCCAGCGGGAATCTATTACCTGAAGCAGAATCAATCGTTCAAACTCTCTCATTCTTTCTGAACCTAACTGCTCTTCCTTCTGGGTATAAATTTCTTTCAGTTTACCGATCAATTTTTCTTCCAGCTCATCATAAGTAATCGCTTCCCAATCAAGATTTAACTGGTTGAGGTCATAACCGAATTGAGAAAAAATTGCCTGACGCAGGGCTTCCCGGTCCCACTCATCCGGATGTTTATTTTTATTGGCGAACTGGTCTAAATACCATTCGACCAGACTATCTATGAGATTAAAATAATATTCATGGAGGTCCTTGCCCTCAAGAATTTCCCGCCGCTGACGGTAAATAGTTTCCCGCTGTTTATTCATTACATCGTCATATTCCAGCAGGTGTTTTCTGATAGAAAAATTCTGAGCTTCAACCTGTTTTTGAGCTCTTTCAATAGCTCGAGAAACCATCGGGTGCTGGATAGGTACCCCTTCCGACATTCCAATTCTGCTCATCAAGCCCGAGAGACGGTCAGAACCGAAAATTCGCATCAGATCATCCTCGAGCGAAAGGTAAAAGCGGGAAGAACCTGGATCTCCCTGACGGCCAGCCCGTCCCCGCAACTGATTATCAATGCGGCGGGATTCATGACGTTCTGTTCCGAGGATGTGGAGGCCACCAAGCGCCACTACCTTTTCGTGCTCTTCTGAAGTTATCCTCAGTGCCTCTTGATAGGCTTTATTAAATTGTTCTGGGGTCACCTGGGCAGGGTCAAGACCGGCTTTTTTCAAAGCTTCCTTAGCCAGAAATTCGGGGTTCCCTCCAAGCAGTATATCTACGCCCCGGCCCGCCATGTTAGTAGCAATAGTAACCGCGCCAATTCGGCCGGCCTGAGCAATTATTTGGGCTTCGAGTTCATGATATTTAGCATTGAGAACAACATGCTTTATACCTTTTTTCCTAAGCATTTCGCTGAGTTTTTCTGATTTTTCAATGGAAATTGTACCAACAAGTACCGGCCGCCCAATTTTATTTAGCTCTATAATTTCTTCTACCACTGCGTTCCATTTTTCTCGAGCGGTGCGATAAATAACGTCCGGATATTCAGTGCGGATCAGAGGCTTATTGGTAGGAATTTCTACCACATCCAGGTTATAAATCTGCTGGAATTCGGCTGCTTCGGTTGCTGCCGTTCCCGTCATGCCAGCCAGCTTTTTGTACATGCGGAAATAATTCTGAAAGGTTATGGAGGCTAAGGTTTGATATTCTTCTTCCACTCGAACGCGCTCTTTGGCTTCTAAGGCTTGGTGCAGGCCATCGCTATAACGGCGGCCAGGCATCAGACGGCCGGTAAATTCATCCACGATAATAACCTGACCGTCCTTAACCATATAATCTACATCACGCTTGAAAAGGAAATGAGCTTTAAGTGATTGGTTAATGGCATGGACCAGGTCCATATAATTTAAATCATAAAGATTTGGTACCCCGAAATATTTTTCAGCTTCAGCAACCCCGTTTTCGTTTAGAGCGATTGTCCGGGTTTTTTCATCCAGAATGAAATGCTTGTCCTTTTGAAGTCGACGGACGAAATTATCAACTTTATAATAAAGCTGGGTTGATTCCTGAGTGGGTCCGGAAATGATCAGCGGTGTCCGGGCTTCATCAATCAGGATACTGTCTACTTCATCTACAATGGCGTAATTAAATTCGCGCTGAACGAGGTCTTCCAGCCGGAACTTCATATTATCCCGGAGATAATCAAAACCAAATTCATTGTTAGTCCCATAAGTAATATCAGCGGCGTAGGCTTTCTGGCGTTCGGCATCGCCCAGATCATGTTGAATAACTCCAACGGTAAGGCCTAAAAATTTGTAAATTGGACCCATCCACTCGGCGTCTCTTTTCGCCAGGTAATCATTAACGGTAACAATGTGGACCCCCTTGCCTTCCAGAGCGTTTAAGTAGGCGGGAAGGGTAGCTACCAGGGTTTTGCCTTCACCCGTCTTCATCTCCGCAATTTTCCCCTGGTGGAGAACTATACCGCCAACCAGCTGCACATCAAAATGACGCATTTTTATTGTCCGGCGGGCTACTTCCCGGACTACGGCAAAAGCTTCTACCAGAATGTCTTCCACAGTGGCCCCCTGCCGTAGTTTTTCTTTGAATTCAGCGGTTTTGGCCTGGAGCTGGGCGTCAGTGAGCTTCTGGATTTGCGGCTCAAGGGCATTTATAGCCACAACATAAGGCTGGAGTTTTTTCAGGTCCCGTTCGTTCTTGGTCCCGAAGATTTTAGTTAAGATCCATTTCCACATTTATTAATTTTTAACAGAATCTGGCTTTAAAGTCAATTAAGTCCAAAATTTAGTCAGTATTAAGTGCTTGATAACTAAAAAGAAGGAGAACTTTTGATAAATCACATTTATATGGTACCGAAGGTCCCTGATTCAAAAGGATTCTTAGGGCATAAAGTTGACAAATTGGTATTATTTAAATTAAAAGTTCTTCATAATCAAAAAAAGGTGGAAAAAGTGCCCTGGTTTCAGGATTATGATCCAGCTGGCAGAGGGCTGCTATCTTCTCTGCTGGCTGCTCTGCCCATTATTGTACTGCTTGGCAGATTGGCTTTTCTGCAGCTAAAAGCTCACGTGGCGGCCGTGGTTGGCTTATTGGTTATCTGTCAGGCTTATGTTTATCCAATTTCTTTAATGGTAGTAAAATAAAATTTATAAAAGGGATTATATTTTAGCGTTTTGCTCTGATAAAAGAATTGGGCAAAAATCAGGTCTAATAGATAGTAATGAGAGGAATAAAAATGAAAAAAGTAAAATTATCAAATCAAATTATTAATTCTGCTTTTTTTTCTCTATTAATTATTTGCTTGGTGATTATTTTTTTGCCTCAAGATGGAGAAGCAAAAATTAAAGAGGGAGGAGAAAAAACACAGCTGGTCGTAAAAACAATAAAAATGTGGCCAGAGATAGACAGGTCAGAATTCTCTTCAGTGGTTGATGAACTTGAGCCAATTGGCTTCTGGCTTGAGGTCAGCTGGCCTATGGATTGGGATGAAGGGAATATTCAGTTTTTGTTACAGGGGAAGCCCGTTCCGTTTAAAGAAGGTGGCGGTGGCTTTGGAGAGGGATTTTATGATCGGGATTATTTTATCTATGCCGGGGCTCCAGGCTCTAAATATATTGAGGTAGTTTTTTCCTCGGACAAAAAAAAGGCCGTGGAAAAAGTTAAGGTAAATTTCCGTTCAAGGGGAGGATTTGTTCCTTTAAACAGGGTTAATAATGAATTATTTACCGCTTCTGAACAGCTTGAATTTCTAAGCTGGTTTTTTAAAGATTATAAGGTGGAGGTTAATGGCAGGGAACAGAAATTAGAAGACCTGGAAATTTTTGATGGTATTCATTTACTACGTTGCCGTCCGGAATTTAAGCCGGGGATTAATCAAATTCACTTTTCTGGCTTTAATTATGATAATGAGAGAAAAGAATGGGAGTTTAGAATTTTTTATCGCCAAGCAGGTGAACTCGAAATTGGTGACAGCTTTGCTCTAAAATATGAATGCTTTGAGACCAAGAGCGAATCAATTAATTTGGAAATTGAAGGTAAAGCAGTAGTTGCTGCTGGCGAAGGTAAAAGAAATTATATAATATTTAACCTCGATAATAATTTCATTAATTATGAGGGTGTTTGCCTGCAGCCCCTTATGGCCAGAGAGAAAGGGGAATCCATTATTAAAATTATTAAGTCACATTGGCGGGGAGAAGAAGAATTATTAAAAGAAATCAAGCTAAAAGTTAAATAATAAAGAATAATTTTTAGAAATTTTAGCAATTTCAGGCTATTTTTAGCTTTTTTAAAAGATGGAGCCAGCCAGCCAGAAATTCACGGGTTTGGACCAGCAATCTTTTTCGCTTGAAAAAAATGACACCAGCTACCCATAATACAAAAAATCTTCTCCAAAAGATTGATTCCAGCCAGACTGTTCTGAAACCCAAAAGGATATAGAGGAAATGAAAGGCCTGGTTGACATAAATAGATTTACTCAGCCAGAAAGCCAGGACATTGAAACTAACAAACAATATCAAAAAAAGCCAGGAGTAATGACCAAGCATTGTTCCATAAAATAGGCTGCTGATATAAATACCCCAATCCACCCAGCCATCAAAATCAGCCAGCTTGCCAAGGCGGTAGCTCTTGCGGGCGAAATAACCATCAAGGCAATCAGTCAGCCAAGCAGCAAAAATAAAAATTATAAAGCTGGTAAAAACTCTTCTGCCTTGCCACAGAATGTACCAGAGATAAAGAGCAATAAGACCCCTTAAAAAGGTAAGAACATCCGCAATTAAAAACCCCTTCTTTGCGATATAGCCATCCAGCATTTTATTAATATAATTTTATCTTTAAGCGATTTTTTCTGCAAGGGAGAAAGCTGCATAGATCTTCTCCTTTTCAATTAAGAATTATGAGGCAAAATTAGTATAAAAGATTTAAGATAGGAATAAAGAATAATAAACCAGCTCTTAAATCTTGCCAGTTAATATAAATTTAATCTGGAGCGCTTTCTAACGTCTGCCTCTTCGCCTGGCTATTATTGTTTATCCTGCCCTGTTTTCAATTTGGAAAACTAAAGACCCGCTCGCGTTTTTCATCGTTATATTTTTAAAAGTAATCTTAGTTCTTTATTTTCTACCCAGTAATTCATCAGCCAGAGGCTTGGCGTCATAAATTTTAATTAAAGCCTCTATTAAAGCTTGGGCGTCGACCATAACTGAGCGTGAAACCTTTTCTTCATAAACAAATCTGGTAGGAAGAGATTGAATATTACCATCAAATAGGGCACCAACAAATTCACCTTTTCTATTAACTACAGGTGAACCTGAATTCCCGCCAATAGAATCTATAGTGGCGACAAAGTTGAGAGGTGTGCTGAGATTGAGGGCAGATTTTTTTTGTAACCAGATTTGAGGCAGGCTATAAGGAGGCTCATAGTTATGCTTTTTTGCTTTTTCGTAGAGACCGGCAAAAGTAGTTTCAAATGGTATCCTTTTGCCGTTTTCCACATAGCCCTTAACTACTCCAAAACTTAATCTCAGAGTCCCGGTGGCGTCTGGAGGAATCGAGGTACCTTTGAGTTTGAAAAGAGCTCTTGCAATTAAAGTACCATTCGTGGTTTCGACTGCTTGCACTTGCTTCTCATAACGGTCTCTTAAGCCACGAGAAATTGGTTCAACCATCAGGGCAAGTTTTATCATCGGATCGTCAGACTGGTAAATAGCAGCGGCCCCGCCTTCCATTAATTTTTTCCTGAACTCTGGATCCTTTAGCTTGGTACCGGTAATTAAAGCTTTAGCTACTTCTTCCGGTGATTGACAACCGAGTAACCATTTGGTTTCCTGCAGGCCAGGTAATTCTTCTTTTAATTGTTTTAGAGAATCGGTCAATTTGTAAATTTCAAAATCATCGTATATTGGACCGATAGCTCCTAACATCCTTCTGTTTGCTGCTGTTTCTGAAAACCGGCTTTCCCGTTCAGTGGCCATTCTAACCAGACCCCGGGCGAGATTGAAATAAACCGTGTTAAAAGCATTACCTCGTTCAAAAAATTGATATTCTTTAAAAAAGGATTCAAATGTTTTTTGAGCTTGAGCAATTTCCTCCCAGGCCAGACCATATTCCTTGGCCATTTCAGGGTTGGCAGCAATTGCCTGACGGATTTTTTGTTCTTCAGCCAGCTTTTTAGCCATAAGCTCTTTATCCAAAAGTCCGGATTGATAGCCGATAGTAGCTTTCAGACTATTTTCAATGCCAAAGATCGTATTAAGAGCAATTCTTTCTTGTTCCGGCCCTTTTTTGGCATATTCATGGAGCAATGCCTGTCTTCTTTTCAAATTAGCAATGGTAAAAGGATAGCTGACATCGCGCAGGAAAAGAAGCTGGTCATAGGTTAGCAATCTTCCTGTTGAACCAGGATTGCCTGAACAAAAAACCAGATCACCTTCTTTGATCGGAGTAGTAGACCATTTTAGATAATTAGCCGTCTTTAAAGGCTGTCCATTTTCATAAACGCGGAAAATAGAAATATCTAAATCATAGCGAGGATAGGTAAAATTGTCCGGGTCGCCTCCGAAGAAGGCAATTTCTTCCTCTACAGCAAAAACCAGTCGGACATCATCATAAGTCTTATATTTATAAAGATTGTACATACTTCCAGAATAAAGTGAAACGACCTGGCAGCGAAGGCCGGTTTTTTCACTGGCCTCTTTCTGAATTTCTGAAATAGCTTTTTGCCGGGCTGCCAGTGCCTCCTGGGGACTCATTCCGGGTTTTTCTGCTGAAAGTACTCTGTCAGTTACATCTTCAATTCCCTGAAGGATCCAGAGTTCCACACCAGGACACTTGAGTTCTTGGTCACGTGTTCGGGCATAAAAGCCATTTTTGATAAGGTCACGTTCAGCAGTGGACAAGTTTTGGATCGCGCCGCGCCCGACGTGATGGTTGGTCAATACCAGGCCGTCAGGTGAAACAAATGAAGCTGAGGCCCCGCCAAAGCGGACTGAAGCCAGGCGCAGATGATTCAACCATTCATCAGTAACCTTGAAATTATACTTTTTGGCCAGATAATCTTTCGGCACTAAATTATATGGCCACATCCCCTCGTCAGCGGCCAGGGGTAAGAGCAGCCAGATAAATAGAGCTAACAAACTTAATGAGATTTTTAAGCGATTGGAACGAAGTTTATTCATAATTACCTCCTGCAGAACAATTTTCGCAAAATTTCAGCAAAATTTAAAGTTAAAAATTAAAAAATTGAATAATTTTAAGGCTCAGATAGAACATTCAATTGGATAACCTGATTCCCTAAATTTTAAAGGTAATTCTTCTTCTCTCGCTGAAGTTTTTAATCCGATTCATTGGCGGTAGATAAAAAAATTTTTTTCTCCTCTAAAAAAATGTTGCCGAAAAGAATATAATAACTCTTAAAATTATCTGTTTTTGAAAGAAAGCCATGTTTGGTAAAAGAAGCGGTTATCCTCTAAATGAACCAGAATTAAAGGGAAGCTGTACTCTGCTGGAAATTCCCCAGGGAGCAGTATATAAAATCGTAGAAATAAGGGGAGGTCCAGGTCTGCATCGCCGTTTACTTTCCCTCGGATTCCATCGTGGAGACATGATAACTCTGGAGGGCGAAGCTATAATGAAAGGTCCTGTTCTGGTCAGAAATCTGAATAACGATACCAGAGTAGCACTGGGTCGAGGAATTGCCCAGAAAATTCTGGTAGAGCCAGTTGGTTCTGATGAAAGATAAAGTGCCGGTTATTGTTTTTGTCGGACAACCTAACTGTGGCAAATCTACCCTTTTTAATTCGATCGCCGGTTATAAAGCTCAAACTTCAAACTTTCCAGGGACAACTGTCACCCATGCTCATAGTGAAGTAATCTGGAANGGAAAGGTTTATTCAATTGTTGATCTTCCCGGTACCTACTCTTTAACTCCTCAGGAACCTCAGGAAAAAGTAGTTTTAACTCATATTTTTAAGGAGAAGCCGGATCTAATTGTCAACGTCATTGACGCTTCTTTATTATGCCGGAGTCTNGAACTGACTCTTGAGCTGTTAGAGCTTGAATATCCAATGGTGGTCGTTCTCAATATGATGGACTTAGCTGAAAAAAAGGGAATGACCATCCGGGTAGAAGAGTTAGAAAGAAGACTCGGTGTACCGGTGGTTAAAGCCATAGCCATCCACGGCCTGGGAACAAAAGAGCTAATGGATTCAGTGGAAAAGGCTTTGCTCACTAAAAGGACTCCGGTGGCTCTTCAGTATGGTAAGGAAGTAGAAAAAAGAATTCAGCAATTAGTTAAAATACTGCCTGAGAATTTTCCCATTGTGGCTAATAAGCGCTTTACTGCTATTAAGACCATAGAGGCCGAAACTCTAACTGCTGACAAATTTTTCCTTGAAAATAACAGGGCTTTTAAAGGACAGCTCGATCGTCTGCGAAAAGAATTATCAGAGTGGCGGGAAGCTCCAGCCTATGAAGTTATCTCAGCCGAACGTCATCACCTGGCTTTAAAAATTTTTGAAGAATGCTGCCGGGTCCGACATGCNCGGATTAGCTGGGTGGAAAAACTTGACAATTTAATAATGCATCCCATTCTTGGGTATTTNTTTCTTTTATTAATTTTTGCCGGTATGTTCTATTTGATTTTTAAAATTGGAAGCCCTCTGGAAACATGGTTGCTTAAACCCTTTGAAACTTTAAGATTGAGCCTGGAGAACAATCATAACCTTTGGGCAGAACTTCTCTCTGGATTGGTTCAGGGTATTGGTGGAGGGATAGCCATAGTTTTACCCTATTTTATTCCACTTCTGCTGGTAATGGGATTTCTGGAGGACCTCGGCTACTTAGCCCGGGCTGGTTTTTTGCTGGATAGCTTTATGCACAGAATTGGTCTTCATGGCAAATCAGTTCCGATGTTCATTCTTGGTTTTGGCTGCAATGTACCTGCAATTATGGCCACCCGTATTCTGGAATCAAAGCGAGATCGAATAGTAACTGCTTTGCTAATTCCCTTCATTCCCTGTGCCGCCAGAACCACCATTATTCTATCTCTGGTCGCTTTTCTTCTCGGTCCCTGGTGGGCTTTGGGCTTTTATTTATTTAATCTTTTGCTGATATCATTTTTAGCTTTAGTTTTGAAAAAGATTTTTAAGCTTTCTTCTCCTGGTTTAATCCTGGAAATTCCCTCTTTAAAATTACCTTCTTTAAAAAATATCTGGCAGAAAACATATTTTAATCTTGAGGAGTTTGTTAAATTTGCCTGGCCCATATTAATTGGTGGAAGTATCTTTTTGAGTTTTTTGAGCTTTGTCAAAGTTGATCATATTATCAATGCCTTTCTTTCGCCTTTTGTCAGCGGTTTGTTAGGGCTGCCCCAGAGTCTTGGGGTTACCTTAGTTTTTGGTTTTTTAAGAAAAGAACTTTCTCTTCTGATGATGTTTCAGGCTCTGGGTGTTGGCTATCAGCAGCTTTTGAATGTTATTACTAAAGTTCAGCTTCTGGTTTTTGTAGTTTTTGTGAATTTTTTTATTCCCTGTCTTTCCACTTTGGTTATGATTTGGAAAGAATTAGGCCGCAGGATCGCTTTAATTTCTATAGGGCTTAACCTGAGTGTGGCCGTAGTAGTAAGTTTCTTAATCAGAGTAATTTTTTCCCTCTTATGAGAACTGATTTAGGCTTTTTTTTATCATCTGGGCTACTTTTAGCCCGACTACGCGGGCTAAAGAATCAAGCGGTGCCTTTTTGATCTCATCAAGATTGCCAAAAGATAAGAAAAGCTTTTTTTTCTTTTTCGGCCCAAGACCGGGAATACCATCCAGATCGGAAGCAAAGCTTTTCTTTTTACGCCTCTGGCGGTGGTAACTAATAGCAAAACGGTGAGCTTCATCCCGAATATGTTGAAGAAGCTTAAGGGCTTTTGAAGTCGGGTCCAATCTTAGACCATCAGGATGGTTAGTAGAGAAGATAATTTCTTCTTTTTTGGCTAAAGAACAAACTGGGATATTGGCTAATCCGAACGAGGCCAGAACAGCGATTGCTACATTTAACTGGCCTTTACCACCATCAACAAAAATTAAATCGGGAAGCGATTGCTTTTCTTCCAGCAAACGCTTCAACCTCCGGCTTAAAACTTCTTTGATTGAGGCAAAATCATCCTGTCCTTGAACGGTCTTTATCCGGTATTTTCGGTAGTTCGATTTTAAGGGCAGACCATCAGCAAATACCACCAGGGAACCGACGGCTTCTTCTCCCCCGGTATTGGAAATATCAATGCCCTCAATTCGGCGGGGTAAAGAGGGGAGAGCCAGTATCTCTCCCAGCTCAGATATTGGGTCAGAGTCTTCTTCTTTTTCTAAAAGAAGGAGGGCATTCTGGTTAGCTAATTCCAGCAAAATCTTTCTTTTCTTGCTATCAGGATAGAGCAACTGGCATTTAATATCAGGCTGGATAAAATCAATATTTATTTTTTCTTCCAACTTTTTACTTAACCTGAAGGGCAACAATATTTTTTTAGGTGGTGGAGAGGCGGCATATATATTTTTAAAAGTTTGAAATAAAATCAGCTCATCATCCTCGGCTGCTATTTTTTTTATTAAATGAGCTGAGGAAGCTCGAATGCGGCCTTCTCTCATATGAAAAATAAATATTCCTGCACGTTCTCCCTGACGGGCGTAACCAATTATATCCATATCTTCTTTATGCACTGAAATGACCCGCTGAGTTTCTCTCAAATTTTCCAGGGCTTTGATGATGTCCCTTAATCTGGCGGCTTCCTCAAAACGAAGTTCATCGGCAGCTTGATTCATTTTTTCCTGAAGCTGGAAGATGAGATCATTTTTTTTACCCTCCAGGAGGAGTAAGGCTTTTTTTAGATTTTCTCTGTAGTCTTCCTCTGAAATTAGCCGGACACAGGGAGCACTGCACATTTTCAACTCATACTCCAAGCATGGTCTTTTTCTATTCTTAAAGACAGAGTTTTCGCAGGTCCTTATCCCAAAAGCTCTGGCCACTAAAGTTATTAAATTCCTGGCTTCATCTGCTGGAGCAAAAGGACCAAAATAGCTGGCTCCATCATCTTCTACCTGTCGGGAAAGATAAATACCTGGATAATTTTCATTGATAGTAATTTTAAGAAAAGGGAAGCTCTTATCATCCTTGAGTCTTAAATTAAACTTAGGCTGGTAAAATTGAATATAATTATTTTCAATAAAGCTGGCTTCTTTTTCTGAACTAACCAAAAGGTAATCAACATCATCAGTTTCGCTTAGGATATTTTGGACTTTTAGGTCGGGATTGGGTAAAAAATAGCTTTTAATTCTGTTTTTTAGAGAACGAGCTTTGCCAATGTAAATTACTTCTCCCTGATAATTTTTAAAAAAATAAATGCCAGGTTTTGAAGGGAACCTCTTAATTTTCTTTTTTAGTTCTTCTATTTCCATTGAAAATAATTCTTTTTAACGGCCTATTTTTTGCCCAGAAATATTTTAACACCAAAATAAAATTAACTCAGCTATCAATCCTGGTCCATAAGCTCTAATTCCCTTTTTTTCAAGCGATTTAGCTCATCCCTGAGCTGAGCTGCTTTTTCAAATTCCAGGCTTCGGGCTGCTTCCTTCATCAAACGTTCCAGTTCTTCCATCCTTTTCTGACGTTTTTCTGGGGAGAGGTAAATTTCTTTTTCTTCAGCCAGGCGGGTGTAATCAACATAATCTCGCTCATAAATACTGGTTAGAACCTCATCAATGTTTTTTCTTATGGATTGAGGAGTGATACCATGTTTTTCATTGAATTGTTTTTGCAGAGCCCGGCGCCGATTAGTTTCTTCAATAGCTTTTTTCATTGACTCAGTCATAGTGTCGGCATAAAGAATTACTTTTCCTGAAACATTACGGGCAGCCCGGCCGAAGGTTTGAATCAAACTGGATGTAGAACGGAGAAAACCCTCTTTATCAGCATCCAGAATGGCCACTAAAGAGACTTCTGGTAAATCCAGACCTTCACGTAGCAGATTTATTCCAACCAGAGCATCAAATTTACCTTTTCTCAGATCGCGCAGAATTTTAACCCTTTCTAATGTTTCTATATCTGAATGAAGATAACGAACTTTGAGGCCAAGCTCATGGTAATATCGGGTGAGATCTTCAGCCATTTTTTTGGTCAGGGTAGTAATTAAAGTCCGTTCATTTTTCTTGGCTCGCTCCAAAATTTCTTTCATTAAATCATCTACCTGTCCTTTAATTGGTCTAACCTCAACCTCCGGGTCGATTAGCCCGGTTGGGCGGATGATTTGTTCCACTACCTGACCTCCAGTTTTCTTCAATTCATATGGTCCGGGAGTGGCTGAGACATAAATTACCTGGCCCACTCTTTCTTCAAACTCGCGAAAATTCAGTGGTCGGTTATCGAGAGCTGAAGGTAGACGGAAGCCATGTTCAATGAGGGTAAGCTTTCTGGAACGATCTCCATGATACATCCCTCCGATTTGGGGGACGGCTACATGTGATTCATCAATGATAGTTAAAAAGTCATCAGGAAAATAATCAAGCAGAGTGTAAGGGGGCTGACCTGGTTTCCTCTGACTAAGGTACAGGGAATAATTCTCTATACCCGGGCAATAACCAAATTCACGGAGCAATTCAAGATCATATAAGGTTCTTTCCTCAATTCGCTGGGCTTCAAGATATTTCCCCTGACTGTTGAAAATTTTAATTTGTTCTTCAAGTTCTTTTTCAATACCGGCCACAGCTTCCTCTAACAGGCTGCGGGGAGTGGAGAAGAAAGTTCTGGGATAAATAACCACTCTGTCCAGAACCTGGTGTTTTTGTCCAAGTAAAGGGTCCAGGACCGCGATTTCTTTCAGCTGATTATTTTCTAATTCCAGGCGATAACAAAAATCTTCATAAGAGGGAAAGACATCAATTATATCTCCTCTTACCCGGAAAAAACCTCGCCTCAGATCATCATCTGCTCTCTGATACTGAATGGCCACCAGGTTATCTAAAAGCTTTTTCCTAATTAATGACTGGCCCGTTTGAAGGACAAAGCTTTGAGAATAATATGTGTCCGGAGCTCCAATACCGTAAATACAGGAAACCGAAGCCACAATTATCACATCCCGCCTGGAAAATAGAGCATTAGTGGCGGCCAGACGCAGTCGATCTATTTCTTCATTTATAGTTGCCTCTTTGGCTATGTAAGTGTTGGTAGCAGGAATATAAGCCTCTGGCTGATAATAATCATAATAACTGACAAAATATTCAACCGCATTTTCGGGGAAGAAACGCCTGAATTCCTGGTAAAGCTGAGCAGCCAGAGTCTTGTTGGGACTGATTATTAGAACAGGCCGATTAACCCTGGCGATAATATTAGCCATGGTAAAAGTTTTGCCTGAACCAGTTACTCCTAATAATACCTGATGTTTCTTCCCGGAGAGAATACCTTCTGTCAGGCGATCAATAGCCTGAACCTGGTCTCCTCGAGGCGAAAATTCAGAGTGAAGAATAAATTTATTCATGCTGGCTTTATCGGTTCTAATTCTAACTGATAGATTAGCTTATAATCATTTATTTTCTGTTAGTATTGCTCAACCTTAATATAAATCTGATCAACTTTTCAATTATTATTATAGCAGAAGCTCTGAGTCTTTAGGGGACAAATTTGATAAAATTTTGGAATAGGTAATATGATCAGGTGGGAGAATAAGCGATTTTAGTAACTAAAAAAGCCCAAGTTACGGCTGATATTCTTTGGAAATTTTTATTGTTCCTTTGAATTTAGCTCCATTCTGGATAGATACTTTGCAGGCAAGGAGTTCTCCAGTAAAGCGGCCGGATTCGCTGATAACTACCCTTTCAGCTTTCAACTGTCCATCCATTTCTCCATGAATAAATACATTTTTAGCTTTTATTTCAGCCTTTACTTTAGCTGTCTTCTGAATACTCAGATCATGAAAAGCCAAGTCTATTTTCCCGGTGAAATTTCCCTGAAGTTCGAGGTCTTCAGGTCCGCTGATTGTACCATTCATGACAAGCTGCTGGCCAAGGCGACTTGAGGGCCTGGTAAGATTGGCCTCGCCAGGTTGCTTTTTTTCATCTGGGCTCATCTTTCCTATCTCCAATCTACATCATTATATTTTATTTTTATTTATAATCAATAAAAATAAAAAGAATAAAGACCTGGGCTAAGGGCCATATTTTAATAAAAAATCAATCAGCGGTGTAAAAAAGATTGAGCAGATAACAAATCAAGCCTGCCGGAACAAGGAGAAAAACAAAATCCATCTTGATTTTCCCGATTGACAAGGTTTAGTGATTTGATAAAATTCAATGGTGATTGGTGTCTCATCAATCTACAGAAAGAGTTTGGAGCTCTCTACAGGAGCGAGCGGGCATAACTCAACGGTAGAGTACGAGCTTCCCAAGCTCGGAGTTGCGGGTTCGAATCCCGTTGCCCGCTCTTTTTTTATCCTCTTCTATTTTGAGCAGAAAAAAATGGCAGGAAAATGAGTAATTGGTATCTATGGTATGATCCTCAGCCCCTCCCTGGCTCCTGGAATATGGCCGTTGATGAATTTCTTTTTCGCCAGGCTCAAAAAAACAGGGGAACTTATCTTCGCTTTTACACCTGGCTTAGGCCCACAGCTTCTTTAGGTTGCAGCCAGGAGGTTTTTCGGGTGGTTAATCTCGAAGAATGTCAGAAGAGGGGAGTAGATGTTGTCAGGCGGATGACTGGAGGCAAAATGGTTCTGCATCATCTGGAGGTAACCTATTCTCTCTCGTCTTCTCAAACCGATCTATTTACCCCCACTCTGGAAGGTTCCTATCGCCTTATTTCAGAGGCCCTGATTAAGGGACTGGAAATAATGGGGCTCAAAGCAGCCCTGGCTTCAACCACAGCAGCGGCTTATGCTCGAAGCAATTTGCCCTGCTTTGCCTACCCTGCCCGAAACGAGGTGGAGATTGGCGGTAAAAAAATAATAGGCAGCGCTCAGAAAAGAGCAGGGTCTACCTTCATTCAGCATGGTTCAATCCCTCTGATTAAGGAAATTGAACTTCTTTCGGCTATTTCTTTCGGATTAGCTTTGCTGCGCCCTGAGGGCCTAACTTCTCTTTCCGATGAGCTGGGTAAAAAAATTAGTTTTGAAGAAGCAGCGGATTATTTTCGCCAGGGATTTGAAGAATATTTTCAGATCAATTTAGTGCCTTTTCAGCCTTCTCCCTCTGAAGTAGAGCGAATCAGGACGATAGAAACAACTAAGTATGCCAGCCCGACCTGGACATTGCAGAAAATAGAGCCGCCGGCGTTTGATTTTTCGGATTGAGGATGTTAACATAAATTTAGCTCGACTAAAAATGAAAGAAGGAGCTGGCGATGAACGAAATAGAAGAATTAATGAAAATTGAGGTCAATAATTTGCCGCCCCTTCAACCAATGCTTTATGANGATCTTCATCAAAGNGTTTTAAAAAATCTTCATCTGGAATTGGGAAGTGGATCTGTTTTATATATGATTTCTCCTTCATATTCTGTTCTTAACACTGTGCCGAGCGACTTGGTTATAGATTTTCTCAATAAAAAGGAGAATTTGCTTAATTATCTTAAAGAATATCTGATTCAGAATGTAGCCATATATACCGTTATTTTAGAAATGAGCAGTTATTTTATTGAACAGAATAATTACCTTGTTCTGGCCAGGTTTAGAGAAAAAGGTAATGAAGGCCGAAAATTTGAAGTGAAGTTTTATACCCATGAGCCCAAGGAGCTGTTAGCCAATTATAATGATAAAATTTATATAGGTCGGGATTTTATTGACCTTTATAATTTCAAGCGAAAATATTGGGGAGTGAAGGATTTTATTATTTCTATAAAGGACCAATACGATCGTCTTCTGGATAAAGCCGAGGCTCGCCTCAAGAATCCCTTAGAGTATGGCTCATTTTTTCAGGAGATAAAAGAATCAATTAATGAGACCTATACTGAAAGCTTATTAATTCTTCAGTCTCTGCCTCCTTATCCTGAGCTGGATAAAATGAGCGGCAAAGAGTTAATAGAAATCAACAGCCAATATCGTGAGATTACCCACTTTTTGGTTGAGCTCAGAGACGAAGTTGATGAGTTCGAAAATTTATTGCGTTATAAAAAAGAAACTGATTTTGTCCGCTATGTAACCAAATTTAAAAAAGACCTGACGAATCTGATTTCTTTTCTAAATATAAAAATTAATGGCGTTCTCGGTTATAAAATAGCCAATTTTAAGTTCAAGCATTCCTGAATGGCCTGAATGGCTTTCATAAATTTTTTCGNACTGAAAAGAAACAATTTCTNANATNTTTTTGTGGCTTAAAATTATTCTTTTTTTAAAATTTGAATATNAGCATAAGTAGTTTTTAGTTTGATTTCTGGGCGGTCCTGAGCTTGGCTGAAGGCTTTGATTATCGCCAGGCCATTATTCCTATTTTCATCAGGAGAAAAAGGTAACTGCCAGGAGATGTTTCCTCCTTTGGTTTCTGCTTCCAGACGAGCAGTCTGATTATCGGGCCAGTAAAATTTAATTTCGCTGTAATCAGCCTGGACGTTGATGGAATGATTAAGGTCAGATGGCTTTAGAGAAATATCATTATGAGAGGCTATTAATAACAGCTGACCGCTGAAATTGCTGGCTAAAACATTTTCATATGAAGTCTCGAGATGTATATTATTGACTTGAATAGAATCCAGGTTGATTTCTGTATCCTTGCTTTTAATAATCAGGTCGGTCCCTTCAATTCTGGAAAGCCTGATGTGTTCATAACTGGTTTCTATTTCTAATTTTCCTTTAAGATTATCAATTTCTATGGGTGAATGATGCCCTTCAATCCTAAGTGACCCTGATTCAGTTATTGATATTGGCTCATATGTTCCTGAAATCTCAGAAGGTCCGGCCAACCCAACCGCCTTTATTCTGGAATGTTTTGAAAAAAAGTGCAGAGGAGCACGAAGCTCAAAGAGCCTGACTTCTTCATGAGCACAATTTACTGTAATGGGACCACTAAGACGGCTTAAAAGAAGAGTGGAATAATTGGTTTCTATCTGGCTTTCTCCGCCAATATCCATAATTGCTAATGGCTCATAAGAATTAACCGCTCTGACTGAGCCGGTAACTTCACTAATTTCTACCCGGCCGTGATAATTACTAACATCGGCTTCTCTGACTCTGGATATTCTTACCGCACCATGAGAATTAGTAATTTTGATTTTGAGATTTTGGGGAACATAGATTTTAAAGTCGGTACTGAAATTTCTCTTTCGGAGTCTGTCCCGATTGGTTGAGATTATTAATCGCTCTCCATTTTTGCTGGTTAAAATCTTAAGCTGTTCAGCCACCGTTCTGGCGCTTTCTTCATTTTGCCGCCAAATTTTTTTCTCTAATTTAACATCAATATTATTTCGTTCAGACCCCTCGATTTCTACCTGTCCATGACTATTAAGAATTTCAATCGTTGAGGACGGTTCCAGCGACAAATTTTCTTCAAATTGATAAACCTTTCCTTTTGAAAAGGGGATAATTTCCCAATCATCAATCTGGAGCTGAAAATTTTGCAGATAATAAATACCCACACCGCCCAGAATAATTAAAATCAGCCAAATAACTTCCTTAACTTTCATCTCTTTTATCCTCTGGGATTATCTTCGTGGTCTTTTCTAATTGTCTTTTATTTTTAATTCCATAATAAAGTTTAAAGCCACCCCAGATGATTAGAATCAAAGGCCAGAGCTTGAAGAGAATGGCAATGGCATCAATTCCTGTATTTTGCAAAAGAAATATTCCGCCGAGAACGATTAGAACTATTCCCCAGATTAAGTTATCACGATGTTTTTTAGACATTAGTCCCTCCTCACTTTTTTTCTCCAGAGTAATGGTCAATAATCAATTTCAGCCCGATTCCTACCAGAAATAATGGCCAGAAGCGAATCAAAGAATCGTAACTGATAACGTCAAAATTGGCTAAAAGGAAAAGGCCGCCCAGAAGGATTAGAATGATTCCCCAGGAAATGGAACCCGAAGGTTTTGATACTTCGACCTCAGCTTCGATGGTGAGATTAGTTTTTGCTTCAATTTCAGATGTGGCTGAAATTCTTTTTGCCTCGTTTACTGCATCAAATATCTGGAAAAAATAAAATCCGGCCAGAAGCAGTCCAACAAACGGTTGCCCTCCGCGGCCCTGGATAGAAACCAGTCCAGCAAAGACGATAATCAATAAAATACCTTTCAGGTAATTGCCATTGTAAAGTGCTCCGGTACCTGGGAAAATAGCTGAAAATATTCCGGCCAGAGCAGGTGACCTGGTAGGTTTTTTCTCCAAGTTAATTTTTTCTTCCATTTTATACCTCCATTTAGGCTGTTATTTCTCATTTTGATTTATAAAGATTTTTGGCCTCCAAAGCAGCCAGAAAATCCTCCTGGTAGCCTTTAACCTTATCAGTTAATACTCCAGCTTTAGCCAAGATTTTCTGGGCTTGACTGTAACCACGATGAATTTCAAACGAGATTTCTTTTTGCCAGGTTTTCCCCGGAGAAGTGAAAAATAAGAAAGAAAAAGCCACCATAATAACAGTTAACCCTATCAAAACAGGCTGAAAAGCTGGACTTAGCCAGAATTTCCACCCTGAAGAACCTTTTTCCAAAGCTGTTTTTTCAGGCGTTAAAGCCAATTCCGGAATCGAATAGAGCTGCTGGAGAAGAGTAGCCGGGGGTTCTATCTCCGGTAGATTTTTAATGGAGGAAGAAAGGTCAGCCATAATATCCAGTACTGCCTGGCAGTGCGGGCAATTAGCTAAATGGGCTTTCAATCTATCTTTTTCTTTTGGGTTTAATTCTCCCTCGAGATAAGCAGAAAAAAGCTGACGAGCTTGATGGCAATTCATAGCTTTCCCCCAGTTTTTTCCAGAATTACTTGGGCTAATTGAAGCCTACCCCGATTGACCCGACTTTTAACTGTGCCCAGAGGTAAATTTAATTTAGAGGCAATCTCCTCGTAGCTAAGACCTTCTATTTCTCTTAAAACCAGAGTTACTCTAAGTTCTGAAGATAATTGCTGTAAACCCTCCCAGACGAGCGCAGCTTTTTCTTGATTCAGATATTGAGCTTCAGGATGAGCGGTATCATCCGAGGACATAATATTTTCATTTAATTCAGTTCTTTGGGATTTTTCCCAGCGGTTTTTTCTAAATTCATCAATCAGGTAATTCCGGGCTAAGGTCAAAAGCCAGGCTGTAAAATCGTGGTCAAAATCGTACTTGTTCAATGATTTGAAAAGCTTTAAAAATATGTCCTGGGTTAAATCTTCTGCTTCCTGATAACTACCGGCGAACTGATAAGCCAGGTTAAAAATTTTTTTTGAATATAGATCAACCAGCATATTCCAGGCTCCTCTGTCTCCTTCGAGGCATTTTTGGATAATTTCTTTCACTTCCACTCACGTCACCCTGATAGACGAAAATTATGTCTGAAAAGTTCCCTTAGGCTATTATATAATTAAAAGGATATCTCCGTCTCAAGCAAGAGCTTCTAAGCTGGCATCAAATGATGTTTGGCTATATTATTAAGGAAGTAGAACAAAGATGCAACTTTTTTGATGAAAGGTAGTTAATGAAAGTGAGAATGGATGAGCAGGAACTTATGGAGAGAGTTAAAAAAGGCGACGAAGAAGCCTTTTCGCAGTTGATGTTAATTTATAAAGATAGAGTAGTCAATTTTTTATATCAGATAACAGGAGATTATCAGGTGGCTGTGGATCTTTCTCAGGAAACTTTTTTGAGAGTTTACTTCAAAGCTCGAAAATATCGGCCTATTGCTCCATTATCATCCTGGATATTTTCTATAGCTGCCAATCTCGCCCGGACTGAAAAGAAAAGGATTTTCCGCCACTCGGCCATTTCCTTAGAAGACATCAACAATGATTATTCTTCCGGTAGCTACTCTTTGGACCATAATGATCCCGGATTAATGAGAAATGTCAGAATGGCTTTGAAAAAGCTGCATCCTCGATATCGCCTTCCCGTAATCCTCAAAGATATGGAAGGCTTTTCTCAGGAAGAAATTGCTAAGATGCTAAAGCTTCCTGTAGGTACAGTCAAAGCCCGTATTAGCCGGGGGCGAGAATATTTGAGAAGATGGCTGGAAGAAGGCCGAGAGATTAAAAACAGGCCCGACAGGAAGAAAAACAATGAAAAAAAATTAGCTGAAGAAAAGTAAATAGGGGGATATAAATGTTTAATGAAAATGATGAAATTAAAGATTTAATCAAGTTACCACGGGTAACTGCACCGCCTGGTTTTGAGCAGGCGGTGGTAAGCAGACTGCACCGAGCAAAAATCAAAAGGCAAAAAGTCCGTAAGATGGAATTTGCTTTCAGCGGAGTTATGGTTTCAATCATATTAATTTTCTTAATTTTTAACCAGGTTTTTCAGAAAAGCGAGTATGCAACAGGAAGCATAGGGAAATCAGGAAGGCAGGAAGAAATCATACCGATCGTTGAGCCGGTTAATTTCAGAAAAGAAATAATGAAGAAAACCGAGGATCCTCAAACGGTATATATTCTGGAGCAGGTTTCTGATGGTCTTTTACAGCAGGCCAAATTTTAAGGAGGTCGGAGATGGACAAAACTGACAAAACTGAAATGAAAAAAGCTGTTTTAATTTTGATAGCCTTCTTTGTTTGGACGTTACCGGCATTTTCTCTTCCTGTAGTTTCATCAGGTCCAGGCAGTAAAGTAAGTGAAATAGTCAAAAAGGCATCTCCATCTGTGGTTCGAGTTGAAACTTTTGATGGCCTGCACCGGGTGGCTACCGGGGTGGTTATTGATAAAAATGGATATATTGCTACAACTGCCTTGATCTCGCCTCGGAATGAACAAATAGCGGTGGTAGATTACCAGGGCAACAGGTTTGAAGCTGATTTTCTGGGCTTCGATCCCGAAACAAGAATTGCTTTTCTTCAATTAAAAAATAAGAAAATACCGCCGCTTAGTCTGGGCTCAAGCAAAAATCTCCAGCCAGGAGATTGGATCTGTGCCTTGGGAATCTCTCCAGATTCGGGCCTATCAGTGACCCAAGGAATTGTTAGCTCAGTAGGAGAAGATAAATTAAGATTAAATATCTGGATTACGCCTGGAATGAGCGGCGGGCCGGTGCTTGATGAAAAAGGGGAACTTGTAGGACTTCTTCGGGGTGTGTATAGGGAAGAAAGTCCAATCATTTTCAGGTTTCGAGAGAGAGAAGTTACAGGAAGCGGTTATGCTTTAAGCCAGGGAGCAGCCCCGGCTTCTGGGATGGCTCTGGCGATCCCGGTGGAAATACTTCGGCAAGTCTTCCTGGAAATAAAAGATAAGGGGAAAATAGAACATGGCTGGTTGGGAGTCTCTATAGCGGAAGATGAGAGAGGGCATATATTGATAACTTATGTCGAAGAAAAAAGTCCGGCTGACCTGGCCAAAATTCAGGAGGGAGACCGGATAATTAAAATTGATGGACGGGAAGTTAAAAGCTCAGATCAGTTAATTTCTGAAATCAGAAATCATCAACCAGGACAGGAAATTACCCTGACCATTGAACGAAACGGAAAAATCCAGGAGATAAAGGTTAAGCTTGGAGTATTACCAGAAGAAGAGGCCTTTAAAGAATTAGAACTGAGGTTCCCGGAACTTTTCCGCCAGCAGCCCGGAATGCCTGCAATTCCTGAGCGGCCGTTTTTACCTCCTGGAGAAAAACTTGAATTTGGAGTGGAAAACTATCGGTTTATTGGTGTTTACCTGGATCAACTTAATCCGGAGCTGGCCAGATTTTTTGGGGTAGAGGATGGTCGGGGATTATTAATAAGAAGTATTGCTCCAAAAAGCCCGGCAGAAAAAGCCGGGTTGAAAGTAGGGGATGTCATCGTGGGAGCTGATGGCAAAAAAGTAGAGACTTTAGAACAGTTGAATGGAGTTCTCCAGAATAAGAAAAAAGGTGAAAAGTTAGTTCTGGAAGTTATTCGTGACAAGAAGAGAATTAAGGTAGAAGTGGAAATAGCTGAAGAAAAATGGCCCGGCTGGCCTGGGATGGGGAAACTTTCAGAAAATATGAGAGCAATAGGAGAAGATTACCAAAAAGAAACGCCTGAATTTTTCCAAAATTTTTTGGGCTAATGTCAGGCGGCGCATATAAAGCGACCTGCTCCATTCTCAACTCTGGGCGGGAAAGATATTCCCGCCCTTTTTTATTTTATTGAAAAAAATTTTTTTTGAATTATCCTGTTTGTGGAGTTTTATGCTGATTATTTGCCAGAACTAAAAGGGCGGCGAGATTTAGGATTTTTAAGCCAGAGGCTCAATAAACTCTGAAATTCTTCAGGTGTTAATCTCGGGGCGGAATAAAAACCCCTCATCTGACGCTGCCGGAAAGCTTCATATAGAATAACACCTACCGAGACAGACAGGTTAAGGCTCTGGACCATACCTACCATAGGAATCTTTATATTAAAATCGGCATATTTCATGGCCGTAGGTGAAACGCCTTCGGCTTCATTGCCAAAAACTATAGCTATCGGTTGACAGTAATCTATTTCCAGGTATGAAATGGTCTTTTCTGAGAGGGAGGTTGCGGCTATTTTAAATCCTTGATTTTTCAATTTTTCCAAGCATTCTTCAGGAGTTAAATGGAAATGAGTGTTGATCCACTTCTCGGCTCGGGTAGATATAGCTTCGTTAAAAATTATATTTTGTGGTTCTTTAGTAATAATATGCAGGTTTAAAACACCTACCGCCTCGCAGGTGCGGGCTACGGCACTGGCATTGTGAGCTATGGATACGTCTTCCAGAACAACCCGAAGGTCAGGCTGCCTGCGAGAAAGCACCGAAATTATTTTTTCTCTTCTTTTATCTGTAGCCACATCAAATTTATAGCAGACCCGGGCCCGGTTGGCAAACAGCTAATAAATTTGCTTAGAGTCGCCAGGGAAGTTCTGTTGGCCACTGCTGCGATTTTAAACTGTGAAATCTTGAAAAAAGTTTTCAATTTATTTATAGTTAAAACTCTCAAAGAGGCCGGAGTGGCGGAATTGGCAGACGCGCTGGACTCAAAATCCAGTCCGATTCACTTCGGGTGTGGGTTCGACTCCCTCCTCCGGCACCATAATGAATTTACCCTTTAATTAATTATCATTACTTTACATTCCATTTTGTTCTTTTGCCAAATTTTTCTTGACAGCCACAAAAAAAGGATTTATCTAACAATTAGATAAAAATAGAAAATATTTAACAAAGAAATGTTCGTTTTTCTATAGATANAAGAGNGATAAGAAAATGATTTAAAAGTTAAGTTTTTAATTTTATTTAAGGAGGGTGAATGATAAGGGTATAAAGAAAATATAAAATTAAAACTGGCGGGATAAATTAATTTATCCCCGGGAAAGGGCTTTAAAAGTAAAAAGGAGAGGGAGAAATGAAGAAAAGATTGNTTATGATTTTCCTGGTCTTTTTTATTTTCTCTATGGCCATAATGTTCGCTCAGATAATGCCAGAGGGTAAAATTACCGGTCGGGTTGTAGATGACCAGGGAAATCCTTTACCTGGAGTGGTAGTTGAGGCTACCAGTCCAAAACTGGTGGGTAAAGCCTCAACAGTCACCGAAGCCAACGGGACCTTTCGCTTGATGGCCCTGCCTTCGGGAACCTATGAAGTAACCTTTAGCCTTCCTGGCTTTAAAAAACTGGTCAGAAAAGATATTTACCTGGAATTATCCCAAACCNTTATTCTTAATGTTACCCTNGAACCAGCGACAGTTGAGGAAGAGGTAACAGTTGTTGGGCAGGCTCCGTTAATTGATGTTAAAAGCACAGTTAAAGGTCAGGTAATGACCAAGGATACCTTTTTAACTTTGCCACGTGGCCGGACTTTTGATTCGTTGATTAATACTGTTCCTGGAGTTCAGAACGAAAGCATAACCGGCGGTTTTTCTATGGATGGGGCTACGGGTTCTGAAAATATGTGGTATGTAGATGGGGCAGATATTACCGATCTTCATATTGGCACGAGAGCACAAAATGTGGTTCTGGAATTACTGGATGAAGTTAAGGTAACGGCTTCAGGCTACAATGCAGAATTTGGAGGCTCAATGGGTGGGGTAGTTAATGTTATAACCAGATCTGGTGGGAATACTTTTCATGGTGATGTCCTTGGTTTTTACGAAAATAATAAAACCTGGATGTTAGGAAAAGCCAGAGACTACCTGAGGCAAAACCCTTACAATGATAATTTATATGAATACGTTAATGATGATGACCTTTTCTTTAATGGAGGGAAAAGCCGCGATCCATATTACCGAATAGAGGGAGTTTTCAGCCTTGGCGGATATATCGTCAAAGATATGCTCTGGTTTTTCGCTTCTATTGATCCCATTTATTATCAAACGGTAGCCCTTCGGGACTTTAATGCCCGCAATGGTCCTTTTTATCAGTTTGTGAACAAAAATTATTATTCTAATGGGTCGATAAAGTTAACTGCTGCCCCGGCAACAGGCCTCAGGCTTTCAGCCAGTTTCGTTGATAATTTTTACAAATATCGTGGGGCCATTCCTGATATTAACGGTACTGATGATCCTCAATATCAGTGGTATAAAGAGGGCTATGATTATCCGAACTGGACAGCTACGTTTACTGCTGATTATTCAGTCAAAAATAATTTATTAATAAGCTTCAGAACTGGCTGGCATTATCAAAATGAAAACAATCAGCAGATTAAGCCACCCAACAGCTCCACTTACTGGTTTGTTTATTCTAATTCCATCTATGCCAATGACCCCTTTTACCAGGCTCACCCAGAACTAATCCGCTATCGCGNTTGGGATAGTTGGCCTAACTACTTCGAGACAGAAAGAAGAATTTATGAAAAAATTTCTAACAATCTTGACATAACCTATTATCTTAACTGGCTGGGTGAGCACTCTATCAAAGGTGGCATCCAATTTATCAGGCTTCACGAAAATGTGGCCGATATTGCTCCTCATCCCCGCGTGGCCATTTACTGGGGAAGAACTTACTGGGGACTTGGCTATCCGGTGGGTGTAGGAGCTGATCCTACCAGTCCATATTATGGTCCTTATGGGTATTATTATATTCGCAGCGGCTGGACTTCAGTATATGGAGGTTTTTGGAATATTCACAGCAATAACTGGGCTTTTTACCTTCAGGATTCCTGGACTATTGCCAACAGGCTCACCATCAATTTTGGTGTTAGAGCCGAAAGNGAATATGTNCCTTCTATGACTACCGACCCCCAGTGGTCTAACCCCAAATATCAGAAACCCATTAAATTCAATTTTGGACAGAAATTGGCTCCAAGAATAGGTGTCGTTTATGATGTTTTCGGGGATTCCAGTCTGAAAGTTTTTGGCAGCTTTGGTATTTATTATGATGTCATGAAACTGTATATGGCTGAATTGACTTTTGGCGGCTGGAAACATAAGAGGGATTATTATGCTATCAAAGACCCGGACTGGACTAAAATTGCAGCCAGCGGCTTGATTGACGATCGGGCCAGTCAGGAAAATGGTAATACCTACGCCGGGACTCTGGATTTTCTGCCCCCCTCCTTTGATCGAGTTGACCCGGATTTGAAGCCAGTAGCTCAAAGAGAAATTTCTCTGGGGGCTGAAAAGAAATTGATGGAGAATGTTTCTCTATCTCTCAGGCTGGTNCAAAAGCATTTAATCCGCACTATCGAAGATGTTGGTGCTCTGCAGTGGGTAACAGACCCTCAAACAGGTGAAACCACACTGGAAGAAATCTTTTATATTACCAACCCGGGTTATGGCTATTCGCGGCCAGTTTCTCAGGGTGGAAAATTTGCTGATGAATACTGGCCTTGCCCCAAAGCCAAAAGAGAATATTATGCTATGAATCTATCTTTAGAAAAGAGATTTAGCAATAANTGGCAGGGAGGCATAAATTATACTTTGAGCCGGGTGGCTGGCAATTATTCAGGGCTCAGTAGTGCTGACGANGGCGGCCGGAATGCTCCCAATGTCGAGCTTTATTATGATGATTGGTTTATGATGTACGATGTTTATGGAAATGTACTCCGCGGACCACTGCCACAGGATAGGACCCATTACATCAAAGCTTATGGTTCCTATGTTTTTCCCTTTGGNTTGACAGTTGGTATTACCGCTTATGCCCGAAGCGGATTACCGCTTACTTCCAGATTGAATATGAATAATAGATATATGTATCCGGAGAACAGGGCTGATATGGGCAGGCTACCCTTTACCGCCTGGGCCGATATTTATCTTGAATACACGCTGAAGTTCGGAGGTAAATACTCGGCGGCTATTAATCTTCAGGTAAATAATTTTACCAATACCAAGACCGCCCAGAGTGCTATTACTGATTTAAACCGGACATCTATATCGGTAACAGATGAAGAAATTCTGGATCATACTCTGGCTCAAAATTATAAAACCTGGGTTGAAGAATATGGAGATCCTCATCCAGCTTACAGGTGGTGGGCAACTCGTTTCCCCGCCTGGTCGGCCCGCTTAGGATTCAGATTTTCCTTCTGAAATAAGAATTAATTACAATTAAGAAGCCTGTTCTCTGAGAGAGCAGGCTTCTTTTTTTATAACGTCGAGGGTAAAATTTACGGTTAGGAAAATCAGCTTAATTATAAGCACTGGCTAATAAAGTTTTATTCCATCCCTCAAGTGACAGAAAATTTGTAATGATTATTTGACTTCAATTTTGAGAAAAAATAAAATTTAGATCGATGGCAGTGAGAAATTAAGTTTAAAGGAAAGGAGGGCTAAATGCCTAAACGCCTCAGAGTAATTTTTTCTCTTTTGTTAGTATTAATTCTATCCGGGTCTATTATGGCTCAGGAAAGAGGCTCGGTTAGAGGCCTGGTCAAAAGCAAAGAAGGCGTGGCTCTGGAAAACGCCACGGTTGTAATCTCCGGTCCTGCTCTTCCTCTGGGCAGAGAATATGTCACCGGTAAAGATGGCAGCTTTATCTTCCAGGCTTTGCCACCAGGAAAGTATACTCTGATTGTTACTCATCCAGAAATGATTGACTACACCGCCCAGGTGATAGTGGCTGTTGCTCGGGAAACTTTTGTCAATGCCGTTATGCAACCTGTTGGTAAGATTAAAGAAGAAGTGACAGTAGTAGCAGCCACTCCGGCAGTTGATATTAAATCAACTGAAGTTTCTTCCAACTGGTTAGCGGAAACTGTTCAAAAGTTGCCCCTGGGACGTTCCTATTCGTCCCTTTTTCAATTAGCTCCAGGTGTCGCCGACAACCGGGATTTTGCCCCCAATGCTGGTGGAAACAAACAGGATAATGTTTATCTTTATGATGGTTCGAACATTACCAATCCCTTTTATGGCTTTCTGGGTGCTAATTTCTCTGATATGGATATTCAGGAGGTAAATATTAAAAGAGGAGGAATAAGCGCTGAATTTGGTCGGGCAGCAGGAATGGTTACTAATGCCATTACCAGATCCGGTTCTAATCAGGTAACCGGAAATCTGAGATTCGTTTTCGCCCCATCCGATTTTACCTGGAAAAGCCATGACCCAAATCTGGTTACCAAATATGACCAATATGTACCTTCTGTGGGCCTGGGAGGACCGATAATCAAGGATCGCCTGTGGTGGTACGTTTCTGCCAATTTGCCTTATTCCAGAACAACAGGAAGAATAAATAATCTCGGACCGGTGCCTGATGCCAAAAGCACTTCCAACGAATTTTTCGTCAAACTGACTGCCAATCCCTGGAGAGCACATCTTTTTTCAGTTAGCTTCAGAAACAACGATTATACTGACAAAAATGCTGGCATAGGAGTAAACGATTATCCGACAGTGGCTATTAATGGTAATGGACTATCACGGATTTTCTATGCTTCCTGGGTATGGACGATTACCCAATCTACTTTGCTGGAAGCCAAATATGACCATGTCAATGAAAATTATAAAAGCGTGCCCATAACTGACCTGGGTTATCTGCCAACCCCATTTGACTATCAGCACCCGTGGACAATGGGATATTTTAGAACGGCAACCGGCTATATTGGCGGTGGAGCAACTACCTCCGGACAGTATGTTGGAGCTGCCTCTGAATATAATACCCAGAATTTCTTCCGTGATGAATTTAAATTGGTCTTAACTAAATACCTCGACTTTACCGGACATTCTCATGTGATTAAAGCTGGATTCAGTTATGACGATGGCGGAGAATATCTGGAAAGATTGGCCAATGGCTGGGGAAGTATCATTACCACTACTTATTCTCAACAGCCGGTTTTCAGGGCTCGTTATTATTCCAAACAGCCCCCACAAGATTCTCGTGGCCGCACTTATGGACTTTTTATCCAGGACAATATTACCATTGGCGATCGCTTAACTTTGACCCTGGGGGTTCTGGCTAACCGGGATGAGTTCATCAGCAAGACAACTCAGGAATATCGTTTTCTGACCTTTAACTTTAACAAAGAAATTCAGCCCCGCCTGGGAATTACCTTTACTCCCAGCCTGAAAGTAGGCGATAAGATTTTTGCCAGTTTTGGTCGTTATAACAATATGGATAACCGGTCAATTGCCAGGGCAGCAGCTCCAGTCCGTATTTTCCGAACAGATGCTTATATTTCCCGGGTTGATGGGACGGTGTTAGCTACAATCATTCAGGGAAATGAAACCGGAAAAATTATTCTTCCAGATATAAAACCGACTTATACAGATGAAATTGTAGCTGGCTACAGTCGTCCGCTCGGACCTAAGTGGAGTGTGGAAATCTGGGGTGATTATCGCTATGTCAAACATGTCATTGAAGATTTCCCGACCCGATATCGTGATACTAATCCTTCGAGCTATGTTTATGGAAACCTTGATGGCCAGCTCATATCCTGGCAGAACCTTCCTGCCAATATACAGGCACTGATTCCTCAGACCGGTTTTGTAGATTTCAATACTGGAAAAGCAAAAAGAATCTATAAAGCTCTGACCTTTGAATTAAAGAGGCAATATGCTGAGCGCTGGTCATTTAACCTGTCTTATACTTTGAGCCGCTTGAGCGGTAACTGGGATCTGGACTATGCTCCAGGCACAGCTCTTTTCTATGCTTCATCCTACCTCGAAGATGCGCCTGGTCTTTATATTAGTGATCCCAACAGGAATGGAATTATGCTCGGCGACCGAACTCATGTCTTGAAGCTATTTGGTACCTGGGAGTTTACNAGGAGGTTTACTTTAGGAGGCTATTTAAGAGTTCAGAGTGGGGCTCCTTGGGAAAAGAGAGGGCTGGACTATTATGGAAATTATTACCGCTACCTCGAACCGGCAGGTTCACACCGATTAAAAACCTGGGTCAATTGCGATTTACAACTTACCTATGAAATTCCCTTGAAGGGAAGATTCAGAGCTATGGTTGAAGCCAGGATGATGAATCTTTTCAATACTCAAACAGTGCTAAGAATTGATGTCCGTGGAGACCAGCCGACCTATATGATGCCAACTTCCTTTGCTCCACCGCGCACCTTTGCTTTGACTTTATATTTAAATTATTAATGATTAAGACGGCTTAGATCAGGATTATTTAAAAGTTAAGTTTTTGAAAGAAAAGAGAGCCCAACTCCGGGCTCTCTTTTTTATTTGCTTATCAAAGAATTTTGGCTTGATATCTAAATTTTTAAATTTTAATAGACTGAAAAGCTTTGCCTTCGTTATTAAATTTAATGATTGGAATTATTTCAGGCTCAGTTTCCTTTTAAAATATCTAAAAATTCAGACAGGATCATCGCGGTTGCTCCCCATATTTGATGCTGGTTATAGGAGAAAAACGGAACAAGCGTTGATTTCCCTCGAAGCTGGCGGACTTCAAAACATAGATTTCTTGGGTCTAAAAAGTGCTCGAGGGGAACTTCAATTATTTCGGCTACTTCCTGGGGGCTGGGCTCAAAGACTGGTTTATTAGAAGTTATAGCTACCACTGGAAAAATACAATAATTGCTGGTTTGGACGTAAAGAGGAGTCAGATAGCCCAGGACTTTAAGATTATCAGCTTCCAACCCCAATTCTTCCCGGGCTTCTCTTAAGGCAGCTTTTTCCTTGCTTTCATTTTTTTCCATTTGCCCGCCGGGAAAAGAAATCTGATTCTGGTGAAGGCGAACGTTTGAACTTCGCCGGATCAAGACCAGGTGAATGCCTTCTTTTCTGGGATAAAGCAACAGCAAGACTGCTCCTTTTAAGCACTGTTGAGCAGCTTCTTTCAAAGAAAGGGTGGAGGTTGGAGGATGAGGACTTAATTTGAGCTGTGATTTTATACCTGGAAGAGCCCCTTTTAATTTTTCTTCTAAATAAACTGCCAGTTCTTCTATTGATTTATATTTTTGCCCAGAATTTATTCTCATTTATTTTAAATTTATACCCTGAAAATGTCTCCGTCAACTATCATTTGAGAAGAACCTGGAATTATTTTAAAAAGGATAAATATTTTACCAGCTGTTCACCGCTGCCAATTCTATAACCTTCTGAAAATAAAATTATTTCAGCCTGTTTATTCCCGGCCAGAACAAGGGGTAAATTAACCTCAGAAAGCGCAAGGCACTGCTTTATTTCTCTAAGAGCCAGGCCCTTTGAATCATATAGAATTCGGCTGGAATCGGGCAATTTTGGGTATACCCCGGGATTGAAGTTTGCTGCCATTTTATCCTGGGCAATTATTACTAACATAATTCCTGACCAGTCTGAAAATTGCTCTTTAAGTGCCTGAATTTCTTCCATTAGATGTTTTGTTGGCTCTTTATCGGGGTCAACCAGTAGCAATATAAAGCTTCTGTTTTTAGTCAGCGAAAGAAGGTTATGGATAGAACCGGATTTTAAATCAAGCACTTCAGCTGATGGCAGATATTTCGCCAAAACTTGAGGTGGCTTTCGTTGGGTCCTGAGGGTAAAGTGGATGTCCTTAGTAGCGCTTGCTCCGACCAGGAAAAATTTAAGACGACAGAGGACGCTTCCATCAGGCTGACGGTTACCGCTAACCAGTAGATAATAACCTGGGTCAACCTGAAGCTGGCAGGGAAAAGAATTCAAAGCCGGGTCATTTTCATAATTCAGAGTTTTGAAACGGCCATTTTCCCATCTGGCCAGGGTAAAATGAGTGTAATAAACAGGTTTGGTTATACCTTCAACTGGCTGATAAACCAAGTGGAGGATTGATTTTTCTGGACTGGTGGGAATAGCTGTCTCTTTTTCCATGGAAATTTCTACCCATTTTCCATCTTGATAATAACTGGGCCGCTCGTTGGTCTGATTGATTCTGGACGGAACTCCAAGCGTCCGAGCAATAGCCACAAAGAGAATTTTCATTGAGTAATCATCGGCCAGACCAAGCTGTAATGCTCCAGTAGGAAAAAGGGGAACGTTATAATAGTTGCTATTATCCTTCTTTATGTTGGAAATTATCCAATCAGCTATCTTGCCGGGCTCACGCTGGAAAATTATTTTTTGTTTATCGGAGAATTTTTGCTTAATATAAGCTCTCCAGGATGTTAGCAGCTCCCGGCCAATTCTTGGAGATAAGACATAGTGAATATAAAGCTCATCGTCAAGCCCTTCTGGCTGGGGAGGTGCCTGGCGTAAATGATCGAGAAGTATTCCGGCTGGGGTGTCGCGCAAGTCTTTTTCCGTGATGCTGTTTAAAAGGCCAGGTCCATATTTAATTTCTTTCGGCTCCAGGGCGGAAAGAAAAGTCAGTATTTCTTTCCAGTTGCCCCGGCTGGTCTGTAAAAGCTTCCAGGTAATCTCTGGAGAAAGACCTTTTTCTCGAGCCAGAGCTTCAGCCTTTTCCTGGCTTATGAAAGTGGCTTCATAGGACTGCCGTATAGCATCTTCCTGACGGAGGCGTCTGTTATTTTCCTCCAATTTGCCGGGAGCAACCTGCTCCACGCTTCTGGCAACGGGTGGAATAATGTCCAGGTCTATTTCCTTTTCGCCAAAGTCAGGTTTATGAAGAGTGAGGTTTAGCTTATTATCATTGGCCACATTAATTTTTTCAAATGCATATTGGCCATCTTTATTGGCCCAGACCATCATATCACCAAGGCCAGTAATTACATCTGCCTGGCCCAAGTCATTGGTGATTTTAGACGCAGCTGGATAAAATTCAGCGTAATTATAGATACAAAAATTAACCTCAGCTCCTGGAACTGGTTTCCCCTGGCTATCTTTGACTGTTACCGTTAGCTTTGAAGTTGGAGCATAGTTTGGCAAAAGATTTATTTTTGTATAGAGGTCAGTTTTTTGCAAAACTTCTTCAGGGCCATAATACTGACCAAAGACCGTCGTATGGATCATCATGGCCCGCTTGGCCGGTCCTGTAAACCAGGCCATATTTAATTCTGGTTCAGGCTCACAGGCTCCAAGATAATACCAGCGACCATTAACCCAGACTTCAACCCAGGCGTGATTGTCATCAGTATGGGCCCAGCGGGGAGTATAAACCTGTCGGGCTGGGATGCTTACTGCCCTCAATGCGGCCACAGTAAAAGTGGATTCTTCACCACATCGGCCAAAAGCTGTCTTAACTGTAGCCAGCGGGGCAGATGTTCTCTCATCAGTTGACCGATATGTAACTTTTTCATGACACCAGTGATTGACTTCCAGGGCAGCCTGGTACATATCAAGATTTTTTAAGCGGTTTTTTAGTTCTTTAAAAAATTCCTGACGGGCATTATCGGGGTTTTCATTGTTTACTCGATAGGGCAGGACAAAGTGACGGAAAATATCTTCAGGGATATTCTTACCCCAGCTAAAAAAATCTCTGGCAGCCAGGGCAGTTCTTACCTGCTCCAGAAAATATTGTCCATTTAGGTTGGCCAAGTCACTTAAGGGCATAAAAGCAAAGAGAAACTCAAGGGCTTCCTTTTCTTCCAAAGACAAATGTTTATTCATTATTCCAAATAATTCCTGACTTCGCCCCTGGGCCAGAGCAATTCTTTTCAGGTATTGATTGTGAACAAGCTGGCGGTAGTCAGGACTGTTAATAAAATGTTTTTGGGGGTTAGCAGCCGGAAGAAAAGAAATGAAAAAGAAAAGTGAAAGAATGGTAAATAACACAGGCTTTTTCTCTTTCCCTAATTTTTTTCTATCCATTTTTACCTCTTCTAATCTCGGATAAAAATTGATCTTTTATGATTTTATTCCCCGAGTTGCCGGATATCAAGATTCCGCAAGAGTCCAGGCTCCGGTAATTATCTGAGAAAAGTTCTTTCTGTCGAACAAAATTCCTGCACATCCTTTTTTAATTCAGGATCAAAAGAGAGCAGATAGGTTAAAAAGGTAAAAGGATTAAAAATTAAAAGTTTGATTGATTAAAGGAATATTTACTCACTTTAGATTTAAAATAAAAAATATAGGGGAATTATTACTTTTCTGGGCATAATTATTTTATAATTTAGATGAAAAATGAAATTTTAATTTATTTATTGAGACCGGGGGAAAAGTGATTTTATTATTAGCCTGGAGATGAAGATGAAAAGAAAATGGAATATTAAGAATCAAATTTTATTTGTTTTAGTTCTCGTTTTATTATTCACCCTGAATAATTGTCAGCATAGAACTACCTCTGAAAAGAAATCATCAACCATTTTTGAGGTTAGACCCGGGCTGGAAGTTTTTCTGGAAAAGCACCTTGACCTGGTAGCGGGGAAAAAGGTCGGGCTTATAACCAACCCATCTGGCGTTGATCACCAATTTAGATCAGCTGCCTGGCTTTTTAGAGAGAATCCGAAAATAAATTTAGTAGCTCTATATGGACCTGAACACGGAGTTCGAGGAAACGCTCAGGCTGGAGAATATGTGCCTTTTTATTTTGATGAGAAATTTCAACTTCCTGTTTTCAGCCTCTATGGTCAGTCTTTTCGTCCTGATCCCCAGATGCTTAAAAACATAGATGAATATATGAGGTCTTTTGACACCCATTCAGCAGGCAAAATTCCAGGGAAAGACATGGTCAGGGAGATAGATGTCCTCGTTTTTGATATTCAGGATGTNGGAACCAGGGTCTATACGTATCTGGCTACTATGGCCTATGCTATGGAAACCTGTGCAGAGACCGGGATAGAATTCATAGTTTTAGACAGGCCTAATCCGATAACTGGCGTCATTATGGAAGGACCAATTTTAAAATATCCTGAATTCAGTTCTTTTGTTGGAGTTTATCCTATTCCTTTACGCCACGGAATGACCAGTGGCGAGCTGGCCAGATTATTCAATGATAGATTTCTAAATAAAAAAGCCAGGCTTACAATCATACCGGTTGAAGGCTGGAAGAGAGAAATGTGGTTTGACCAGACTGGACTTCCTTGGGTAATGCCATCTCCTAACATGCCAACGCTCGATACAGCTACAGTTTACCCGGGACAGGTTTTTCTGGAAGGAACCAATATTTCTGAAGGAAGAGGGACAACCAGGCCATTTGAACTTTTTGGTGCTCCCTGGATTGATGGTTACGAGCTGGCCAAAATACTTAACCAGCTTCAACTTCCCGGGGTCATCTTCAGAGAAGCCTGGTTTACTCCCTGCTTTTCCAAATATCAGGGACAACTCTGCGGCGGTTGCCAGCTTCAAATTGTCAATAGAGAAGTTTTTAGGCCTTTCCTTACCACTCTCTGGATAATAAAAACAGTTATGGATAGCTATCCAAAGCAATTTAAATTCTATCCTGAATATTTTGATAAGATTATGGGTAATTCAGATATAAGAAAAGATTTGGAGATGGGTAAAAAACCTTCAGAGATAGTTAAAGATCTGGAAGCCGGGCTGCAAGATTTCGAAAAGCTGAGGAAGAATTATCTGCTTTACTGATTCTACTTGCTATTTAATTTCGTCAGTATAATAATTAAGGCTTGTCAAAAATGCCTGATATCTAATAAAATAACAGCTCTTTTCGATATTTGGAATGAGGGAGGTATTGATTTATGTCGGAAAAAATGATCTTCAGCTTGGGCAATCCCCTTATTGCTCTTCTCAACAAAGAGCCTCAAGAGTTTAAAAGGAAAGATTTAATAAAAATTATAGCTGAAAAGCAGATAGAAAGGATAACTTTTCATTATGTGGCTTTGGACGGAAAGTTAAAAGAATTGAGGATTCCTNTAGCTAATGATTATCAAGCAGAAATCGTTCTGGAAGAAGGGGAGAGGGCTGATGGCTCATCTCTATACAGGGGGCTGGTTGATATGGGGTTATCTGACCTGTATNTAGTCCCTGTTTATAGGACGGCTTTTTTCAATCCATTCGATGATAAAAGCCTTGATTTTATTTGCCGTTACCTCGATAAAAATGGTCAGCCAGTTTCCTTTACGCTTGATAATATTTTAATTAAAGCTCACCAATTATTTAAGCAGCATACCGGATTGNAATTAAGGGCTCTGGGTGAATTAGAGTTTTTTCTATTGAGTGATAATCAGCCAAAGATTTATCAAATACCCAAGCAGCACAGCTATCATTCATCTTCTCCTTTTTTTAAGAGTGGGCAGGTGCTGAACGAAATGGTTCGTTTCATCACCCAGATTAACGGGGCAGTTAAATATGCTCACGCCGAAGCCGGTTATGTGGAAAATGTTCACAGCGACCTGGAGGAGATAAGTGGCCGAAGAGCTGAACAATTAGAAATAGAGTTTTTGCCCCGCCCGGTGGAGGAAATGGGAGATAATCTGGTTCTGGCCCGGTGGCTTATCCGCAATGTTGCCTTTAGATATGGGATGGTAGCTACTTTTACTCCAAAAATCGAAGAAGGGATAGCGGGTAACGGCCTGCATATTCACCTGGAATTAAGAAAAGAAGGTCAGAATATTATGACCCGTCCGGGAGGTCAGCTGAGCGAAGAAGCCTTAAGACTTATAGGAGGCTTATGTGAATATGCCGATTCTCTTACGGCTTTTGGAAATACTGTTTCCTCAGCTTATCTCCGGCTGGTGCCTAACCTGGAAGCTCCGACCAGGATTTGCTGGAGCGATTATAATCGTAGTGCTATGATTAGGGTTCCGCTCGGCTGGTCAAATTTACAAAACCTGGCCAGCAGGGTTAATCCTGGGAGCGAAGAGGAACCGGTAAAATTTGAAGGAAGGCAAACAGTTGAACTTCGTTCTCCTGATGGAAGTGCTCTGGTTCATTTGCTTTTGGCTGGCATCACCATGGCTGCTGATTGGGCTTTCCGCGAAGATTTATCAATTTTTAAGGGCCGCCAGCCCCTGGAGCTGGCTCAAAGATTATATGTCAAAGGAAATATTTTTAAAGATAAGAACCTTCTTGATAATTTACCAAAACTTCCAGGAAGCTGTGTTGAGTCAGCCAGGATTCTTAAGGCCAAAAGGGATCTTTATGAACGAGATGGTGTTTTCCCTCCAAGCATTATTGATTATGTGATTAAAATGCTGGAAGATGAAAATGATGAATTTATGAACAAGAGGCTATCTGATTTGCCTGCTGATGATCGTCTGCATGAGACCAGAAGAATCATGCATAAAGACTTACACAAGCACTAAAAAATAAAATATTTAGACAGGTATTACGACCTGCGAAAAACCAAATAGTTAAGGGCAAACTAAAATATAAAAACTACAATTAGTGATGGCCCATTTTCTGGCTAAGGTTGCTTTAAAAGCCAGGAATCAACAAATTGTCGCTGCAGCGGGAATTCCATAAAAAGGCTCTGCCAGAGAGAATTGAATCGTTGCTGCCATTCCCGATAGAAGGTGGCCAGATTTTTATTGGGGAAAATGGGACTATTGCCTTTTTTTATTAACCTGCTGGTGATCTCCTTAATGGTTACTTTTTCTCCTCTTTCCAGCTCATAAGTCCAGATAGCCTGTAGGGCTGCTCCATAGGCGGCCGATTCCGGTTCTTCCAGAGTTACCACCGGTAACTGAAAAATATCGGCCACTATCTGTAACCAGGCTGCACTTCTGGACCCTCCACCAGTTGCTCTAATTTCTTCAGGTTCCAGGCCAAGAGATTTGATTCGGGAAAAGCCATAACCGAGATTAAGAATAGTCCCCTCTATTATAGCTCGGGCCATATTTGGCTTATTGAAGTTCTGGCGATTCAGCCCAAAAAATACGGCTGAGGCTTGAGGCAGAACTGGCACCCTTTCTCCATCGATAAAAGGCAAAAAAATTAATCCTGAAGCTCCAGGTCGGGAAGACTTTATTAAATTTTCTAAGTCTTCATTGTCCAGATTAAAAAGTTCTTTGAACAATTCAGTGGTATTGGTAACATTCATGGTACAAAGTAAAGGAAGCCAGCCTCCGGTGCTATCACAGAAAGCAGCTATTTCTCCCTCCGGGTCAATCAAAGGCCGAGAAGAGTAGGAAAAAATTGTTCCCGAAGTTCCCAAACTTAAAGTACAAGGGCCTTCCGAGACATTTCCCGTGCCAATAGCAGCCATCATATTATCTCCACCGCCAGATGAAACCAGAACCTTTTTGAATCCGAATTTTTCAATCAATTCCTTTCTCAGATAACCCACAGGCTCCTGGGGATGGGAAAGAGGTGGTAATTTCGCTCGTAGCTCCGGGTCAATTATATTTATAATCTCATCCTGCCAGCATCGGCTTCTAATATCCATTAAGCCGGTGCCTGAGGCATCACCGTATTCCATATGAGGCCGGCCAGTTAAATATAGGTTCAAATAGTTGTGGGGCAGAAGAATTAGCTCCAGCTGTTTATAGTTTTGTGGTTCGTGCCTTTTAAACCAGAGAATTTTAGAAGCAGTATAGCCAACTGCCAGACTTATTCCCAGCTTGTCAATAAAAGCTTTTTTACCACCAGCGGCCTGAATAATTTCTTCTGTTTCTTTAATTGTAGAGGTATCATTCCAGAGTTTTGCCGGCCTAATAGGTTGATAATTTCTGTTAAGAGGAACAAAGCCATGTTGCTGTCCGGAAATTCCCAGACAAAGTATTTCGGATGCTTTTACCCCCGCCGATTTAATCGCCTCTGAGATAGCTGCTTCCATAGCCTTTATCCAGGTTTCCGGGTTTTGTTCTGATTCACCGGGCCTAAGTCCTGATGCCATCTGGTGACGCTGATAACCGCGGCCCAGTACCCGGCCAGAATGTAACTCAACAACAAGAGCTTTAGTTCCCTGCGTTCCTGAGTCGATTCCTATGGAATACATTTAAAACTCCTTGAAGTTATTTAGATTGGGCTTCAGGTTTAGACCATAATTTTCCCATAATCTTAATAAGAGCCAGAGTGCTGAGTACGAAGAGAACACTCCAGAAAATTCCTAAAATTATTCTTCCATAAATAAATGCTCCTGAGCCAAAAAGGGCTGAATAAACAAAAAGGCAACCGCTAACCCAACCGGCGAGAGAAAGCGTTAAACTATCTGGAGATGGTCCCAATCCGGATTCCTGTCGGATTTTCTTCCATCCAGGTCCTGCCGGCTTTACTACCTGATAAAAGGATATCAACTTTTCTTTATCTACTGGCTTGGTCAAATAGGTCACTATCAACCAAACAACGGTAGTGAAGGCAATCGTGATTATAAGGGAAATATGNTGGGGCACAGGNTGGCCAGTTTTACCGCGAATAAAGAAATAAACGGCCACGCTGAAAGAGCTGGCCATAGCAGCTATTTCTGTCCAGGCATTGATTCGCCACCAGAACCAGCGTAGNAGATAGATTAGGCCCGTGCCTGCGCCTATAGATAACATTAAATCAAAACTGGCTTTAGCCGACTCCAGCACAAAGGTAAGCAAGCTGGCTAAAATCATTAGAATGACNGTCATGATTCTTCCTGCAGTCACATAATGCTTTTCATCAGCGCCAGGATGAATAAAGCGCCGGTAAAAATCGTGAACCACATAAGAACTTCCCCAGTTAAGATGAGTGACAAGAGTGGATACATAGGCGGCCAGCAGCCCGGCTACCATAAGGCCTAAAAAGCCGTGAGGTAAGAACCTAAGCATAGCTGGATAAGCCATATCATTGCCAATGAGTCTGGGCTGGACATTAGGAAAAGCCTTCTGGATATCAGAAAGATTGGGATAAATTATAAAAGAGCACAGGGCTACTAAAATCCAGGGCCAGGGCCTAAGGGCATAATGGGCAGCGTTGAAAAATAATGTTCCGGATAAGGCATCTTTTTCACTTTTNGCCGCCAACATTCTCTGGGCAATATAACTGCCGCCACCCGGCTCAGCTCCNGGATACCAGACTGACCACCACTGGATGGCAATGGGAATGATGAAAATAGAAAGAGCTATTGTCCAATTGCCAAAATCGGGCAAAAGACCGATAGTCTTGGGGTCGAGTTTATGAAAAAGGCCTGATAGGCCGCCAATTTCTGGCTGTTTTAGAGCAAAAATAGCGGCGGAGAAAGCACCGGTCATAGCAATCCCGAATTGGATTAAATCCACAACCAGAACCCCCCAGAGACCAGCGGTGGCTGCAAAAATTATGTTAATAATGCTGCAAATGATAAGTGTCCGAGTCATTGGCCAGCCCAAGATAATATTGGCAATCTTGGCCGCTGCCAAGTTAACTGAAGCCATAATTACACAATTAAAAAAAAGACCAAGATAAATTGCTCGAAAGCCACGGACAAAAGAAGCCGGTTTGCCGGAATAGCGAAGTTCATAAAATTCCAGGTCAGTCAGAACCCTGGATCTTCTCCAGAGGCGAGCATAAAAGAAAACGGTCATCATTCCGGTTAGCAGGAAGGCCCACCAGACCCAGTTACCAGCGACTCCATTATTTCTGACAATATTGGTTACCAAATTGGGGGTATCGGTACTGAAGGTGGTGGCTACCATAGAGACACCTATCAACCACCAGGGTGCTGCCCGGCCGGATGTAAAGAATTCAGCAGTATTTTTACCAGCCCTGCGGCTAAGAATTAAGGGTGGCACAAAACAAATGGCAATAGATAAAATCACAATTAGCCAGTCGAAAGAGCTTAAATGCATATTTTTATCCTTTTATTTAAAATTCCAATTGAATTCTTATAACATATGGCAAAAAAGCAAGTCAAAAAATCTTTTAAAATTATTTATTTTAAACTCAGAACTTCTGCCAGTCGGGTTTATGCTCAAAAACCCACTGGTAATAATCAGTGTGTTTTAGTTCGGAAGCAGCATCCCGGTCAACCAGAATTATGGCTCTGGGATGAAGCTGTAGAGCGGAGGCTGGAACCATAGAGGTAATCGGACCTTCTACTGCCAGAGCGATAGCCTTAGCCTTTTTTTTGCCGAAAGCGAGCATCAGACAAAGGCGAGCATCCAGAATGGTACCTATCCCCATAGTTATGGCATGATAAGGAACATTTTCTTCACCTCCAAAAAAGACAGCATTATCTTTCCGGGTTTGATCAGTTAAGGTCTTAATTCTGGTGCGGGAAGAAAGGGAAGAAGAAGGCTCATTAAAACCGATATGACCGTCTGTTCCTAACCCCAGGATTTGAACATCCANGCCTCCGGCTTCTTTTATTTGCCNCTCATATTCCTCACAGTAAGCAGGAATGTCATTAGCCAGTCCATCNGGAATATGAACATTCTCAGGCCGTATATTAATCTGGCTGAAAATGTTTTTCCACATATATTGATGGAAGGAAGCCGGATGGTCTGGAGAAAGGCCGACATATTCATCCAGGTTAAAGGCTATGACCCGACTAAAATCCAGCCCTTCCTCCCGATGCATTTTGACCAGAAATTTATAAAGAAGCAGGGGAGTGTTACCGGTAGCAAAACCAATTACCGGTTTTTCCTTCTCCTGAATAATTTTTTTTATTAAGCGGGCAGCTAAATAACTGGCTTTTTCACTATCCTGTTGGATAATTACTTCCATATTTTCCCTCCCAGCGTATATTGTAAAATCTAAAATAAATTCAGGTTTTTAACTTTCTTTTTTTATTCTGGGAAGAGAGGCAGCTGCTACAGCTTGACCAAGGCGACGGCTTTTTTCATCTGAAAGGTGGATTTTAACTTTTTGATGCAAATCAGGAAATTCTATGGCTATAACTTTTTCAGCTTCTTGTTTGATCAATTCTCCGCCGCGGCCTGAAGTCACTCTGCCTAAAATCATCAGATGCCGGAAATCATAAAAAAGAGAATAAAGATGAGCTGTATAGCCTAAGTAAATCCCTATATCTCTAAATATTTGCAGAGCCGCTTCTTCATTTTTTTCTGCCCTGGCCTGAATTTCTTTAAGTCTTTCAGGTAAACTTTGTTCTTCTGAAAAGTGATATCCGGCNGAAAGAGCCAGTTTATTCACTGCTTGCTGAGAAAAATACATAGCGCCTACCCCCCGATCGCCTGACCATTCATCGATAGCAGCTTCAGGGTTAATGTCAACTGGAGCAAAAGCCAGCTCATCCAGCCAGCCAGGCAAATGTCCCGAAGGATGGAGATAACCGCCGGCTTCGCTCGAGCCCATAGCAATTCCCAGAACTCCGGTATCATTAAGACTTAAATAACCTGCCAGAGCTGTTACTTCGCCATCATTAATAACTTCCAGAGGAACTCCCCATTCTTTTTGTATCTGTAAGAATAAATTCTTTACTTTGGTTTCAAAGACCCGCCGGGGAACTGCGCGGAAAAGAGAGGCNATACGGACCTGATTATTAACATAGATTCCTGCAGCACTACCCCCTATTGCTTCCACCTTTGGGAGGAAAGAAGCTGCTTTTCTCAGGGCGGTCTGAAGGTGCTTGTAATGATATTCAGGGTCAGGTTGAACCTGCGGATTCCAGGGAATTTCATCAGTAAAAAGAATCTGTCCGTCTTTCAAAGAGGCTACTTTAAAATCACTTGCCCCCAGATCAAAACCCAACCGGCAGCCATCGAAATGGCCCCCGAGGATTAGCTGGGTTTCTTTCTCTTCAGGAAATTCCTCAGATTTAACCTGGACTACTTCAAAAGGTTTTTCATAAACTGTGCTCATTAAGTCAACATCAAATTTTCTTTCCCCCTGAGGCGAATATTGATTTTTAAGATAGGTAAAAATTTTATCCGGTCCCTGAAAATAAATTTTCCAGCCACCTTTTTGCCATAATAAAAATTTGACGATGCGCTCGACATAAGTCAGGGTCAGGGGAAGAGTAGGATTATCAGGTGGCAGGATATAGCCTTTCCAGACTGAAATAAGATTATTTTCACGCTCAAGACCAATTTTTATTTCCATTCCTTCCTGCTTAGCTTTTTCCTGGTATCTGGAAATAAATAACCCCAGAGGCCGGAAGCCTGAATCAAATAAAGGTGAGAATCGTCCCTTTATTTCTTTTTCTAATTCTGTAATTAACTTTTTATCCATCTTAATCACCTTTTTGACTAACCTCGTTATGAATTATTTAAAATTATAGCAATTCTTTTCTGCTCTGACGATAAAATTTTCAATATTTTCTGCGTTTCAGACCGATAATTATACTATAATGAGTAAATTGACAATAGCCCCTTGATAAAATAGCATAAAAAATTGTAGAGACGACAGGCTAATGAACGAAAGTGCTTCTGAAAAATGAAAAAATTTCAGGCTCAACCATTTATTTTGTTTTTTGCAGTTATTTTAATCTTTTTTTTATTTCTGCCTCCGATTTTGACCTCGGCCAAAAAATTGGGGGGACCGCTGTCCGCCGGGCAGGAATCCGCGGGGCCATGGTGGATGAAAGTTACAGCTATTTCAAGGGATGGCAGAATAGCCAGTTGGAAATCCAAAAAATGGTGGAAAAAAGCCCTGAGTCTAAAGCCTGGTGAAAGCTTCATTATTGAGGAAAAGGGAGAGGCGCATAATCGGTTACTGATGAAGTCAGAAAGTTATCTTCAGGAAAATGGAGAGAAGGCTGAAACCCTGGTACTGGTAGTAGATGATGATGGTGATGGCAGTATTTTAACCGGCGGAGATTTTCATGATGATTGTTATCTCTATGATTTGAACCGGGATGGTTTGGTAGAAGTTATGGTGGATTATGCTGATGAAAATAACGATGGACAAGCTGATTATATGGAAATTAGAATTTTTGATCAGGGACGTTTAGCCCGGGGGTGGTTTGGCTATGACTTAGATGGCCTGGGTGAGATTTTTAAATTTAAGAATCCGCTCGATCTTTTTTATCAAAGATTTACTCAGAATCTATCCGGTAATAAACTTTATTTTAAGAATGTTTTTAACCCAACTTCAGGGACCTGGTCACCGGCAGAGATTTGTCCCGTAGCCACCTTTGACCTGAATAAAGATGGCTTGAGCGACCTTATAATCAGGTCCAATCTCGAACCGCCCGGTCTGGCGGCCAAGTCAATTTTTGATTTTGGGCCCATTAATTTTTGGTCAAAAGAATCATATCCAGCTGTCATTCGCAGCCTGGAAATAAGCTATGATATAGACAAGGGAAATAGCTTAGAGAAGCCATTTAATTATAATCTCGGTTTGGTGCTTCAGGGGAAACAGGATTTTGATTATCAGAATTTTAAAATGAGTTCTTCCAAAAGGCGACCGCCTCAAGAAGTTTATGTAATTCCCAGAGAAAAGCTTCTAGAAATGATGAAAAATTACCGGAGTGAGAAAATCGGTTTTTCCTGGAAAGAATATTCTGACGATTCTTTGCCTGCTGGTCCGGCCGAAGAAGAATTGCAAGGACAGGGACTGGGATGGCCCTGGGAACGAGAAGCATTTCTCAGTACCTCTAATAATCTTCAAAAATGGAATGTAAGGAGGGAAGTAGCTGAAAAATTAAATGGCCAGCCAGAATTTTACTATAGTGATCTTGATCAGAATATTCATCTTTTTGGAGCAAAGGAAGGATGGTTACAAATTGGCCATCTGGCTGGATGGCCGAGATTGGGAGAAATCAGGTACTATGATACTGATGGTGATGGCTATTTTGACCGAAGAGAAATATACCTTACTAATAGCTCTCGCCCCGTATTAATTTGGTCAGTTAAGGAAGAGAAATCCAGAAAAATAACCCAGGATTTAAAGGAACTTTCGGATTTCTATCTGAAAGAAGTATTGCCCTCAGCTCTGGAACGAGACCAAAAGCTTATTGAGGCAATGAAAGAGGTTCATAATTATGAATTTCCTTTTGAGTTAAAAGAAGCACTGGATAAAGCTTCCCCCAGCCAGAAACGCTATTTACTTGATATTTATTGCCTTCTATATTATTTAAATTTACGTGATTATTACCTGACGCTGGCTAATCAGAATCTTTTTCAAGAAACAGTTACTCAAAATGATAATCGATTTTATGGAGACCTTTATCCTGGTTGGTTGAATAATCCTCGACAGGTAGCCTCGACTTTAAAATCTGATCAGGCCTGGAGCTTGATTCAGGTTTTAAATGAACTGGATTTAGCTTTCAGTCAAGCTGATTTAGATAAAATAATAAGTTCACTACAAAAGTTAAAAAATCTTAAGCTCTAAAAGGCTGGTAATTAAATAAATTATTAAAAAGATAAATTGTTAAGAACTTCAGAAATCTCTGCTACTAACTCATTAGAACCAAGATAAAGAGCGGTTCTTTGGTGGGGATGTTCAGGTTGAATGGTCAGAATTAGCTGTCCTTTTTCATCTACTGCCTGACCTCCCGCCTCGCGGCATATAAAGCTAACTACAGCTGCCTCATACATTAGCCTCAACTTACCGTTGGGATAATTTTTGGCTGGATCCGGGTGATTAATAATTGCTGGATAGAGAAAAAGTCCTCCATTTGTCAGAAGGCGATGGAAATCTCCGGCCAGGGCCCCAAGGTAACGAAACTGGTATTTTTTCTCATTCTTTTCCAGCCAATCCTTTATCGGGCGATTATAATAATGTCGATGGGCTGAGTTATAAGAAAGTTCCCAGTTTTTTTTGTTAGCCGGTAATTCCAGTCTGGTGGGCTTGACATAATTCATAGTTTCGTCGATATGAAATCTCCAGCATCCAGCATCTTTTAAGGCAATGGTAAAGGTTCCAGTGGGAATAACGAACATCCCGGCTGCGATGTAGTCCTCTCCTGCCCGAAGATGGTTATCTTCCGGTCCTTCTAAGTTTCTTTTAGCTATGCCAAATAAAAAGCCTACAGGAAGATTATGGGGGATATTAGCTGAGCCATCCAGGGGATCATAATAAACAAAATATCGACCGGAAGGATTCATCAAAATGGGCTTTTCTTCCTCTTCACTTATAGCCTCAATAACCCGGCCAGAGCGAGATAGGTAATATTTAACTACTTCATTAGCGATCTGGTCGAGTTTCATAGTTTTTTCCCCCTGAACATTAGTAGAACCAGCCAAACCGAGATTTCCTCTTAATGCTCCGGTTAAATAAAAATGCTGGATTCTTTTGGCCGCATTCAGGATGGAATTCATCAAGATTAAAAAATGATAAGTGCGTCCGTGTTTTTCCTGATGCTCGAGAAGAAAATCCATAAAGGTTAATTCGAAATCAACCACTTTAACCTCCTCTTTGCCTTTTCCCAGAGATTTCTATTTATCACATAATAAACTGCAATTCAAGTAATTTTAATTCACCATTATGCTTTAGGTTATTTTAATTGGAATGAATTGGTTTAAAGCCCTTGCCCAGGACTTCATAGGTATCGTTAATAATGACAAAAGCTTGGGGATCAATTTTTTTAATAAAAGCCTTTAGTTCAGCTAACTGCTTACGATGTATTACGGTGATTATTATTTCTCCTTCTCGATTAAGATATAGAGAGCGGGATTTTAGGGCGCTACCGCTGCGGTCAAGTTTATCTATTATGAAAGCAGCAATTTCCTGTGTTCGATTAGAGGTAATTATAACCAGTTTGGAAAAACTCCAGCCTTCGAGGACCAGGTCAATAACCCGGGAGGAGATAAAAAGGACTATGTATCCATAAAGGGGAGCCTCCAGGTTTTTGAAAACCACTCCGGAGGCAGATATGATTATAAAGTCAGTCGCCATGATTCCCATACCTACAGAAATCCCGCTATATTTATTTAAAATCATACCGATAATGTCTGAGCCTCCCGTTGAGGCATCTCCCCTAAACACCAGGCCTAAGCCCAATCCAAGAAGGAGCCCGCCATAAATTGCTGCCAGTAGCTGATTTTCAGTTCCTCTCGGAAGCTTAATTACCTTATTAAAAAAATCTATAAGTAGGGAGGAGAGAATTAAACCAACCATAGTTGTTAATACATATTTTTTGCCGAGGAAACGATAGCTCAGAAGGAAAACTGGAATATTGAGAACGATGATAATTAGCCCGACNGGGCTATGTAAAAAGTAATTTATAATAATTGAAACACCGGCAAGACCACCCGGAACAAGATGAAAGGGAATAAGAAAGAGAGAGTATCCTATTCCCATCACGGTACAACCTGTCAGAATAAGAATTAAGTTTCTGACGAGGCGAATAGATAAAGCCTTATTTTTTGGTACTCTAATTTTCATAGCCTTTGCCCTTTAATCGAAGTGAAAATTTTTGATTTTCTAACATAATTGGTTGTTTCTGTCAATCAGCCGTAAACTTCATAAAACTNGGTNAGAATAAAAAATAAAAAGCAATCAGAGAAGTGGAAGTACAATCAAACGAAGCAAAATAGTGGTTTCAGTAAATTAAAAAAATTGATTCATTTTTATATTTTGAGGTAAAANTAAANAAACTCTGTTTAGCTGGCTGGGCAGAGATTAAGGATACCCTCCTTCAATAACCCCTATGCAAGGATTTTCCCCAAACCCCTAACAGCCAGCGTCTTGTTTACAAAAAAAAGAAATTAAGTTATTTTTTAAATTCAATTCTGCTATTTAAGCGGCCGGTGTAAAAAGTGAAAGATAATAACTTGCCCAGTCTATGGGGAAAAGATTTTATTCTTGGCCTCTTTTCCTACTTTTTTCTTTATCTTGCTATTAGCCTTCTTTTTCTGTTGCCTTTGTTTTTGAAACAATTTCATCCGAGGGAAAGAGAAGTTGGATTAATTATGGGAATTCACAGTTTAACAGCCATTATGATCCGACCCTTTTTTGGGCGTTTAATTGATCGTCAGGGCGGAAAGGTAATCTCTCTTTGGGGACTGGCTATTTTAATTTTTACCATGCCTTTTTTCCATTTGATTAAGAATGCTGGACTTTTCCCGGTTATTCTCAGAGCCTTTACTGGCATAGGATGGGGAATAAGCATGACCGCTACCATCACCATGTGTACTGATTTAACCCCGGTGCAGAGCATGGCCAGGTCAATTGGAATTGTGGGAGTTGCAGGCTTAATCGCCAATGCGGTCGGACCAGCCCTTGGTGAAGAGATAATAAATCGTTATGGTTTTTCTGGCTTATTTAATTTTTGTCTGATTTTCCTGATTATTTCATTTATTTTGGTGGTATTGACTAGAGAACTACCGCTGGAAAATAAAGGAGATAAGTTTATTTCGCCTCAATCAAAAAAATTATGGAAAAATATTTCCTGGGTTCTAATTATAATTATTGGCTCTATGCCCGTTCTTCATGGCTCCATCCGGGGTGCAATTCTTTATTTTATGCCGCTTTTAATCAAGGCTCTAAATTTAGGGAAGGTGGGTCCGTTTTTTATTATTTTCTCAGCTGCAGCCATTCTTTCCCGGTTTCAGTTAGGAGGAATTTCTGATTATTATGGTCGGAAAAAGACCGTATTTATTTCAGCCTTAATTATTACCTTCAATCTCTTTTTAATTTCTCGAATAGGAGGCCAGTTTCTTCTTCTTACTACAGGCTTTATTGGAGGACTTGGTCAGGGTCTTATTTACCCCGCTCTCAGTACTTATCTTATTGATTTTATGGGGAGGGAAAATAAGGGTTTAGCCATCAGTCTTTATAATTCACTTTTTGATGTAGGCATGGGAATCGGATCAATCCTTTATGGCTGGGTATCTGAAATAATTGGCTTAAAGTTAATGTATTTACTCGCTGGATTTTTATTATTGATAGCCAACATAATTTTTATATTTAAGGCTCCAGAATTTAAGCAGGTTAGGGCCTAAAAATAAAGGGAGGATAGCATGGAAGATTTAATTCAACTAATTAAAAGAAGAAGAACCATTCGCCAGTTCCGGCCTGGAGAGCTGCCTTTGAGTTTATTGAAAGAACTGGTTGATGGTGGAAGGCTAGCGCCTTCTGCGGCTAATCTTCAACCTCTGGAATTCTTAATTGCTACTGACCTCAATCTTAGAAAAGAAATATTTAGCTGTTTGCGCTGGGCTGCTTATATCAATCCGGCCGGTGATCCCAAACCGGGTCAGGAACCGACTGCCTATATCATCATTCTGGTCAATACAAATATCAGGGAAAAAGGCTATGAATATGATGTGGGAGCAGCTGCTCAAAATATTATACTTGGTGCCCTGAGCAAGGGAATCGGAAGCTGTTGGCTGATATCGATTAATAGAGAACGTCTGAGAGAGGTCCTTAAAATTCCTGATAACTACCTGATTGATTCAGTTCTGGCTCTCGGATATCCAGCTGAAGAACCTGTGATTGAAGATTTCAAGGGCTCAATTAAATACTGGAAGGATGAGGCCGGAGTCCTGCATGTTCCCAAAAGAAAATTGGAAGATATTCTCCATATCAACCTCTTTGGCCAGCATTAGTTGATAATTGATTTTATTAAATTCCGCTGACAGTCATCTCAGCTACTTTTATAGTTGGCCCACAAATTGAGCTTTCAAATTCTAAATCATTCCCAATAGCCTCTATCGATGTAAGTATTTCTCCTAAATTGCCGGCAATAGTGATTTCAGAGACCGGATATGCAATTTCTCCGTCTTCAATCCATAAGCCAAAGGCTCCTCGGGAGATATCACCGGTTACCGGATTCAATCCCTGTCCAATAGCCTTGGTCAGCCATAGACCTTTTTCCGTCGATTTGATAATTTCCTCGGGGCTGGCCGTTCCGGCCTCCAGATAAAAATTATTGGGCACAACACTGTTGCCATCACCATTTCCGGTCGAAACCAGATTTAATTTACGGGCAGCATAGGTGTTGCAGAGGTAATTTTTCAGCANGCCTCTTTCAATGACCACCGTTCTTTGAGTGGGTACACCCTCTGAATCAAATGGTCTTGAGCCCAGCCTGGCAGGCAGTAGTCCATCATCAATCACAGAAATTAGGTCATTTCCAATCTTTTGGCCTAAGCGGTCAGTTAGAAAAGTTGTTTTCTGATAAACAGCCATTCCTGAGACACAGGAAAAAAGAAAAGCCAGCAGCCAGGAAGTCATGGTCGGTTCAAAGATAACCGGAACATTCTGAGTTTTGATTTTCCGCGGATTCAGATGACGGACGGTCCTTTGCACGGTTTTTCTGGCAACTTCTTCGGGGCTGGCTAAATCTTTAAGATGCCTTTTGGAAGAAAACCAGTAATCTTCAACCAGATTATCGCCCTGTCCTGCTTGAAGCCCGAGGCTCAGGCTGCAGTAAGTCTGGAGATATTCACCGGTAAAGCCGTTGGAATTGGCCAGAACTGTTCTGAACTCATTGGTAAGGAAACTGGCGCCAAAAGAATTAGTTATTCTTTTATCTTCCAGAGCGATTTTTTCAGTGGTCTGGGCTAACTTGATTTTTTCCCGCGGTTTCATTCTGGCTACTTCCGGGTCATAAAGTTTCAAAGAATTATAATCAACCTTAAATAAGGCCGGAGCCGGCAGTCCAGCGTATTCGTCAGGTTGAGTCAGCAGAGCTCGTCCTATGGCGTTTTTAATTAGAGTCTGAAGAGTTGAAATGCCCAAATCAGAAGAACTGGCGGAGGCAGCTCTTTTATCTTTAAAAACTCTGAGGACACAGAATTTCGAGCCAGCTTCCACCAGATTTTCAATCTTGCCCAATCGAACATCAACATTAAATTCCAGGCCNTCATACAGTGTGACTTCGATTTCATCAGCGCCCTGCTTTTTCCCATATTGAACCAGCCTTTCGGCTAATTGTCTTAAGTTGTTGTTACTGGTTTCGGATTTCATCTAACTCCTCCGATGGTCATCCTGGAAATCTTCATTGTCGGGCAGCCCTCTGAAACTGGAACGTCTTGTCCTTCTTTGTTGCAAGTTCCGGTCTGTAAGCCAAATTCTAAATCCGAGCCAACCATTTCTACTTTTTGCAAAATATCAAGGTTGGTTCCGATGAGTGTTGCCTGTTTTACCGGCCTGGTTAACCGGCCATCTTCTATCATAAATCCCANGGTGACCGAGAAGGTAAACTTGCCTGAGTCTTCAACCTGACCGCCAGAAAGACGGCTGACATAAAAGCCTTTACTGACCGAATGAATTATTTCATCGGCCGAATATTCACCGCGGTCGATGTAGGTATTGCTCATTCGGGGAACAGGCCAGTAAGTGAAATCCTGGCGCCGACCATGGCCNTTGAGTATTTTTTTCATCCATCTGGCTGAGAGACGGTCCTGAAGGAAACCCTTAACTTTGCCTCTTTCTATTAACAACGTTTTTTCGGGCAAAGTACCCTCATCATCGACATTATAAGAACCGCGAAGTCCTGGGATAGTTGGGTCGTCGTAGATTGTAATCTGTTCTGAGCCGACTTGCTTTTCCAGTTTGTTCCAGAAAATTGAAGTTTTTTTCCTGATAAAATCACCTTCTAACNGATGTCCAACCGCTTCATGAACCAGGACCCCGCTATGTCCCGGAGCCAGAATAACCGGATACTCACCAGCCGGTGGCTCAATTGCTTCCAGCAGCAGATAAGCTTCTTTGGCTGCTTCCTGACCGATTTCTTCCGGAATCATTTGATTGGAAAAGAATTCCAGACCAACCCGCCCACCGCCTCCATAAAAGCCGGATTCCCGTCGCCCATTTTTTTCGGCTATGGCCTGAACTACCAGTTTGACCATTGGCCGCGTATCTTTAATGGATAAACCTTCAGAATTTACGATCCAGACCTGCTGGCTGGACTCACCATAAGCCACCTGGACCTTTTTAATTACTGGATCAAACTTAAGTGCTGAATTATAGGCCTTTTGAACTATCTCAAGCTTTTTCTGGAGTTCGGAAGAAGTAGCCAGTGATTTGACCACAGCTACTTCTTTTTTGGGCTTTATCGGTCTTAACTTAAGTTTAAGTGGAGAGGTCTTCACTTCTGTTGAACTGGCAATGGCAGCAGCGGCCTCGGCTGCAAATTTTATTTTGCTTTCAGAAAAATCGTTGGTATAGGCGTAACCGGTCTGGTCTTTTTTGATCACTCTGATGCCGAGTCCCAGAATTATATTCTCAGAAGTCTCTTTAATGATGTCTTCTTCCATCAGAATCGAGCGGGTAATTCTGTGCTCAAGAAAGATGTCAGCAAACTCTCCGCCTCGAGAGAGAGCCAGTTCCAGTGCCTGCTTTAGGTCTGAAGTTCTAAGCCGGAAATGGTTGTTACAGGGAAAAACCATTTTTGTTTTTTCTATCATTTTCTTTATCCTGTACCCGGTGGGATAAAAATTAGGATGAATTTTGCCACAAAATTCATTGATTAGCAATAGGTTAACTTATTTTTTGGCAGCTTAGTTAACGGTTTAAAGTTGACGCCTTTGTGGCAAACCCTTATAATCATTTCTCATGAACTGGGAGCGAGTTGACTATCTGATTGATTTAGCCTTAGAAGAAGACCTGCCGGCTGGTGATATTACTACCGAAGCTATTGTTCCGCCTGATTTATCTGCCAGTGGAGTTTTTTTGGCTAAAGAAGATGGAGTACTGGCCGGAATAGAGGTGGCCGCTAAGGTTTTCCAAAGAATAGATCCTTCCATCACTTTTAAGAAAATTAAAGACGATGGCCAGGAATTTAAAGATGGTGAGATTCTGGCCGAAGTAAAAGGGAAAGCAGCTTCCCTGCTTAAAGCGGAAAGAACAGCTCTCAATTTCCTGCAGCGTCTTTCCGGGATTTCTACTCTGACCAGAGCATTTGTTCAGGAAGTAAGCGGGACGAAAGCGGTGATTCTGGATACCAGAAAAACCACTCCAGGCTGGCGATATCTGGAAAAATATGCAGTCAGAATGGGTGGTGGTCAGAATCACCGAAAGAATCTTTCTGAGATGATGCTGATTAAA
>JGI24721J26819_10000265_pt1 | contig 55565 bp, 46 predicted proteins | sample YelNatPaOPGAMG01_FD_26819 | JGI IMG/M metagenome (IMG submission 26819) | reverse complement strand
ATTATGAATAAATCATTTTAAATTATGGAGAAAACTATCTACTTTTTCTTTAACTAAGTTATAATTTACATGGTTTAAATCATAAAGAGAACGGTATTTTAATTTTTCTTGTAAAAAACTTTCTTTCTCTATTAAAGTGGATATTTCTGGCGGAAATATTAAAGCCATTTTCTTATTTATATCATCAGGATAGGGAAAAAATCTTCCATAGTGGGTTCCATTTGCAATCACGACTGCAGAAGTTCCAACTGAAGCGGCTATATGGACAATACCCGTGTCATTTGAAACAAGAATCTTTGAATGCTCTAAAATTTTTATAATATCTTTAAGAGAAGTTTTCCCGGTAAGATCAATTACTTGTTCTTGCATCTCAATTTTATTTATGAAAGAAGAATTTAATTTTGCTTCTGATATTGCACCAAGAAGAAGAATCTTTAATCCATAATTTTGGATAATATACTTTCCGAGCTTTACAAAGTTACCTATGTCCCATCTTTTATAAGCATATCTTCCGCCAATAAAAAANGCAACGTAATTATCATTTATTTTAAATTCAGATTTCAGATTTTCACAATTGATATTAGGTTGTTTAAGATTAATATTAAGACAGAATATTTTCTCAAAAAGGATTTTGTTTTTATAAAACTCAAAAACTACTTCTTCGGAATTTATTAATTCGTCATAATACTTATTGCTAATTTTAAGTTGCCAATTATAAGAGTTGGACAAATCAGATTTAAAACCAATTTTCCTTTCGGAAGGGATTGATCGGATAATTGCATCGTCTATAAAAAAACTTCTTGAATATGAACAATTAATTGTAAGTGCGCTCTTTCTTGATGAAAGCATTTTTAAAAATTTATAACGGTAAAAAAGATCATTCATAAAATTTTTTTTCTCAATCCAAATAAACTCATCTATGTAGTCAACATCAAAAAAATTTGCAATATCTCTCCATGCTGAATTTCCACATAAGACAATTTTGTAGTCTTTAAATTTCTTATTTTGTTTTATAAAAGGAAGAAAATTCCTAAATAAAATGTAATCACCAATTTCATCTGTCTTGATTAAAAAAATTTCTTTAGGGAAATTTACAAAAGCCATAGATGAAACGGCCGGAAATGCAATTTGATAGGGGATAAATCTTAGTAAGTCATAGATAAAAAGAAGAATATCTCNTAGGAAACGATCTATTTTAGTTAGAATATTCACTTAAAAAACCGTTTTGCACTAATTGACTTGTAAAGAATTAGAATCCGAATGTGTTTTTGAATTCATTCGTAACTTTATATACAATGGTAATCCAACTAAAGAAGAATATAGCAAAAAATTAAAAATACTATTAGGAATTTTTTTTTCGGTTAGTAAATGGAAGCTCTTTCCGTTGGAATAAAAATTTAGGTTAAATTTTTTTGAAATAAATTTTAAAGTTTGAAAAGAATAAAATGAAATATGCTGNCCGTGGTGAAAGGAATAATAAGGCCAATCATCTGGAGTGGGTGCATTAAACTTAAAGACTTCAGTCGAAAACAATATGTTCTTTGAAAACTTTAGCATTTTATCAATTTCTTGTATTGGATTAACAAAATGTTCAAAGCATTCGAAAGCAGTAACCACTTCAAAAGAATTTCGAACTTTTGAATTTAGTTCAAAACCTTTAGCAAATAAATTCGATGTAAAAGGATCAGTCCAGTAAAAGTCAAAACCATAATCACGCATTAGTCGAACGAAAAGCCCGTATCCACCTGCAAAATCAAGGAAACTTTTTTGTCTTTGAAATAGAAAAAATAATATTGTGCTTGTCCTTTTTGCAAAAAGAAAATTGCGGGCAACTAATCCTGTATCTTCGATATTAATTGAATTCTTATANGCTTCTTCAATCCAGAATGGTTCATCAGTTTGAATAAATCNGNANGAAGTACACCAATGAAAATTAACATCATACTTATTAAGCATTTTCCTATTGAAAATTACCTGTGTTTTGTTATTACAAATTTTACAATTCATTTTTTCCAAGCCAAAATATAATCATGAAAAAAATCTAATAATTTTTTTAAATTTACTTACTTTCATGTATTTTTTAAAAGTATAAAGGTCAGCTTTAAAATTTGGGATTACAAAAAGCGGATCAACTAATGTATCAATTTTATCTAAAGGTCGATTTGAGGCAGAGTCTGATTTCAAAACAGTATGTGTGGCATCGGCGCCAAAACCGATATTTGATACCAAATTTTTATTTGGAATAATTGCCAAGCCGTTATTAACTGCTAAAGTAAAAGTCCATTGAAAATCCCAAGTATCTTTTTGATGTTTATAAACAAGATTGAAATCTCTTAAAAAATATTTTTGCATTTTAGTGTTGGGATAAACATTTGCAATTGCATTTTGCTTTACGAATTCAGGCAGGTTTGTTATATTAACGTCATACTTATCCCAGGCACGTTTCCATGTTGCCCATCCCCAAACATGGCTAATTTTGGAAAAATAATAACTGCCATCGCCTCTTTTTGCCCCGTCTTGAAAATTAACTCCTCCGATGTGCATAATTCTATTATCATTGCGATATTTTTCGAGCAAAGACTCGCAAAAATGGAAGAAAGAAATATCTGGAAGGCAATCATCTTCAAGAATAATTCCTTCNTTAACATTTTGAAAGAACCATGTTATTGCTGAGCTGACCGCATTTTTGCAACCAAGGTTTACGTCGCTAAAATTAGTTTTTAATTCACAATCCCAATCAATATCATCTATTACCGACCTTGCAAGATTGCACTTCTCTTTTTCGTTTGGCTTATCCGGTCTTGCTCCGTCGGCAGAAACGAATAAATATTTGGGCTTTAATTCCTTTAATCTATTAAATACAATTCTAGTTGTTTTAGGGCGGTTGAAAATTAGGAAAAGAATTGGTGTTTTGAATTGTTCTGACGGCATTTTGCTTTTTCTTTATAAATTATAATTATTTGGAAAATTATTTAATACTTTTTTACATCCTTCGCGGTTGCTGTTTAGGAAGAAATACTTGAAGCTTTTAATCATAGATAATGCATTATTAGCTATTTCTCTAGGAGTGGAAAATTCGTTTACGAAACGGCACATATATAATAGCATATTACCTTTGTAATCAGCAGCAATATCCTGGGTTATATTATTTAACCTTAACTCAGGCAATATTTCAATAACTCCGCCTGCTAATGCGCTTGGCAAAATCATATTAGACCCGTGAATGCCAATTACTATGTGGCTTTGAGAATATATTTTGCACCAGTCCTCTTCTATTTTTTCAGTTACATGATTTGTCCTCTTATCTTCAATAAAAGACGCTAGTTTGCCAGAGTTACCCAATCCCACATCATAAAATTTAGTATCAGGGAGTTTTCTTTTAATTTTTCTGAACAAGCTAGAAATTTTATGATTTTGTCTTAATACAAAATAGAATCTTGTAAATCTGAGCATCTTTAATTTGCGAAATGCAAAAAAAATATAAAGTTCAATTTTCGAACCAACCCAAAATCTGTCTTCTCTGCTTATAAAAGTTAATGTAATAGGAACCTTTCCGAAATTATTTAGATTAAATTTTGATACTTTAGTAAAATTTGAAATATCTATCTTAGAAAAATCTGGATGTGAGTAAGCCAAACTAAGAAAAATCTTTTTGAACCGTTCTAATTCTTTTTTTATAGATTTATCAAGATTAACAAACCATTCACGTGCTTCACTCAACTTTATATCAACTGACCAGACTTCGGCAATGCCAGCCGGAACAAGCCATTTAAAATTTTCAGGTATAATAACAATTAGACCTAATTCCGGATAATTCTCCAAATAATATTGTGCATTAAATAATTTAAGAAGGACGTGCCCATATAAATAATCTACACAATTTAGAATTATAACTTCTTTATATTCTTTGTAAACCTTCTTGCTTAGGTTTATTTCCCTGTTATTTTTATTCATGTAGGCTTGTAAGAAAGGTTTATGGAACCACTTATAATTTTTGCCGTAAATTTTCCTGTTGTTTTTTCCAATTATTACAGGATGAAATAAAGAATGACCGATTGGAAAGTCGGCAATAAATTCAAAGTTACATTTATTACAAGTGTTATCTGCTGATATATGAAGTCCCGTAAATATTATATCTGAAATTGTAATACTATTGCTGTTACATTCCGGGCAAACAAAATTATTATATAGCTTAGGTTTAATTTCAATCATTTTTTACAATAATTTGTTTTTAAAAGCTTCTGGTTTTTTTTCACCAAAAATATTTCGCTTTAACCTATCAAGGGCAATTTTATTTTTTATGTACCAAAGCAAACTTGGCTTTTTGATGTAGTAATCATTTCTATAGATTAAGTCCCAAAATTTATCTTCGTCATCTAAAATTTTCAATGGAATTTTTTCATGGAATTCATAACCGACCGCCATTAAAGAAGGAAAACGTGTTTCAATGGCAAATAAGTTCCTATTTCTTAAGGCAAGAGAATAATCTTGAAATTTTTTCAGCATGTCTAAATTTGTTTTTTCTTTTGAAATGCAGACAATTTCTCCATTTACTATATCTAATAAATTAAGATGAACATTGAAATTATAGATGTAATCATATAGCGGGCGGGGAAATTCTATATACGCTTTTTTAGAAACACGCATAATCTCAGCAGCAAGCAGTGGTAAATCTACTACCGGTACGTGTTCGAATACATGCGAACAAATTATGTAATCAAAAGAATTATCTTTAAAAGGTAATTTACCTTTAACTATCTTAAACAAAGATTTTCCCTTAGTGTTTAACTTTTCTCCGCCGAACTGTGCTAAGTCTTCTTTATTCTCTTCATCAAACACATCGGCTAAGCAATCGGAACGCCAATAAGGATAAGCACNGGGCCCTATTTCTAAAACGCTATTGCTTTTTTTTAGCTTAATTAAATTAGGAAAAAACATATTTACTTCTTTCTAAAATAGAACAGTCCGACCTGGAATTCATCCGAGATTGAAAAACTATCGTATAAATCATTACCCAATATATATTTTGCTTCTATTAATTCGCAACTGTTAAATTGTTCCATAATATAATCTGTTCTAAAAACCCTATGGGCATTAAAGAAAATCTTATTTGTTTGAAAAACCGGGACAGAAAATAGAATCGTTCCTCCGTGTGCAGTAACTCTAAGTAATTCTTTAATTGCTTTTTCGCTCCCATAAATATCTATTGGATCACCATATCTTCCCAAGCCGATATGTTCTATTACACACAGTGAAGATATCGATTTGATTGAATTATCTTCAAAGGGAAGATTAAGTATTGAACCTTTTTTGAAGAAAAGATTATCTATCTTTAAAGGTAAAGGGCGTATATCGATCATTGTTGTAGGGACAAACTGAGAGATTATTCCTATTGTTTTTGCAGAGCTGCCAATATCAAAATGATGTTCGGGCTTCAATTCAAAGATTTTTTTTGCCGCCCAGCTATCTTGGAAAAAATAAATAGGATCAACAGGAGTGGATTCAGTTCTATCTTTCAACAAAGGCATTAGGACAAAATCATCATACACTTTTTTGTGGCTCTTATTTTGCTTTCTAAAGCTTCTTAAATCTTTAAGAAACCATATTACATTAGAACCAAATTCCCAAAAATTAAAAATAAAAAATTCTTTAAGCGCTTGGTAACTATAAAATAGAGAGAGAATGGTTTTATTTTTTTTTAAGTAGGATTTTACAGACATTTTAGATACTCTTTAGATTATTATTTTTAATGCACATTCTTTTTACATAATAATAATAAAAAGAAGTTGAAAATATTGTAATAATTAAAGCTGAAATAGAAGCACCATAAATATTAAATCTAGGTATTAAAAATAAATTTATTCCAATATTAAATAAACTAAAAAATAATACTGATATTGTACCAACGTATACAACTTCAAAATAAGTTATATAATTATTATATAATTGTGAAATAGCCTGAAGTATTTGGGTGACCAAAAGAATTGGCAAAATAAAAAGGACATATTTATATTTTATATCAATTATGCCGAATAATAAAGCTATTTTAATCGCCATCCAAATAGCAACTCCTATTAAAAGGAATACTACTGTCATCTTCTTTATTATTGATTTGGTTTTGTTAAAATTTTTTTCAATATCCTTTTCCTTAAAAAAGAATGGAAGCAAGACAGATTGGAAGGAAGAAAAGATAACCATAATAATACCGGCAATTGTTAATGCTAAACTATAAATAGCCAGATCGGAAAAAGTTCCGTATTTTTCCAAAATAAATTTATCACTAAAACTATAAACTGTACCTAAAATGGAAGTCATCATTGCAGGAATTCCTATCTTCATTGCTTTTTTAGCATACATCCATTTAAATACAGGGTGCATTTGTTTTATATAATATATGCAAAAAACAAATAGAATTACTAATTCAATTAAGAAGGTATATTTTAATCTAATCATTACCTTATCGGCGCTCGCTACAAACATCAAATAAATAACTATCGGATTGATCAAAACAAGCTTTAAGAAATTATATAACTGATATTTTTTAATATTTTCCGATGTAATAAAAAAGTTTTGCACCATAAAATCATAAATAGTAACAAGAACAGCTAAAAATAAAACCGATCTATAAGCATCATAGTTAAATGGATGGGAAAATAAAAATGATATCAATATCTTATCGAAATGAAATAAAGCAAATATCGAAAAAGTAAGTATGAGTAAAGTCAGAAGGATAATATTAATCGTAAAGATAAGAGACTTTTTTTCTTCGGGGGAATAATCATGATATAATTTAGACTGAGCGAGATATAATCCAAAATTAAAAATAAGTGAAAATAAACCGATTATTGTGAACAAGTATCCGTATAATCCATATTCATTTTGCGACATTAATTTAAGGTATATTGGTAAGAATATTAAATTTGATGCCCTTACCAATGAATCTAACGAAAATATACTGGCAAAACGCTTTAACAGAATACTATTTTTATATAGATGAATATATGAGTTTATCTTTTCTTTCAGAAAATTCATTTTTATTAGGAATTCAAATTCTTTTTTCTTATGAATACACTAAAAATTAGACTTCCAATTAATAAAACGCTAATAATTAAAGTCATAATTCTTCCTTTATAAAAAGATTCTGGGTGATAGAAGAATTCAACCTTATGCTGACCAACTGGTACTACAACGCCCATAAATCCATGATTAATTTTATGAATTTGAATTGGTTTACCATCAATTGTTGCTTTCCAACCAACGGGGTAATAAGTATCACCAAGGAATAATAAATTATTTCCGGTTGCATTTACATCTAAATCAATTTTTTCATCTTTGTACTCGGTTAGTTTTACATACGCATTTGCTCCCACAGTATCCACATTAATTTTTTCGTCTTCTGCAAATGCTACTTTTTTAGGATCAAAGGAATTATTTTTTATGTCATTTAATACTTCCATCGGTTGTGCAGTTATAACGCTGTCAACAAAGTATGCCCTTGGCAATGCATTTTCATTTTGGTAAAGAAAAGTTTTATCCCAGTCTTGAATAAGATTCAATCCTGGAACTTGAACAGCATTAGAAGTAATAATATACTTTACGTTAAGCATACGCCACAAAGTTTCATTTGCAGGTCCAACTACATCTATTATATCTTGGTAAGCCCGGGGTTTAATACCGGAGTAACCATTAAAATCTTCTACTAAAAAGTAAACATAAAAGTTGTTATCTTGATTGTAAGAGCCTAAAGAACCATCTTGTTTTAGGTTTAGTAAGCGATATGGCATAGAATTATTTTGTTCTTTTATTACCTTCAAGTAAGGCGGCATAACAAAATTTTGTCTTTCGATATTTGGATCCACATAATTAACACCTCTATAATCAACTCTCCAAAGATCGACAACAATCAAGATCAATACAATTAATCCTAAACTATCAAAACTTATTTTTTCTTTAATGAATAAATAAGCTAACCAAAAAATACCGGCTGTTATTGCAAGAGAAAAGAGAACATCGCCCACAAACATGCTGCTCATATAATCGTAAAGTGGCTTTAGCTGTTCACCTCTTTGACCGGAATCAGAAACTCTTTGAACAAACCAACTAGAAATTCCTTGGTTTATTAAAAGTGCAAATGCAAAAAGAACAGAAATTGAGAATGCAATATTTTTAATTAACTTTTCTTTTGGAATATCTTTGTTTTGCTTTATGGAAAGTATTTTCATTAAACCAATGCCCGCCAAAATAGGAATGCTAAGTTGGACAATGTTTAAAATCATTGAAGGAGCTCTAAATTTATCAAAGAATGGAAAATTATAATAGAATAAATCGTAAAGAAGAGGGAACGTTCTACCGAAAGAAAGCAGAAGCGATATAACTATTAGCCATGTTAAGTACTGAACAAGAGGATTTTTTTGGCATAAGAACATTGCAAATAAAGCTAAAGCTAAAACGCTTACACCCATATATTGGGCAACGTCAACAAAGGGCATTTGTCCAAAGTAAGTATTTACTTGGTAGTCCTGATTATTAGTTAATGGGCCATTATAAGTTGAGTTTCCAAAACCATAGTAGGAAGGGAAAAAGAAAGTCATTATTTCTCCCGGCGAAAATGACCAATTAGTTGCATACTGATAAAATTCCTCGCTGCTTTGTTGCTGAGTTTTCATTTCAATATCTGTTATGCTTTTTGTGCCACGTGTTGAATAAGGAGTGTATTCATAAATTTGCTTTAACTTATAATAATTCATTCCTAATGCTATTACAGTAATTAAAGCAAAAATGCCAAAAGATTTTATAAGTTGAAGTCTGAGGTTTTTATCTTTAATAATAAAGCTTCTTATCAAATAGTAGAGATAAAAAATTCCAATCGAATAAAAAATATAAAACATTATTTGCACATGCCATTGCATAAACAAAAAGTGCATCGTTAATAAAAAAAACAGTACATCTAATAATTTTATTTTTTCATTAAATTTTAACAAGAAAAGAATAACAAGAGGAAATGTAATTAAAGATAGAAGTTTTGTAATATGACCAATATTATAAAGAACAACTATACCGGTTGAAAACATTGCTGCAATGGCTACAACAATAGAAACAATTAAAGTAGCTTTTAAGAATCGCATCAAAGAATAGAAAAATATTCCCAGAAGGAAAAAATACAGGGTCCACATTGTATAAGAAGAATTAAAAAGACTGGAATAAAAATGTGTTATTTGTAAAATAGCCGTCCCGAATACATCATACCAACCAATTTTGCCAAAAGCAGGCATTCCGCAAAAGACATAAGGATCCCACAAAAACAATTTTGCTTTAGCATAGAAATTTTTATAACTCATTCCGTTTATAATATCGCCGGAGACCACAGTTTTACCGCCAAAGAATATTGGTGCATAAAATATTATAAATAATACCGCAATAAGAAGGAAAGCAAAAGTTGTTTGATATTTAGAAGGTATAAAGTTATCAATGTGAAATTTGCCCAACCCGCTTTCTGGTTCTTTCTTCTTTGTTCTAATTGTTTTTTGAATTTTAGACATTTATTCTCCTAAAAAATCTTTTTATTTTTTTGCTATTAAGTTTATTCCAGCACCGATTTTATTTGTTGAAATAAAATCAGCATACATCATAATAAAAGTAAAAAGAGAAGTCACTAAATAATATATAGGTAAAACTAAAAAAAATACCTTTGAAACATTCAATAATTGCATGGGATACTTTATGCCAAGCCGCCAAGCTTTATCTCCCCAAAAACCATAGGTGAACCTAAACTTATAAATTCTAAAACCAATTGTCCCTAATTTTGTCTGAAGGTCTTCAAGGGAATATCCATCTCGAGCATGTTCACTAATAAAGCTTTTTTCGTTTTCCTCGTGTACATCGCTTCCTCCGTAAATCGAAGGAGTATTTATTAATAAAAATCCTCCGGGTTTTAAAGCATTATAAAAATTTTGGAATACTTTTACATCATCTACAATATGCTCCATTACATCAACAGAAACAATAAGATCAAATTTATTTTGATGATTTATTTCTGTTAAATCTTCAATTCCAAAACTAACATTCGAAATATTTTTCATTTTGAAGAAACTGGTGCAATCACTAATCCATTCTTTTTTTACATCAACGGCATAGATATTATTGGGCAACAGCTTCTTAGCCATAAAATATGAATATTGCCCATAGCCGGTACCAGCATCATATATTGAAATTTCCTTATTGCCAAACAGTTTACGAATATTTTTCAATTCTTTTCGTACATACCATGAACGTAAAAACATAAAATCGAGAATCTTATAAAATAAAGTTCTGAAGGCTGGATTTTTTTTTATAATATCTGCAAAAATATTTTTAATCGGATCGTAATACATTAGAATAATTAAAAAATTGGAATTAAAAATTATTTTAAGAATAAGATTTATTTGATCAATTCATAAATGCCATCTATAAATTTCTTCCAAGAATATTTATCTACTTCTTTTTCTATATTCCGGACGAACTCTTTTTCTTTATTATCTTCATAAAAATTAAATATAGCATTGGCAAGTTCACGTGGATTTTCTTTTTCTACGACGAATCCGGTTTTATTATTTTGAATGACCTCGCCAAGCCCTCCAACATTTGTTGCAATAACTGGTTTTCTAAAATTCATTGCAACCTGAACTATACCGCTTTGAGTTGCATCCTTATAAGGCAAAATTACACAATCCGAAGCAGAAAAATAATATTTTACTTCCGAAGTCGGTATAAAATCAGTATGAAGATAAACTGAATCTTCAAGTCGAAAATTCATTATTATTTTTTTATATCGTTCTTCATTGGAATAAAATTCACCTGCAACCAAAAGTTTAAGCAAAAGTTTTTCTTTTAATAATGAAATAGATTCTAGTAAAACATCCAAACCTTTATATTCTCTAATAAATCCAAAGAATAAAATTATTTTTTCGTCTTTTATATTAAGATGACTTCTTGCTTCAATTTTTGAAACAGGTTCGCCAAAGTTGGAATAAATAGGATGGGGAAGAATTTTATTTTTTGCATCCGGTTTTAACTTTAGGAGTTCAAGTTGTACCTTCTTTGAAAGAAGAATAAAATAACTTGCCGCATTGAAAAAATATTTTGTAAAAACTATATCACCGGGTTTCCTTTCATGAGGAATAACATTATCACAGATTACCATAGCTTTAGTTTTCTTGTTTCTCTTAGAAATCCTCGTTATTGTACCGAAACACGGACCAAAAAATGGCATCCAATATTTATAAATAATCAAATCTGGAGCTTCTTTTTTTACTTTTAGCCCAACTTTTATCCAGTTGAATGGATTTATCGAGTCAATTAGAATTTCAGTTGGAATTTTTTCAACTTCATCACCAACTTCAAACTGAGATTTACCAGGGAAAAGAAATGCTGGGTACTGTCTTTTGAATGTAATTATTTTTACATCGTTTTCTTTTATTAATTCCTTATAAAGTAGACCTACGAAATGTGCTATTCCTCCTCTAAGCGGATAAGCAGTTGAAAGGATTATTATTTTCATTAATAAAGCTTACCAGTTAATTAGAAAATTAAACTTAAAAAGGAAATTAATATTTACTCCTTTTACCATCAACCTTTGTCTTTAATGGTGTACTCGTTTTCGTTTAAGGAATTTTTAACAAGCATTTCGCCCAATAGTCCAACACTAAACAATTGGACGCCAACAATAATAAGCAGCATACCAAGGAACAACATTGGTCTGTTACTCAAAGGCTTACCCATTACCCAATCGTATGTTAAAAACGCATTTATTATAATACCAACTAAAAAAGATAGAGCCCCAAAAAAACCAAAAAAGTGCATAGGTCGTTTGATATATCTTGTAGCAAAGATGACAGTAATTAGATCAATAAATCCTTTAAAGAAACGGGATATACCAAATTTAGTTTTGCCATATCTGCGGGGATGATGCTGCACTGGAATCTCTGAAACCTTAAAACCTTCCCATCCGGCAAGAACCGGTATGTATCTGTGAAGTTCTCCATAAACTTTTATAACGTCTGTAACTTCACTACGGTAGGCTTTTAATCCGCAATTAAAATCGTGCAGTTTAATTCCACTAATTAAACGAGTAACAAAATTAAAAAACCTCGAAGAGTATTTTTTTAGAAAAGGATCAAATCTTTTTTTCTTCCAACCAGAAACGAGGTCGTATCCTTCTTCCAATTTTTTAATTAGATTTGGAATTTCGTTCGGGTCATCTTGAAGGTCAGCATCCATGGTTATGACAACATCGCCAGTTACATTTTTAAAACCAATTTGAAGCGCTGCAGATTTACCATAATTTTTTCTAAAACTAAAATATTTAAATCTTTTATCCTGTCTGCAAATATCTTTAATAATATTCAGTGAGCCGTCGTTACTTCCATCATCAACAAAAATGACTTCATAACCAATATTAAAATTTTTCAAAGCTTTTTTTATTTCATTAGTCAAGGGTATAAGAGATTCTTCTTCATTGTAAAGAGGCACTATTACGGATAATTTTTTGAAATGAGCTTTTTCTGGTTTTCCTTCTGAAAAATTTTTAGTGTATCTCTTTCTGTAATGATAAGGCTTTCTATAATAATGCGTTTTTTGCTGTCCGGATGCCTGATCTTTTCCCTGTGTACTATTATCTGCACCGGTCTCCAAATTTATATTTTCTTCCAATTAAGTTACCAATTTTTAAATATTTGAAACTAAAATTAAACGAATAATTGGATAAAAACAATTTGGAAATTATTTTAAGTTTTTTTCGTTAAAAGGCTTTTCAACTAAAAATAAATTTTTCTAGATTTAAGTGAATTTTTATTTGTACTGTTTAAAATATATCGTTTTTAAGATGCTTTTTATAGAATTAACTCTCATAATTTGAAGGCTTACCCGGTGTAGTTATAGTAAAAAATAAAAGTCCTCATATCACAAATTTAATTTTTTATTAGAAATTGCAAATTCTATCTTGACTTTTTTGTATAGATAGTGTAGTTTTGGACGTGTTTTGAGTAAGTTTTCTTCCTACTCATTTTTTTAACAAAGCGTAAACGAGCAGGAGAAAGAAATTATTTTACTGATTTGAGGATATAATGAGCACCGAAGTTAATCAAATTGAAGAATTAGCAAATAAAGATTATCAATATGGCTTCGTTAGCAATGTTGAAGCCGACAGTCTTCCGGTTGGTCTTAATGAAGATATTATTAGGCTGATTTCCGAAAAAAAAGAAGAGCCGGAATTTATGCTTGAATGGCGGCTTAAAGCCTATCGGCAATGGCTAAAAATGAAAGAACCAAGTTGGGCTAACATTCATTATGATCCAATTGATTATCAAAAAATTTCTTATTATTCAGCACCTAAAAAAAAGGCTAAACTTAACAGCCTTAATGAAGTTGACCCCGAATTATTAAAGACCTATGAAAAGCTTGGTATTTCTCTTGAAGAACAGAAAAGGCTTTCTGGTGTAGCGGTGGATGCGGTATTTGATAGTGTTTCTGTGGCTACAACATTTAAAGAAACTCTTTCCGAATTAGGAATTATTTTTTGTTCTATGTCTGAAGCAATAAGGGAACATCCGGATTTAATTCAACAATATCTCGGAAGCGTAGTTCCATATACAGACAATTATTTTGCAGCTTTAAATTCGGCTGTTTTTAGCGATGGCTCTTTTGCTTACATACCTAAAGGTGTTCGGTGTCCGATGGAACTTTCCACCTATTTTAGAATTAATGCCGCAAACACAGGACAATTTGAAAGAACTTTATTAATTGCTGATGAAGGTGCATACGTAAGTTACCTTGAAGGCTGTACAGCCCCGATGAGAGATGAAAATCAGCTTCACGCTGCTGTTGTCGAACTAGTTGCCTTAGATAATGCTCAAATTAAATATTCTACCGTGCAGAATTGGTATCCCGGAGATAAAAACGGAAAAGGCGGAATATATAACTTTGTTACCAAGCGCGGTGCTTGTAGAGGTGTGAATTCTAAAATTTCTTGGACTCAAGTAGAAACTGGTTCGGCTATAACATGGAAGTATCCAAGTTGCATTCTTCAAGGTGATAATTCAATTGGTGAATTTTATTCCGTTGCGATGACTAACAATTACCAGCAAGCCGATACAGGCACTAAGATGATTCATATAGGAAAGAATACAAAAAGTACAATTATTTCTAAAGGAATCTCTGCTGGAAAGAGCAATAATAGTTATAGAGGACAAGTTAAGATTTTGAAAAATGCTGAAAATGCCAGAAACTTTTCACAATGTGACTCTCTTTTGATTGGTGATAAATGCGGCGCACATACATTCCCTTACCTCGAAATTCATAATTCCTCAGCAAAAATGGAACATGAAGCTACAACTTCAAAAATTGGCGAAGACCAAATCTTTTATCTCAACCAGCGTGGTATTTCAACTGAAGATGCTATTGGATTGATTGTAAATGGCTATTGCAAAGAAGTATTCAAAGAGCTGCCAATGGAGTTTGCTGTTGAGGCTCAAAAACTTTTAAGCGTTAGCCTTGAAGGAAGTGTTGGATAAGATAATTAAATATAAAATTTAAAATTGAGTAATTGAATTATTTAGGATAAAAAATGTTAGAAGTAAAAAATTTACACGCAAGCATAAATGGAAAAGAAATCCTTAAAGGAATAAATTTATTAATTGAAGCCGGAGAAACTCACGCAATAATGGGTCCAAATGGAAGCGGTAAAAGTACTCTTGCCTCCGTGCTCGCTGGTAGGGAAGGCTATGAGGTAATAAAAGGTGAAGTAATATATAATGGCAAAAATTTACTTGAACTTTCGCCTGAGGATAGAGCCAGAGAAGGAATTTTTCTTGCGTTCCAGTACCCGGTTGAAATTCCCGGCGTTAGCAATACAAATCTTCTTAAAACGGCTTTGAACTCAATTAGAAAATATCGCGGCGAAGAAGAACTTGACGCAATGGAGTTCTTAACTATGATCAAGTCGAAGATGAAATTAGTCGAGATGGACCAGTCATTGCTCAGCCGTTCGGTTAACGAGGGATTTTCTGGAGGTGAAAAAAAACGCAACGAAATTTTTCAAATGGCTGTGCTCGAACCCAAGCTTGCTATTCTTGATGAAACAGACTCAGGTTTGGATATTGACGCATTGAGAATTGTTGCTAATGGTGTTACTAAACTAAAATCTAAAGATAGAGCTACAATAGTCGTTACTCATTATCAAAGACTACTTGAATATATTGTCCCGGATTTCGTTCATGTTTTATATAATGGCAAGATTGTTAAGTCCGGTGGTAGAGAGCTCGCTCTTGAACTTGAAAGTAAGGGTTACGATTGGCTGAAAAATCAAAAAGAACTTATTGAAAATTGATTTTTTAAGAAAATATTAAATTGTATTTAAGCAATTATTCATGTTTGTATTTAAGAATAAAAAAATAATTTTAAAAATCTCTTATATTATTCCTATACAACATGTTTGTAATTTGCTGGAGAACCTTCAATAATGAATAAGATATTAGATATAAAAAAATGGTACTTATCAAATTTTGAACTTTTTGAACACAGCTTAAATGGCGAAAGTTTAAAACCAATTCATAAACTGCGTAAAGATGCGATTGAAAAATTTTCGGATATGAACTTTCCTACCACTCATGATGAAGATTGGAGATTTACAAACATCTCTCCAATTTTTGATTATAATTTTAATCTGTGTAATGACAAGCATAATTTATCCCAAAAGGATATTGAACATTTCAAACTTGAAAAACTAAATGGCAATTTTCTGGCTTTTGTTAATGGCCATTTTGCGAAAGATTTAAGCGATATTAAAAATGTGACTGGAAATTTTATTGTTGGAAGCATTTCCGAAGAAATTGAAAAAGATTCAGAGCTTTTTAAAAAGCATTTTGGCAAATATGCAAAACATAATCAACAAATTTTTACTGCTTTAAGTACAGCCTTTGCTAAAGACGGTGCATTTATTTTTGTGCCTGAAGGGAAGATAATTGAAGAACCTGTCCAATTTCTTTTCATTGCCGATTCAAGAAATGAAAACTTTCTTATTCAACCAAGAAATTTATTTATCGCAGAAAAAAATGCTCAAGTTAAAATTATAGAGCATTACGTTTCGCTTAGCGAAAGCACTTATTTTACAAATGCAGTTACAGAAATTTACTGTGGTGAAAATTCAATAGTTGAACACGTTAAACTACAAGAAGAAAGTAATAAAGCTTTTCATATTTCGCGGACGGAAATATTGCAAGAAAGAAGCAGTAATTTCGTCTCTCATTCGATTTCACTTGGTGCAGAAATTACCAGGAATGATGTTAACACTAAATTTAATAATGAAGGAGCGGAAAGTACAATCAACGGACTTTACCTTTTAAGCGGGAACCAATTGTACGATACTCACACAATTATTGATCATGCAGTGCCTCAATGTACAAGTCATGAACATTACAAAGGAATTTTAACCGATAAATCCAGAGGAGTTTTTAACGGGAAGGTAATTGTACGTCCCGATGCACAAAAGACTAATGCCTTTCAGGAGAACAACAACATTATTCTTTCGAACGAGGCAATAATAAACACAAAACCGCAGCTCGAAATTTTTGCAGACGATGTTAAATGCTCTCACGGCGCAACAATCGGACAATTAGACGATGACGCTTTATTCTATCTTAAATCAAGAGGAATTGGTGAAGAGCAAAGTAAAATTATGCTTCTTCATGCATTTGCCAGCGATATTGTTAAGTTAATTAATATTAAACAAGTTAGACATTATTTAGAAAAAATATTGGATGAAAGATTCAACAAATAAGCTTTAGGTATGTTTACTTAAAGTTAGACTAATTTATTTTGCTTAGATAAATAATAAGTAGAAAAAATCAAAAAGAGTTAAAATTGAATAAAACACAATTAAATATCGAACCAAGAATTTTTGATTTAGAAAAAATTCGTGCTGACTTTCCCATACTTCAACAACAAGTGCATGGAAAGCCTCTTTGTTATTTTGATAATGCTGCTACAACTCAAAAGCCGCAGTTTGTAATAGATACATTGAATGAATATTATACTTCGATGAATGCTAATATTCACCGGGCGGTTCACCATTTAAGCGAAGTATCGACAGTGGCATTTGAAAATGCAAGAACAAAAATTAAAAATTTTATAAATGCTTCTTCAGAAAAAGAAATTATTTTTACAAGGGGTACAACAGAGTCAATTAACCTTGTTGCAAATTCTTTCGGAAGGCACTTGCTAAAAGAAAATGATGAAATAATTATTTCAGAAATGGAACATCATTCTAACATTGTTCCCTGGCAGTTTTTAAGAGATGAAAAAAAAATAAATCTAAAAGTTATCCCGATTGATTCAAACGGCGAAATTATTTTTGAGGAATTTGAGAAAATGATTTCGCCTAAAACTAAACTTGTATCAGTTGTTTTTATTTCAAATTCGCTTGGAACAGTTAATCCCGTTGAGAAAATTATTGAGCTTGCTCATAAAAATGGTATACCGGTTTTAGTCGATGCCGCCCAGGCTATTCAACATTTGAAAATTGATGTTCAGAAGCTCGACTGTGATTTCCTTGCATTCTCCGGTCATAAAATTTATGGGCCTACCGGAATTGGCGTTTTATACGGTAAAAGAACTTTGCTCGAAGCAATGCCTCCATTCCTGGGCGGCGGAGATATGATTTCTAAGGTTACTTTTAAAGAAACTACTTACAATGAACTTCCTTACAAATTTGAAGCCGGCACTTCTAACATCGCAGATGCAATCGGTCTTGGAGCAGCAATTGATTACGTTTCTTCAATTGGGCTTGATGCCATTGCTGCACACGAAACAGAACTTTTAAAATATGCAACGGATAAATTGCTAAAAGTACCGGGCATTAAAATCATAGGCAATGCTAAAAACAAAAGTAGTGTCATCTCGTTTGTGATTGAAAATATTCATCCTCATGATGTTGGTACTTTTCTTGATTTTGAGGGTATTGCTATTAGAACCGGACATCATTGCACTCAGCCTGTAATGGATCATTTTGATATACCGGCAACATCAAGGGTCTCTTTTGCTATGTATAACAAAATTGAAGAAATTGATATCCTTCATGAGGGGCTTAAAAAAATTATTGAGGTGTTTAATTAATGGATACTGAACTAAGAGAACTATATCAACAAGTAATTTTAGACCATAATAAAAGCCCGAGAAATTTTAAAAAGCTTGAAAATGCAAATCATTTTGCAGAAGGTTATAACCCACTTTGCGGTGATAAGATAAATGTTTATCTCGATGTTCAAGATGGAATTTTAAGAGATGTTTCTTTTCAGGGTTCTGGTTGTGCAATTTCAAAAGCTTCTGCTTCTTTAATGACATCAACAATAAAAGGCAAAACCGAAGATGAAGCAAAAAAAATTTTTGAGAGATTTCACGAATTAATTACGGGAAAAATTGGCAATGATTTTAATACGGACGAGTTGGGTAAGTTAGCTGTTTTTGCCGGTATAAGGGAATTTCCTATGCGAGTAAAATGCGCCAGCCTTGCCTGGCATACAATGATTTCTGCTTTGAATAATGGGCAGAAGTTTGTTTCAACTGAAGAGAAATGAAAATTAAAATATTAAAATTATGGAAACACAAATTGTAAATAAACAGGAACTGGAGGAAAAAATAATTCAGGTTTTAAAAACTTGTTATGACCCAGAAATTCCGGTTGACATTTTTGAGCTTGGTTTAATTTATGAAATTAAAATTGATGATGAGGCAAATGTTAATGTTAAAATGACTTTAACTTCGCCTGCGTGCCCTGTTGCCGGCTCGCTTCCGGGTGAGGTTTATGAAAAGATTAACGAAATTCCAGAAGTTAAAAAAGTGAATGTTGAATTAGTTTGGAATCCTCCGTGGGATAGAGACATGATGTCTGACATTGCCAAGTATGAATTAGGAATGTTGTAAGAATATTTTAGTGTAAATTGTATTTTTTAAATTTAATGAGAGATGAATATGTTTAACATTATTTCACGTCCCCCAATGTATGATCAAGAAGCTGTTCAACCTATGCGTGATGAATTGATTGCTGTAGGATTTGAAGAATTACTTACACCTGCAGAGGTCGAAAAAGCGTTAAAGGTAAATGATAATAAAACTATTTTAGTTGTGATAAATTCTGTATGCGGTTGTGCTGCTGGAAGTGCAAGACCAGGCGTTTCCCTCGCTTTACAGAATAAAGTTATACCCGATAAACTATACACAGTTTTTGCCGGGCAGGAAAGAGACGCTGTTGATAAAATTAGACAAATGATTGGAAATTATCCTCCTTCTTCTCCAAGTGTTGCATTATTTAAAAATGGTTCGCTTCTATTCTTTATGCCGCGTTTTGAAATTGAAGGAAGGTCTCCTGAAGAAATAGCTGAATTTCTGAAAGAAATATTTAATGAAAATTGTACTTCAAAAGGTCCTTCTATTAGTGCCGAACAATTGGCTCAAGTAATTTCTGCCAAGCAGTGTGGTTCTAAAATCCCTTTATTCAAAGGATAATGTTTTTTTACTTTTTAAAATTTATGTCCTTACACTAATTTTTTTGTTAAAATACTTAAGAAGAAAAATGGAAATTTATGAAGTGTATGATTGCATTATTTAAGAAAAATATTTATTTACTGTTTTTTTTGTAAGAAAAGTGTTTTTAAGCTTAAACAAAAATTTATTGAATTAAAATTGTAAAAGTTTTAATTAGAATTTTTAGAAAAATAATATTATGAAATTCAGCGCTCAAGAAGAATACGGTTTAAGATGCTTGTTAAGAATTGGCCAGGCAAAATCTCCAAATGGATTAACAATACCGGAAATAAGTCAATTGGAAGGATTGTCTGCTGCTAACGTCGGTAAAATTTTACGTATTTTAAGGCTTGGGGGTTTTATAGAAAGTTCCAGAGGACAAACAGGTGGATATAAACTTGCTCGTGCTTCGAATGAAATTATTCTTAGTGACGTGCTGGCTGCCCTTGGGGGAAGATTCTTTGAAGAAGATTTTTGCAGCGATCATTCAGGCAGTGAAATGATTTGTACACATTCAATCGATTGTTCACTCCGCTCGCTATGGCGAACCATACAGACTCTTATCGATAACGTACTTGGTAAAATGACGCTAAAAGATTTACTTGGTTCTGAAGTGCAAACGACTAATATTGCATCAAGCTTTGCTGAGCAAGCAGAAAAAATTCTCGAGAATAATTAGCGTGTCCTTTCAAAATAAAATGAAAAGAGTTTTAACTTGAAAGAACAAAAATATTTTTTTAATGAAATAGCCGATATATTTTTTTACTTCATTAAACTTTCAATCTTCAACCGGAGATTTCAATTTTTTATTTTTTAGATAACCTTCTTTTTGCAAGTTCTCAACCGATTTAAAAACCTTAACACTAACTTCAGTAGAATTAAAATATCCAGTCGAAATAATTTTTATTCCGTTAACTTCAACCTCTAGTTTAACATCGGCAATCAATTTGTCATCCGAAACTAATTGATGGTTTAATTTGAGNTTTGTAGTCGGAATGTTTTCTAAAGCCCAAAACACGCCTTTTTTAGCATTGAGAAAAGCTTTACTCATCTCATCTTCATTTTGTTCTTGAGCCCAAGTAAAACAAAACGGAAAAAGCAATAAATAGAAAAAGAGAAATTTTTTCATTCACGCCCCGCCAATTTATAAAAGAATAATAATTATATATTTGTCTCACCTTACTAATATCTTTAGGAAGACTAATGTAAAAGTTGGTCTATTTGAAAATAATTTTATCAACATTCCAAAGAAAACACAACGTTAGGATTTTAAAATAGTATTAATGCAGGATATTTTTAAATGTTTGTCTTTCTTTTTTTAAGATTTTTTGATTTAACTTTTATCATTGATTATTTTTACAGTTGTAATTTGTAGATTAATAAAACTTATTGGAGAAAATAGATGACACATAAAGTAGTATTATTAAGGCATGGTGAAAGTGCGTGGAATAAAGAAAATCGGTTTACAGGTTGGACTGATGTGGATTTGACAGACTTGGGGATTCAAGAAGCTAAGAACGCAGGTAAACTTTTAAAAGAAGAAGGTTTCACTTTTGACATGGCGTTTGCTTCTGTGCTTAAAAGAGCAATTAAAACATTATGGCTTACACTTGAAGAACTTGATTTAATGTGGATTCCGGTTGAATATTCGTGGCGCTTAAATGAACGACACTACGGTGCTCTGCAAGGATTAAATAAAGCCGAAACCGCTGCCAAATTTGGGGATGATCAAGTGCTAATTTGGAGAAGAAGTTATGATATTCAACCTCCTGCACTTGAAAAAAACGATGAAAGATTTCCGGGGCACGATCCTCGTTATAAAAATTTATCAGAATCTGAACTTCCTTTAACTGAATGTCTGAAAGATACAGTTGCAAGAGTTGTACCGTACTGGGAAGAGAAAATTGCCCCTACAATTAAAGAAAACAAAAAAATAATTATTGCTGCGCATGGTAATAGTTTAAGAGCGTTAGTTAAATATCTCGATAATGTTCCGGACAAAGACATAGTCGGGCTAAATATTCCAACCGGTATTCCTTTAGTTTACGAGCTTGACGATAAATTAAAAGCTATTAAACATTATTATCTTGGTAATCAAGAAGAGATTGCTAAAAAAGCGCAGGCTGTTGCAAACCAGGGTAAAGCAAAATAATTTGTTCTTTGGCAGTATTAAATTATACTGCCCTTTTCATTAAATTTACCCTTGCTTTTCAAAATGTAATTACTAATTTTTTGAGTAAGATTTAAAAAATTTACCTTTTAAGGAATCCTTTTAATGGTTAAAAAATTGATTACCAGTTTCCTGTTTCTTATCATTGTTTTTGTCCCTCCTTTAAAAGCACAAAATCAATCAAGCAGCGTAACAGTTATTGGCAAATATGCGGGAGAATTTATGGCTATCGGTGTTGGGGGAAGAGCTCTTGGGATGGGTGGTGCCTATGTTGCAGTTGCAAACGATGTTTTAGCCGGTTATTATAATCCTGCAGGATTAGCAAGAATAGATTATCCAGAAATTTCTTTAATGCACGATGAAAGATATGGCAGCCTTGTAAATTATGATTATGCCGCCGTGGCTATTCCTTATGGAAAGGATATGAGTTTTGGCTTAAGCATAATGAGGCTTGGTGTAGATGGTATTCCAGATACAAGACAAGCTTTGGTAGATCCCAATACCGGAAAAGTTATTTATGATATTAACAGCCCTTCGGCCGTTCTAGATTATAATTTGATAACAGAATTTAGCAACCAAGATTGGGTGATTTATTTTTCTTTTGCTAAAAAACAAAGTGATAAGTTTTATTTTGGCGCAAATACAAAAGTTATTTATGAAAGTTTAGGCCAATATAATGCTTGGGGAATCGGTTTTGATCTTGGAGCACAATATCTTCCGTTTAATAATTTTACTCTTGGCGCTAACATTCAAGATTTAACCACAACCTTAGTTGCATGGAATACCGGCAGAAATGAATTGATTACTCCTACTCTAAAAGTTGGCGCTGCTTATCAACTTGATATTTTAGGTGGAATAATTTCACCCGCATTAGATTTAGATATACGATTTGAGAATAGAGAATATGCATCTTATTTTCATCTTGGTCCCGTTAGCTTCGATTCGCACGTCGGTTTAGAATATAATTATAAAAATATTTTTATGGTGCGCGGTGGCTATAACGACGTAAAACAATTTACAATAGGTGCTGGCATTAAATTACCAAAACTTAATATTGACTATTCTTTTGCCCGTTTCAGCGCAGCTGCTGCCGATAGATTACCAGACACGCATAGAATCTCATTGATGCTTTCATTGGAAGAATTGAAGTTTAAAAGACCGGGTTCTTAATTTGTAAAATCTGATATGAAAATGAAAACTAAAAATTTAAATATCTTTTTTGCTACAGTTTTTTATTGCGATGTTTCTTTTTTCGCTGCTTTTAATAAAGTATTAAGTAAAATTTTATTTTCTACTGGTTTAGTTAAAAATATATCTACACCTGCGTTAAGAGCATTATCTCTGTCTTTCTTAAAAGCATGTGCAGAAAGGCATACAATAGGAATAGTTTCATAACCTTTAGTATTTCTTAACTCCCTGGTCAGTTCTAATCCGTTTTTATTACCTCGCAAAGAAATATCCATTAATATAACGTCAAATTTCTTTTTACTTAAATGATCATAAAATGATTGTTCTGAGTCGCATATTTCAACATCAAAATGTCTCTTTAAAAACATTTCGAGAAACTTTTGATTTTCAACATCATCTTCAGTTATTAGCAACTGTGGTTTTGAGATAGTATTTTCTTCAGTCATTTTTTTCTCCAGTCATTCAAAACTAGATTTCAGAGCTTTTTAAATTGCTCAAATAAAAGATTTCTTTTATTTATTATCGATAAAAAATAAACAAATTTGATATGTTTGATAATTACATTCGTAAATTAAAGCATCTTCTTTGTTTTTTCAAATTATTATTGAGCAAAATTAAAATTATTTTTTCGCATTTATTTTTTCNNTANTTATTTTTTCGCATTTATTTTTTCAATAAAATAAAGACATCTAATTTTTTTGTCCAATTTCTTAAAGGAATAATTTTGATTTTTTTAAAGAATTAGAAAATTTGTAAATTTGTATAAGTCAGAATTCTTTTGATATAATTGTGTTTTTTAATGTCAGACTTTCAGCAAATTGGTAAGATATTAATTTTTTTAGGAATTATCATTCTAATTAGTGGGTTATTTATAACATTTTGGGATAAAATTCCTTTTATTGGTAAACTCCCCGGTGATATCATAATTAAAAAGAAAAACTTTACTTTCTACTTTCCAATAGTAACATCAATTCTTCTTAGCATTTTAATTAGCATTTTCCTTTATTTTTTTAGAAAGTGAAAAAGCCGGAATCTCTAAAATAAAGACTCCGGCAAAATGAATTATGACTTTTTCAAAAGCTGATTGATTTCTTCAATATAAGTTTCTTTTGGTGTAAGCCCAACATGCTGAGCAACTATTTTACCATTCTGATCAATAACAAAAGAAGTTGGAATAGCCTCAATATTTCCATAAGCAGATACAACATCATTTGTTCCATAAACAACATGATAATTTATTCCCATACTCTTCATGAATGGAACAACCTGACCCTTTGTGTCGGTGTCAAGAGAAATTCCGATTATGGCAACTTTATTCTTAAATTCTTTTTGAATAGAAATTAAATCTGGTATTCCTCTTCTGCACGGGGGACACCAAGTAGCCCAAAAATCAATTATTACAACCTTGCCCTTGAATTGTGCAAGAGATACTGCTTTACCATTTACATCGGTTAAACTGAAGTTAGGAGCAGTTTTATTATCTGTATTCAAGTCCGAAGAAGTTGATGCTGGAGTGCTTAATTGGTCAGTAGAAATGTTATCGTTTTGCATGTCGTTGTTTGTTTGCGAAGCATTTCTATTACAGCCAAATAAAGAAACCGTTGTCAACATGAACAATATGAGAACTGTTTTTTTCATATAATTGATAATCCTTTGTTTGTTATTTTTCTTTGTGCGTATCCATCTGCAGTCTTGGATCTATTGTTGTATCCGGTTGAGGTTGAGTTGCCGCATTATACTCAGGCGGATAAGGTCCGTGCTGCGGAACGTAGCGTGTATTATTTACAATAAAAAATATGAGAAGAACAATAAGAACGACAATAGTCCAAAATGTATTTTTATATTTTGGATTTAAGAAAGGTTTTTTTTCTGTTTTTTTCTTTCCTATTTGTCTTTCTCTTGGTTTACCTTGTCTTTGTGCCATTTTTCAAATTTCCAATTATATGATGAATAATATTGAAATAGGATTCAAAAATACTAAAATAAATTTAAAACAAACCGGCTAAATTTTTCTCTATGCTCCAAAAGATAAAGAACATTTATATTCTTTTAAAAACATTTTTTTATTCTTTATATGCTGCTTAGGTAAATTAACTTTAGAAAGTGCAAAATGATATTTGAAAAATTATTTTTAATGATTTTATCAGTTTTTCCCGAAAAATACTTAAAGAGTAAAAGAAAAAATATGACTGTGAAAAGATTTTAATTCAACAAATAACCCTATCGTTCTAATTTCGGAAACATTTCGGTAGTATCTTTCACCCGTAAGAAGGTCTTTAAGAATTATTTCATTAGCATTAATGTTCAGATCGAATTTTAATCTGCATTGAGAAGTAGAATCTGAGAAGTTAATAATGATAACTCTATTTTGATTTTTAAATTTCCACTGCCATGCAAACATAAATTCGGAAGAAAAATTATTTTCAGCGGCTTTGTCTGGTTCAAGCATTACCCAAGTACCATATTTAAATATTTCCGCTTTAGTAATTAAAAGGAGTTTATTATAATGTTCTGAAATAGTTTTAGAAATTTTTTCGTCAGGTTCCCTTCCAAGTTGAAGCGGGAGTTTAGTTTTTTTGCCTTCAAATTGACCTTCAAAAAAGAGCTTCATTCCGTTGATTGTACTTATTAAAACTGAAGCAGCAATTGATTGATTTTTGCCGAATTTCATTACTGCTCTTGGTTCATCGTGGTTTTCAAGAAAACGAGCAGACTTCATCTGAAAATCTTTATCGGCATGAAGGTGTGCTTTTACACCAGGAATATCATTAGAAGCAAGCCTGTCAGTCAATCTTTTATCATAAGTAAAATCAAAGCCAAGCTGTTGTAAATCCCATTCACGATCCCAATATGCTTCGGCTAAAAAAATAAAATCTGGAAATTTATTTTTAACTTTTTGAATAGCATACTCCCAAAATTCATTTTGAGGTATCATAAATTTTCCTTTATCTAAAACACCAAGCCAAGTATTTCTAAAGATATTATTGAGAGACAGCATTGCCATGTCGCATCTAACTCCATCACAAACGCCGGCAATTTTAAGAAGTCTGTTAGTCATAAATATTCTTGCTTCTTGGCTGAAGTAATTTATCTGAATTGTATCCGTCCATGCTGGAAATAAAGGATCCCGCCCGTGTGCAAAAATTTGTGTTTCATCGTCGTTAAACATGAAAAAAGTAAATGGATCATTTTCATAAAGTACTTTATCAGCTTTTAGAAAAATTTCCGGATTAGTTTTAATGAGACTTGAATCTGCGCCAAAATGGTTAGGAATAAAATCAAGCATTAATTTTATTCCAAGTGAGTTAAGGATTTTATGAAGTTTATTAAGATCATCCCATGTTCCAAGCAGGGGATTTACTTCATAGTCATCAATAGAAAAGGGGGAACCGATTACATCATCGCGTGACCAATCCCTTAAACTTTTATTATAAGAATTAGTAAGGTCTTCCGAGAAGCAACATGTTGCTATCAAGTTTGTACAAGTTTTCCAAACACCCAGAAGCCAAACAATATCAATGCCTTTAGCAGCAAGATCTTCCCAATAATTTTGGGGGATATTGGATAGTGTTGTGCCTTTAGCAAATCTTTTAATCCACACCCGCGTATTTATTTCGTATAGTTTTGGATTTATCAACATACTTTTACTTTAATTTTTTTGAAAAGATAAAAAATGCAAAACAAATATTAGAATAAAATTACATTAAATAAAACGCAGCTTTTTTATCGATTATCCATTCAACTTTACATTTGGCAGGTTTAATTTCCGAAGCAGGATAATTTTTGCTTATAGGAAGCCCAAAAATAATTTCCGAAATGATTTTTGATTTTTCTTTCCCAGTAACAAAAAAAGTAACTTTTTTTGCATTATTTATAACTTCTTTTGTTAAAGAAATTCGTTTTTGACCAGTAACAGGATGTTTTGTAACACAAACAATGTTGGAATACAAAAATAAAAATTTTTTATCCGGGAATAAGGATGCGGTATGACCATCTTCGCCGAGACCGAGCAGAATCCAATCAAATTCTGGAATGCAATTATTACCTTTACACAAAACCTTTTCTAAATATTCGGCATAATTTACTGCCTCTTTGCTCGAGTCGATTTCACCTTTTATGCGATGAATGTTTTCCTTAGGAATAGGGATGTGGTCTAATAAATATTTTTTAGTCATCCCGAAGTTACTTTCACTGCTGTCGGGCGGAACGCATCTTTCATCGCACCAAAAAATTTGTGTAGAATTCCAATTTATTCCATTATTATATGGCGGTTCTACTAATTTATTAAAAAGAATTTTGGGAGTATTTCCTCCAGATATTGACAAGAAAAAATCCTTGCCGTTTTTATTACTCAAATTCATCAACTCTTCCGATAGAGCAATTGCAGCTATTTCTGGTGTATCATAAATTTTTATTTTATCATTATCCATAAAAACGAAAAAGTTTATACTCAAATTTTNAGAGTTTAACTTAAGAGTTTAATATTACTATTTAAGGGATTAAAATCACAATTTGGTAGATATGTTTATTTAAAAGAATAATAATTAAAGTATTTATATTATTTTAAATTAGAAGTACTAAATTTTTGTNNCTTCTTTTAAAATTATGAAACATAATTTAACAATCTGGATAATATCNGCTGTCTTTACCTTCATTGTTGGATATGTACAAAATTTTACTTCTAATGAGCATCCAATAAATGGTAAGGAAAATTTTGCCTCCGGACAAGTAATTTATAGCTTTGATAAAGTTTATCGTGATACATCTGGGTATACAGTTTTTATCAAGACGAATGTCAAAGTTATATCTGGTGTTTTAGAATGGAAAGATACAGATTCAACTGCCAAATGGAATACTATCCCTATAAAGCTTTCTGGAGAAAATTTGTCTGCTGTTATTCCTCCGCATTTGCCCCTTAGCAAGGTAGAATATAAAGTTAAGCTAACTGCAGACGGGAAAGTAATTGCTCTTCCAAAATATGGAGCGTTTTATATTGAATTTCTGGGAAAAGTTCCCGAACAAATCTCAATGTTTTACTTTATTACGCTGTTTNGTGGAATTTTATTAGCAATTAGAACTGGACTTGAAGCATTTAGAACAAAACCAAGATTAAGAATGTATACAATTTTTACTCTTATTGCATTTTTCTCATTTACCTTAATTTTTAGCACTGTTAAAAAAGGATGTGAATTAGGAATTATTGGGAAGACAAAGATTGTTCCTATTTCGGATATATTTCCCAGCGGCGCAGTTCTTTTATTTTTGTTGTGGATTTTCGCTATGATTTTAATTTTTAATTCAAAAAGACCAAAGATTTTTGCAACGACTGCTTCAATTGTTACAATATTAATTTTTTTATTAGGAAAATTTTAGTNTTACAATACAAAAGTTATCAGTTAAGAATTTTTATTACCTCCTTATGTATTTCGGGTGAAGTTGCAACAATGCTGTTCCCTTTTGTAGGATCTTGTCCTTGATAATCAGTAATAATACCTCCTGCACCTTTAATAATGGGGATTAATGCTATTAAATCCCAAAAGTTCATAATTGGGTCAATCATTATATCTACAAAACCAGTAGCCAATAAATAATACCCATAGCAATCACCCCAATTTCGATATATCTTAACTTTTTCAATTAGGGAATTAAATTTATTAATATTTTGATATTTTTTTATGTCAAGATAATCTGTAGTAAGAAGTACAGCTTGAGAAAGGCTGTCACACTTTCTAACTTGAACGAGTACATTATTAAGTTCGGCAGAAGAATTATCGCCAACTAGGAATTCATTGAGAACCGGTTGATTGATAACACCCAAAATTGGATGTTCATCTTTTACCAGGGCAATTAGAGTTCCAAAAGTAACAGAACCGCAAATAAAACTTTTAGTACCATCAATTGGGTCAAGAACCCACTTATACTTGGAAGATTCATTATAACTTCCAAACTCTTCCCCAATAATTCCATGCTCAGGGAATTCTTTAATAATTTCATTTCTCATGGCTTCTTCAGCTTTTTTATCTGCAATAGTAACAGGAGAAGAATCAGATTTTGAATCTACATTTAACTTAGTGCGGAAATAAGCTTTGATAATANTNCCACTAACTTCTGACAAATGTTTAGCAAATAATTTATATTCTAAGAGTTCGTCCATTTTAAATTCCAAATTTATTACAAAACGATAATATAATATAATTCTTTTAAATAGAAACAATTATCTATAGTTAATCTTTGGATTATACAATTTTTATATTANGTCTTATCTATTTTTCTGCTCGAGGAGCATAGATAAAAAATAAATTTTTAATATTAAGAATTTTTTGTCATAAGAGTAAGTATTTTTATATTTGCATAGATAAAAAAATAATNTTATCTGACCTTTTTTAAGCAGAANATAGCGGCTGATAATCTACATTTTTAAGCCTGTGATTTAAAAGTTTTAAGTGGCTTATTCCTTAGCTGAATACCTTTCATCATAAAGGTTTTTAATGAATTATTCAAGTCAGCTTAAAAAGATTTGGATTAAAAAGGAGAGATGGCAGAGTGGTTGAATGCGGCGGTCTTGAAAACCGTTAAGGATGCAAGTCCTTCCGGGGTTCGAATCCCTGTCTCTCCGCAAATTCAAAATTAGCCTTAAACGCAGTTTATTTTAGCTGGTTTAAGGCTTTTTTGTCGAATTTTCACACAATTGATACAATAAATACAATAGAAAAAATAGTTCTTAGTATAATTTGTATAACTAAAATTTACTATAATTTTTTGACTTCTATTTTATTTTACTTAGTTTTCTGAAGTTCCCTTAATTTACCCATATTGATATTAAACAATTTGTTTTTCTAATGAATATGTTTTTTTATCAATATATTGATATAAATTTTTAGTATCATAAATATTTAGGGAAAGGGTTGAAGGTCATTTAATTCATGAGAGTAATCCATTATAATTATTTAATGAAATGAAAGTACTTAAAATAGTATCTGTAGCTCTTTTATTTATATCTTCGGCATTACCTCAAAATAAAGGTATAATAGGCGGAAAAGTTATTGATAAAACGACTTTAAAGCCTATTCCGGGTGTCAATATTACTATCATCGGCAAACCTTTCGGTGCAGTAACTGATACAAATGGCATGTTTGAAATAAGTGGCCTTGAAAACGGTTCTTATCAAGTACGCGCATCTGCTGTAGGCTATAAAAGCGAAACAAAGACTGACGTTGAAGTAAATTATGTAAAAGCCGCTAATTTATTATTCCAAATTACCGAGCAGCCTATTTCTTTGCCGGGAGTAACGGTAAGCTCAGATTATTTTCAAAAAAGCCCTGATGAATTTAATAGTCTAACTAATCTTAATTATGAGGAAATTAGAAGATCGCCCGGCGGATTTGAAGATGTTGTCAGAGCTTTATCAATTTTGCCTGGAGTAGCTCAAGCCAGCGCCGGTAGAAATGATTTGGTTGTTCGCGGTGGTGCCCCTTCTGAAAACTTGTATATTGTTGACGGCTTTGTTGTACCCAATATAAACCATTTCGGAACTCAAGGCGCAACTGGTGGACCAATTAGTTATATCAATCTGGATTTTGTGCGCGAAACTAGTTTTTCCTCAGGCGGCTTTCCTGTTAATTATGGCAATAAGCTTTCTTCCGTTCTTTCAATTGATTTGCGAAACGGCAGAACTGATAGAATAGGCGGTAAAGTTACTATTTCAGCCTCCGAATTCGGGCTCGACCTCGAAGGCCCGATTTCGGACAAAAGCAGTTTCATCTTCTCATTACGCAGAAGCTATTTAGATTTTATCTTTAATGCTGCCGGATTTAATTTTGTCCCAGAATACTATGATGCACTTTCTAAAGCAACTTTTAATATTGATTCTAAAAATCAATTATCTGTTATTTTTCTTGGCGCATTGGATTACGTAAATTTTAATAACTCCACTTCTGACAATCTTTATCAAAATTCTAAAATATTAGGCAGCAATCAGAATAATTATTTTGTTGGCGTTTCATTTCAGCATCTTTTCGATAATGGATTTTATAATTTACGATTAAGCAGAAATTATACTAACTATGATTCTTATCAGAACGATACTCTACTTAACCCTATTTTTACTGATAATTCCGGTGAGGGATACAATGAATTAAAAGTTGATGCCGTTGTTAAACTTTCAAAATCATCCGAAATTGATTTTGGTGGAACTGCAGACTTAAATGATTTTTCTGCGAATATTAAATTGCCTTATTTCATATCTTCTTTCAGAGATACTTTATTGCCAGTTTTAATTAATACAAGTAAGACATATTCTTCGTTTGGATTGTATACTGAGTATTCTTCAATATCATTGGATAGGTTTAGTTTTAGCTTTGGCATAAGAGGCGATTATTACAGCGAAATTAATGATAAGTTTTATATTAGCCCCCGTTTTTCTGCAAAGTATAATCTTAATGATATTTCAAATGTAAATTTCAGCGTAGGAATGTATAGGCAAAGTCCCTCATACATTTGGCTTGTTGCAAATCCAATAAATAAAAATCTTAAGGCAATTCTTGTAGATCAGTATATCCTCGGTTACCAGCATGTTCTTCGCGAGGATACTCGTTTAAAAATTGAAGCTTTTTATAAAAATTATAAAGATTATCCTGCAAGCTTAACCAGGCCGTATTTAGTGTTGGCTAATACCGGTGCGGGTTTCGGAGGCAGCCAGGATAATTTTGCTTCTTTTGGATTAGACCCTCTAATAAGCAATGGTTTTGGAAATGCCAGAGGCTTAGAACTTTCCGTTCAAAAGAAAGATTCAAAGATTCCTTATTATGGAATTTTTAGTTTAACATACAGTAGAACCGTTTTTACTCCTTTAAACGGAATTCAAAGTTTAGGAAGCTATGATCAGACATGGATACTTAATTTAAGCGGCGGTTATATTTTCAATAATGAATGGGAAGCTTCTTTTAAGTTTAGATTCGCCACTGGCAATCCTTATACTCCTTATAACAGCAACGGTTTGCAAAGTGTTGTTAATTATAATAGTGAAAGATTTCCGGCTCTTCATTCTTTGGATATAAGAGTTGACAAGCGCTGGAATCTTAATAAATGGGCGTTAATAACTTATTTGGATGTTCAAAATATTTATAACCATAGAAATGTAGCCAGTATTAGCTGGGATTATAGAACCAACTCCCTCGATGAATCAAAATCTATCGGTATTTTACCTTCTATAGGCATAAGCGCTGAATTCTAATCACCAAATAATAGTAGTGTAAATAATAATTTTTTTAACGTATAAATTTTGATATAACAACACTTAATTTACCGAAGTTCATCGATCTCTTTTTATCACCATCTAGAAATTTATCTCACCATTCGTAGTAGACTGCCTGGTTTGAGCACAGATCATTGACTGTTATCTCAATTAAAAAATATATCTTACAAGTTTATTTTATCTAAAAATATCTGTTCTAATTTGCTATTAATTTTTTTCTATTTTTTTCGATACTGAAGTATTAAATTATCCAATTAAATTTTTAAGAAATAATTTCACCAAGGTGATTACTTGTATATTAGTGATGAATCGAAAATTGTGAATAAAAAAATTAGAACGAAAAGAAATAATAAAATTTCCAAGTTGAACAAAGAACTTGATAATTTATTTTCTAATAAAAAACTTGGCTCTTTTGTAGAAGAAAATAAAACCTATTTTAGAATTTTTGCACCAAGTGCCAAAAAAGTAACCCTCGTCTATTTCAAAAATTTAATGGATTCTAAAGGGAAAGAAATTAAAATGCAACGTGACGAAGAAGGAGTGTGGGAAGCAGTTTTAGAAGGAGAGCTTTTCGGTACTTTCTATGGTTACAAAATTTTTAATCCAAAATATGCTTTTAAAAAAGATATTATTTGTATAGACCCATATTCAAAAGCGGTTGCTTCATTTAATACTTATTTTACTCCGCGACGTTCTATTGTTGTTAAAGAAAATGATTATGACTGGGAAGGTGATGCTTGGATCCAAAAAGATTGGCGTGATCTTATCATTTATGAAATTCATATCAAGGACATGACAGCTCATTTATCCTCAGGCTGCAATAACCCTGGAACATATAAAGGATTAGTTGAACCTGCTAAAACCGGAGGAATAAATTACATTAGACAACTTGGAATAAATGCAGTGGAAATTATGCCATCTCAGGAGTTTGCTAAAATTGAAATCCCTTATAAAAATAATTTTCAAGGCTTGTATAATTCTTGGAATCCTTACGAGGAAAATTATTGGGGATATATGACGGCAGCTTATTTTGCCCCGGAGGAAAGTTACAGCCAACCTAATGGAAGAATAATGAGGAACGAGTGGAGCGGTCAAAATGCTAATCAAATAAATGACTTTAAAGACATGGTTAAAGCCTTCCATAAAGAAGGAATTGCTGTAATTATGGATGTTGTGTTTAATCATCTTTCAGAATATGAAACGGGAAATTTAAAAGAAATAGATAAAGAATATTATTTCCGTTTAGATAAAAACGGAAATTTTATTTCAGAAAGCTTCTGTGGTAACGATTTAAAAACAGAACGCTTAATGGTGCGCAGGCTTATTGTTGACAGCATTTTATTTTGGATGAAAGAATATCATATTGATGGTTTTAGATTTGACATGGGAAAATTAATCGATTGGGAAACAGTTGAAGAAATAACCTACCGCGCTTCACAACTTAATCCTAATGTCATTCTCGTTTGTGAACCTTGGGGAGGGGGTTATGACCCTGCAGGCTTTTCTCTTAGAGGATGGGGAAGTTGGAATGATCAATTCAGAAACGGCTTAAAAGGTGAAAATCCCATACATGGACTTGGATGGCTGTTCGGTAATTGGTATGGAAATAATGACATCGAAAGAATTAAAAGTTACATTAGAGGAACTTTATACAGAGATCAATTTGGCTTGTTCCAGAAAAAGGAACATTCTGTCAACTATCTTGCTTCACACGATGGTTATACTTTAGGAGATTTTATTAGGATTGCTACAAACTATGCAACGCAACATTCAATAATTTATAACGTAGACGAATTTGTCAAATTGACTCCCCTCCAATTAAAATTAAATAAACTTGCTGCTTTATTCCTGCTTACTTCACAAGGAATTGTCATGATTTCTGAGGGGGACGAATTCGGTAGGACTAAAGTTATTCAATCCTTACCAAATGTTGATGATGTTCATAAAAGAATGCTCGATAGCAACAGCTATAATAAAGATAATGAGACTAATTACATCAATTACTCTCATTCAAAAATAAATAACTCCTTGTTGGAATATTACAAGGGACTTATTAAAATTAGAAATAATTTTGAAGCTTTTAGAAAAGCTGAGTATGATGATATAATTTTTTATGATTATTTTGATAACCCATTTGCAATAGGATATCATCTTCATTATAAAAATGAAAACTTTATGGTCTTGTTTAATGCTCATCAAAATATAAGCCAACAATTCCACCTTCCAAAAGGAAATTGGGCTGTAATTGCAAATGGAACTACTGCTGGATTAAAAACTATCGAATTAGTTTCGGATAAAATCGTGATTGAACCAACCTCAGGTTGTATTCTAAAATTAGTGTAATTCTTTCCATCTCCCGATTTTTTCCACCTAGATTTAATCTTTTTTGCGAAAACAAATTCTAAAAAAAGAGAAGATAGCCAAATTTGAGGAATAATTTCTTTCATTTCTTTTACAAAACGATAATATTTCATTTTACAACAATTGAATTAGTTTATGGAACACTTTTTGTGTTTAGAACACAATAGTAGGGACTCAGTTCGTTGAGAAAATAGAGAATTGTTACCCCCTCGATTATTCTGTTTCACAATAATGCAATTGATAATATAAAATAATAATTCCTAATGTGACTGATATTATAAAGAAAAATATTGTTTTTCTTGGTAGAAATGGCGTTGGTAAGTCTTCGTTAATGAATTCTTTTGTGGGAAAAAGTATTCAAACTGTTCCAGAAGAACTTTGCCCAAACAGTAATAAAAGTATGCCACTTGAGATAGTTGAATATGGAAATTTAATTCTTGTTGATGCTGTATCTGTGGATGACCCAACCGAAGAAGGATTTAAAAAACTTAATCAAACTATTAGGGCTATTTCTATAGCTGATTTTATTATTGTTGTATTAGATGGACGCGAAAGACTTTCACCAATAGAATTCGAGCTTTTTACGTATATAAAAAAAATTTCTGTACCATTCGTTATTGCTGTAAATAAAATTGAGTTCGGAGTGAACCAGCTTTTGCTTTCAGAAATTAAATGGATTAATGCAATTCATTTCGAAATTTCGTGTGCCGAGAATGTGGGAATAGATATTCTAAAAGCAAAAGTAATCCGTTCTCTACGCGATGATGAGCCACCTTTAATTAGCGATATTGTTAGCCCTGGTGATGTTGTGGTTCTTGTCGTTCCAAATGATTCCGAATCTGCAAAAGGTAAATTTATCATTCCCCAAGCCCAAACAATTAAAGAAGCTCTTGAAGAAGATACTATTGTTATTATTGCAAAAGAAAGCGAGTTGCGGAGTGTGCTTTATGCATTAAAAAATAAACCAGATTTGATTATTGCAGAAACTCATACTTTAACAGAATTATTAAGCCAAGTTCCCGAAGAAACAAGGATTACAACTTTTTCTACTATTATGTCTCGTTATAAAGGCAATTTAAAAGCATTTCTCAAAGGCATTAATATAATAAATGAATTAAAAGATGGAGATAAAGTCTTAGTTGCCGAAGGATGCCCAGAACATGAACAAGAAGAAGATAAGATAAGAGAAGTTATTCCAGATTGGCTTAAAAGTTATTTAAAGAAAAATATTTTTGTAGACTATAATGGAGATAATGAACTACCCGAGGACTTATCCAAATACAAATTAGTAATTCATTGCAATGGTTGTAAATTAAGCAGGCAATGTATGCATTCGAGGATTAAACAATCAGCATTGATGGATGTTCCTATTATAAATTATGGAATACTTCATTCATTTATGCATAATACAATTTCCCGAGAAATTGTACCTTTTGGCAAATTAAGTTTAAGTTTGAAATGATCTTGTAGTTAATTTTTTCTCCTTAGGTTTTACTTCAAAAGTTTGATATCAATTTATTAATCCAATTTATCTTTCCTTTTCATTATTTAAGGATACAATTTGACAAAGTTACTTTCGTTTTTTCCTGTATGCTTACTTTTTTTGTTCCTCTCATGTCGAAATTATAAGGTAGAAAATGAGCAAATAGTTAATAGTCCTTTAGTTGGTACGTGGGTTTGGAATAATAAAACGATAAACAGCAATTCTGGAGTAATTATCCAAAACGATTATGGACTAAGTATAGGTGCCGGTATTAAAGGTATTGTCATTTCAAAAATAATTTTTAGCTCAGATAAAAGTGTACAGAATATTGTAGAAAGTAAAGAAATGCTTCTTTCCAAAGAAAAGGGTTTGTGGAAAACAAAGCACGACACTCTTTTAATTAATTGGGGCAAGGGCAAATTACAAATATCAACTTATAAAATAATGGATGATTCGTTATTTATCTACTTAATTCATTCAAATTCAATCATTAAATACCTAAAAAAGTATTAGCTATTTCTTGACTAAATAGCAAAATCTAATCAATAAATATTATTCTATTTAGTGTATTTTCAGCTTGACATCTCAACATTAATTTTCCATTAAAATAAAATCACGCTTAATTATTAAACAGCTACTCTCGCAATAGAGAAGAAAAAATTTTTATTTAATCATAAAAAAATTAGTCAGTTAAATTAATTTTTTAGATAAGATATTCGAAGAATATTTTACACATAGCAATTGAATATCTTATTTGAAAAATTTTTTCCAATAAGTAGGAAAAAGAAAAATACTTCAAACTAATCTAATAAAAAATTTCTTTAATTAACTCTCAATTCAATCTTTTTATGGCATTCAATATGAATAATATAAGTAAAAAAAATGAGGAAAGAATGTATTGCCAGATTTTTGAAAATTATGAACCGAACGATAAAAGTTGCTTGATACCACTTTTACAAGATGTACAAAATATTTACAGTTATTTACCAGAATCTGTACTTCAGGAAGTAGCAGACTTTGTTGGATTGCCGTTGAGTCGTGTTTACGGAGTTGCAACATTTTATAATCAATTTAGGCTTACTCCTTTGGGAGAAAATATAATTAGAGTATGTAGAGGTACGGCCTGCCACGTTAAAAATTCAGCTAATATTTTATTTGCTTTAGAAAATACGCTTGGAATTAAAGCAGGACAAACCACCAGAGATAAAAAATTTACAATCGAAGTAGTTAATTGTATCGGTGCTTGCAGCATTGCTCCAGTAATTACCGTGAATGAAGATTACTATGGACGAATTACCGTCAGAGATATACCAAATATTATTAAAAAATATTCAAAAACTTCTAAGCAAACGAACAGCATAACTAAAAAAGAAGGAACAAGTACAAATCTGAATGTCTCTTCGGGAGAATTTGGTTTATGAATTCATTTTTTGAAAAGTGCTGTAATGAATGCTGGCATAGCCCAGAAAACCCATGTGAGCTTTTTATAAGATGTTGTACTGAAGGTCCGCTTTGTCATCATAATGATAAATGTTCTGAAAAAATTCATACTTTCAATAAACGTCTTCAATATAAGCTGCACGATAAGCCAGTTATTTTTATAGGAATGGGAACTTGCGGTTTAGCTGCAGGAGCTCAAAAAGTTGAAGAAGCTATTAAGAATGAATTATCAATCCACAATATTAATGCTATTATTGAACCAACGGGTTGTATCGGTTATTGTGCTAAGGAAGTTATAGTAGACATTAAACTTCCCGGTGAAGATAGAATTTCTTATTGCGAAATAACCCCGAAGATTGTTCCAAAACTTATTCAAAAAACTTTGATTGAAAAAAGCATATTTAAAGAAAAATTACTTGGAACGCACGGAACACCACGAGAAGACTTGCCATCTATAAATGAGGACCCGTTTTTTAGACATCAATTAAAAATTGTTCTTGAAAATTGCGGTATAATCAATCCAACATCGATAGATGCTTATATTTCTTTTGGCGGCTTTAAAGCTCTTGATAAAGCACTTCGTCTTATGAAACCTGAAGAGGTTGTCAAGGAAATTCTACAAAGTGGATTGCGAGGAAGAGGTGGCGGTGGCTTTCCTACTGGGAAGAAATGGGAACTTGCTTCAAAAGAAAAAAGTGATAAAAAATATTTAATCTGCAACGCAGATGAAGGCGACCCTGGTGCATTTATGGACAGATCAGTCCTTGAAAGCGATCCCTTTAGAGTTATCGAAGGAATGTTGATTGGCGCTTATGCTATGGGTGCTACTGATGGTTTTGTTTATTGTCGTGCCGAATATCCGCTTGCTATTGCCAGATTGGAAAATACAATTGCACAATGCAAGCGGTACGGCATGCTTGGGAATAATATCCTTAACAGTGGTTTTAGTTTTAATATAAAAATAAAAAAAGGCGCTGGTGCTTTTGTGTGTGGAGAAGAAACTGCTCTTATTGCTTCGATAGAAGGCAAAAGAGGAATGCCAAAGCCAAGACCGCCTTATCCGGCTGTCTCCGGGCTCTGGGGTAAACCAACAATTATAAATAATGTCGAAACTTTTGCAAACGTTTCTTCAATTATTTTGAGAGGAGCAGAATTCTACTCTTCAATTGGTACTACTTCAAGTAAAGGTACAAAAGTTTTTGCGCTAAGTGGTAATATTAAAAACACCGGTCTTGTAGAAGTACCGATGGGAATAAAGCTTAAAGACATTGTTTTTGATATTGGAGGCGGAATTCCTAACAATAAAAAATTTAAAGCCGTTCAAATTGGTGGACCCTCTGGAGGATGTTTACCCGATAGTGTTATGGAAACGGAAGTTGATTATGAATCCTTAAGGAATGTTGGTGCAATGATGGGTTCAGGTGGATTTGTTGTAATGGATGAAGGTACTTGCATGGTAGATGTCGCTAAGTTCTTTCTTACCTTTATACAAAATGAATCCTGTGGTAAATGCGTTCCATGCCGCGAAGGAACAAAACGAATGCTTGAAATTATTGAACGCATTCCGCAAAGTTATAAGAATACGAAAAATAAAACTGATCAGCTTCAACGCTTTAAAGGAATTGTTTACTTAAAAAGATTAGCAGAAGTAATAAAAGATACTTCACTTTGTGGTCTTGGGCAATCTGCCCCTAATCCGGTGATATCAGGTTTAAGGTATTTCAAAAAAGAATATGAAGAACATTTATATGATAGAAAATGTTCTGCCGGAGTTTGCAAGGAACTTTTAACTTATACAATAGATAACAGCATCTGTACTGGCTGTGGCGTATGTGTTAAAAAATGTTCTGCCGAGGCTATTGTAGGCGAAAAATCTCAGGCACATTACATTGTGCAAGACAAATGCATTAAATGCGGAATGTGCGTTGAATCGTGCCGCTTTAATGCAATTTTTGTGAACTAACCTTAAATACCTTTGCAGGTAAGCTGTTGGTTTGAGTAAATAACAATTTCTAAAAATTATTGATTTTTCCCAGGTTCAACTGGGAGTATGTTTGGAGAAAAAATGGTTCATCTTACAATAAATAATATAAAAGTAGATGCTGAAGAAGGCATGACAATTCTTGATGCTGCAAAATCTGTCGGCATTCATATTCCAACTTTATGTCATCTTAAAGATTTGACCCCAACGGGTGCATGCAGAATTTGCGTTGTAGAAGTAGAAGGGCAGCGAAATTTAACTCCTTCATGTGCTTTTCCCGTTTTTGACGGGATGGTTGTTGAGACTAATTCACCTCGTGTCAGAAGAGCAAGAAAAACAATTGTAGAACTTCTTGTCGAAAATCATCCTCAGGATTGCCTTGTTTGTGTAAGAAACAAAAATTGTGAACTTCAGGACCTTTCTGAAAAATACAGCGTTAGAGAACATCGTTATGTGGGCGAAGCAAAACAACACGCAATTGATATATCAAGTGCTTCTATGGAACGTGACCCAGCAAAATGTATCCTTTGCGGAAGATGTGTCAGAGTTTGCCATGAAGTCCAAAAAATTGGAGCGATAGATTTTACAAAACGTGGTTTTAAAAGTATTGTTTCAACACCATATAATAATGGTTTAAGTATTAGCAATTGTATCCTTTGCGGGCAATGTATTCTTGTATGCCCAACTGCCGCTCTTAGAGAAAAAAGTTCCTTAAAGGAAGTAACTAATGCATTGAACGACAAAAATAAGTTTACTGTTGTTCAAGTAGCACCGGCAGTTAGAGCTACTATAGGCGAGGAATTTAATATGCCTCTTGGAGCTGATGTTACTGGACAGCTCGTAACAGCATTAAAACGGTTAGGTTTTAAGAAAGTATTTGATACAAATTTTGGTGCTGACTTAACAATTATGGAAGAAGCAACCGAGCTTATAAATAAAATTAAAAATAATGAAACTTTGCCGATGTTTACAAGCTGCTGCCCTGGTTGGGTTAAATATGTTGAACAAAATAGACCTTCTGTACTTGAGCATGTTTCTTCCTGTAAATCGCCACACGAAATGGAAGGAGCCGTTATTAAAACATACTATGCTAAAAAAATGGGAATAGACCCAAAAGATATTTTTGTTGTTTCAATAATGCCTTGTACCGTTAAAAAGTATGAAGCAAACCGGGGTGAACTAAAAGAAGATATTTGGCAGGACGTTGATGCTGTTCTAACAACGAGGGAATTGGTTAGGCTTTTCAAAATTGCTGGAATTGAGTTTAATGATTTACCGGTTGAAAATTTTGACAATCCTTTAGGAGAATCTACTGGTGCTGCAGTTATCTTTGGTACAAGCGGAGGTGTTATGGAGGCTGCTTTGCGAACAGCTTATTTTAAGTTATCCGGGCACGAACTCTCAAAATTAGAATTTGAAGACGTAAGAGGTTTTGAGGGCTTGAAAGAAGCTTGTATTCAAATAGATGGCATTACCTTGAATGTTGCGGTTGTTAATGGTATTGGAAATGTTAAAGCTATTCTTGATGATGTGGAAAAAGGAAAATCAAAATATCACTTTATCGAAGTGATGGCTTGCCCCGGCGGATGTATAAACGGCGGCGGGCAACCTATTCATCAAAAACCTGAAAAAATCCAGAAAAGAATGAAAGCTCTTTACCAAATTGATAACCAAATGAAATTTAGAAAATCCCACGAAAATGAATCGGTCAAAGCTTTGTACAAGGAATTCTTTATCGAGCCTAATTCGCACAAAGCGCATGAGATTCTTCATACAACTTATTTTGACAGGAGTAAAACTGTAAAATAAAATGGTAACAGGCATTGTTAGCACTATATTAGATAGATGTAAAAGATGTTATTCTTGTGTTAGAGAATGTCCTGCTAATGCTATTAAAGTTATTAACGGACAAGCAACTGTAATTCAAGAGCGATGCATTGTTTGCGGGCATTGCGTAAAAGTTTGCTCTCAGAATGCAAAACAAATTGTAAGCGATGTTGATTTTGTTGTGAATGAAATACTTCCACATCCAAAATCCATTGCTATTGTTGCTCCTTCATTTGCAGCTTCTTTTCCTGATGATAATTTGAAAATACCCGGTGCTTTAAGATTGCTTGGCTTTAAAAAGGTTGTTGAAACTGCCTTCGGCGCTGATTTAATTAGTGATCTTTACTTTAAAGAATATGAATCTGACAATGATAAAACTCTAATAAGCACCGCATGCCCAGCTGTAGTAAATTACGTTGAAAAATACCATCCGGAACTAGTGCCTAATTTAGCTAAAATTGTATCGCCCATGATTGCTATTGGAAGATATTTAAGAGCTAATCTAGGAAATGATATAAAAATAGTTTTTATCGGTCCGTGTATTGCAAAAAAACAAGAATATACCGATGAAGAAGTCGAAGGCATTATTGATGCAGTTCTTACTTTTTCGGAAGTGAAAAACCTATTTAAAATAAATGGTATTGTATTGTCATCACTTAAAGAAAGTGAATTCGACCCACCTTATGCTTACATGGGAAGGACTTATCCTTTAGCCGGAGGAATGTTAAAAACCGCAAATATCTCTGGTGATATTCTCGAAAAAGAAATAATTGTAGTTGAAGGAAAACAAAAGGTTACCGAAATTATAAATGAAATAGCGGAGAATAATATTACTGCAAAGTTTGTAGATATTTTATTTTGTGAAGGCTGCATTAGCGGGCCTGCAATTGATTCTAACTTAAATTATTACTCGCGACGCGAAAAAGTAATAAATTATATAGAAAAGAAAATTCATACAACTGATAAGCAAATTTGGAAAAGCAATTTATACAACAGTCGCAATCTTGATTTTACACGAAACTTTTCCGCTAAAGATCAGCGCCGTCCTTATCCTTCCGAAGAAAAAATTAAAGAGATTCTTGCAAAGACTAACAAGTTTACACCTCAAGACGAATTAAACTGTGGCGCATGCGGATACGGTACCTGTAGAGAATATGCTGTTGCAATTGCTAAAGGGCTTGCCGAGAGTGAAATGTGTTTACCATATCTTATTGATCAGCTTAATAAAGCTTACAACGATTTAAACAATGCACAAGAACAACTTCGCACTGCGGAAAAGCTTGCTTCAATTGGGCAACTTGCCGCAGGCGTTGCTCACGAAATAAACAATCCACTCGGTACCATTATGATGTATGCATCGCTTCTAAAAAAAACACTTGCTAATCTTGAAGCAAAACAATCTTTGGAAGATATGGAACTTATTATAACCGAAGCCAACAGGTGCAAAAACATTGTAGCCAATCTGTTAAATTTTGCTAGAGAAGGTAAACTTAATATTTCAAAAGTTAATTTAATTAATTTGTTAAACGATATTATAAAAATAACAAAAGATAATCCATTGTTTAATAAAGTTGATTTTAAAGTTGAAAGTAATATTGAAGTTCCTTTTATTGATGCAGATGAAGATCAACTTAAGCAAGTCTTTTTTAACTTGATAAACAATTCGTGCGAAGCGGTTGAAGACTCTACCAAGAAAGAAATTTCTATTAAACTTAAACAAGAAAATGGATTTATTATTATAGAACTGCATGATTCCGGTATTGGAATACCTAAGGAAAATTTTAATAAAATTTTTACCCCTTTCTTTACAACAAAAAAAATTGGCAAAGGTACCGGACTTGGTTTGGCTATTAGTTATGGTATTGTAAAAATGCACCAGGGATATATTTCCTTTGAAAGTGAGGAAGGTAAAGGAACAACATTTTATGTAAAGCTACCAAGAAATAATATTATAAGCTTTACAGATTCCTTTCCCTTAGGTGCTAATAGTAATTCCGCTTTGAACGGACAAATTAAGGAGCTAAATTAATGATGGGATATAACATAAAGAAAAAAATATTATTAGTTGATGATGATTTGGACTTGTTGGAACAAAATAAAATTTTGCTTGAGTCACAAGGTTATAATGTTATAACTGCAGACAACAGCAAGGATGGATTTGAATTATTCAAATCTCAAAAGCCTGATGCAGCTATTTTAGATCTTATTATGGAAGAACATGATTCAGGCTTTGTTTTAAGTTATAAAATAAAAAATGATGAATATGGGAAAAATATTCCGGTGTTTGTATTAACCTCGGCAACCTATTTAACTGGCTTTAAATTTGGCGCTTCAACAAGTGAAGAAAAAGAATGGATTAGGTGCGACGAGATAATGAATAAACCAGTTGTTATCGAAGAGCTTGTTCAAAAATTGGAATCATATTTTGCATTAAAAGAATAAATATCTTAATAAACGATTAGAAGGGCTCGGTTTATATTTGAGCTTTTTGCAATCACAATTTTGTAAACGTGTTCAAAAAGAAAACATTGAGTGAATGACTAATCTTTTTAACAAAAATAAATTTTCCTAAAAGAATATGGAAAATTATAATAGCCCGAAAATATTAATCGTAGATGATGAAAAAGGACTTCGTACCGGAACCAAACGGCTTCTTGAAGGTGAAGGTTATATAGTTGATACTGCTGGTAGCGGAAAGGAAGGAATTACCCTCGGCACTCAAAATGATTATGATCTTTCAATAATCGATCTTAAAATGCCAGATGTTGACGGAATTACTGTTCTTAAAGAAATCTTAAAAGTTAGACCAAATACAATCTGTATTGTTGCAACAGGTTATGCAAGCTATGAAACCGCTATCGAGGCTACTAAGGTCGGCGCCTTTAGTTATATACCGAAACCTTTTACTCCCGAAGAATTGTTGAAAAAGCTAAATGAAGGATATTACCGGCGTCAAATTTTGCTTGAACAAGAAAAATGGAAAAAAGAACGTGAAGAAAGATTGCTCGAGGTGGCTTTTGAAAAAACTCGATTAAATACAATTATTAATTCTATGACGGAAGGACTGTTGGTAGTAAATAAAAACGGAGAAGCTGTTTTATTTAATCCAAGTGCTCTAAAGTTCCTTAGGCTTAATAGCATTAAGATTGAAGAACATATTGTATCAAGACTTCATCCTAAAATTGCAACGCTTATTAATAAATTCTTACTTGCAAATTCATTTCAAAATAAATCATATTCAACTCAACTTGAGATAGACTCAAATCAAAAGTTATTTATCGAGGCTACTACTTCACCGGTTCCACATCCTGATGGATCGCTAGCTGGAGTTGTAATGTTAATAAAAGATATAACGGAAATGAAAAAAATTGAGATGTTAAAGTCTCAGTTCGTTTCTATGGTGTCGCATGAATTGAAAGCGCCAATTGCAGCCGTATCTGGTTATTTAAAACTCTTATCGAACAATTCCATTGCTCTTACAGACGAACAGAAAAAAAATTATATTGTAAGATCGTTGGTTAGATTAGAAAGTTTGTTGAAAATGGTTAATGACCTTCTTGATATTTCAAGAATGGAGATAAATACTGTTGAACGGGAAATAAAGAAATTAAATTTATATGAAATCGTTAAAAGCCAGATTGAATTATTTCAGTTTCAAATAAAAGAAAAAAATTTAACCGTAAAGTTTGAAACGAAAAATAATCCCCTAACCTTTAATGCAGACCAAGGCGATATGGAAAGACTTTTTACAAACATAATCAGCAATGCAATAAAGTATAATAAAACTAATGGTTCAATTGAAATAATGATGGAATCAACCAACGAGTACTTAAATGTAATAATTAAAGATACCGGAATCGGTATGAAGCCTGAAGAGAAAGAAAAACTTTTCCAAGAGTTCTTTCGTGCTAAAAATGAAAAGACAAAAAACATTAGCGGAACAGGACTTGGTTTATCAATCGTTAAAAGAATAGTTGATTCATACGCCGGTAATATTGATGTTTTTTCTGAATTTGGAAAAGGAACAAGCGTTAAGGTATCTTTTCCATTAAGACAATAATTATGAAATGAGATATTTTTATCCTAAAACATTAAATAAATAATAATCAATAATAAAAAGGACTCAGTATGGCAAAAATAGCGATCATTGACGACGATCCTGATATTCTTGATGCCAGTAGTATTGTGCTTACTTCGAAGGGCTACAATGTTATTACTGCATCAAACCCGGATGACGGTTATAAAATCGTCAAAGAGAATTCTCCCGATCTTATAATTCTCGATGTTATGATGAATGAACCGGATGATGGTTTCTTTCTGGCAGAAAAATTTAGAAAGGAAAAAATAAATACACCAATAATTATGTATACATCGGTTTCTAAAACAACAGGAATGGATTTCGGAATTAACGAGTTGGTACCGGTTAATGATTTTGTTGAAAAACCAATTTCGCCAGATGAGCTTATTGCAAAGGTTGAAAAATTCTTGTCCCATGGAAACAAAAATGTAAAGGAGGGAAAGTAAGTATGCTCGTGTTAGAAAAAAATGCTCTTTCAGAAGAGATTGAAAAATTAGTAGAGCAATACGGCTCCGATCGTCCTGCACTTATCCAAATTCTTCAAGCTATTCAAAGAAAGTATAAATATATTTCCGATTTTGCACAACAAGAAATTGCACGGCTTCTTAACATTCACCCGGTTGAAGTTTACAGCGTTATAACCTTTTATTCATTTCTATCGTGCGAAGCAAAAGGAAGAAATATTGTTCGGCTATGCAGAACTATCTCTTGCGATATGGCCGGTAAAGATGCAGTTGAAGAAGCTATAAAACGCGAACTAGGGATTTCGTTCGGGGAAACGACGAAGGACAAAAGAATTACTCTTGAGTATACAAATTGCCTTGGCATGTGCGACCAAGGGCCAGCCATGCTGGTCAATGATAAGGTTTACACTCATCTTGATCCAGAAAAAGCAGTTAACATTTTGAACGAAATTAAATAGGAACTGAATATGGAAACAAAAATAGGAAAAAATAAAAGAACTGGGCCTGTCATATTTTCAAATTATCAACCAAGGGAAGGCTTAAAGAAGGCACTTGACATTGGAAGAGAAGACATTCTCTTCGAAATTAAAGGCTCAGGCTTAAAAGGAAGAGGTGGCGCTGGATTTCCAACTGCTACAAAATGGATGCTTACTGCAGCGGCTAATGCAGCAAAGAAATTTGTTGTTTGTAACGCTGATGAAGGTGAACCAGGAACTTTTAAAGATAGAGTCCTTCTTCTTGAATATCCTGAATTAGTATTCGAAGGAATGGTTATTGCCGGTTTTACTATTGGTGCTAAAACAGGTATTGTTTATCTCCGAGGCGAATATGAATACATGCTCGAATCGTTGGAAGACTTTCTTTCAAAAATGAGGGATGAAAATCTCCTCGGTAAAAATATTTTAGGTAAACATGGTTTTGATTTTGACATAAGCATCCGTCTTGGAAGCGGCGCTTATGTTTGTGGAGAGGAGACAGCATTAATTGAATCTCTTGAGGGAAATAGAGGCGAGCCAAGAAACCGTCCACCTTATCCCGTTAACACCGGTTATCTCGGTTATCCTACAATTGTAAACAACGTTGAAACTCTTGCTTCTATTCCACACATCATTATGAAAGGCGGGGAATGGTTCAAAAAATATGGAACCGATAAATCAACAGGATCAAAATTGTTTTCTATTTCTGGGGATTGTTTAAAGCCAGGAGTTTATGAACTTCCTTGGGGAATCAAAATAAGTGAGGTCCTTAAACTTGTAGAGGCAAATGATACTAAGGCAGTTCAGGTTGGAGGTGCAAGTGGGATTTGCATCCCTTCTTCGGGCTTCGACCGTTCGCTAGCTTATGAAGATGCTGCAACCGGTGGATCAATTATAATTTTTAACAAGAACAGAAATATGTTAAAAGTACTTAAAAACTTTATGGAGTTTTTTGTTGAAGAATCGTGCGGACAGTGTACACCATGTAGAATTGGCAACGTAAAACTCCTTGAAGGTGTTGAAAAAATCGAGAAAGGCGATTTTACTTTTGCATATATTAATCAATTGAAAGAATTGGGAAAAACAATGCAAGTTGCCTCCAAATGCGGGCTGGGGCAGTCAAGTCCAAATTCTTTCATTTCAATTTTAGATAATTTTAAAGAAGAAATCTTCCATTCGAATGGGAAAGCGAGGAACAATGACTAAGCGTGAAAATATTAGAATACCAGTAAGTCAACAACCACACGTTGTTGAAAAACCACAAGATACCTCCACAATTGGAGGAATGGTTACTGTTGAAATTAATGAAAAGAAAGTTTCTGTTCCACTTGGAACAACAATACTTGAAGCCTGTAAGCAAAATCAAATTCATATTCCCACACTCTGTCATCATGATGATTTGTGCATTGCTGGGGTCTGCAGAATTTGTGTAGTTGATGTCGAAGGAATGCGTACTCTTCAAACTGCTTGCTCTTTTCCTATTACTGCGCCAATAAAAATCCGTACCACTTCACCCATGGTTCGAAAAGCAAGAAGGCACATAATTGATCTCCTCTTAAGCGAACACTATGGCGAGTGCTACTCGTGCTTTAGAAATGGAAACTGTGAATTGCAAAACCTTGCTAAAGAATATGGCGTTGATGGTTATACGTTCGGGCACATTGAAGCACCACGCTATCCAACAGACAATTCCTCTGCCGCTGTTATTAGGGATATGAGCAAGTGTATACTTTGTAAACGCTGCGTAAGAACTTGCATCGACTTGCAGGAAGTTGGTGTGCTTGAGGCTATTAACCGAGGTCATGAAACTCACATTGGAACTTTTTTGGATAAACCTCTTGCCGATGTAATTTGCATTAACTGCGGACAATGCATAAATCGATGTCCCACAGGTGCACTTCGCGCAAACGATCCAAGTGATGAAATTTGGGCTGCAATTGATGACCCGACTAAACATGTTGTTATTCAAACTGCACCTTCTCCCCGAGCCGCAATTGGCGAAGAGTTTGGTATAGAACCAGGACATTCTTTTACCGGAGAACTAAATACTGCTCTAAGAAGAATCGGATTTGATAAAGTTTTTGATACAAATTTTTCTGCTGACTTAACTATTATGGAAGAAGGAACTGAACTTTTGAACAGGTTGAAAAAATTTATTGTTGATAAAGATGAATCTATTAAATTGCCTCAATTTACTTCGTGTTCTCCCGGATGGATAAAATTTATAGAACATTTTTATCCCGAATTTCTTGACTATCTTTCAACTGCTAAATCGCCTCAGCAAATGTTTGGAGCGGTTATTAAAACATTTTACGCAAAGGAATCTGGTATTGACCCCAAAGATATTGTTACAGTTGCTTTGATGCCTTGTGCAGCCAAAAAATTTGAATGTAATAGACCGGAAATGAATTCCTCTGGGTTCAAAGACGTTGATTATGGTTTAACAACTCGCGAAATGGCTAAAATGATTCGCGAAGCAGGAATATATTTGCCGGAGATGCCTAAGTCTTCTTTTGATGAACCCTTTGGTGAAGCCTCTGGTGCCGGATTAATTTTTGGGGCAACTGGTGGAGTAATGGAAGCAGCTTTGCGTACCGTTTACGAATTAGTTACAGGAAGGGAAGTTCCTTTTAAGAATCTTGTTATTGAACCATGTCGCGGCTTTGAAGGAATAAAACAAGCTTCAATAAAATTGGAAAATTGCGTAGAACAGTTTAAATTCCTTGAAGGCATTGAACTTAAGTTTATCGTTGCGCATGGAACTGCAAACGCTAAGAAGGTTATGGAAATGCTTCGTAAAGGTGAACTTGAAGGTTATCATTTTGTAGAGATAATGGCTTGTCCAGGTGGTTGCCTTGGAGGTGGCGGTCAACCTATCCCGACAAATGAAGAAATACGAAAAAAGCGTGCTCAAGCAATTTATGAAGAAGAAAAATCGCTTCCGGTCAGAAAGTCTCATGAAAATCCTCATATTAAGTTTATTTATGATAAATTTCTTACTGAAGGTCCTTGCAGTAAACTTTCACATAAATTGCTTCATACACATTATATAAAAAGAGGTAAGTTTATTGCATAACAGTTCTATTTTGTAGCACAGATCGGCTTGTTGTTTTAAGCCGCAGTCTGTGCTACGTTGTATTTTTTAAAGGGAGTGTTAATGCTGGCTCTTATTCCATCTTGGGCAAATAAATATATTGATTATTGGGATACAATCCGAAAACGTAATCTATGGCTTATAAAACTGCGCTACGGTGCAGTACTAATGCTATTTGCCTTTTTGATGTCATCCGAAATAATTCTTGGACTCAGATTTGATAATGTCCAAAAGTCGGCATTAATTATTATTAATATTGTCATTCTCTTTTATAATATCATTCTTCATTGGTCAAGGAGGTACTTAAAATGCTTGCCAGGACATTTTAATCCTCTTCATTTTTCTCTTGTTCAGATGTTTCTTGATTTAACTGCTCTGGGGCTTATTGTTTATTATACCGGAAGCATCGAAACACCACTATTCATGCTTTTTGTTTTTCATATGATAATCGGCAGCCTAATTCTTCCGGGAAGAATTATTTATTCAATTGCTCTTTTTGTTATTTTATGGTTTAACACGCTTGTGTTTGGAGAGTATTTCGGAATAATCCCACATCACGAAGTTGCTGGATTAATAAACTTTCATCTTTATGATAATTTAAAATTCATTATTGCTTATGACGTAATCTTTTCTTTTTCTATAATTGTTAGTGTAATGCTTGCTAATAAAATTGCAAATCAATTATACAAAATTGAGCAACAACTTGTTGAATCGTTTGATAAACTTGAAGAGGCAGAAAAAGAAAAACAAAAATACATTATAGGGCTTGTACATGAAATAAAATCACCGCTTGCCGTTGTACATTCTTACCTTGAGCTTATTCTGCAAAAATATCTAGGACCGATTTCGAAAGAAGTAGAAGACAGAATTTCTCGAGCATTAGCAAGTTCTAACGAGGCTATAAACATGATTAACAACGTGCTAAAAGTTTCAAACTTAAGGCTGTTAAATGAAATTACAATTAATGAAGTGGATGTAAAAAAAATAATTTCAAATCTTGTTACCAAACAATATGAAAACATAAAAGAAAAAAGAATAGACTTGAAAATACACGACTTCAGAAAAGAGAAGAAAATAATTAAAGGAGATGAAATGCTCCTGGAAATTGCTTTTTCAAATCTTATTGGAAATGCAATTAAGTATGTTGATATGTGCGGAATTATTGAAATTTTATTGAGAGATAAAAATGGAGATACAGAAATTGAAATTTGCGATAATGGAATTGGCATTCCAGAAAAAGATATCGGAAAAATATTCAACGATTTTTACCGCGCTTCAAACATAAAGCAGAAAAAGTACGAAGGCTCTGGTTTGGGGCTTTCAATAGTTAAGCATATCATCGAAAGACACGGTGGGACAATATCCGTTATTAGCCCTTCAAGGATTGGTACTGCACATAATCCTGGGACTTCTTTTTTTATAACTCTGCACGAAGAAAAAGCCGCATAATTTTTTTAACATAATCATCTTTTCAAATAGACTTTTAAGAATAATTCGAATAACAAAAATCTTAACCACTCAATAGACCCCTCCTAAGCGATTTTTCTACAGCATTTTTAAAGCTGGTTAAGTTAACTGGCTTCTGGAAGACGTATTCTATGCCCAAGGATTGATAATCTTCAATTGTATTTCGATCGAGATTGCTGCTTAAAACAATTATTGGTGGTTTTCCTTTAAGTTCAGCTTTCTTTAATTCCAAAACAAGCTGGTAACCGTTCATATTCGGCATAATATGGTCTGTTATTATTAGTGCCGGTGGTGAGAGAAGGATTTTTTCCAAAGCTTCTTTGCCATCGGAAGCAATTTCGATATTATAATCCGGCGTAATATTTTTTAGGATTTTTGAATATAACAACCGGTCGGTTTTACTGTCATCCACAAGCAAAATGTTTGCAGAAGCAATTGGAAGTGTAAATTTAAAATTAGCTCCTTCACCTAAAATACTTTCAACTCTAATTGAGCCACCGTGTTTTTCAATAATTTCTTTTACAAGAGAAAGACCAAGCCCGGTTCCTTTTTCGCCTTCGGTTCCCTCAGAAGTAAATTTTGTGTCAACTCTGAAAAGTTTACCGATGTTTTCCGGAGCAACGCCCATTCCGCTGTCTTTTACTGAAAATTCCAAAAACCGAATTTTATCGGAAGGAGAAACAGAAATTATTATTGAACCATTTTTGGGTGTAAACTTTATTGCATTTGATAACAAATTATTGAACACTTGTAGAATAAGGTCTTTGTCCGCATAAACAAAAACATCTTCACTTATGTTAGAAATAATTTCAATATTTTTTTGGAAAGCAACGCCGAACATTGTATTGAGCGATTGTTCAATTATTTTGTGAATTTCAATTCTTTCTGGCTCAAAACGAATCCTACCAGTTTGAAGCCTCGTCCAATCTAACAGCGAATTTACAAGAGAGAGCATTGACTTTGAAGATTCTTGAATGAATTCGATATATTGTCTTCTATCCATTTCACTCAAATCGTTGTCACTCAAAAGTAAATCCGTAAAACCAAGAATAGAACTAAATGGGGTACGCAAATCGTGTGAGATAATTGAGATGAATCTGTCCTTTGTCTCGTTAGATTTTATTAAGTTTTCAGTTGATTTTATTAATTCATCTTCGGCTTTTTTTCTAGATGAAATATCACTTACTAAACCATAAATCTTTTGAATTTCCCCTTCGTTATTTCTAATAAGATTTAATTTTGTTCTAACCCAAACAACATTTCCATGCCTATTTATTATTCTGAATTCAAACTCACCAGAAAGTTGTATCTTGCTTTTAAACAACCCGATAAGCTTTTTCTTAAGTGAATAAAAATCATCCGGATAAATAATTTTAAGAATAAATTTTGAATCGGACATAAAATCCATTTGAGTATATCCGGTTATTTTTTCAACCGAGGCAGTATAAAACACTGGACGTAAAATATTTTCTATCCTATCATAATTGAAAAGGAAATCGTCTATATTCTCGGTAACATTTCTATATTTTTCTTCAGAATCACGTATAGCTTGCTGAACTCTTTTTCTTTCGGTAATATCCTGTGCAACAATTACGAAATAATTTTTATTTTCACTTTTGAACCACGACAAAGACATTTCTGCATAAAAATTTATATTATCTTTTCTTTTTGCCATAAATTCAAATCGACTCGGAATTTCTCTTTGCTGAGAAGCAAGATCAAAATAACCCAAAACTTTATGAAAATCATTTGACGAAATAAACTCTACTATATCTTTTCCAACAATCTCGTTTTCATTTTCATACCCAAATATCGAAGGGAAAATTTTATTGGTCATAATTATTTTACCTTCACATTCTACAGCAACACCTTCTTGGAAAGCGTTAAACATGGACTGAAAAATTTGCAGGTTCTTTTGTGCGACCTTTGTCTTGGTAATGTTAGAAAGAATTCCGTTGTAACTAATAATTTTATTCTTTTCGTAAACTGGTGAAAAGATTGATGTACAAAAAACTTCTTCGTGGTTTTTAGTAACAAGCACTAATTGAGTCCCTTCACGTTGGGAAGAATCAATAGATTTTAAGTCAAATTTATTATCTTTTAAGAAGGAAGGAGAAATAAATTCAGTAAATTTTTTATTTATTACTTCGGGTTTAGAATATTTTAGCGTTTTGTAAAACGAAGGACTTGCAAATTTAATAAATCCGTCAATGTCAATGCTGCATATAAGGTCAAATGAATTATTTATGATTTCTTTATATTTTTCTTTTGATGCTTTAAGGCTTTGTTCCTTTAAAGCACGTTCGGTAATATTAGTACACAAAATTAAAATTGTTTCTGAGCCGTTATCAGCTTTCGAAAACTTTGCGTCAATAATTTCTTTTTGCCCGTCTTTCTTATAAACATTAAGAGTAATCTTCCAAGTTATGTTTTTATCTAATTCTTCTTTTATAACTCCAAAGTACTCGCTATCAAAAACGTCAAGAACTTTTCCAAAAAATTTTCCATAAACTTCGCTTCTGGAATAACCAAAAAGAGCTTCAGCAGCTTTGTTCCAGAAAAAGATTTTACCTTCACTATCAACGGCAAAAAATGCGTCGGAAATCGCATCGGTGATTACTTGATATTGTTTTAACTCGTCAATTTCATTTTTAAGTAAATTTTTTTCTTTTACTAAATCGCTTATTTCATCAAAAAAAACATAGACAAGTTGAATTTGACCTTGCCAATTTGTAATGGGTTCGATCCTTGTTTCAAACGTAAAATTTTCTTCGTTTATTTTTATTGTTGAAATTATTTTCTCAATTCTTTTTTGACTAACTGCTAAGTTAAAACTATTAAAAAGTTCCAACGAATCAGGAAATGCTTTATTAAGAGATGAGTTCGTTAAAGTGGTTATATTGAAGTCAAGTCTATTTAGTAATTTACCAAAAAAATATTTTATTGTTCCGGTTTCATCGGTGAGTAATAAAATATCGTTAACATTGTTTAATATGCTTTCAATTTGTTCTTCACGGAGATTTTTCCCCCTTAATAACGAAGAAGGAACTTTAATATCTTCAACAATTAAAATTCCTCCCGCAAAATTTGATTCGTCAAATATGGGAGTTACTTTTGCTATAAGGACAATCATACCACCATCGACAGTAGAGATGGTTTTTACTATTTTTTCAAACAGCAAACCGTTTTTTATTGATTCAATTTCGCTTCTAATATCGATATCTGGGAAAAGATTTATTTCAAGAATGCTCGAACCTTCGAGCTGCTCGGATTCAAATTGATATAGGTTTGCATATTTAACGAAGACATCGTTAACAAAATCAATTTTCCAATCTGATAAAAAAGCAATTATTCCAATTGGTGCTTTCGCAAGAATAGTCGGTGTATATTTAGTGCTATTCATTAAATGAGAATTTTTATTTTCTTCTTCCATATTTCCGGAAAATTTTTAATCTGAAATTTATACATCAAGAATAATGCTAAGATTTTTAGTATTATTTATAAATCGTTATCAAACTATAACAAGTAATTGTTACTCTTAAATTTTCACTTCGAAACCTAATTAAATGAAACAATAACTGCTTGACTAATTTTATAGAAGTATAATGTTTTGAGCACCGTCACAAATGAAATAAAGTATTCAAGTTTTTATGTACCACTTTGAAATAACATTTTACCGTATTCCCGAATCGATACTTAAATAGCTCTACTATTTTTAATAAGAGCTTATTTTTGTTTTTAAATAATTTTAGAAGGGACATATCTAAAAATCTTTTATCAAATAGTAATGAATTTAAGGAAAAGGAAATAACTGATGAATATTATGCAGATGAATATTTATCTTCATTGTAAAAATGGAAAAAACATCAAAAAAATTATTTTGTATAAACCTATTCATTTCAAGTTTTAATTTTTATTAAATTAGTCAGAAAAATATTGAGAAAAAATGTTTACAAAATTTTTAGAAAAATTAGGAAAAGGGACGATAGAATTTTTCCGCGAGATTGGGCAGGTATCAAACCTATTTTGGAAAATAATCAAAAGTTTTAAATCAATTCCAAGAAGCAGAAAAATTATTCTTTATCAGATGGAGCACATTGGTGTAAATTCTTTACCGCTTGTTTTAATTATTGCAATATTTACCGGGGCAGTAGCCGCATGGCAGGCAGCATACCAGTTAAAGGGTCTTGCCCCACTTTCAATATTAGGCGGCGCAACAAGTAGAGCAATAATAACTGAACTTGGACCTGTTTTAACCGGAATAGTAATAGCTGGAAGGGTAGGCGCTTCTATTGCGGCAGAACTTGGTACAATGAAAGTTACAGAACAAATAGATGCCTTGGAAGCGATGGCGGTAAATCCAATAAGATATTTGGCAATGCCACGTGTATTAGCTTCTATTATAATGTTGCCTCTTTTGGTGATATTTGCAGATTCTTTGGCGGTATTTGGAGCTTATGTTGTATCAAATTATTTCCTTGGGGTTTCTATGGCTGTGTTTTTTGAATCTGTAAAAAGATTTTTTGCTGCAAAAGATTTAATTGCTGGATTGATAAAGACAGTTTTTTTTGGTCTTGTAACATCTCTATTAGGCTGCCATATTGGCTTTAGAACCGAGGGCGGTGCTGAAGGAGTTGGGCTTTCAACGATTCGGTCCTTTGTTATATCTGCTGCATTAATTCTTATTCTTGATTATGTCCTCTGGATGTTAATTTTTTAGAATTAGAAAAAA
>JGI24721J26819_10000262_pt1 | contig 55755 bp, 60 predicted proteins | sample YelNatPaOPGAMG01_FD_26819 | JGI IMG/M metagenome (IMG submission 26819) | reverse complement strand
GTTGTATTGTATTATGAGTTGGGTTATATACTTGAGCAGATGCCTGAGGAGCAATATCGTACCGGTAGGCCTATGCCGAGATTAAGTGAAGATATAGAGCGGGAGATAAGGAAGAAGTGATGAGGTAATTGATAATACAAGGAGGAGATAATATATTGCCATTGAGATAGGTATAAGAGTTTATGATTTAGGGATTTATGTTTTATTTTATATTTTAAAAAATGGGAAAATACCAGAATATTCAATCGATATCAAAGAGAAAGAACCTATATCAGTGTTTTATTTAAGCGAGGTTTTGGCGATAAGGAAAAAGGGAAAAAACATTACCTTTTTTACTCTGACTCAATAGAAGAAAGAAGAATTATTCTTAAAATATATGCAAATGAAATTAGAAAATATGCATCAGATATCTTGGATGAAAGATTAGACATACTTCCAAAAATAGATAAGATTATCAAAAGAAGAGCAAAAAAGAAAAAGATATTGGGATCAAAAAAATATATTTGCAGAGCGGGTTACGAAAGCAATTTCGGCTACAATAAAAATTATAATATGATAAGTTTGCTTGATATCTTTCGAGATATCAGGCGGGATTTATAGTTTATAAATGGGAACCTGGCAAATAGATCCATTTGGAAATGATGATGCGATGGAATTGTTTGAAGAGTTCATTGAATCGCTGTCGCTAGGGAAGCTGAGTAAATATTTAGAATTTTTTGTAGATCCTGGAACGGAGAAATATATTCAACTTTCTGAATGCAATAAGGCGTGGGCGTCAGCGGAGATAATAGCCACATTATGTGGATTTGAGAATGAGAAATTGTCAAAGGATATATTATCCTTGCAAAATCATATTAAGAATTGAATAATAGAAGATTTGTATTTATATCTTCCCACGGCAGCTCAATTTAATAGCGAGGGTTAATATATTAACTAGTATGTTTTTCCTTGATAATAATAGGAATTAAAAAATTGCAAAGTTCCAGCTTATTTTGTATCTTATATTTGTGATTTTATTCATTTTAAAGTGGTCATGGGCACATTTAGGTCCAAGTTAGGTATTATAAATATCGAAAATAGAACATAAAATAAATGGCGCCGTACCCAAGTGGTAAGGGAGAGGTCTGCAAAACCTTTATTCAGCGGTTCGAATCCGCTCGGCGCCTCAAAAATTTTGAATGCCGAGATGGCGGAAATGGTAGACGCACAGGACTTAAAATCCTGTGTCCTTTCAAGAGGACGTGCGGGTTCGAGTCCCGCTCTCGGCACGGCATAATAAATCCAGATTTATAAAATGACTTCCGCAGAACAAAAAAAAATAATCCAGAGTCTGAAACAGGTGATAGCAAAAATGACTTCTGATGAAAAGAGTTTCTTTGAGATGATTGTTAAGCGAGACAAGGACGATGAAGACCTGGATTCTATGAGTTTTTCAAGATTGAAGCAATTGTTCTCTAAATACTTTCCCTCACATACAAAAGAAGAGATTGAAGCAAGGTGGAAAAAAATTTTTGGAGATAAATAATTCCCTTAGATAGATTATAGTTGATGGTTTTGATTCTTCATTTAATGTTTTATTAAAATAAAAAAGCCCCTGATAAACAGAGGCTTTTTAAGCTGAAAAATTTAATTCATTCTTCTTCCAATGCAGTTCTTTGTGCTCTTCTGATTGCTTTGGCAAGTTTCATCCTCTTTTTAACGGAAGGCTTCACATAGAAACTGCGTTTTTTTACTTCCTTGAGTATCCCTGACCTTTCATATTTTTTCTTGAAACGTTTCAGCGCTCGATCTATTGACTCGTTTTCACCAATTATGACGCCAACCAAGTAATCACCTCCTTTTTGTTAAAATTAAATTAATCTTTTCTCAATGAACTCTTCAATTTCTGGCTTAATATTTTCAAGAAGTCTTTTCTCGCCATGTTTAGCAAAAGAAACCACTATTGAATTTATTCCACTGGATGTTCTGTCTTTTTTAATTACCTTTCCCATATCATCCCACTCCGCGTAATAAATGTATTCTCCTATAGAAAACGTTTTTTCCTTTGCATACAAAGTGCATTGTTCTGGTTTAGGGAATGTCATGGTTTGTCTTTTATTATGTACTTCTGGAGAAACTGAAAGCAGAGCACTGTGCTTACATTTGGAGCATCGATACCAGCTTTTTGTTGAATCCCCAGGATTAATTGGTTGTGCACCGACAAATTCCATCTTGGTTTCTTTTCTGCAATATGCACAAAAATGGGTAATATATCTTGCTTTAGCCATATTTAAAACCTTTCCAATACTTAATTTATTATTGGAATAAATTAATAAGTTAAAGATCTGTGGTCGCGGATCCTGAATTTATCATGCAACAAAAACTTATCATTCTATTTTAAAAATAATCAATTTTATTTCTTTAGTCAAGTTCAGTTAAAACTTTGAATTTCGCTTTTTTTTTGTTATAATCATATATCTAATAGAAAATAGTGTTGTATTGGTTCGTTAGATTTATATGAAAAAACATCATATATCTAAGAGAAAGCATTATACGGTCGTTTTGGTACCCAATGAGGACTCTGGAAAATCAAAAAGTTTTCGAATATCTCTTAGAAGTCTTGTGATTTTCCTCATATTTTTTGCATTTTTCTTGTTCGGTTTTGTTATTCTTGTGCTTACTTATACTCCAGTAGGTGAATTATTTCCTTTATCAAACAAAGGTTTGGAACAAAAATATAATCGGGAGCTAGTTAATTTAAACAAAAGAATGATGTATGTAATGAATGAGTTGTTAGAATTGAAGGCACGGAATTATAAGCTAAGGAAGGCTCTTGGTGAAAAAGTTACCAGTTTAGATTCTGCAAGTATACTAGACATAGGTGTTTTTGCTGATAGTAAAAATGGTGATAATTTTTCTGAGCCTAAAGGCTGGGACTCAACAAGACCTGCGGGAGATTTGACAGTTAGACAGCAGGGTGAACAAACTGTATACAAGAGAGCTTCTATTACGGCCAGGTATATACCTGTTGCTTTTCCTGCTATTCTTCCAGTAGAGGGTTATATTACCAGAAGCTTTGAGCCAGAGATGAATCATTTTGGAATTGATATTGCAGGGAAACTAGGTACCTTAGTTTTTGCAACAGCAGATGGCAACGTAATCTTCTCGGATTGGACTCATGATGGTGGTTATGTTATAATAATATCTCATTCAGGTGGTTTTCTTAGTTTTTATAAGCACAATCAATCTTTATTAAAAACGGCAGGTATGTTTGTTCGGCGCGGGGAGCCTATAGCTACTCTGGGCGATTCTGGGAGAACAAGTTTGGGTCCGCATTTGCATTTCGAGATCTGGAAAGATGGAGTACCTGTCGACCCAAATGCGTATATTCTTAAAGTCAACTCTTAGAGAGGTGTGCTGTGTCTAATAAAAATGATTCAATAAAAGAAGTAAATATAATTAGCGCTGGCAGTGTAGTAGAAGGCAAGGTGAAGAGTCAGGGAAGTATAAGAATAGACGGAAAATTAATAGGTGATGTAACAGCCAGCGAAACAATTGCAATAGGTCTGAATGGTGAAATAGAAGGTAATATTACAGCGAAGAATGTTACAGTTGGTGGGAAGGTAAAAGGAACAATCAACGCATCGGAAAAAATTGTGTTCGAAGGGAAGTCTGTTGTTAGAGCTGATATTAGAGCTGCTCGGTTGGTGATAGATGAGGGTTCTATTTTCGATGGAAAGGTTATTATGGCTGATAGGAATCCGACGCATGAAACGAAGCATTGATTCTTACATTCGTATAACAATGGTCAATCTTAATGGTCAAAAAAGAAGATAATAAAGATGAAGAATCGAAGAAGCCAAATGTTGAACTAAGAGAAGCACTGAAAGGTACAGGAGTGTATTTAACCTTAGGGGTACAATTGGCAGTTACGATGTTGGTGTTCTTCTACCTTGGGAAACTTGCAGATGATCACTGGGAAATAGATCCTTTTGGAAAGTTAATAGGTACTTTTTTAGGGTTGGTTAGCATTGTTACGCAATTATTTCGAATAGCCAATCAACAAAATGATAATCGAAGGGCTTAAATCCGGTGAAGATAGATTGGAGTTTTATAAGGCTTGTAGTAATTTGTTTTGCTGGAAGTTTTATTTTGATATGCTATCCAATCTCGGAATTAGCTAACAGGGATATAATACGAAGTATAGTTGCTGGTGGAATAATGAGCTTTTTAAATATATTGTTAGGATATCTTTCAATAGAATATTCTTTTGAACGTTCATACGTTACATTTCTAAAGTTCGTATTTGGTGGAATGGTCATAAGATTAATGTTGATGTGGGGAACATTCCTGATACTTACGCATTATTATGGTTTTCATCCGATATCTTTGATATTAACCTTGCTTTTTTTCTATGTAATGAATTTAGTTTTGGAAATCTACTATTTACAAAAACGTATGTCATTGAAGGAGTAACCAATAAATAATTGATGTTTGCAGGAAATCTACAGGCTGCTGCGGATACTTTAAAGTTTGAAGCTGTTGTGCAACATTCGGAGAAGGAATTTGAATTTTACGAAGTCTTTGAGCATATAAAAAATTCCCGATCCATAGAACTACCATTATCATATGAGATCCATTTACCACATTTTCCGCCCGTAGATATTTTAGGATATACAATTGATTTATCACCTACAAAACATTCGTTTTTTTTGGTTTTATGTGGAGTTTTATTAACTATTGTAGCTGTCTATACTGCATTGTCGTACAAGAAAAGGATTGTTCCGAAAGGTTTCGCTAGCTTAATGGAAATTATGGTTTTGTTTATTAGGGATGAAATCATACTGCCTAATATGGGAAAAGATGGATTAAGATATGCACCGTATTTATTAACGACATTCTTTTACATACTGTTTATGAACTTAGCTGGATTGGTTCCATATGGTTCCACTGCGACAAGTAACATAATGGTTACAGGCGGATTGGCCATAATAGCTTTCTTTATGATTCAAATATCTGCAATAAGATCGCAAGGATTAGGTCATTACCTTGCACATCTTACAGGTGGTGCTCCTTGGTTCTTATGGCCTATAATGATTCCGTCTGAAATTTTAGGTTTGTTTACAAAACCTTTTGCATTGTGTATGCGTCTTTTTGCTAATATGACGGGTGGGCATATGGTTATTATATCACTTCTTGGATTAATACTAATGTTCCGGTCAATATTTGTTGCTCCATTGCCTATCTTGTTTGTTATCGGTATCTATATGTTGGAGTTGTTTGTTGCTTTTTTGCAGGCATACGTTTTTACGATGTTGACTGCTTTATTTATGGGTGTTGGAATACAGGCTGGGAAAAGTAATGAGTCACATTGAATTCGTTAAACATAAACAAATAATAAGGAGAATAACATTATGGATGCAAAAGCAATAGCATATCTGGCAGCTGGATTTGGAGCTGCGATAGTAATACTTGGTGCAGCATTTGGTATAAGTAAAATAGCAGCCACTGCTTTGGAAGCCAGTGGTCGTCAACCCGAAATCGCTGATAAAGCACGTATTACCATGTTAATCGGAGCTGCTTTGATAGAAGGAGCAACTTTTTTTGCTCTTGTGATTTGTATAATTTTGTCAGGCAAATAGAAAATGAACTAATTATAGAGATTGCAAATGGATCTGTTGTTTGATATAAATCCTGGTCTAATCATTTGGACCGTGGTATCATTCTTGTTTTTCCTTGCTGTGCTTACAAAATTTGCATGGAAACCTATTTTGGGATTTATTGACCAGAGAGAAAATACTATTCGCACTGCTATGGAACAGGCAGAAAAAATGAGAGAAGAGGCAGAAAAAATTGCCCAGGAACATCGCGAAAAAATAATGCATGCAGAAGAAGAATGTCAAAAGATTATCCGGGAAGGTCAATTGACTGCGGAGAAAATTAAGGAAGAAATAATAGCTCAGGCAAAGCAACAGGCTCAACAAGAACTTAAGAAAGCCACAGACGAAATCAGAAAAAACATGGAAGAAGCCAAATTGATTTTAAGAAGGGAAATTGCAGATGTGGTTATAAAGGCGGTAGAAAAAATATTGGATGAATCGCTGGACGAAACAAGACACAAGAAGCTTGTGGATAGTATGATAGATCAAATTTCAAGTAATTAGCTTATGCCTAACGTACGAGTAGCTAAAAGATATGCCGAAGCACTAATTCAAGAAGCCCAGTACTCCGGGCTTCTTGATGAGGTAACCAAAGATCTCGTTACACTCAGGAAAGCAATTCATGATTCTGCTGATTTCCGAATTTTCTTGAAAAGTCCAGTGATTAAGAAAGATAAAAAACAGGAAGTTATTAAAAATGCTTTTGAAGGTCGTATCCAAAACCTCTCTTTGATTTTTTTGCTTCTGTTAATAGAAAAAGAGAGAGAAAATCTTTTACAGAATATAATAGAAACGTTTATGAAATTGCGAGAGGATGTTTTGGGTATTGTAAATGTCGATGTTAAAACAGCAATAGAATTGAACCCTGAACAGTTGGAAAAACTTCAGAGAAAACTTGAGGATGTTACAAAAAAGAAAGTAAATATAAATTTAAGAATCGATAAAAGTTTAATAGGTGGTTTTATAGCCTTTATAGATGATGAGATGATCGATGCTAGTGTTAAACATCAGCTTGAATTACTAAAAGGGAAATTAATTGAAGAACAACAAACAGTCTAGCTATCGGTTTTAAGAATGCAATTGTCGAAAAATAATTAGAATGAGAGAGAGTTTAATATGGTGGAAATTAAACCAGATGAAATATCAACTATACTAAGAAAACAGCTTTCTGGATTCGAGAAGGAAATTGATATATACGAGGTGGGTAGAGTGTTGCAGGTTGGAGATGGTATTGCTAGGGTGTATGGGCTATCCAAGGTAATGGCTAGCGAACTCGTTGAATTCCCTGGCAATGTTTTTGGAATGGCGTTAAACCTCGAAGAAGATAATGTCGGTTGCGTTGTTTTCGGTGATACAACCCGAATTAAGGAAGGTGATATAGTAAAGCGCACGGGCAGAGTTGCTTCTATGCCCGTAGGTGAGGAAATGCTCGGAAGGGTTATAACACCGTTAGGTCAACCGCTAGATGGTAAAGGTCCAATTAATACCAGGAAATTCTTACCGCTGGAAAGGAAAGCACTTGGTGTAACAGCAAGGAGACCTGTGAAGGAACCACTCCAAACAGGAATCAAAGCTATAGATGGTATGATACCCATAGGTCGAGGCCAGAGAGAATTAATTATTGGAGATCGTCAAACTGGAAAAACCGCTATCGTAATAGATACAATTATAAACCAGAGGTATACTCATACTGAGAAAGCAAAAAAGGAAGGAATTAAACCTGTATACTGTATTTATGTGGCAATTGGCCAAAAAGGCTCGACTGTGGCACAGGTCGTAGCAAAACTGGAAGAATTCAATGCAATGCATTACACTACGGTCATTCTTGCTTCCGCTAGTGATTCCGCTCCATTACAGTTTATCGCTCCTTATGCAGGCGCTTCACTGGGAGAATACTTTAGAGATTCAGGACGAGATGCTCTGGTCATTTATGATGATCTTTCGAAGCATGCTCAGGCATATAGACAAATGTCATTACTATTACGCAGACCCCCTGGTCGTGAAGCTTATCCTGGAGATATATTTTACTTGCATTCACGTTTGCTGGAAAGAGCCTCAAAACTAAACGATGAATTGGGCGGAGGAAGTTTAACAGCGTTACCTATAATTGAAACTCAAGCAGGTGATGTTTCAGCTTATATTCCGACAAATGTGATTTCAATAACAGATGGACAGATATACCTTGAACCAGGCCTCTTTAACATGGGTGTGCGTCCTGCAATTAATGTTGGCATTTCGGTTTCGCGTGTCGGTGGACATGCACAAATTAAGGCTATGAAACGCGTTGCTGGCCGCCTTAGAATTGATCTCGCTTCATATAGGGAATTAGAAGCATTCGCTAAGTTTGGTTCAGAGTTAGATAAGGCCACCCAACAAGTCCTTAAGCGAGGTGCCAGATTGGTTGAATTGTTAAAACAGGATCAGTACGATCCAATGCCAGTCGAAAAACAAGTAGTTAGCATTTTCGTTGGAACTAATGGGTATCTGGATGATATACCGTTGGAGTCGGTAAGAGAGTTTGAGAAGGAATTCCTTAGTATGATGGAAAAAAACAATGCCGATATTCTTCTCAACATAGCAGAAACTAAAGATCTTACAAAAGAGACCGAAACAAAGCTTCATTCTATAGCCAAGGAATTCGTAGCAAAATTTAAAAGTAGGTTGGAAAGTTAATTGGCTACATTAAGAGAAATAAGAAGGCGCATTGTTAGCATAAGGAGTACCCAGAAAATAACAAGGGCAATGAAGATGATTGCCGGAGTTAGGTTTAGACATGCTCAGGAGGCATTGCATACGATTAAGACTTATTCCAAAAGCATGGATACTATGCTATCACACCTGGTTGAATCATTTAACGGTAATATTACTCACCCTCTTTTCGAAAGGCGCGAAATTAAGAAATCCTTGATAATAATAGTGTCAGGCGATCGAGGAATGTGTGGCGCTTTTAATAATAACATAATTAGAGCGTCTATGGATTACCTGGACAAGAATTACCCTAATTGGCAAAAAGGAACCAGTGTAGTTGAATTAATCGCTATAGGCAAGAAAGCAGGTGACTATTTAACAAAGCACGGGATTAGTTTGCTTGATAGGTACACGGGTGTATTTAATGATCTTAGTAAGAAAAGAATAAGTTCAATTGCTCAAGTTCTTATACAAAGTTTTCTAGAGAAAAAATTTGATAAAATTGAAATTATATATAATGAATTCAAATCTGTCTCTCAGCAAAAAGCAATTGTTGAACAGTTCTTACCTGTGCCTTCAATTCCGGTATCGGGTAATGTGACGTCTTTTGATTATATTTTTGAGCCATCACGTGAAAAGATAATAGAAAGGCTTTTACCAGTTTATTTGACTTTTAAGTTATGGAGGACATTGCTTGAATCCCATACGGCAGAGGAGGCAGCGCGTATGACAGCTATGAATATGGCGACGGAAAATGCAAATGAACTGATGAACACATTGACATTGCTTTATAATAAGGCAAGGCAGGCTAGCATAACTAGAGAATTGATCGAGGTTATCAGTGGGGCAGATGCCTTGACAAAGGCATATTAATTACTAAATTTAAATTAATATTTTTGAAGGAGTAATAATTATGGGAATGATCCCACAACAGCCCCCTCAAGCTAGTAGACCATCAATGAGTATAACTTCCAGTCGTATTGCTCTTGAACAACTGGATGTAAGTGCCCTTTCAAAAGATAAGATAAGGGAATTGTTTCGAACTGGAAAGCTGCCGACAGCTGACCAAATAGTAGAAGAAATATTCAACAGAGCTATCCAAAGTGGTGCAAGTGATATACACTTTGAGCCTTTTGAAAATGAGTTCCTGATTCGTTTAGACCATGAAGGTACACTAAAGAAACTTGTTGCACTGCCACCAGATATGAATGAGCCAATTATAAATGTGTTAAAAACAAAAGCCTCACTCAATCAATTTGAAAAAAAGAAACCACAGGAAGGTCGTTTTACAGCTTTGTACGGAAAAGAACCATTTGATTTTAGAGTTAATGTATTGCCTGTTCTAAATGGCGAGAGATGCCTTGTGAGAATCTGGTATAAATCCACAAGCATAACCCGTATCGAAGAACTGGGCTTTGCTAAGGAAAATCTTGAGAGGTTTAAGATGCTACTACATAGGCCAAAAGGTCTTTTACTTGTAACAGGCCCATCTTCGAGTGGAAAATCAACAACTGTATTCGCAGCAGTAAACCATATCTATACCCCCGAAAAAAGTATTATAACACTCGAGGACCCAGTAGAGTTTCGACTGCCTTTTGCAAGTCAGGTTCATTTGCCTCCGGATAAATCCTTTGGATTTGTAGAAGGATTGAGGGCAATACTAAGGCAAGATCCAAACATAATTGTTATAGGAGAGATACGCGACGCCGAAACTGCGATCGTTGCCTCTGAAGCAGCTATTACAGGTAACTTTGTAATAAGCACAATGCTGGCAGATGATGCAATAGGTGCAATACACAGGTTGTTTAACTGGGGCGTTCCTTCTTACCTTTTAGCATCTTCATTAATTGGTATAGTGTATCAGCTGTTGGTTAGAAGAATATGTCCAAGCTGTAAAGAAGAGTATCAACTTACACCAGAAGAACTTCAAATGTTTGGCTTACAGATGAACACTTCTGAGCTAAAATTATATAGAGGTAGGGGGTGCCAGAATTGTGGTGGCACAGGGTACAAAGGACGGACCTCTATTTGCGAAGTCTTGACCGTGAGCAACACTTTAAGAGATTTAATCAATAAAAAAGAATCCATGTTGAGGTTGCAGGAAGAAGCAATGAAATATGGGTATCAAGCTATTCGCCATGACGCTGTTAGAAAATCTATTATGGGTATAACATCTCTGCATGAAGTTGCAAGAGTACTAGGATAGTGCTATTCAAGGAAGTAAGTTGTCCGGAATGAACAGATTGGCTTATATTGATAGTAAAATTATTCTTGATTGCCTATCTTTTTTTAGTTAATTTTATAAATTATTATTTGTTTTCATTTAATGATACACTGAACCTATGTTATGTTTGAAAATCTAACACAAAAACTTGAAGTTGTATTTAGAAACCTTAGAGGACTGGGTAAAATTACTCCAGAAAATATAGAATTGCCTTTGCGGGAAGTCCGTCGGGCACTTCTCGATGCTGATGTGAACTATAAAGTGGTCAAGCAGTTTATGGAGCAAGTTCAAAAAAAGGCAATTGGTCAGGATGTTCTTTATAGTATTACACCAGGCCAGCTTATAATAAAAATAATCTATGACGAAATGGTAGCTTTGCTTGGAAGCTCAAAAGCAGATATTTTAATTGCATCTGAACCACCCACCATTGTAATGATAGCTGGTTTACAAGGTTCTGGCAAAACAACCTTTGCTGCAAAACTAGCAAAGTACTTAAAAGATAAAGGTAGGCTACCATTATTNGTTGGTGCTGATACTCACAGGCCAGCTGCTTTAGAACAATTGCAAAAACTTGGAGCGCAAGCAGGAGTTCCAGTTTTCATCGATCAAGGAAAAGATGCTGTTTCAGTTTCTTCTGAATCAATTCAGTATGCAAGGAAAAATGTAAGGGATACGGTTATAATTGACACTGCGGGACGGTTGCATATTGATGAAGAGATGATGGAGGAAGCGAGTTCAATTTCTAAGGCGACGAAACCACATGAAATTCTATTTGTAGTGGATGCGATGACAGGTCAGGATGCTGTAAATGTTGCTAAAGCTTTCAATGAAAAATTGAATCTTACTGGAATTGTTCTCGCAAAATTAGATGGGGATAGTAGAGGTGGTGCTGCTCTTTCTGTAAGAACCATTGTGCAAAAGCCGATTAAGTTTGTTAGTGTGGGTGAAAAACTTGATGCATTGGAACCGTTTTATCCAGATAGAATGGCATCCCGAATTCTTGGCATGGGCGATGTAATTACGCTTGTCGAAAAAGCACAACAGCAATATGATCAAACTAAAGCTATAAAGCTTGAGGAAAAATTAAGGAAGCACCAATTTACCCTAGAGGATTTCTTAGAACAATTGCAGGAAATCAGGAAAATGGGTCCCTTAAGCCAAATAATTGAAATGTTGCCAGGGATAAATAGATTATCGGTCGATGCAGATGTAAGTGAGAAAAGCTTTAAACGAGCTGAAGCGATTATTCAATCAATGACTAAAGAAGAAAGAATGCGACCGTCTATAATAAACGGCAGCAGAAGACGCAGAATAGCCAATGGTAGCGGAACAACTATTCAGGAAGTTAATAGCTTACTTAAGCAATTTGAAGAAATGCAGAAGATGATGAAAAGATTTGGCAAGAGAAATATGAAAGATGCGATGAAGAAGTTTAATTTTCCAATAGATTAGTAATAAAATAGTGGAGGATTTAAATTGATAAAAATTAGATTAAGGAAAGTAGGAAAAAAAGGTTTCCAGATATTTAGGCTGGTCGCGGCAGATTCTCGATCGCCTCGTGATGGAGCTTTTATAGAAACTCTTGGACAATATAATCCACATACAAATCCAGTAACATTAAACTTGAAAGAATCTCGTATAGAATATTGGTTGAGAAAAGGTGCAAAGCCAACAGAGACAGTGCGGGCTTTGTTGAAAAGAACAGGCTTTTGGCTTAGGTGGACGTTGACCCGTCAAGGTAAAGATGAGACAGTAATCAATAACATTCTGGAAAAGTGGAGACAGCAGCAGGCTAGCAAGTTGGAGCGTGAGACAAGGAAAAGAGCTGAGCTAAGAAAACGCAGAAAAAAAGCGAAAAAAACAACAAAAGCAGAAGCTCAGCCTGCAGGTAGTGAGAGCCAGTGAAAATTGAATTACACAAAAGTTGTTTTTTTTATTAAATTATAAACAGTTAAGTTAAATAACAGGATCAAGGAACAATAGAGCCCTTTACGGGGGGGAGTAATGGTGTAATGAAAGAATTTCTTGAATTTATCGTAAAACACCTTGTGGATCATCCAGAAAGCGTTACTGTTGAGCTCGAGGAAAAGGATAATAAACGGATCTTCAAGCTCAAAGTAGCTAATGGAGAAATCGGTAAGGTCATAGGGAAACGAGGTAAAACGGCTGGNGCCCTTCGTGTTCTGTTAAAAGCGATATCCGCAAAGGAAGGAAAAAGAGCGGTTCTCGATATCATCGGATAAATCGCTTTTAGTTACATACGGAATAAAAAGTGGATGGAACTGGTAGCGATTGGGAAGATTTCCAGACCAATCGGTGTGCACGGTGAAGTAAAAGTAATTCCTTTAACTTCACATGCTGATAGGTTTATTGGTCTGAAATCCGTGTGGATTGGGGCGAGTCCAGAAACGGTCGTTCAGCACAATGTTGTTGCNACGCGATTTTTATTCCGTGATGTTGCTTTGCAGTTAGCCGATATCGGCAGTGTTAACCTGGCAAGAAAACTGCAAAACAAATATATTTTTGTAACTCGAGAGCAAGCAATCCAACCACCTGATGGTAGTTATTTTATAGATGATATAATCGGTTGTAAAGTATTAACGGAGAGCGGTAAGTATATTGGACAAATAAATGATATTTACAGCTTGCCAGCCAGTGATGTGTGGGTGGTTAAACATCAAAATAAAGAGATTCTGATCCCGGCTGTTAAGGCAATTGTAAAAAATGTTGATATCAAAGAAAGATGTGTTACAATAATTGCTCTTGAGGGACTGGTTGATTAATGCGAATTGATATTATAACAGCTCTGCCGAAGTTGTTGGAAAGCCCTTTGCGGGAAAGCATTATTGAGCGTGCTCAGGCAAAAAGTCTGGTGGAAATTTGCGTTCATGATCTTCGTAAATATACGCACGATAAACATAAAACGGTGGATGATACGCCCTATGGTGGTGGGGCTGGTATGGTGTTGAAACCAGAACCGTTCTTTGAATGTGTGAATGAACTAAAGAAACAGCGCGAATATGAAGATGTAATTTTTCTTGCACCTGATGGTGAACTGTTCACGCAAAAAATGGCAATAGAATTGTCGCTTAAGAAAAGTATAATTCTGCTATGCGGACATTACAAGGGTGTTGATCAGCGTGTGAGAGATGCATTGGCAACCCGTGAGATTTCAATTGGTAATTATGTTTTGACAGGCGGTGAATTGCCTGCGCTTGTTATTGTGGATGCTGTGGTTCGACTTATACCGGGCGTACTGGGTAACGGTGAGTCGGCATTAACGGATTCATATCAGGATGGATTGCTTGGGTATCCTGTATATACAAGGCCAGCTGAATATCAGGGAATGAAAGTTCCTGAGGTGCTTTTGTCTGGCAATCATTCGGAAATTGAACGATGGAGACAAGAACAACGAGAGAAAAAGACAAAAATGATGAAAGATAAAATTCACTTGGATTAATATTATAATTTTAGCTCTATGGAGATATAAAATGAATAAGGTTAAACTTATAGAAGCTACTCAATTAAGATCAGATATTCCTGATTTTAGAGCAGGTGATACAATTAGTGTTTTCCTGAAAGTAATTGAGGGTGATAAGGAGCGAATTCAGGAATTTCAAGGTATAGTCGTTAGAAAACGTGGCTCTGGTCTAAATGCTACATTTACTGTAAGAAAAATATCAGATGGTGTAGGGGTCGAACGAATATTTCCTTTACATTCTCCTAGGATTGTTAAAATAGAGAAGGTAAAGGAAGGCAAAGTGCGCCGGGCAAAAATATATTATATTCGAAAACTGGCAACCAAGGCAGTGGCACAGAAAACATCAGCCTGATGAAATCAAAGCTAGCAGTTTCTAAAGCTCTATACTTAAAGCCGCTTTTAGTGGGGCTAGATAAACCTGATTCCCCATTTGAAGTCTTCTACGATTTTCCTGCCTTAAATGCAATCAAATTAAGTAAGCGTTCCGAGAACGTCAGGAACGCTTTTTTGTCTCCTATAGATTATGCAAAGTACGGTGGAGAATATTGCATTGTCCCCGAAATTTGTGTATCCTCCTACCAGAGCAGAAATACCATCGAGTTAATAATCAGGTCAGATGTTAGTAATATTGAAAACGTGGGTATAGATGTACGGTATACTTCTGAAATTATACTTGCGAATATTATTTTAAAAGAAAAGTACAAAAGCTTGCAGCAGCATGAAAAGCTCCAATTTGTTCCGATAAAAAAGAGTTTGGATCTACTTTTGCAAGAAGTAGATGCAGTTCTTGTTGTTAATGATGTTCCTCGCTTCATAGAGGAACCTGGTGTTTTTAGATTGGATTTGGTTGAGGAATGGACAGATATGACAGATCTTCCATACGTTTTTGGATTCTGGGTTGGCAGGGAAAATGAAACCTTAGAATCTGAACTGCAAGCGTTAAAAAAAGCAAAACAAGAATGGCTGAATTCAAAACAAAGTATCATTCAAAAAATAGCTAATGAAAGCAACATGGATTACGAAGCTGTTGATAACTATTTAACTGAATTTTCTTACGATTTTGGGGAGAGTCAAAAAGAAAGCATTTCAGAGTTTTTCTATTATGCGTATTGTTATGGAATTATTGGCGATATTCCAGATATAAGATTCTTTACAATCTCAGATACTTAACTATTGGTTTGACTTTTAATTATTGGAGTTATACTATTATCTAAACCTGTTCTTGATCGATAAGTAAGAGTCAGAATATGCTGAAACTTCTATCAATAAGTAATTACGCATTGATTGAATCAATTGAGATCGAGTTCGGTTCTGGATTAAACATTCTTACTGGAGAGACAGGCGCCGGCAAATCAATCGTTATCGATGCATTGAGTCTTATATTGGGAGATAGAGCTTCAACAGAAATAGTTCGAAAAGGTACTGATAAAGCAATAGTAGAAGGAATATTTAACATTAAAGATAATAAACGAATCAAAACAATTCTTGAAAAGAATGAACTTGATTATCATAATGATTTAATTCTGAGACGTGAAGTTTCATCTAAGGGATTGTCACGATGCTTTGTTAATGATACACCCGTTCAACTTAATGTAATGAAAGATATAGGCGACCACATGGTTGATCTCCATGGCCAGCATGAACATCAATCTTTGCTAAGAGTTGATACACACATAGATCTATTAGATGAATTTGGAGGGTTATATGGCTTACTAGAAGAATATAGGGCTTCTTACAACAGGCTTTTAGAACTTATTAAACAATTAGAACTACTGGTACGCAAGGTCAAGGAAGTAAAGGAAAAGCAAGAATTATATGCTTTTCAATTAAAAGAAATAGATGAAGTTAATCCACTTGCTGATGAAGAAGAGCAACTAGAGAATGAATTACGGATTCTGGAGAACTCAGAAAAACTTTTTGAAGCAACGTCTCAAATTTATCAAATATTATACGGTGGCTCCTTTCAACAGGATAGTGAATCAGCCTCGAAAGAGTCTGTATACGAGCTTTTACTGAAAGCAAGAAACCAGCTTGAAGATTTGGCACAGATAGATAAAAAATTTGAAGAAGCGAAAAATGAATGTGCCACTGCTGCAGCAATAGTCGGTGAATTAACAAAATTTGTCCAGAGCTATAACTCAAAAATAGAATTCGATCCAGATAAACTAGAAAGAATAAGGGAAAGGCTTGGCCAGTTGGCATTACTGAAAAAGAAATACGGCGGATCAATAAAGGCTGTCGTTGATTTAAGAACTAAAATAAGCGAGGAACTTAGAATAGCAGAAAATTTTGATGAAGAAATACAATCCTTAAAAAAGAAAATTTCGCTGGAAAGACAGGAGTGCGCCATAAGGGCTCAGCGTCTTTCAGAAAAAAGGCGCGAACTGGTTGATGAGCTCAGCAAAGCGGTTAGCTCGGAATTGGCAAAACTGGGAATACCAAATGCACGATTTGATGTTAATATAATGAACAAGGAAGTAAAAGAAGATGATGATTCGCGGATTACATATATTAGGCTTGGGAACAATTCATACGAAGCAACTCCAAAAGGAATAGATTTTGTTGAATTCTATATTACTACTAATATAGGTGAAGATTTAAAGCCACTTGCAAAAGTTGCATCCGGAGGCGAAATTTCTCGTATTATGCTTGCTTTAAAATCGATACTCGCAAAAGCAGACAGGTTACCAATCCTGATTTTCGACGAAATAGATGTGGGAATAAGTGGTAGAATTGCACAGGCAGTAGGAAAGAGCTTAAAAGAACTTTCTAAATTTCATCAGATAATAGCAATTACGCATTTGCCTCAAATAGCAGGATTTGCTGATAATCACTTTTTAGTGGAGAAGATTGAATCTGGTCACCGCACTACTTCTAGAATCCGTAAACTAAATGAAGATGAAAGAATTCGAGAAGTCGCCCGATTATTGAGCGGAGAGGAAATAACAGAAGCTAGTTTAAAGAGCGCAAGAGAGCTTGTTAAATCGAAATAAATTTGAAAGATAGGGGCTTATGGGATTAAAAATTTATAACACTTTAACCAAGCAGAAAGAAGAGTTTAAACCTTTACGAGATAAATTTGTTGGCATTTATGTGTGTGGGCCCACAGTGTATAGCCATTCTCATCTCGGTCACGCAAAAAGTTATGTCTCATTTGATGTAATTGTTCGATATTTTCGTTATCTGGGTTACAAGGTTCTATATGTTCAAAATATAACGGACGTTGGGCATTTAACCGATGACGCAGATGAAGGAGAAGATAAAGTTGGGAAGCAAGCGAAACTTGCTCGTGTTCATCCTATGCAAATAGCCGAATCATTTACGAGAAGTTATTTTGAAGATATGGACAGATTGGGAATTTTGAGACCGGATATTTCGCCGAGGGCATCGGGGCATATAATAGAACAGATTGAATTGATTAAAAAGCTTATTGAAAAGGGATTTGCATACGAAGTTAATGGTTCCGTATACTATGATGTTCGCAAATTTTCTGGATATGGAAAGCTCTCGGGAAGATCTCTTGAGGATGCAATGGAAGGAACAAGGGTTGAAGTTAGAACCGAGAAGAAACATCCAGCAGATTTTGCTCTGTGGAAGAGAGCCGAACCTGAACACATTATGAGATGGCAAAGTCCTTGGGGCGAAGGTTACCCCGGCTGGCATATTGAATGCTCCGCGATGTCAATGAAGTATCTAGGTGAAACTTTTGATATACATGGGGGAGGTATTGATAACCAATTCCCTCACCATGAATGTGAAATTGCGCAAAGCGAGGCAGGAACGGGTAAACCATTCGTAAAATACTGGATTCATAATAATCTTGTTACGGTAAATGGAAAAAAAATGTCGAAATCACTTGGAAATTTCATAACCCTAAAGGAAGCTTTTGAAAAATATGACCCAATGGTAATTAGATTTTTTATATTGCAAAGTCATTACAGAAGTACTCTGGATTACACCGATGAAGCCCTGAAAGCTGCCAAAACGGGTTATGAACGCTTGTTAAATACTTTGAGAAATCTGCGAGAGCGGATTGAAAAAATGAGTGATCAGGCTTCTGGCAATCCAGCAGTTCTGAATATAGAGAACTACAAAAGTAGATTCCTTGAGGCAATGGATGATGATTTTAATACACCGCTGGCTGTAGCTATCCTTTTTGAGCTTAGTAAAGATGTAAACGCATCCCTTAATTCGGGAGAAACGCTAATCAAAGAGGAACTAAAGCAAATTGATAAATTATTTACCGAACTGGGCGGGAAAATTCTTGGTATAATTCCAGAACAATTACCCGAAATGCAAGAAAATTTAAAGTTAGAATCTGATTTAGTTGAGTTGTTAATAAAGGTTAGAAATGAAGCACGCCAGCAAAAGTTGTGGCAGTTTTCAGACTTTATCAGGGATGAACTTAAAAAACTCGGAATTGTTCTGGAAGATAAAAAAGACGGAACAACTTGGAAAAAAATTTATTAACTTTCAATAAGATATGAATTAAGCCTTGGTGTACTTGTTTTGCAAAGGATAGGAATTTGAACATCCAATATAAGCTAGAGAGGATATTATGAAGATCAATAAGCTTATTATTTCTCTCGCGTTTATGATATACTTTCTACCGTGTTATTTATTTTCACAAAGCTATGCAGGGTCGGAAGCAAGTGTTGAATTGATGATGCTTGTGGATAAGCCCACAGCAGGGTTACTTAAACATGGAACTTATGCAGTTTCCGGTAGTTTTTTTCAGAGAGGTGGAATTTTATTTGGGATATATGTCGGAGTATTTGAGCCATTCACTTTTGGGATATCATATGGCGGTACTGATATAATAGGTCACGATGTAGTGCATATGAATCCATTGCCAGGAGTGCTTGCTAAACTTCGCATATTTGATGAAGGTGCTATTAATCCAGCCATAGCGGTAGGTTTCGACTCGCAAGGCAGGGAACCATATATGGATGCAGATTCTCTCGAGCGATACACGATAAAGTCTCCTGGCCTTTTTCTTGTTGCGAGCAAGAATTACGACTTGCTAGGATATTTGAGCCTGCATTGCGGTATTAATAAAACACTTGAAACAAAAGATGGCGACAAAGACCTGAATGTTTTCCTGGGTGTTGAAAAATCATTAGGGAAAGATATTTCGGTAATTTTTGAATACGACTTTGCATTCAATGATGATAATAACAACGCTGCTGGCAAAGGTAATGGATACCTGAACTTTGGCTTTAGATGGTCATGGGGTAAAGGTCTGGTGATGGGCGTTAATCTTAAAAACATTACCCGAAACCAGAACGATATTCATTTTGGCAACAGGACTTTACAGATAGATTATACAGGTTCATTTTGAAAGAAGAAATTACTGGTATGCAAGCGTGTTAACTAAAAGGGAAGGCTGTAGCAAAATTTATACGTTTATTCCCATAATGTGTACAATCCTGGTTGTGCTTTGAGTTTAGTTTCCAAAAAAATGCCCCAATTAAGTAATTTTAAGCATGTTAATGGGTGAGCGATTGGCAAGAAACTTGTATTTATTTTTATGCGTTTAATAATATATAGAAAAGGAGTAACGAAAATGAAAAATTTTAAATTTTTAATAATTGCCTTTTTTGCAATTATTTCCCTGCTTGCTTTAAATGGATGTTATACCAAACTGGCGATATCAGAGGATGAGGAGGAAATAGGTGAGTATGAAAGCAATGAGCAAAAGCAGTATTCGGAAAGGCAATACCAGTATGATTATGACGATTATGACAGATGGCACTCTCGATGCTATTTAGGGTTTAATTTTTATTACCCTGGATGGTGGTACTGGGATCCGTTGTTTTATCCAACCTACTGGAGCTGGTGGTATGATCCATTTTATTATCCGTACTATTATTACTCGTATTATTATCCAGGTTATTACATATATTACCCGTATTACCCGGGTTATTACGTTTATAAGGTTGATTCATATGTTACAAGGACCTCCGGTTATAGGCGAGGCGGCAATACACGATCTAGCTATGAATCTGCACGTGATTACAGGGACTTAAGAGTTAGTACGGGAAGCGATGGAACAAGGATTGAGAATGATAGGGGGGCCCGCAGTTTCTATTTGGATCCTTCCAGGCCAACTGCAGTAAGTAGAGATAGCGGAAGTAACGGTTCGAGTACAGAGCGGTCAAAAACAACAATAACACAAGATAGGGTGCATCGTGGTGATGGAACAGGTGCAAATAGTGGTCGCTCGACAAATTCCAGGGAAGGGACAAGAACAGGTGGTAGTGTTCGCGGACGAAGAAGTTCTTCTGACGATGAATCAACACCGGCACAAACTGTGTTGCCTCGAAGGTCGGATGAATCACAAAGACCATCTGAGCCGAGTTATACGCCACCGCAAAGAACCAGTACTCCTCCACCCAGTTCACCTGCACCAGGCAGTGACGGTGGTGGAAGGAATTCGGGGAGTACTAGAAGCAGTGGTAGAAGTAGGTAGAGTCTTTAAAAATGGAGTCAAAAACTATGAAACAGTCAAATACATTGAAACATACATGTAAGTTCAATAGATATTTCATAAACAGGTTCGTTTGTTTTCTTATATCGAGTATAATCATGATTCAAACTGCGTTCGCACAATATGCAGAGGATGTGTTGAGATTGTCGCAATTCAGTTCAGGGATTGGAGCTCGCTCACAAGCAATGGGAAATGTTGGTGTTGGTTTGGCGGATGATTATTTTGCTCTCTTCAGCAATCCTGCAGGACTTTCCACGCAGAAAAGTTATGAGTTGACTATTGGCATATCTAATTATGGTTATGGGAACGAAGTAAGATATCTAGGTACCCTTACAGATGACAAAATCAATGCTACCAATTTGGACAACATTGGCTTTGTCTGGCCAATACCTACAATTAGAGGTGGACTCACATTTGCTTTTGGTTTCGGTCGCATAGCAAGATATGCCTCAGTTGCTACCTTTGAAGGGTACAACTCGAATAATTCTATTGTTCAGTCTTTTTATCCCTTTTCCTATGCAGGTGGAGTAAGAAATTCTTATGACTTACTGAATTTATCACTTGAAGATGCCAATGATTTATTGAATAATAATATACCTTTCCAGATTTTTCTCGCGGATACATCAAACGACTATCTTTACACAATACTAAGAGGTGATGTAAATCAAGTGGTTAGGGTGAGAGAAAGTGGAGGTTTGAATAGCTGGTCGTTTGGCGGTGGTATTGATATTGCGCCCAATATGTCTCTGGGAGTTACTTTAAACTACATAACGGGTACTTATTCCTACGATCGTGAATTTTCTGAAGTGGATTCAAGAAATGTCCATAATTCCACCCCAGATGATTTGGATTATTGGACTTATACAAGTACTATCAATGGAGATATCAGTGGTTTCAATGTTTTGCTCGGTTTGATGGTTCGTAAAGAGGATAGGTTGAGAGTGGGCTTTTCAGTACGAATACCAACTTATTATGAGGTTTCAGAAGTTTTTACGGATGAAGGAAGGAGCTTTTTTGATAACGGCGATTCTTATTCTGTATTGTATGAGGGGAGGACAAAATATAACGTAATTACACCATACGTTTTAAGCGGTGGAATCTCTTTTCGTCCAAAAGACTGGCTCATGCTTGCCGGTGATGCTGAATATGTGGACTGGACACAGATGAGATTCGATACTGATAACATGGAGCTCCTGCGAGAAAACAGAAATATAAAGGCCTGGATGAGAGATACCTGGACATTTCGTGGTGGTGCGGAGCTGACATTATGGAAGTGGGGTATTAATCTCCGTGGAGGATTTGAATGGAAACCATCTCCGTGGAAAGGAGATCCGTCTGACTTTGACCAATGGAATTATACATTCGGTATAGGATATTCGGATGAGGGAAGTTCCATAAATTTCTCATATGCGATGGGCAGTTTCAAGACCTACAGGGTAAACTATTACTTGGGCAACGTACCTGGCTCTAAAACGGACGAGAAAGTCTCTACAACTACCATCAATATAACATTTTCACAGAAATTCTAACCGTAGTTGAAACCTTTTTCAACTTTGCTTACATTAATCCGTCATATATTTTTGGTATGACGGATTTTTTATATAAATCGATTACAGGGCAAAACAATGGGAAAGTATAAACGGATAACTGTTGTTCTACTTATGATTTTCATTCTGTTTATCACGATTTTAATTATTTCATATTATCTCATAACTCGCTCATTTCCAGAGACTTCGGGAACGATCAGCTTAAAGGGCTTATCCAAAAAGGTTAAAGTGTATCGAGATCAATACGGTGTGCCTCATATTATTGCGCAAACGGATTACGACGCATTTTTTGCGGTGGGTTTTGTTCAGGCTCAAGACAGGTTGTGGCAGATGGATTTAACACGCAGGGTTGGGATGGGACGACTGTCGGAAATCTTAGGTGATAAAACTTTAAGTATAGATAAAATGTTCAGGACGTTGGGCATTTATAGATATGCGGAAATGGCTTCGGCAAGAATAGATACAAATACGATAAAGGCTTTGCAGGCTTATGCAGATGGAGTAAATGAATTTATTAAGACCCATAAAGGCAAGTATCCTGTGGAATTTGATATGTTAAATTTTGAGCCAGAACCTTGGAAAGTGGAACATTCAATAATGGTGAGTCGATTGATGTCGTGGGAACTAAATTATGCTCGTTGGGTAGATATGTTGCTTGCAGAACTGGTTCAGCGGTTTGGAGAAGAAACAGCGAAAGAGATATTCCCCAATTGGCCTGACGATGCACCTACTATAATACCGAAAGAATTAAAGGGCAGGAATTTTGCTGAAGGTCTGCGCCCCCTTTTTGAAATAGAAACAAAGTATCACACTCTTTTTGGGTTCAGCCCAATTGGTTCGGGTAGCAATGCATGGGTGGTATCAGGCAAAAAATCTGTTACAGGCAAACCTATCCTCGCTAATGATCCGCATTTAACTCTGATGGTTCCAGGTAGGTGGTATGAGCTTCATATTATGTCGCCGGGACTGAATGTAGCGGGAATGTCGATTCCGGGTGTTCCTTTTGTTGTGCTGGGAAGAAATCAGAACATTGCATGGGGCGTTACAAATGCAATGCTTGACGACGCAGATTTTTACCTTGAGGAAGTGGATTCGTTATTACATCCCACCTGTTATAAGTATAATGGTAAATGGTTACCAATTACTGAGTTTGAAGATACGATCTTAGTGAAAGGCTCTCTGCCAGTGGTAATTACAATATACAAAACTCATCGTGGTCCAATAATCAATAGGATTGAACCAACGGCGCAAAATATTCCCTGGCTTGTGTCGTTAAAATGGGTGGGTTTAGAATTGTCAGATGAGCCAACTGCTTTTTATAAAATAAACAAAGCATCGAATTGGAAAGAATTTGAAAATGCCCTAAAATATTTTTCAACACCTGCCCAGAACTTTGTTTACGCTGATAATGAAGGCAATATAGGTTACCGTATGGCAGGCAAATTGCCTATAAGAGCAAGCAAAGGACCTACATTACCATTTCCTGGTTGGACAGACCAATTTGAATGGCAAGGGTATGTGCCTTTTGAAAAATTACCTAATATTAAAAATCCAGATCAAGGTTTCATATCTACCGCGAATAATAAGATAGTGGATGACTCATATCCATATCATGTTTCTCATCATTGGGAATCACCATGGAGATCAATTCGTATAAATGAAGTTTTAAGTGAACAGGATAAGTTTGGCATGGAGGACATGCAAAGACTGCAGTTAGATTTAATATCTTTGCAAGCGCGCGAGGTTGTACCGTATATCATTCATGCATACGATAGCATTTCTATAAATGATGAAAATGTAAATACCATGATAAAATATTTTAAGAACTGGAATTATGAAATGAGGGAAGAAGATGTAAGCACTACTTTGTTCCAGACGATTATTGTTAAACTTATCTATAATATCTTTCATGATAAAATGGGAGATAGACTTTATGGATTGTATGATACATTAGCGTGTTTGCCCTTAACAGCTTTATCTAATCTACTAAAAAATCCAGAATCATATTGGTTTGATAATCCAAAAACATATGTGCGTGAGACGAGAGATGATATGATAAGGAAAAGTGTAACGGACGCATTGCAATATCTAAAAAACGAATTGGGTGGGGAATTGAAGGAATGGCAGTGGGGAAAATTGCATAAAATTACTTTTAGACATATATTCGGCAACAATAAATTGCTTGCGCCAGTTTTCAATTTGGGACCATATTCAGTTGGAGGCTCTCATGCTACCATAAATGTTGGACATTTTTTTATTGCCCATTCATTCGAGTGTACGGTTGGTCCTTCTATGAGACAGATATTTAATTTAGCTAATATTAATGATACGCGAACTGTTATGCCCCCTGGACAAAGTGGGCAACCTTTTTCGAAACATTATAATGACCAGATTATAATGTGGCTGAACGGGGGGTATAAGCTTAGAACAATGGATGAATCGGCAATAGAATCTAGCTGTGATGAGCTATTGATATTGGAACCAGAAAAATGAAAATATCTGAAAAATTAAAATATTTGCTTAAAGAGGCAAATTCAATATGTGTGTTAACCGGGGCTGGTATTTCAGCCGAAAGTGGAGTTTCAACTTTCCGCGGCGTGGACGGCTTATGGTCTAAACTTAAACCTGAAGAGCTCGCAAACTTTAACGCTTTCTTGCAAAATCCAGAACGCGTATGGGAATGGTACAATTACAGGAAAAAAATAATGCACGAAGTGAAACCAAACCCTGCCCATTATGCTCTTGTAAGAATGGAAACTCTGGTAAAGGATTTTACACTTGTTACACAAAATATAGATAATTTGCATAATCGGGCAGGAAGCAAAAATGTGCTGGAGCTTCATGGTAACATAGAACGCAGTTATTGTATTAAATGTGGTAAGTTCGTTAATGATGTGGAAATTACTGAAAGCAATAGCGAAGTTAAACGCTGTCCATTCTGCAATGGTCTGGTAAGGCCAGATGTTGTTTGGTTTGGTGAGCCATTACCAGAACATGCCTTTAAAAAGGCAACCGAATCTGCATGTCGGAGTGAATTATTTTTTTCAATAGGCACTTCTGCTGTGGTATTTCCAGCAGCAGGCTTGCCATTGACCGCTAAACGTCATGGTGCTTATGTGGTAGAGATTAATATTGAAACAACAGAGATTTCTGATATGGTCGACGAAATTTTACTTGGCAAGGCTGGCGAAATATTACCAAAAATTGTTAAGATTATGGAAGAGCTGAGAGGAGCATAATTATGATAAATAAAAATTCCTTCACGAGGACAAAAATAATATGTACGTTAGGGCCGGCTACGTCCAGACAGGATATTATTGAAAAGTTAGTTAATGCTGGAATGGATGTTGTAAGATTGAACTTCTCGCATGGGAGTCATGAAGAACAACTCGAGATCATCAAAAATGTTAGAAAGGTGAGTGAGAAGCTGAAAGAGGAGATATGCATAATTCAGGATTTATGTGGTCCTAAAATTAGAACGGGAAAAGTCAAAAATGGATATGTGGAAATCAAATCAGGTGATCATATCGTTTTTACTACTGAAGAAATTGAAGGAGATGGTCGATATATATCCACGAATTATAAAGGCTTGGTGAATGACGTGAATGTTGGGGATATTATTCTTATAGATGATGGTAAGTTTTCTGTTGAGGTATTGAATAAATCAGAAAAAGAGGTAGAGTGTCTGGTATTAAACGGAGGTATACTTAAGAGTAACAAAGGAATGAATTTACCGGGTGTCAAGTTAAGTACACCATCTCTTACAAACAAAGATATTGAAGACGTGAAATTTGGAATTGCTAATGGAGTGGATTATATAGCTCTTTCTTTTGTAAGATCAGCTGAAGATGTTAAACAATTGCGTTCAGTTATTAAGCAATACAATGATGTTAAAATTCCTATTATTGCAAAGATTGAAATGAAAGAAGCTATTGAGTCTATCGATTCAATAATAAGCGTTTCGGATGCAGTTATGGTTGCCAGAGGAGATCTGGGGGTCGAGATGATGCCTGAAGAGGTTCCTATTTTGCAGAAAATGATTGTAAAAAAATGTAATGATGCAGGAGTGCCGGTTATAATTGCCACACAGATGCTTGAATCAATGATAAATAACCCGCGACCAACTCGTGCTGAAGCAAGCGACGTGGCTAATGCAGTACTGGATGGTGCAGATGCAGTAATGCTAAGTGCAGAAACATCAGTGGGTAAGTATCCAGTAGAAGCTGTGCAGACCATGGATACGATTGTAAGACGTGCAGAGACTCAATTGTTCGAAAATCTTATTACAAAGTACCACGAAACCGAGTTTTTAAATAATCTAAATAGAAAAGAGGAAAACGTTTTTGATGCGGTTGCGTATTCAGCATGCATATTGGCAAAAAAAGTGGATGCAAAGGCAATTATACCAATAACGCATTCTGGTGCTACTGCAATTCGTTTGAGTAAATATAGACCGTCTGCCAGGATTGTTGCTATTACAGGAGATTCTAGTGTAGTACGCCGGCTGGGACTTGTATGGGGTGTTCGTGGAATTGTAATTAAAGATCTTGTACAAGATAAAGATAAAGCTTTCAGAAGAGCCATGGAAATATTAAAAAAGGATGGTTACATGGAGAAAGGAGATTTTGTAGTATTTACGGCTGGTTTACCACTTTTAGCTAAAGGTACAACAGATACAATAAACGTAGAGAAGGTGGAATAATTAAAAAACGTTTCACGAATCGACCTTAAAGTATCCTTATGCGGTTGTATCAAATTAATTGGGCTATGGGATTTACTCTAAGAGAGTGTTTATTAAAGAATTTTGCACGCAAGGCTAAAATGTTGTTTGCATCTTCCTTAGTCCAACGCATACCTTGTCTCTTCATGCGTTTTTTTACAATAAGATCAGCCATTTTTTCCTATATCCCCCAAACTTCAATAACTCCTTTGATGCTTCTCTATCCATTTCCTCAAAAAATTCTCTTAATTCTTTCCTCTGACTCTCTCTGTGTCGCTCCTCCAGCTCTCTCTCATATCTGTTGATTTCTTCCTGCTACTTCTGTAAATTTATCTGTCTATTGTTTCCATAAGGGTTTACCTCCTTTGATAGTTCTCTTATTTTATCTTTTTCTTCTATCTTAGGGTAAACCCTTCTTTTTTTCAATACCCCCCCACTTTTTTATATACAACTTTCTTATAATTTTAAGTTAAATCTTATATAAGAGACTTCTGAAATATCAAATCTTGATTGTCATTGCCATTCGCCGTAGGCAGAGAATCAATCTCATCTTTTTATGCAAATTTAAGAGATTGCTTCGTCATCCCCCTCGGGCTCTCGCAATGACTATTATAAAAAATTTCCCAGATGTTTCATATAAAACGCTTAAGTCCAATAATTAATTTAAGTACCAATTAAGCCCTATCGTAGCCGACGAATACAGATCCCATGACGACTTCTCCGAAACGCTATAATAGGTGTACATAATTCCAATATCACTGAAGCATGAAAATTTCTTACTAAGCCAGTATTCACCGCCCAAAAAAGCACCCAGGCTTAAAGCTCCCGTGCCTTTACCAGCATAATCACTGGCAGAACCGATGCCAACTAAACCCCCTATGAAAGTTGAAAGGTTTTCAGTTGTATGTAAGTAATACCAGAGATCCGCTGTAAATAAAAATTCGGAACTCTTATTGCCGGATGTGTCCTTTTGAGCTCTAAAGCCTACTTCGCCTCTTAAACTAACTTGGTCTGAAACTAAATAGAGAACACCTATATTCATAGATGATGCATATGTGGAAATATCATGAGACTCAATAAAGCCTTTTGAAATTGTAGTTGAAATTCCGTAATCACCTTTCCTAGGCTGCGCAAAAACTACAACAGGCAATACGAAGCCAACATAAAATAATGTCTTTATCAATTCTCGAAACATAGTATAAGCCCTTTCTTTTAGATCCAATTTATCAATTAATTAATCTTTCATTTAAATCCGAAAATCCCGGATATACCAAACTATACAGATCGTATGCCTTCATAATATTTTCCACGTAGTCTATTGTAGCTTGAGGGTTATTAAAATAACCACTTGGTGGACAATTACCCCAGATATCATCATGCAATGTATAGTATCGTTTGGACATATATTTAAGTGCATCTCTAATGCATGCCCAGCTAGTTGGATCATTTCCAAGATACGAAGCTATTTTTTGAGCGTCAAGTATTCTGCCAATCCCAGCATTGTATGCAGCAAGCGTCAAAGGAATTCTGTCATCTTTCGGAGAATTCTTGAACAAATTATATAACGTTTTCAAATAATATATACCCGCCTTAATATTGTTACTTGGCGATAATACCTCATTGATTCCAAGCCTGTCAGATATTTCAGTCTGGACGCTGGGCATTATTTGCATAAGCCCATACGCACCCCTGTAACTCCTCGCATTATTATCAAATCTCGATTCTTTCTCTATGACTGCATAAACAAGCAGCCAATCAATATTGTAAATATTGGCGTATTTTCTTATGGCAGGTAAATAATTCTTTGAATCAGGGTGATAAAGTCGCTGTCCATATTCAAAATCAAGACCTGACGAAAGATTTTGACCTTGCGGATACACATTATCAGCTACATCTACACTGGAAAATGCAACGGATCTTGTTTTTTCTCCAGCAATTATATCACTCTTCTCAATAAGATTATCACTTATTCTCATAACTGACTGATTTGCAAATGGTTGGCTACAGCCTCCTAAGGTTAAGCAACAAACTAGACTAAATAAAATTATATTTATTAAAATATTTCTACCTGGTAATCCCTTATAAATTTTCATTAGTCCTTCAAGTTAGTTAAACATGCAGTCCTAATCATTGAAATCCTATAATAAAAATAATTAGAATTACCCTTAAAATCAACATATTATTTATAATTATTTCACTGCTGTCCAGGATACTTTGAGAAAAAGAATAAATTTTTCGAAAATAACTCAAAAAACATCATAATTATGAAAATATTGAGAGTAAGCCCTCCTACATTAACTTTGATTCGTTACTATGCTGGTGGACAAATAATTTTCAAAGGACCCCTTTGGGAACACCTTATGAAAAACATCGGGATGCTCATTTCCACGATGAACCTAGCATCGCCATTCTTGCTAAGTTCAGTGAAAATGGCAAGAGTCCCGCTGTACAGGATACCCCACATTCATATTTTTTATTGATGAGGCTAAAAGCTAAAACTGTAGAAAAATATGGGTAAAACGATAATTGAACCCGCAAAACAACTTTGCGGGATACGCATTCTGACAATATACTTAGCTGCACTGCGTTTGCTAAGTCTAGTCAGAATAACACTCCGCTTCACAAAATAAGCTCTCCTGCGCAGACTTCGTTTGTTGCGGGATCAGATAGTATTTTGTGCGGACGCTTCGCTCGCCTTGTTTTACTACTGCCAAAGGCATGGATGACCACATATTTTTCTAAGGTCGTTTATTAATTATTTTGGGCAGGTGTATATTTATTTATTGATTCCTGAAAAATCACATTCATTGCAATTTGAGAAACCATAAAAGATTGGGAAATTTGGCAAATTTTAGGNTTGTAGCTTTAGAACTACTTCCCCAAAACCTTTATAATCTTATTTTTGCTTTTCAAACCGGNTACAATCTCAATTGAGCTCTTTGGCACATTAAAATAATCAGCAAGCAGTTCAATTAATATCTTGTTTGCTTTTCCTTCTATAGGTGGAGCATTGACGTGGACGACTAATGAACCATCGGTATTGGGTGCTATTGAATTCTTTTTGGAATTTGGCTTTACTATTACATTAATTTTCATTGCCCTTTACCCCATTCCAGCACTTCCAATCTTACTCGGGCAGTTCCCTGCAATACCAGATCTATTTTTTTTGCAGCTGCAAGCGATAGATCAATTATACGGTCTTCCTTGAAAGGGCCCCTATCGTTTACCCTGACAATCACTGATTTATTATTCTCAAGGTTAACCACTCTTACTTTTGTCCCAAAAGGAAACACACGATGTGCTGCTGTATAGCCATTCATGTCGTAGATTTCGCCGCTCGATGTTTTCTTCCCGTGAAATTCGTGAGCATAATAAGAAGCAACGCCTTCTATCGTCAATAGTATTTTCTCATTCACAGTCGATCTTGAGTATGGTTCCAGATTGGTATTTTTATCTTCCCGGACGTACCTTGCGGATGGATTACAGGATACAAAGAGTAGCAAAGTGACAGAAAGAAATAAAAATAATGAAAGTTTAGAGAAACTCATTTAACTGCTTACGTCGTAATTGGTCTACAATATCTTTTACTTCTTGTGATCTTCCTTTTTTACAAACCAAAACCGCATCATCTGTGGCAATGATAATTAAATCATCAACACCTATTGTAGCAACAACCTTATTTCCTGCATCAATATAATTTCTGTGAGAATCTTTTGTAATAACCAATCCTCTGAAAGCGTTTTTATCCTCATTTGTGGGTGTTATATTAGCCACTTCATCCCACGAACCTACATCGCTCCATCCAAAATTGCCTTTAGCCACATAAACATTGGAAGCTTTTTCCATAACTCCATAATCTATGGAAATACTTCTGATTACTCCATAGACATATTCAAGAGTAGACTCATACTTGTCGGTACCTATCATCTTTTCTAATTTAGCAAGCTGTTCACCTAATTCAGGGAGATGTTTTTCTATTTCTTTAATAATTACATTTGCTTTCCATATGAACATCCCGCTATTCCACAGGAAATCGCCACTTTTNAAAAATTTCTCGGCAGTTTCAAGATTTGGTTTTTCAGCAAAAGTTTTAACCTTAAACACTTCCTCATCGATATATGGATTCAGATCTTTTGAATCATCGAACTGGATATATCCGTAACCGGTACCAGGATAGGTTGGAGTAATACCAATAGTAACAAGCGCATCATTTTCTTTTGCAACTCTTACGGCCTTCTTTATAACATTTATGAACTCATTAACATCTTTTATTATATGGTCAGCCGGGAGCGTTACCATAATGGCATCGGGATCGTAATAATTTATCCACTTTGCTGCTAATCCAATGCACGCGGCGGTATTTCTTCCTACGGGTTCAACAAGTATGTTATTTGCTATTATTGACGGTACCTGCTTTTGAATCAAGTCTTTTTGATTCTTATTTGTAACCACCAGTATTCTTTCTATTGGCACAAGGCTTTCTATTCGGGCAATTGTATTGGATATCATGGAACCTGAGCCAATTATTTCGAGAACCTGTTTTGGCATACGTTCCCTACTTCGAGGCCAGAACCTTGTACCTGAGCCTCCTGCCATAATAACTGCATATACATTAGGAAAATCTGAACGCATTTTATTCTTCACTCAAACATAAATCTAAAATCCCGCAAAATGGTAACGGCGGGCTCTAACAAACTTGCTCTATCTTCTCGATCGCTAAAAACCCATTGAGAGAAAGGATCCTGAATATTCGACAAGATATTAATTACACGAACATCATCCAGGTATTGATTTTCTTTAATATAACTTAAAAAGTCGTTTAGCATACTGCAAAAAGATTTATATTCTTCAGAAATATTCTCCGATAAAATTACGATTTCGCATTCCTTCTGTAGATTTGCCATAAGCTGAGTCGAATCATCTGAGCCAGCCTGCACAGCTTCTATGAACTTGTCTAATAAACCAGCAAAATGTCGTTCCTGATCTTTACCCACACCAACATTGGCAACAGGCGATGGGGTCAATTTTTCCGATGGATTCCAGGCAGGTTCCAGCAAAACATCTGGAGTCTGTACCTTTTCATCTAAAGCAAGACTATCCGAAGGAAAACCGCCTGCTAGCGTCGACTCTCCCTCTTCAGCAATTTCACCCACAGCCTGTTTGAATTTTTTGAAAATAAATGATTCCTCAGCAATCGACGATTCCTCTAATGTGGGGTCTTTCTCTACTTTTTCGGCTATCCACATGAGACCCAGAGCGAATTCAGAAAAGTTGTTGACTTTATACAATAGCTCAAGTTCCGATTTAAGATTCTTTGCTGTAGAAATTCTATCTCTTAATCTATCTAGTATAGTTTGATTTTCATATGATTTAAGTTCCCATTTGGGCAGGCGCTCAAGTAGCACTGATATATATCGGTGGACTCGATCCATTGGTTAGCCTTTCAAGGTCATTTGGTATTGTCGTTGCAACCTTCTAATTCGAATATAAGTCCACAAATCATTACTTTCAATCAATCTTTTTTAACAGCAATAAAGATGCTATGTTTTCTTTCCTGCTACCCTAATTCTATTTATAGCTCTTCGATAAGCTAATTCTGCTCTGATTTTATCCACCTCACTGCTCCTATCCTTCATTCTCTTTAATGCTCTTTCTTTTGCAAGCTTTGCACGTTGAACATCTATCTCATCATATCTTTCAGCAGAATCAGCTAAAATGGTAGCATTGTTCCTTGCCACTTCTACAAATCCGCCAGAAATGGCAAAGAAAATTGTATTATTACTTTCATCCACTACTTTTACTTCCCCTACCTCCAGGGACGAAATAATAGGCGCATGATTGTGTAACACCTGAAAAGCCCCTAAAGTACCTGGCACGGTAAAACTAATTACCTTTCCACTGAAAACCTTTCCTTCGGGTGTAAATATTTCCAGATTAATAGTTTTATCAGGCATTTTAAGCTTCTTGAAGTTGTTTTGCTTTTTCAACAGCTTCTTCTATAGTTCCGACCATCAAGAATGCATTTTCTGGCAAGTCATCATATTCGCCATCCAGAATACCTTTGAAACCACGAATTGTATCTTCAATTTTAACGTATCTTCCAGGCGTTGCAGTAAATTGCTCGGCAACAAAGAACGGCTGGGACAGGAACTTTTCGATTTTTCTTGCACGCATTACAGTTAACTTGTCCTCCTCAGAAAGCTCGTCTATTCCTAATATGCTTATAATATCTTGAAGATCTTTATAAGCTTGCAACACTTCCTTAACTCTCTTAGCAACATTATAATGTTCTTCGCCAACTACTTTTGGATCAAGAATTCTTGAAGTAGATTCCAACGGATCAACAGCCGGGTAGATTCCCTTATCTGCTATCTGCCTGCTAAGCACAGTGGTAGCATCAAGGTGCGAAAATGTCGTTGCTGGTGCTGGATCTGTTAAATCGTCAGCTGGAACATATATTGCCTGCACAGACGTTATAGATCCTTTTTTTGTGGAGGTTATTCTTTCCTGTAGTTCCCCCATTTCCGTGCTCAAAGTAGGTTGATATCCTACAGCCGAGGGCATACGACCCAGTAATGCAGATACTTCAGAGCCTGCTTGCACGAATCTGAAAATATTATCGATAAATAGCAAAACATCTTTACCTTCTTCATCCCGGAAATATTCTGCAACAGCTAGAGCAGTTAATCCGACACGCTGGCGAGCTCCCGGCGGCTCATTCATCTGCCCAAAAACGAGAACGGTTTTGGACAAAACGCCAGATTCTTTCATTTCAAGCCACAAATCGTTTCCCTCGCGAGTTCGTTCGCCTACACCAGCAAATACGGAATATCCACCATGATGCGTGGCGATATTGTGAATCAACTCCTGAATAATAACCGTCTTCCCTACTCCTGCACCACCAAAAAGTCCTGTCTTTCCTCCTTTTGTATACGGAGCCAACAGGTCAACAACTTTTATTCCCGTTTCAAACATCTCTTTCTCGGTCGTGAGCTGTTCAAAACTTGGTGCGGGCCGATGAATTGGATACCTCATTTTTGCTTCAATTGGAGCCAAGCCGTCTATTGGCTGACCCAGCACATTCATCATACGACCTAAAACTTCTGGGCCAACCGGAACTGTTATAGGTCCACCCATATCATAAGCCTTTGCTCCTCTCACCAAGCCATCAGTCGAATCCATAGCCACAGTTCTAACCCTATCTTCTCCAAGCTGCTGCTGTACCTCCACAATAAGATCCTCCTCTATACCCTCAATGTTTCTTCTTGGTATTCGAACAGCATTCAATATTTCAGGTAACTTACCACTTGGAAATTCTATATCAACAACCGGTCCTATTATTTGTACAACCCTACCTTCATTCATAATTATCCTCTAAAATTAGTATCAGATGTTTACTTAAATTACCAAAAGATGTTCGTATAATCAATCTTTTCAATTAATTTAAATTGGGAAAATATGGGATAACAGAATTTTTAATCCAATCAATAACAAGATTATTCCCCCCACTTTTTCTGCTACACAGGCATAATTTTTTGAAAACCGGCATCCGATTCTAATTCCGGCCATACAAACAAAAGCAGTAACAAGCCCAATTATTACAGATGGATACCAGATCGAAACGCCAACCATTGCGAGAGTTATCCCAATTGCAAAAGCATCTATGCTGGTAGCTATCGACAGCATCAATAGTGTTAGTCCTTTACTTGGATCATTAACTATGCGTTCATGGTGCGGTTTTGAAGAGTCTATGTACATTCTTATACCAATCCACGATAATAATATGAATGCTATCCAATGATCAAAAGAATAAACGTATTTTGCTATATTTTTCCCCAGAAACCAACCGGCAACTGGCATAATGAATTGAAAAAAACCGAAATGAAAAGCCATCCTGAATTTTTGCCATCCACCTTTTAGCAATCCGCTTGAACTTGAGCCAACAGAAACTGCGAAAGCATCTGCGGATAATCCGAATGCGGTCAGAAGAATTTCAAGAAATGTCACTATTTACTTACTTGAACTGTTTATGATGAGCACAAAACTAAGTGTAATTATATATTTTCAAGGAGCTGGCGGTGGGATTTGAACCCACGACCTACGGTTTACGAAACCGTTGCTCTACCGCTGAGCTACGCCAGCAAAATATTTAACATTACTAAATATAGAAAAAAAGTTATCACTGAGCAATATGATTAATTTCAAAAAAACCAATAAACCACTTGACAATAGAAAAGCAAATTACTAACATATTTTTAGGGACTAAGATTAATAAAAACAAAAAATGGAGGAACTTATGCCAAACAGCACTAATCCTGCCAAAGATCCAAATAAGAACTTCCGAAATAGAAAAATCAATTCATTTCAGAAAGTCAAATCAAAAGCCACAGCAGGTAAGAGATATAAAATTACATTGAGCATAACTGCTGGTCATATTCGCAGTGGACATTCTTATCACTAAGACTAACCCAAATTTAGAGTCAAAAAGCTTGCAGCCTCTCAACAGGAGAGGCTGCATTGTTTGTACACATACAAATTGACAACCTGAAATTCAAACCGCCAAAAAAATAAATGGCAAATGCATCAAAGAGAGAATAGCATAACTAACAATGGTATCCTTGCAGGTACCGCGGGATAGCAACACAAAATAAATTCCCTTCGCAATTGTGTTACTCATCAAAGCTATTAATATAGCTGAAACGAAGATAGTTTCAAAATTAGCAGGATTTTGTATTAATGATAGAATGAATGGATCTACATCCAAAAAACCTACAAGTGCCGAAAGGCCAATTAATCCTACATTGCCGGCTGATTTTCTGATCAGATTTATAATAACAGAAAGAATTACAAATAATAGGGCGAACCCCAATGCAGGGCGAATTTCGAAAGGGTTTTTCAGATTCCTAATGGAGCTTTCACTACCGACAGGTTTTTGTCCTGAAATCCTTAAAGCCAGCACAATACCTACAACAGAGAGAATCAGAAGCCTATACCATAATATTCCTATTATCGATTCATTTACTATCCAGATTAAAATTAAAACCCTTAAGTACATAACACTGCCAGCCAGCAACGCACCCTGTAAAGCACTTTTGCCGTATTCCGGTTTCTGACTTGCAAGTCGACCCATAGATAGAGTCATTGCAGTGCTTGAAACAATTCCGCCCAAAGTTCCAGACATCCATAATCCAAGCTTAGGCCCAAACTTTTTCTCCAGCAGATAGCCAACAAAACCCAGAGTGGAAACTATAACCACAATGAACCAAATCTTTGCTGGATTAATACCAAATTGGGTGTATTCCTTATTAGGTAACGCGGGCAAAATTATAAGTGTAACAAGCAAAAATTTTACAGTAGCTAGGAAATCTGTTTTATCAAGCCTTTCTACATATGACTCAAGCATAGCTTTTTCGGAAAGTAAAAAAGTATTAAGAATGCCAAGAGCCATAGCTACCCACACATCAATAAGCATTGCAAGCGCGCCCGTAACAAAAGTCAACAAAGCCGAGATTTCACTCGTCATGCCAAATCTTTCTACACGGATTTTAGCCACATAGGCAATACCAGCAAGCAAAGACACTGCCAACAAACCAACAGGCAAGGCAAAAGCCACACCTTCTTTATGAAGCAATCCGCAACCAAATCCAAATAGACTGATAATAGGATGTGTACGAACACCACCGAAGACCAGCTTTCTGTCGATTTTAACGCTTTCTCTCTCAAGGCCGACCAGAAAACCAAGCCCGAGTGCAATTAGAAATCTTAATTCAACTGTCCATTCAATACCACCAAGTCCCATCTTATAAGCTCCTCCTTTTCAGGCAAATTTCGATAATTCCTCTGCAGATCGATTTTCAATATCTTTGTGTAAATTATTTCCGTTAGCATCCATCGTTACAACGGCTAGAAAATCTTCTACTCGAATGTGCCACATGGCCTCGGGTATACCAAAATCCAGAAAATCAACACCTATTACTTCTTTTATACATCTCGCATAGTACTGTGCAGCGCCTCCAATAGCACTTAAATAAACACCACCTATTTCTTTCAATGCAGACAATGTATTTTCCCCCATTCCCCCTTTTCCAATAATTGCTCTGGGTTTGAACTTTCTTATTATAACACTTTGATAAGGTTCCTGTCTTATACTTGTGGTTGGACCTGCTGCTGTTATCGTCCACTTCCCTGATTTATTAAGTGCAACAGGGCCACAATGGTACAAACCACTTCCTTCAAGATTGACAGGGGAATCATTCTTGACCAGATGACGATGCACAGCATCTCTTGCGGTATGTATGATCCCACTTAACACTATAACATCGCCAATTTTGAAAGATCGGACCTTTTCCTCAGATAACGGTAAATTTACCCTGGTTATGTTATCTGACAAACTCAACCACTCTTCGTCAGACATTTGAATCTGCCTGGAAGGCATCCTATAAAGCCATTTCTTTATTGCCCCTGTATCTGCATCGAGAATAACACCGAGCCTTCGATATGCCCAACAATTATACGAAACGGTAACAAAGAAGCTTGCAGGTAATCTGTGAAATGCCCCTATTTTACATGCCATAAGTGTGGAATTACCACCAAATCCCATTGTTCCTATATTCAATTTATTAGAATATTCGACTATGTAATTTTCAAGCTTCGCAAGTTCCGGATCAGGATTTATATCATTAATTGGTCTGAGCAATTGCTGTTTAGCGAAGTAATAACCTGAAGAGCGATCGCCACCCAAAGCTACACCTATTGCTCCTACACTACAGCCATGACCTTGCGCCTGCCAGACCGCATGCAACAAGCATTTGCGCACTCCATCAATTGTCCTTTCTGCAACTCCAAGATATGGCAATTCACATGGCAAAGAATATTGGATACTCTTATTTTCACAACCGCCACCTTTTAATATCAGCTTCACTTCTATCTCTTCCCTATTCCATTGCTCAAAGTGTATTATTGGACTGCCTTTTCCAATATTATCAGATTCGCTCTCTCCGCATAAAGGATCAACCGTGTTCGGTCTAAGTATGCCTGCTTTCGTTGCTTTCTTGATCGCCGATCTTATTCCTCTGGTTATTTCCGCCTGATCAAGTCCCAATGGAAGTCTAATATTGAACGTAGGCATCCCTGTGTCCTGACATATAGGCGACTTATTAGCATAAGCCATATCAATATTTATTGCCATTATTTTCAATGCTAGCAAAGATTTGCTATCAGGTATTTCCCCCTCTATCACCTTTTTTAGAGTTTTTCGTACATCCAAAGGAAGGTTCGTAGAAGTTTCTTTTATCAATTCTAAAATACTTTGTTCAAATTCTCGTAATTTCGAACTTTTAACCCTCCTTTCGTGCAGTTTCAATTTTCTGGAACTTTCCTTTCTCATAATTTTCTATTCGACGTAAGAATGAATATGATACATTTAATACAGAAATATAAGTATCAAATAACGCTCTTTTACAGTAAAGGATATAGAAGAACGAAAACTGGTTTTAAATTCTAATTTTATGAAAAGGTCAATTTATTTTTGATATTTTGAGTCGTTCCGCAGGGCAAAAATCATTTCAAAAAATTCCATTTTCAATTGCTAAATTCAGCTATGTAGATATTTGCCTCGTATGCATAAGTAGTGTTGGGAAATTCTTTTTTCAGCAACTTCAATAATTCCAGAGCCTTTTCTTTGTTGCCACCTAATCCATAATTGATTGCAGCTTTTTGTAGGTACTCAGGTGCCATAATTTGTGTCATATTTTTAAAGGCGGCTTTCTCATAAAAAGATGCTGCCTTCAAAAAATCACCTTTTGCCTCATAACAAGCTCCAGCACCTGCCAGTGCAGATGCAACAAGCATTTTATCTTTCAATTCTGCATCTTCGTAATATTTGATAGCTTTATCATATTCCTTAAGTGCAAAATATGCATTAGCAAGATAAAGTTTTGCGAATTCGCCTGCTTCTGTATCACCATATTCATCCACAATTCCTTGCAAACCATGTATACCCTGTTCGGGAATACCATTAATTGCCTCTTCGTACCTTCCCTCGTCATAATAAGGCATAACCTTGCTCAACATTGCGGTCGCCTTGTCATTATTTTCAGCCACTCGTTGACTCCATAAAAACCAGATAACAGCCACAGCAATCGGAGCCATTATAATGTATGTAGTCAATCGCTTGTTTTCTTCTATCCACTTACTCAGTTTGAAATAGGTTGTAACCAGTTTATCTTCTTTAATCTCTTTCTTCGATATTTTCTTTTGTGCTTTAAGCATTGTTTACTCCTTTTTTTATTATTGCGCGCGCCCGAGGCGATTCGAACGCCTGACCTACAGCTCCGGAGGCTGTCGCTCTATCCAACTGAGCTACGGGCGCATAGCCAGCTGTTAATTTAAATGTAGATAAGTTTTAATATATATTCAAATCCAATTCCAGTCTATCCTTTTAAAATTAAATCTGCACTTTGCAATACTTGATCTGGAGTAATCGATAGCATACATTCAAAGGTTTTTATTGGACATTTTTTTCCACCGTGAATAGAACATGGCCTACACTTAAGCCCTTTTTTTTCAATCACAATATCCCTTTTTCCCCGCGGTGCAAAGCCGAATTCAGGTATTGTAGCACCAAATATTGCGATAACCGGCGTACCAACTGCCACAGCTATGTGCATAGGTGCACTATCGTTGCAAATCAATAACCTGCATCGCTTGATAAGCTCCGCCGATTGCATGAGTGAAAAGTTCCCTGCAGTATTTATTACGTTATCTTCTTCCGATAGTGCCTTAATTTTCTCACACAGTTGCTTGTCCTCTCGTCCACCAATAAGCCAGACGATATAACCTTTTAATGACATTTGCTTACATACCTGAGCAAATCTCTCTTCTGACCAGCGTTTAGTATTCCAGACCGTACCCGGTGCAACCGCTATCATATTTGTTGTATTAGTAATATCATAGCTCCAAATGACAGAATCGATTGCACTCTTATCGCTTTTTGCAGGATAAAGAACAGGCAATTCGAAATCCGTTTCTTTCAACCCCAGGGGTTCAAGGAGAGACAAGTTTCTTTCAATTTCGTGAGAATTAAAAGAATATTTTACTACATCTGTAAACAACCAATGCCCAGCACTTGTATCAAAACCAATAATCTTTTCCGGTTTCAGTAACCAAGCAAGAAATGCACTTCTTATAGAACGATGTGGTACAATAACCACATCATACTTTTTTACTCTTAATCTTTGTACAAGTCGCAATAGTTTTATAATCCCTTTGTCTTTTCCATGCTTATCATATGCTATCAATTCGGTAATCGATGGATGGTTTTTAAGAATCTCTCCTGCCCTTGGTGTAGCAATAAAATCAATGGTGGCAGAATTAATGTGCCTCTTGATTTTTTGTATCATAGGTAAGGTTAAGATTACATCACCTATGAAGGCTGTTTGTATTACAAGAATCTTCCGAATATTTTCCATTGCTTTAATTCTGGAATGCTCTACTTTGCGTGTTTCCATCGTTTATGCATCCACATCCATTGTTCAGGATGCTGTCTTATTATGTTTTCTGTAATTTTTACCTGGCGCTTCGTTAATTCCAACATATTCCCTGGAGTATACCCTTTTAAATCGTCCGTTGGTATTTCCACCAGATTCATAACATAATTGCCGTCAGGCTGGCGAACTGTACAGCCGAAGATAATAGGAGCCCCCGTCTTCAGTGAAAACACCGCCGGTCCTTCATATGTTGGCACCTCTCTGCCAAAGAATTCAACTGAAATACTTTCTTTTGGAGCAGACTGGTCAGCAATAATAGCAACAACACCTCGGCTATGCAACGTTTGAATGATTTTTCGCACAGCAATACCAGCAGGTATAACTTTTCCGCCAAACATTTCTCGCCATTTCGTTATTACCCGATCTATCAAAGCATTCGATTGCTGCCTGACAATAGCATACACCGGGATACTGCTATACACTATAAGTGATTGTATAGCCAATTCCCAGCTTCCGAAATGGGCAGTTAGAAAAATCACGCCCTTATTTCTCGAATATATCTTTTTAAAAAGTTCAAAATTCTTTATTCTGACCCTCTTTTTTATGTCTTCAGGTTTAAATTTCTTTTGCCATAAAAGTTCAACAAAAGTAGCAGCTATGTTTTGTAATGACTGGTCAGCAATTTTCTCCTTTTTGGAAGCAGACCATTCAGGAAAAGCATAGCTCAAGTTTTCAATAGCAACCCTTTTGCGCGATTTCAATAATGGAGAAAAAATTCGAGCTAAAAGAAACCCAGCTCTATGAACATAATGCAAAGGTAAAAGTCGTACCAAAAATACAAGTATCCAGAAAATCAAGTATTCCAGAATATGAAGAGGTTTTACCCTTCTTCTAAATATTTTTTTGATAATATTCATTAAACTCTAACAATTATTCACCTATTATTTTCACTATAACTCTTTTCCTTCGCTGACCGTCAAATTCAGCATAATAAATTTGTTGCCAGGGACCAAAATCCAACTTACCATTGGTGACAGGTACAACAACCTGGTGATGTATTAATAAGCTCTTAAGGTGAGCATCTCCATTTATTTCACCGGTATGATGATGATGGTAATCTGGATTGAACGGAGCTAGCCTCTCGACCCATTCATCTATATCCTGAATTATACCTGCTTCCGCATCATTAATGTATACACCAGCAGTTATGTGCATTGCAGAAACAAGGATTAAACCTTCTTTTATTCTACTTTTAGATAAAATTCTTTCAACTTCAGGAGTAATGTTAATGTACTCCCTGTGCTTCTTAGTATTGAACCATAAGTATTCCGTATACGATTTCATTTTTTTTCTCTCATTTTAAGGTTTTGAAATTTTATATTTTTCCAAACCTATCAAAAAGCACTATCTTCCCGGAGGGGTTTCTTTCAATTCTAACCTTTCTATTTAAAGCTGGAAATTCCTCTCCAGGATACCAACTGCCCTCAGGTCCACTATTTGTATATTTATACTCAACCTCAATACCAACTGGAACCTCAATTTCGATTGTCCAGATATTATCCCCTGCTACGCTATCCCCGTGAGTCCCATCGTCGTATAAACGAACTTTGTTAGGAATCCAATTACCCAATTCAGCTATATTGCCTACAATATAAATCGCCTTTCGTACATACATATCCCTTGCGTCACATTGAAAGACCAAAGTCATTTTATCAACATCGCTTTGAGCCATTGTGCCAGAAACTTGAGAGGTAGTTTTAACCTCGGCGCCAACAATGGGCTCGAATTGCCTTTCTGGCATTCCAGCACCTGCAAGCTTAGCGAAGTTATAAACATTTTTTATATGAGTTAAAAAGGCAATGTCAAAAGGCTTATCTCCAGCAGGTGCATTCTGATCTGTACCATACCACCAAAACCAATCTGATCCTTCAGCCGCATACATAGATTCCCAGGCTTTGTACTCATACCATGCTCTGGTTCCTTCTTCTGGATATTTGCTTTTGAGCTTTGGCTGAGGAATGCCTGATGCTCTTAGGTCATTTCGTGCTGTCAACAGATATTCCCATGCCTTATTTTCCTCATCTTCACCAATCCAGGTATCAAAATTCGCATTTATCCACGACCCTGGATAAAGCCAATCTAGCTTTGGGAGAGATTCAACGGGATGCGCCGGGATGTTTCTCCGAGGATTACCCATGATAAATTCAGACACGGTTGTCGTAACAACTTCACCTGTTTCATAAAGCAACGATAACCTCCTGTATAATTCATTCAGAAATATCTTTCCATCATTATCGTATACATACCACTCCCACGCATTTTCACCATCCAGTATAACGGTTAATAATCTATCTGGTTCACCATTTCCCGGCATATATTGCAACACACTATTTATAAAATCTTCCGCTGCTTCCTCTCCACGATAGTTTTTATAAACAAAACCTATCTTATCAGATAATGTCGTTTCTCGAAAGACTATTACTACATTGCTTTTCTTATCATCTTCACATTTCGATGATACAACATATGGATAAAATATTGATTTGCCTGGCGGTATCGACCTTTCAAGTATCTTCTGGTCTGTTGCTATCCAGATTATTCCATTTTTTGCAAAAAGTGGAATTATATCATGAGCCACTGCACCCTCGGCAGGCCACATCCCATAGGGTTTGATACCAAATATTTTCTTAAAATAAACTATAGCTTTTTGTATCTGAGCTTCGGCGTCTTCTGGAAAAGAAAACCTAGGAGGGAGCACACTGTTAGGTTGACAAATCTTAGCCAGATCAGAATCATAAATTAATGGTAATATTGGATGATAATAGGGGGTTGTTATTAGTTCGATTTGTCCAGTTTTCCTTAATGCATTATAAGCTAATTTTTTGTGAAGAGGGATAATAGCAGAAAGAACCTTATAAGTTTCTGCAACAATACGATTACAATCTTCTTCAGTTATCTTCTTCTTTAACTCGTAAGTACCATCCGAATTTTTCTGTATTAAATCCGTTAAATCCAGATTAACTCCCGTAGCTAATTTCTGTGGAGACTCCAAAAAATCTGGATCAAACAGGGCAATGTAAAACCAGAATTTTATCTCACGTAAATCCTGAGTGTTCAGCCCGTCTTTACCCAAACAAAGATACTTCTCCTTCAACCGCTTATATTGTGGATACCTGTTAATTACAACTTCACTAACACCGAAAGCATTCCATACATTAGTTAGGAGATAAGCCAGATCTTTATCGCTAAATTCCTCTGTTGGTTTTAATGCAAGATCTATCCATGGATCGGTCTTGCCACCATACTTCGAAAAGTACTTTTTTGCATTTACTTTGTTATTTTTGATATCCACAAAAGGCTTTAATCTTCTTACGTAATACTCCTGAAGCTGATAAATTAAAGATGAGGTTAAATTGACTGTGAAATGAACATGCGGGTACTTCTCCACAATAGCAGTCATGTCATAATAATCTTTTGTACCATGAGTTCGCACCCATGGTCCTTGAAGTTGATCAGATTCAGGATCTATATAACACGGCTGGTGTTGATGCCATATTATATTCAAATAAAGTCTATTTTTCCTAACGGAACTTCCATTCATTGATATCGTTCTTATCCTATAATGAAAAAGGCGCTGAGAATAAAACAATCCCGGCGCCTCGAATTATGTTATAACCAGACCTATTTTAGCCTTTCTGCGATAGAATCGCTTCCTTTGCTGCTTTTGCTACACGAAACTTTACAACGGTCTTTTCGGGTATCTGTATCTGCTCACCCGTAGCAGGATTTCTACCGATTCTTGCCTTTCTCTTAACTAAAACCAACTTGCCAATGCCTGGAATCGTAAATGAGTTCTTAGCCTCTCTATATGCCAGCTCCGCTAGCTCCTGTAAAAGTTCAGTGACAACCTTTTTCTTCAAACCAAATTTGTTTGCTAAGTGTGATGCAATTTGACTCTTAGTCATTGATTTTACCATAGATACCTTCCTCTAATTTGTTGTTAATATTTGTTTTTATTTGGTTATGATCATCTTTTATGATTTGAAATATTAGGCTTTTTCGCTCAAATGTCAATAGGTATAATTAAATAACCCAAAAAACAGAATCCTTCTNCCCTTTATGTTAAATAATCGAGATTAGAATAAATTATAATTTTAAAGCAGTTAGGAAAACGAAGTAAATTAAAAATGAGCCTGCTGGATGAACTTAAAAACTGAATCTGCCGATCCTAAGGGTACTTAAACAATTCAAATTGAGTAAAATCATAATAAGGAACCGGTTGGTCGTAGAGAATGATATATCTACCTATCTATTTTTCCCTTTCAAAATACTCCTTAATCTCAGTATCCCTTGGAACAAGTTCTATACTTAGTGAACCCTCGTCACCAAAGACTTGAATTCGCCAGGGACAGCTCAAGTGCCTTCCAGGAACTCGAAAATCTCTTCGCATCATCCTTCGAATCATTGATTCTCTCATAATCCTAATGTTTTCAAAATCTTGCTCCATCTTCTGCTCAAGGCTGTCGAAATCAATAGAAAGTTGAGAATAAGCAAGTGTATCGGGAGTAATTATAACAAATCTATTTTCTTTAGATGGCAAGGATATCCATCCAGAGTATTCCCGATTTATTCTTTCCCCATAGTTAAAATATTTCTGGGCACCGCAGGATTTCAACAATTTCTGAAATTTTAATTTCTGTTCATGTTCTAAACATGAGAATATATTTTCCATCACAACTTCATTCAATCTGGATAAGCCGGGTGCAATAACCACAGTATTATTTTCCCCAATTAAGACTGATCTTTCTATTTGTTTCCCTGTTAATTCCAAAAGCGAATCTATTACTCTTTTCTGCCTTTCCGATGGCTTAATCTCTGTCATCAGATTTTCAAGTGTAATTCGCTTATATTTTTTACCCGAGTCTCTACCAACTTCAATTTTATACACCTTATCCAATCTACTATCAATACTTACATTCGCGTCCGATTTTTCATCCAACGGAATCGACCCAAACAAAGAAAATTGAAGAGCTTTTTCTTTATCAACTTTTGGAAAAAGAGGTACAAGGGCACCACTGAGGATATTGTTTTTATACTGACCGTGCTCTGGCTTAGCAACATCAGATGTTCTATTATATAATAGCCAAACAGAAAAAACTAAAACTAGGGCAATTGTGACTGTAGCAAATCTTACCAGATTCTCACGAATTTTCCAGATAATATTCCGTACTGGCTTATTCTTTTTATCTATTACAACTGAGAGTCTCGTCCAAAATCCCAAATCAATAGGAAGCATTTCCCTTTCAGAAAGATACTTTTTAAGCAATTTAAAGTCTCTGAGCTCTTTCCTAACCCTTTCATCATCATTTATTAGCTTTTCTACTTGCTCTCTTGACTTAGGATCAAGCTCACCATCAATATATTGCGAAAGCAAAAAGTCGATTTTTCTTTTATTCATTCCTGTGCCTCCTCTAATAAGGGTTTCAATGCTTTGCGTAGCATCGCTCTTCCTCTAAAAATTCTGGACTTCACAGTACCCAGCTCACATTTCATAATTTTAGCGATCTCTTCATACGACAAGCCTTCAATATCCTTTAATACTACTGCTGTTCTAAACTTTTCCGGCAATGTTTTTAACCCAAGTGCAACTATTTCTTGTGCATCCCTATTCTCCGGAGGTACAGCAACAAGCTCTCCAATTTCTTTTTCTAATCCTTCGTCAAGATTCTGAAAAGAGAAGAAACGCCGTAGCTTCTTTCGACGCATCTCATCCCTACTCTTGTTTATTGCAATTCTATATAACCAGGTATAAAAAGAAGCTTCAAACCTGAAACGAGGTAAAGCCTGATATGCTTTAATAAATACCTCCTGAGCAAGATCATCGATAAGGTCCCGTTCATGAAATATCGAATAAAGCAAATTACGAATTCTCTCCTGATACCTTTCTACTAATATTCTGTATACATTCTTATTACCTTTTTGAAATTCCGAAATGAGAGCCTCATCGGTTAATAACCTTAAGTCTTCTATTTTTTGTTTAGCCGTGTTTTGATCTTCAGGCATGATATAAATATTTCCCTCTTTTAAAATGGAAGGTACTAAACTTATTTCATTAACTCCATTGATATGTAAAGTGAAAAGCATGTGCGAGGCTTTTCCGTGACCAGATTGTGAAGGTAGAAGCTGACTGGAACCTGCAGAGTAAAGCTTTTGCGTAGTTGATGAATTAAGCATAAATCTTTCTGTAGAAATAATTTTTTATTTTTAGACGGCAGCATATCGAGCAGGGTTCCTTATATTGAGATATAAGTTAAATTATCGAGATACGGATATTCGTGTCTGAGATTCAAATACTCTTTTTTCAAATTCATCTCTAAATTTCATTATTATTGACCTCACAGGCCATGCTGAAGCATCTCCCAGAGCACAAACCGTATTCCCTTCTATGTTTCCTGCAATATCAAGCAAAAGCTCTATATCCGTTGCTTTTGCTTCAAAATTCGCAAACCTCTCGAGTATTTTAAACATCCAGTATGTACCTTCCCGACATGGTGTGCATTGACCACAGGATTCATGATAATAGAAATGTGCGACCCTCCTAATTACGTCTATAATATCGGCATTAGAATCCATAACAATCATACCTGCAGTTCCAATGGATGAGCCTGCAGATTTCAATGACTCTGCATCCATCCGTACACCTTCGAGTTCATCTCCTCTCAAAATCATGGTGGAGGTACCGCCAGGGAATACCGCTTTTATCGGCTTATCATTTGGTATTCCGCCTGCCCAGTTGTATATAATATCCAGTAATAATTCACCAGTAGGCATTTCAAATACACCGGGGTTATTTACATTACCACTCACTCCAACAAGTATAGGACCGGGATGTTTTTCAGCGCCGATTTGCGAATACCACTGGGCTCCCTTATTGATAATCAATGGGACATTCGTAATGGTCTCAACATTGTTTATTGTAGTAGGGCATCCCCATAATCCAAATTGGGGTGGAAATGGTGGTTTGTATCTTGGATATCCTCGCTTCCCTTCGATAGAATTCATTAGGGCAGATTCTTCTCCGCATACGTAAGCTCCCGCACCACGATGAATACATATATTCAAAGAATAATTCGAACCAAGTATCCCGTCACCAACAAATCCTTTTGCATATGCTTCACTTAAAGCGGACTGAAGCATTTCTATCCATTTATTATATTCACCGCGAACATAGATATACGCAGCATTTGCACCTATTGCGTAACTGGCTATTATTGCCCCCTCAATTAATTGATGCGGATTATATTCAAGAATCTGTCTATCCTTAAAAGTGCCTGGCTCAGATTCATCGGAGTTTACACATAAATACTTTGGCTTTTGAGTGTTCTTTGGCATGAAAGACCACTTGAGACCAGTGGGAAAACAAGCACCACCACGACCTCTAAGATTTGATTTCTTCACTTCCTCTATTATGTCATATGGATTCATCTCAAGAGCTTTCTTAAGAGCAGAGTAACCACCGTGCAAAATATAATTATCTATTTTGCTGAGCCCCTGAATTTCAGGTAATAATGCTCGATCCCACTTAACTACTTTATCTGGTTTTGATGGCTTAAAGTTCATTTCAAATTATCCAATATCTTATCAATCTTTTCAATCGTCAGCTCTTCATAATATTCGTCGCCTATTGCTATTACAGGTGCGGTTCCACATGAACCAAGACATTCAACTGCTTCGAGCGACCACTTTCCATCAGAACTGACTTCACCCGGCTTTATCCCAAGACGGTTTTGTAAATGCTCAAGAATTGCTGAGCAACCACATAACGAACATGAAATACTATTACATACCTGGATATGATATTTCCCAACAGGCTTCCTCTTAAACATTGTATAAAATGTAACAACTCCAAGCACCTGACTTAATGGTACTTTCAATAACTCAGAAACATATTTCATTGCAGATTCTGAAATATAACCTTCTTGTTCCTGTACCATCCATAATACCGGCAATAATAAAGACTGACTGTTTGGATAGTACTTCTTTAATTCTTCAATTCTTTTTAGCTTTTCCTCATTTAACATAAACTATACCCTTGCTCACTCACGTTTACCAGCCTGCTTACTTGTCTGCTTCTCCCATTACAGGATCAAGACTTGCAATGATAGCCACGACATCGGAAATCATTGCACCTTTTACCAGAATTGGTAATGATTGGAGATTAACAAAAGAAGGTGCTCGTATTTTTAATCTCCATGGTCTTCCTTCACCGTTACTGTAGATATAAAAGCCCAATTCACCTTTTGGGGCTTCAATAGCGTGATAAACCTCTCCTACAGGTGGTTCTATTCCAAAATTAACCAACATAAAATCGTGAATCAGTCCCTCTATTGTGGTGTAAACTTGCTTCTTATAAGGCAGAACCTTTTTAGGGTTATCAAGCTTTACATCACCTTTTGGAATTTTCTTAATTAATTGATGCAATATTCGTATGCTCTCTTTCATTTCATCCATGCGCACATAGTATCTTGCGAGGGAATCACCACCATCATATACTGGAACATCAAAGTCCAGTTCCTTATAAATTAGATATGGATTCGATTTCCGAACATCATAATCCACCCCACATGCTCTTAAGGACGGGCCGGTTAATCCAATATCAATAGCTTCTTCCTTTGAAATAACACCGATACCATCAACACGACCCAGGAAAATCTTGTTAGTATTAAGCAATTTCTCACATTCTTTTAGATTGGCAGGAAATTCGTCTGCAAATTTCTTTATTTCATCAAGAGTGTTATCACTTACATCCTGTGCTACACCTCCAATACGAGCATAACTTGTTGTAAACCGTGCTCCAGCAATTTTTTCAAAAATATCATATAACTTCTCACGTTCTCTGAAAGCATACATCCAAACGGTTACTGCACCAAGGTCAAGCCCGATTGATCCGAGAAACACTAAATGAGAAAATATTCTTGCTAGCTCGCATATTATAGTGCGTATATACTGTGCTCTAATCGGTGCTTCTATGCCAAGAAGCTTTTCAACTGCAAGCACATAGCCAACATTATTCGATAAAGGTGAAAGATAATCTAATCTATCAGTAAGTGGTATAAATTCATGATAACTCATGTTCTCGGCGAGTTTCTCAATACCGCGATGTAAATATCCAAGCTCTGGAACTGCAGAGATTACTGTTTCGCCGTCCAATTTCAGGACAAGGCGCAAAACCCCATGCGTAGCGGGGTGCTGTGGTCCCATATTGAGAATCATTTGGCTACCGAGCGGATCATCGAAAGAAACGCTGGTTTGCTCGTTCTCAAGAAGTTCTATTATTTTAGATTTGCGTGTCTGAGGTTCCATTCTATTCTGGTAATTGTAATGATCCTGAAATACCCATAAGTGGGAAGTCTTTTCTTAAAGGATGGTATTCATATTCTTCTGGCATATACATCCTTCGCAAATCGGGATGGCCATCGAATATTATTCCGAACATGTCGTAAGTTTCGCGCTCATGCCAATTTGCTGTTTTCCATACAGAGGTAACCGAAGGCACCTTATCGCCCTCTGAAGCAAAAATTTTCAACCTTATTCTATGCTTGTTCTTTAAAGAATAGAGATTATATATTACTCCGAACCGATTTTCTTTCGTATTCATGTCAATTCCACATAGATCCGATAGCAAATTAAAGCTCAATTCTTCATCTTCTTTAAGGAACTTGCTTACCTGTATAATATATTCCTTGGGCAATGTTATTGTTAATTCACCTCTGAATTCCTGCACATTCAGGAATATATCACCAAATTTATTTTTTAGTTTCCTAACTACTTTTTCGTTTAATTCTTCCATTTTTTTCTATGACTCTTTCACTTTTATCTGACCGCGGAAATCACCAACCAGGGCTGGAGCTGTTCCTTTGCATTCTCCACGTTGAACCTTTTTCTGCACATGCATAAGTGCATTCAGAAGGTTATCTGGTCTGGGTGGGCAACCTGCTACGTAAACGTCAACAGGCAAAAACTGGTCAATCCCCTGAACTACAGAATATGTTCTAAATATTCCGCCAGAGAGAGTGCACGCTCCCATTGCAATAACCCACTTAGGATCGGGCATCTGGTCATATATTTTACGCACAACCTTTGCCATTTTATAGGTGGTTGTTCCAGCCACTATCATCAGGTCACATTGCCTTGGTGTGAACCTCATTACCTCTGAACCAAAGCGGGCCATATCGAATCGGGGAGCAACAGCGTGCATCATTTCTAGAGCACAGCACGCTATACCCATCGGCATTGGATACAGAGAATTTTTCCTGCACCAATTAATAATAGTTTCTAGCCTAGTTGCTATGAAACCTTGTCCAATCCAGCTTTCTAATCCCATTCCAGCACCCCTTTCTTCCAGATAAAATACAATCCGATTAATAGTACAGCCACAAATGCGAACATAGTTACAAATCCGAACAAGCCCAATTTTTTATAAGAAACTGCCCAAGGATACAAGAACACCACTTCTATATCAAAAACGATAAATAACATAGCTACAAGGTAATACTTTACAGAAAATCGTTCGTGAGCAGTTCTTACTGGCTCCATTCCGCTTTCATATGTCGAAAGTTTCTCTTCATTGGGTCTTCGTGGTCCAAATAATTCGTTTGCTTTTCCCATAAACAAGCCAACACCCAAAGCGACTGCCATCATTAGAAAAATTGGTATGTAATTTTGTAATATTTCCATNATAGGTATTTTTATTTTATTAAAATATTGTCTTAAAAACAATCCTAAAAGAACAACAATGGTTTAATTGAATTATTCTTGATTAGATTAGCCAGAAAAACGCAGAGGGTTTTAATCCTTAAACCAGTTAAGAATTACACCTTCTAGTGGCCAGCGTGCTCGGACATTCAAAGTATCTGAAACATCGCTTAACGTTTCTGAATATTCAAATGGATATGGTCTACCTGCATCATACTCTCCATTTCCATTTCGATCAATAAATGCCTGAAGAACATACTTCCCTTCTACCAGGTTTGGAAAAACAAAATTTCCTCTATTATCTGCTTTGACCTTATAAGTTCGTACATTTGAACCAATCTTTTTGGCTAACACATAACAATTTTCCAATGTTGTGCTGTCAAAACAAACCATGCCACTAATACTACTGTAACTTTCAGCATCAATTGTTTCAAAACTATAAAATTTAACTGAATCTTTGAATTTAAGATCATTCCAGCTAATCAACTTATATAAATCCAAGCGCAATTTGTGCCAGGTCGAACCTTTAAGTTCATATTCTGGTTTAATTAAAAAAACCGCATCATTCAACCACTTCTTTCTTAATGGAACTTCTTCTCCCTTATCATTAAAAACAAAAGCAAAATCTTTCTTTTCCTTAATCGCGTCAGAAAAAACAATTTTTATTTCTTCTTGAGGCTCTACATCCTTGCAACTGTCAGTTATCGAAACAGTTGAAAGCTCTGGTTCAAGGATATAAGCTTTCCCTGAACCCTGAAAGACACTCGAATTGAATTTTTCTCTAATTACATTACCAGCTGTATCTCTTATATTATTCGCAATAAATCGGTAAATCTTTGTGGAATCCTGCAAAGCGGTAACCACTACAACACTTTTCGGTGAAGAAGTAAGCAAGTAAGCTGAATATATGTACAGCTCAATATTATCAACAGTATCTTTTATGCTTAAAGCAGATGGTTTAATTGATACAGGATCGATAGATTCAGAAAATTCAGCAATTATATGATGTTGATCTACCGGATCAACCTTGACCAGTGCTGGACCTGTTGTATCTTCCTTTGCAAGCTTAAGATTTACACCTCTACAAATTGTATCGGTAGGTGTAATATTAATAATTTTACTCTGAACTCCATATTCATCAACTTCAATGTCATAAAGAAGATTTCTATATTCGTCTCTTACTGCAATTAATCTATAAATTCCATATGGAATATGAGCAAACAAAAAACTGCCATCTTTTCCTGTTTGAGTTATGAAATCTGGCTTTCTTAATGCTGGGTTTATTGTATCTTCAGAAGAAAGTATGTAGGCGAAAACCATAATTCCATTAACTTTTGCACCGTCGACTCTTGGGAAAACTTTCCCTTTTATGTATCCTGCATCGATTTCATTACCTGTTGAGAAAGCAAAAGAGTAGGAATCAATCATATTCAATGAATTTTGCTTGTCTATAACATCTGTTCCTATATTTATAAAGTAGGTGGTATTATCTCTCAACTTATCTAGAAAATTAATTTCAACCTCTTTACCACTCCATTCAAATTCAATTTCGCCTATATATGGTGAGATAAATACGGATTCTTCAAAAGACCTTTCATCCACATATCTATTAAACTTAACAGAAATCCTATTGCCCTTAAAGTTTTTCGTACCATCTTCAGGGGACGTAGAGATTATCCTTGGCCTCGTCGTATCGATTGGTCCACCTCCAGGTGGAAGACGATTAGCACAGTCCCATAGTAAAAACGAAGTTACAAGCAGAATAAAAATATTTTTAGAATTATTCATCTTTGAGATAACTTCCTTAATTCCCTTCTGGTTCTTTGATATAATCGAATATTCTTTTGATGCTCTTGAAAACTCTTAGCAAAGTAATGTCCACCTGTGCCAGTAGCCACAAAATACAAATATCCATGTTGTTGGGGATATAAAGCTGCAAGTATGGAAGATTTACCAGGATTGTTAATCGGTCCGGGTGGCAAGCCATAGTTAATATAGGTATTGTATGGCGAATTAATTTTAAGATCTCGATGCAGAAGTCTTTTCTCCTTACCCAGTGCATATTGAACAGTAGGATCGGCTTCGAGTCGCATTTTTCTTCTTAACCTATTCCAGTAAACACCAGAAATAATTGGTCTTTCAATATCAACACCAGATTCAGCTTCAATTATTGATGCGAGTGTCAATATCTCGAGCTGAGTCATTCCTAATTCTTGTTGCCGCTTTATTAGGGTGTCATTATAAAAATGTTTAAAAACATCTATCATTCGTTCAATGATGTATTCTTCTTCCGTTTGCCAATAGAAAGAATATGTTGAAGGTAAAAGGTAACCTTCGAGAGATGGCGCATCGATGTCATGAGATTTAATAAAGTCTTTATCATAACATAATGCTATGAACCTTTTTTCATTTATCCCTAACTCGTGCGCATAACGTTGTGCAATTTTCTCTATTCTCCAACCTTCTGGAATGGTTACGATAATAATTACTCTGGATGTACCTTCCTTTAAATCTTTCAGTATTTGCAGATTTGAACTACCCGGCGAAAACAAGTATTTACCGTTCTTTATATCTCTCGTATATCCAAGCAATCTTCCTGCAATTTTGAATGCCCACTTACTTCGGATAATTCCAGCATTAGCCAGAGAATCCACAGTTGCTCTAAAAGAAATACCTTTTGGAATAGTCACAATTTTTTCTTCATGTGCGTAAAATTGATTTGGAAGGAAAAAAATCCAGAACAAAAAAATTAATATCAGGAATAAAAATGATGCTATGACAATTGTTGTCTTATTCCTTAGCATGATATTTCTTTTACTTTCTTTTTTGATTTTTCGCTTTTTTCATTTCTACATTTTCGACTTTTCTTGTCTCAATCATTACGCGTTTGAATATTCTTTTTATGGCATTAACAGAAAGCGGCCCATTGTTTATGTTAGAAACATTCCTTATCACTTGTTTTTCACGATCTGGTGAATAAGCTTTTAACCCAAGTGCTAATTTAAGCTTACCAATTTCTCCAGCATGAAAAGCTCGCTTATTTAAAAGTTTTACTAACTGCTTGTCTATTCTATCTATAATACCTCTATGAAAATTTATCTTTTTTTCTATTTCGTTCATATATTTTCTCCTGATTTCTATGAAAGCTTAAGACTCGGGTCTGCAGTTAAATCCAAACCTGAAACAATTCCTCTTTTTAATTTTTCATAACCTGCCATTGCCACCATTGCTCCATTATCAGTACAGAATTCAAATCTGGGTATAAACAATCGCAAATTATTTTTTTTCGATTCAATTTCCAATCTTTCTCTTAATTCCGAATTTGCAGAAACTCCACCAGCTACTGCAACATCTCTAACATTGAACTTTTTAGCAGCCACAACTAACTTATGAACTAGAACATCCACGACAGCTGCCTGAAAACTCGCACACACATCACATACGAACTGTTCATCTGGTTTTGTCTTTTCAAACCCTTCTTTCCTCAAAAAATATAAAACAGACGTCTTCAATCCACTGAAACTAAAGTCCAGAGAACCTTCATCGAGGTACGGACGAGGGAAACGGATTGATTCAGGATTGCCTTTCTTCGCCATCTTATCTACTATAGGCCCCCCGGGATATGGTATACCTAACATTTTTGCTACCTTATCAAATGCCTCGCCTGCAGCATCGTCTATTGTTTCACCCAATAAAGTATGTTTAAAGAAATCTTCAACCAGGACTAATTGAGTGTGTCCTCCTGAAACAGTCAGATTGATAAAAGGAAATGCTGGCTTGGGTCCTTCAATCATATTGGAAAAAATATGAGCTTCCATATGATTTACACCAATAAATGGTATATTAAGACCAAAAGCCATTGATTTTCCAAAACATAATCCAACTAAAATTGATCCAATCAGACCTGGACCATGCACTGCTGCAATGCCATCAATCTTATCTTTACTTATTCCAGCTCGCTCAATAGATTCAGCTACTACAGGTACGATTTGTTTTTCATGAGCACGAGAAGCAAGCTCAGGAACCACTCCACCATATTTTGAATGGAATAGCTGAAATGCTGTAACATTAGATAGCAGTTTGCCATCTTTTACAATAGCAGCCGACGTTTCATCACAAGATGTTTCTATTCCCAGGACAATCATTAGTATAACCTAAAAAAAAATTCCTAGATTTAAAAATTGAATCAGAATTTAACAAAAGGTTTTGTTATCACAGAAAACTTTGATAAATTTAAGGCGTTACTGCAAATACTGAGAAACATGGGAAATTCCATTTTTGTTTTTATATAATATGATATTGAAAATGTTTTGGTCAACTATATTAACTAATTTATAAGGACATAAAATCATGCGGACAACATTAATTTTTTGGGTTTTCTGTATAACTTTAACATTTCTTTTTTTAAGTTGTGATATAGGTGGTGGACCTTCAGGTAGTGGTAGCTTTAAACGAACTTGGTGCTGGCAAAATCCAATACCGCAAGGCAACTTTTTAAGCGGTGTCCAATTTATCAACAATAATATTGGATATGCATTGGGTGATGCAGGCACAATATTGCATACTAATAACGGAGGCACAACCTGGTCATTGCAAAAAAGCCCCACAGAGAGTGACCTGTACGCTGTTTCATTTATCAATTCAAGTTATGGTACAATTGTAGGCGACAATGGTACAATACTGAGAACCACAGATGGTGGTAACACATGGGTTGCACAGTCCAG